>Ga0206891_10244_pt1 | contig 12690 bp, 11 predicted proteins | sample Alteio_BWOrgHeat_55_FD_153246 | JGI IMG/M metagenome (GOLD analysis project Ga0206891, IMG submission 153246) | Enriched cells from forest soil in Barre Woods Harvard Forest LTER site, Petersham, Massachusetts, United States - Alteio_BWOrgHeat_Nextera7 ...
GTTTATCGGCATGAGCGGTTCGGGCTTTAAAATGGGCCTGGCTATTGCCACTTACGAATGGATGGCTGCCGCCACTTTGCTCATAGTAGGCATATTTTTTATCCCCGTATATATAAAGAACAAAATATTTACCATGCCGCAGTTCTTAAACGAACGGTATAACGGCACAGTAGCTATGATAATGGCCGTATTCTGGCTGTTATTGTATGTGGTGGTAAACCTTACTTCCATTTTGTTTTTAGGCGCTTTGGCCGTTAACAGTATATCGGGCGTTGATTTTAATGTTTGTATTTGGGGTATGGCAGTATTTGCCGTTATCATCACCATTGGCGGCATGAAGGTTATAGGCTATACCGATGTAATACAGGTTTTCTTTTTAATATTAGGAGGTTTGGTAACCACTTATATCGCGGTTAACCTGGTATCGGCACATTATGGCCAAACAGGCATTTTAAACGGCCTGAAGATCATGAAAGACCAGGCCGGCGACCATTTCCACATGATATTTAAAAAGGATAATCCAAATTATATCGACCTGCCGGGCCTTACCGTATTAATTGGCGGTATGTGGATCACCAACCTTAACTATTGGGGCTGTAACCAGTATATTACACAGAGGGCATTAGGTGCTAACCTTAAAACAGCACGTGCGGGTATACTATTCGCTTCTTTTTTAAAACTGCTGATGCCGGTTATTGTAGTGCTGCCGGGTATAGCGGCTTTCATTTTATACAAACAGGATGTATTTGGTTTTCATGAAAAAATGATGATCGGCGGCGAGGTAAACCCCGACAGGTCGTACCCTATCTTGCTTAACCTGCTGCCGTCCGGGTTAAAGGGCCTGGCATTCGCGGCGCTTACCGCGGCGGTAGTTGCCTCGTTAGCCGGAAAGGCCAATAGCATTGCCACCATATTTACGCTGGATGTTTATAAAAAATTTAAACCCGATACCCCCGACCGTAAAATGGTTATTGTGGGTAAGATCACAGTATGTATAGCTATGTTATTGGGTATTGTTCTTTGCACCCATTTAGGTATTGATAAAAAAGGCGGTTTCCAATACATCCAGGAATATACCGGTTTTGTTTCGCCGGGGGTATTTGCTATGTTTCTTTTAGGGTTCTTCTGGAGAAAAACCACGCCCAACGCGGCGTTATTTTCAACAATAGGCGGCTTTGCTTTTTCTATCTTTTTTAAAGTGCTGCCGCAATTCGCGAACCTTAAATTTTTGGCCGCTTCGGGGTTTTCGGTAAACAACGGCGGGGTTTATGAAATGCCGTTCCTCGACAGGATGGGCTTTGTATTTATTATTTGTGTGGTTGGCATGTATATAATATCCATGATAGAAAATGCCAGCGGCAAAAAGGTGCATGGTTTAGAAGTAGACACGAGCATGTTTAAAATGTCGAAGGGATTTGCTATAGGCGCACTTATTGTTTGCGGTATATTAACGGCTATTTATTCTATTTTTTGGTAGGTCGGAGTTAAACTTAAGTCTGTTAAGAAAGAGAAGTGTTAATGTTTGTTAATTTTCATACAAGTATATTGATGGTCAGTATATTTATATAACTATAAACCGCTATAACCTTTTCTTACCATGAAAAAATTCCCGGCAGCTAACTTACTGCCTGTATTTTTATTGGTCGTTATTTTCTTTACGGCTAATGCACAAAAACTGCCCAATGTACAGCAAATCAGCGTACGCGCCCCGGTCAATATAAAAATCGATGGTAATGCAGATGAATGGGACAATAAATTCCAGGCGTATAATAAAGCTACTGATATTTATTACACCCTGGCCAATAATGATAAAATCCTGTATTTAACAATACAGACACCGGATCGCGTAATAATGACGAAGATTATGTTCGGTGGTTTAGTCTTTGCCATTAACAGATCAGGAAAAAAAGATTTAAAGGAGACCGTTAATATTACTTATCCCGCATTTGAAAAAGGAAAGCAAAACATGGTGTATATAGTTTATAACGAAACAAAAGCACGGCCGGATTCATTTGCAATGGTTAATAATAGCCAATTAGCTGCTAAGTCAAAATTCATTAGGGTTACCGGCATAAAAGGAATTGATACACTCATTTCAGTATACAACCAGGATGGCATTAAAGCAGTTTCATCTTTTGATAATAAAATGGTTTATACTTATGAGCTGGCTGTTGACTTGTCACTGTTAGGCCTCAATGTGGCTAAGCCGGAAAAGTTTGCTTATAATATTGCATTGCCAGGTTTGCGTCCTGTTACAGAAGAATTAAACAAGCATGGCATACTTTTATATTATTCTTTCACCCCGGCAGCTCACTCGGTTTCTAATCCTGATAACCCACATGGATACCGGGTTGACGTACCGACCGATTTTTGGGGAGAATATACGTTAGCCGAAAAGTAATAAGTTTCATCTAAACCCAAAAAGAAAAGCAAACAAATTACACATATCATGAAAAATATATCCAACTTTTTAAAAACGTTTTCATTTGTTTTTTTTCTTGGTATAATTTCTGTCACGGTTAATGCACAAAAACTGCCCAATGTACAACAAATCAGCCTGCGCGCCCCAACCGATATAAAGATCGATGGTAATGCAAAAGAATGGAATAATCAATTCCAGGCCTATAATCACGCTACTAATATTTTTTATACGCTATCAAATGATGATAAAAACCTGTACCTGGCTGTACAGGAATCAGATACCGTATTAATTGCTAAGATCATGTCGGGTGGTGTCTCCTTAACCATTAATACGTCAGGAAAAAAAGATGTAAAAGAGGCTGCAAATATTACTTACCCCGCATTTGAAAAAGGGGCAAAAAACAGGGTATTTATAACAAAGGCTGGGACGGATTCATTTGCAACAGCCAATAACAGACAGTTAGCTGCCAAATCAAAATTTATCAGGGTTACCGGTATAAAGGGAATGGATACGCTCACTTCCATATATAACCGGGATGGTATTAAGGCAGTTTCATTATTTGATAATAAAATGGGTTATATTTATGAGTTGGCTATTGATTTGTCTTTATTAGGCCTGGATACGGCTAATCCCCAAAAATTTGCTTATAATATTGCATTGCCAGGCCAAACGTCTGTGCTTGAATTAATGAGCAAACAATTAGGCATACCTGTCTCAGCCATTCGTGTTACCTATATTCCTGACCCAGAGCACCCACCATCTACTTACAATCCCCACAACCCTCATGGATACCGGATTAACGCACCGACTGATTTTTGGGGAGAATATACTTTAGCCCAGAAATAGGAGGTTCCATCGGAACCTAAAAAGAAAAGCAAACAAATTACACATATCATGAAAAATATATCTAACTTTTTAAAAACATTTTTATTTGTTTTTTTCTCTTTGCATAATTTCTGTTAGTACTAATGCGCAAAAAAAATATCCACAAGTACAACAGGTCAGCCTGCGCGCCCCAGCCGATATAAAGATCGATGGTGATGCTAAGGAATGGCATAATACTTTCCAGGCGTGGACAAAGGTTGATAAGATGTTTTATACAATATCCAATGACGACAATAATATTTATTTAACCGTAGGTACGGAGGGCCCCGTTGCGCTTGGCAAAATAATGTTCGGTGGTATAACTTTCACTATTAGCCATTCGATAGACAAAAAGAAAAGAGAAAATGATACAGGCAATATATCCGTCACTTTCCCGGTAACCAACATAGCGAAAGGAGAAGTTTTGGTGAACGGTGATTATCTGTATTTTGGAAACCTGATGAATGACCCAATAAAAAATAAAAAAGAAATAGATTCTTTATACATTACAATGAATGAACAGTTTACCGAAGCGTTTAAATTTATAAAGGTTAAAGGCATAAAAGAGATAGGCGATACGCTCATTTCTATCTATAATACAACAGGCGTACGTGGAATGGCTGCTTTTGACAGGCATATACGATATACTTATGAATTGGCCATACCGCTAAAGTATTTTGACCTTTCTGTAAACGATGCGATCAAATTCAGTTATAATATTAAATTGAATGGGCCAACACACACCGTTGCTTATACTAACCCAAATACTCGCATGGCCCCTAATATGATTATTGAGCCACCTGACAATAGCTTTCAGCAAATTAATCCAAGAGTGTATTTTCAGAATAATCCCTCCGATTTTTGGGCCGAATATACTTTAGCCAAGAAATAGGGGCTTCCACAAGACTCAAAAAGAAAATCAAACAAATTATTCCCTATCACAAAAATCACGTTTATTTGTACCGGATAAACTATAGTTTTACAACCAAATAAACTACCTGTGTCATTTCGAACGATAGAGAGAAATCTTATGCGCCCTGCATGATGTATAAGATTTCTCTCTATCGTTCGAAATGACATTGAAAAATAATTCAATTTTATAATGATCAGTAATTTAGAAGAAACCTTCCGCTGGTACGGCCCTAACGACGCGGTTACACTCAAAGCCATCAGTCAAACCGGCGCAACCGGAATTGTTAACGCCTTGCACCATATCCCATCCGGCGAGGCATGGAGTATGGACGAGATAAAAAAACGTAAGGATATTATTGAGGCTGCCGGGTTCAGCTGGTCGGTTGTGGAAAGCGTGAACGTTCCCGATAGCATAAAAACAGCCGGCCCTGAACGTGAACGGCACATTAAAAATTATATTGAAACTCTAAAAAACCTTTCTGCCGCAGGCATAAAAATAGTATGCTATAATTTTATGCCGGTTTTAGATTGGACACGAAGCGATATTGACTATCATTTGCCAAATGGCGCGTCGGCCCTGCGTTTTCATGCCCCGGCCTGGTGGGCTTTCGATCTTTATATCCTCGAGCGCCCGGGAGCATTTAACGATTTTACTCCGGCACAGCAGGAATCAGCCAAAAAATATTTAGATAGCTTAAGTAAGGAAGAAATAACCCGGCTAACTAACAACATGATGGCCGGCCTGCCGGGCACAAAAGATGTAATGACAGTTGAGCAGTTTAAAGGGTTTTTAAGCAAATATGATGGTGTTGATGCCAAAACGCTGAAGGCAAACATGGCTTACTTTCTGCAAGCCATTATTCCCGACGCCGAGAAATTGGGTATAAAAATGTGTGTACACCCTGACGACCCGCCATTCCCGATATTTGGGTTACCTCGAATTGTATCGACCGAAAAAGATTTGAATGATGTGGTTAATGCCATCCCTTCAACCAGTAACGGGCTGACCTTCTGCACCGGCTCATTAGGCGCGCGGGGCGATAACGACCTGCCGGGGATAGTGGAAAGATTAGGGCAGCATTTTCATTTCCTGCACCTGCGTAACGTTAAGCGTGAACCCGATGGCAGCTTTTATGAAGATAATCATTTAGAGGGCAGTACCGATATGTACGCGGTGATGAAGAATATTATATTGGAGCAACAGAAAAGACAGGATGCCGGAAGATCGGATATAGCCATACCCATGCGCCCCGACCACGGCCATAAACTGCTTGACGACTTTAACTATAATACCTTCCCCGGTTATTCGGTTATTGGCCGGTTAAAGGGGCTGGCCGAACTGCGGGGTTTGGAAATGGGTGTTAAAAGAAGTTTGGGCCTCTAAGTCTGTCTCAAAGAACAAAAATCCGGCAAAATATTATTGGGACCTCCGTGTACTTTGTGCCTTTCTTTGTGCCCTCTGTGGTTAATTTAACCACAAAGGGCGCAGAGATTTACACAAAGGGCACTAAGAATTTATAGATTCGAAATAATATTCTACTTAACGAATATGTTTTACTTTTGATACAGCGAGTACAATGAAGATATTTTTTGCCTGTTTGTTTTTGTGCATTTCCCTTTCAGCTTTCTCTGCCGATTATAATATCCTCTCCTACGGCGCGAAGGCTGATGGCATAACCGTTAACACCAAAGCCATACAAACCGCTATTGATAAATGCAGCGAAGCGGGTGGGCGCGTTATTATACCTGCCGGGACCTTTATATCGGGCACTATATACCTTAAAAATAATGTAACCCTTTACTTAATGGCCGGGGCCGAATTAAAAGGCAGCGCTGCAATGAAAGATTACCCTGATAATACGGTTGGTGAGCGAAAGAAGATTTTTCGCTCATTAATTGTTGCGAAGGATGCTACCGCTATTTCAATTGCCGGGCAGGGAACTATTAACGGCAATGGCGCGTCGTCCGAGTTTAGTTTAGGCGATAACACCACCCCCGGCTATACCGGCATACGCCCTACGCTAATATATATGTACAATTGTAAGGGGATAGAAATTTTCGATGTGCACCTGCAAAATTCCGCTTTTTGGATGGAGAATTACCAGCATTGCGAAAACCTCCACATAAAAGGCGTACAAATATTTAACCATGCCAATTTCAATAATGATGCTATTGATATCGACTGCAAAAATGTGTTGGTGGAAGATTGCACGATCGACTCGGATGATGACGGCATCTGCCTGAAAAGCGAGGATAAAAACGAACCCTGCCAAAACGTAATCATCCGCAATTGCGTGGTGGCTTCTAACTGTAATGCTATCAAATTCGGCACCACCTCAAGGGGCGGTTTCAGGAACATTAATATCAGCAACATCACCATCCACCAGGCATCAGAAGATAAGTTGCGTAACTGGCAAAAGCACATCAAATTTATTGAGCAGCCTATAACCGTAATAGCAGGCATCGCCATAGAAAATGTTGACGGCGGCTTTACCGATAATGTTACCGTGAACAACATTTATATGAGCGATGTACAAACGCCCCTGTTTATAAAATTTGGTAACAGGGCGGCCCCAAAAGATAAAAACGTACCCTATGTACCGGGGTATTTGCGCAACATTACCATCAGCAATATAACTGCCGTGAGCCATAGCAAGATCACTTCAAGTATAACCGGGTTCCCCGGCTATGATGTGGAGAATGTGCAATTGAGCAACATCAACATCAGCACAATGGGTAATGGTACTGCCGATGAAGCGGATGCTGCCCTGCCCGAAAAGGAAACCCTTTACCCCGAAAACCGCATGTTTGGCGCGGTATTGCCGGCCAGCGGATTGTACATAAGGCATGTAAAGGGTATATCGTTACAAAACATTACCCTGCAAACCCGTAATTTCGACGCGAGGCCGCACATTATAATGGATGATGTAAGCGACGCGCAAATATCCCGGTTAACTACCGAACAAACCGAGATCACCAACGCGGCTGTAAAATTGGTAAATTGTGAAAATGTAACCTGGTTAAATCCAAAGGTCACTATTGCTCCCTTTCCTGTTTTAACTGTTGAGGGTGAAAGGACAAAAGCAATCAGTATTATAGGCCTGGGCAACGCTAAAAACAAGATAAAAACGTTAGCTACTGTAGCGAAAGATGTTGTAACGGCTAATTAATAAACTGCCTGTCAACATTCATCTATCTGCGTTGTTAAATCATTAGCCTTGAGCAACCGGTAAACGAACAAATACGTAACCTATTAAAACATTATATGCCTTTTGTAGCAGCAGCATCTACCATCGAGCTCCCGTATAAAGCAGACCAGCAAGAAGTAAAAAAACAGGCCCGCGAACTATTTTCGGCCAGTTTTCCGCAAACAGAAAGACTGATCTTCGCTTTTGATAATACGGAGATCATTACCCGCAATTTTTGTATGCCCCTCTCCTGGTATACCGGCCCAAGTACTTTTGAGGAGCGCAATAACACGTATATAGAAAACGCGCTTAACTATTCTGTACAGGCCATTGAAGATTGCATAATTAAAGCCGGTATAAAAAAAGAGGCTATTACCGATATTTTATTTGTATCAACAACCGGCCTGGCTACGCCAAGCGTGGATGCTTTGATCATAAATAAGATGCGGCTCGATCCGCATATCAACCGTATGCCTATCTGGGGTTTGGGTTGCGGCGGGGGTGTATCGGGTATGGCTAAAGCTAACATGGCGGCCAAAGCAAACCCCGATGCTATCGTACTATTGGTAGCTGTTGAACTATGTTCATTAACCTTGATAAAAAGCGATTTTAGCAAGAGTAATTTTATTGGTTCGAGTTTGTTTTCTGATGGTATAGCTGCCTGCATTATCAAAGGCGATAATCATGCCCATGAAAAACAGCAGGTTACCTACGTGGCATCAAGCAGTAAATTGTATTATGATTCACTGGATGTTATGGGGTGGGAGTTCCAGGATACAGGGTTTAAAGTATTATTCTCTAAAGATATTCCTATGTTCATTAATGAGCATGTAAAAGAAGATATAACCGAATTTTTAACCAAACAAAACCTGCAGTTAAGTGATATAAAAAATTTCATTTTTCATCCGGGCGGTAAAAAGGTATTGGATGCATACACGGATGCCCTGGCGGTTGAGGGCGATTTTTTGAATAAAACAAGATTGGTAATGAATAACTACGGCAATATGTCGAGCGCTACGGTTTTGTATGTTTTAGAAAAATTTATGCGCGAAGGTTTTGAGGATGGCTATGGTTTAATGATGGCTATGGGCCCGGGGTTTTCGAGCGAGATGGTGTTATTGAAGCTAAACAAAAACTAAGGGATGTATTTTATAATATTTATTTCCTTTATCATCCTGCAACGCCTTTCAGAATTATACATTGCCCGCCGCAATGAAAAATGGCTGTTGCAAAATGGTGCCATTCAATACGGCCAAAGCCACTACCCTTTTATGGTGGCCATGCATACCATGTTCATTATAGCTTTAATTACCGAATATAATTTAAGGGGGGGCACACCCATAAGTTTTGGCTTTTTGATCGCTTTCCTGTTGGTTTTGGCATTTAAGTTTTGGGCGCTATACTCATTGGGCAAATACTGGAACACAAAAATTTACCGTATACCGGGTGTTTACCCCATAAAAAAAGGGCCTTATAAAATATTTAAGCACCCCAATTATATGGAGGTGGTATGCGAGATCGCTCTAATACCGCTGGTATTTCACCTGTATTATACCGCTGTAGTGTTCACTATTCTCAACACCATTATGTTAACCGTGAGGATAAGTGTAGAAAATAAAGTTTGGAACGATGAGGTAAGCGGTTCAAAACAAAATATTTAACTTGCTAAAAAATTACTATGGAATTTGGCCGGGTAACACCTCAGGAATTAGCAGCAATAGATTTTACGCTTCCGCCTGATCCTGAACTGACCGTTACCACGCTTAAGGCGGCAAAAAACGACCCGCCTTTACAGGTGCATGTTGGCTGCGCCAAATGGGGACGCAAAGAGTGGCTGGGCAAAATATATCCGCCTAAAACAAAGGACGCTAATTTTTTAGACGAATATGTAAAGCATTTCGACTGTATTGAACTGAACGCCACCTTTTATAATGTTTACCCTGCGGCAACCATCAGTAAATGGAAGGATAAAGCGGGTGCTAATCCCGGTTTTAAATTTTGCCCTAAATTTTCTCAAAGCATCAGCCATATACGCCGTCTCAAAAACGCGGAAGAAATTACCACTACATTTTATGAGGGCATTTTAGCCTTCGGCGATAAGCTGGGCCCCTTGTTTTTACAGTTGAGCGATAACTTCACGCCAAAAAGCTTCCCCGAACTGAAAGCATACCTGGAACAACTGCCAAAGGATGTCCCGGTTTTTGTGGAGCTAAGGCATAAAGAATGGTTCGCTAATGATGAAGTTCGGCAAAACGTATTCAACCTGTTCCACCAGCTAAACATTGGCGCTGTAATTACCGACGCGTCGGGCAGGCGCGATTGTGTGCACATGAATTTGCCAACGCCGCACGCGTTTATACGCTTTGTAGGCAACAGCCTCGACCGTACCGATTATATTCGTGTTGATGAATGGGTTGACCGTATTAAACAATGGCGCGATATGGGCCTGCAAAGCGTTTGGTTCTTCATGCATCAGCATGATGAACGGTACTCGCCCGAGTTAGCCGATTATGTAAGCGAACAGCTCAACAAAAAACTGGGGTTAAAACTGCACCGCCCACAATTTATTGACCGGGACAAGGGTTTGTTCGCTTAAACACGTTCACTGCATTATTAACATATACTTAATCTAAAAACATTATTTTTGTCTATACATGACCGACATCAACACCCTATACCCGCAGGCAGTTAAACTGTTACAGCAATTAATAGCTATTCCATCCTTCAGCAAAGAGGAAACCCTTACTGCCGATCTTATTGAAAATTTTTTCAAAGAACACGGTATCATCGTTAACCGAAAACTAAATAACCTATGGGTATGGAACAAACATTTTGATGCCGGTAAACCTACTATCCTGCTTAACTCGCATCACGATACGGTAAAACCCAACTCAGGCTATACACGCGATCCGTATGATGCAAAAATTGAAGACGGCAAACTATACGGCCTGGGCAGTAACGACGCGGGCGGTTGCCTGGTATCGCTCATAGCGGTGTTCCTGTATTTTTATGATAAACCCGGCCTTAAATATAATTTCTGTTTAGCAACCACTGCCGAAGAAGAAATATCAGGCGCCAACGGGCTTGAACTCATTATACCCGATTTAGGCAAACTGGACTTCGGCATAGTAGGCGAACCCACCCAAATGCAGTTGGCGGTTGCAGAGCGTGGTTTAATGGTGTTGGATTGCGTTGCTCACGGCAAAGCCGGCCATGCCGCCCGCGAGGAAGGCGAAAACGCCATTTACAAGGCCATGAAGGATATTGAATGGTTCCGCACGTTTCGTTTCCCTAAGGAGAGCGATGTTTTCGGGCCGGTAAAAATGTCGGTTACGGTTATTAACGCCGGTTCACAGCATAATGTAGTACCCGCAAGCTGCAATTTTACGGTTGATGTAAGGGTGACCGATGCTTACCGTAATGAAGAAGTATTAGAGATCATCCGCCAGAACGTACAATGCGATGTTACGCCGCGCTCTATTCGTTTAAAGCCATCGTCGATAGACAGGAGGCACCCTATTGTGCAGGCGGGTATAAGCCTGGGCCGCACAACCTACGGCTCCCCTACCACCTCCGATCAATCGCTGCTGGATATACAATCCATCAAAGTTGGCCCCGGCGATTCCGCGCGGTCGCATACTGCTGATGAGTTTGTTTATGTGGATGAGATAAGGGAAGGGATCGAGTTGTATATAGCGATGCTGGAGAAAATCGTCTAATATCCGCGCGTCATTGCGAGGAACGAAGCAATCCCTGCACATGCAAATCAACAAGGAAAGCGTTTTTTTGGAACACTCATCGAAAATAATTTAACTTATTGACTATCCGAAGTAGAGATTGCTTCGTTCCTCGCAATGACGCTAGGTGAGAAGCCACACTCAATAAAATATTTACCATATTTGCATTATGAGCAAGCTTTGGCAAAAAACCACTAACGTTAATGAACTGGTAGAAAACTTTACCGTTGGCCGTGACGCGGAATTTGATGCCCAGATGGCCGCGTTTGATGTGCTGGGCTCGCTGGCGCATACCCAAATGTTGCAAAGCATAGGCCTGATGAGCGTTGAGGATCTGCACCTGGTGCAAAAAGAACTTAAAAATATTTATGCCGATATTGAAAAAGGCAACTTTACCATTGAAAAAGGTGTGGAAGATGTGCACTCGCAGGTAGAGCTATTACTCACCAAACGCATAGGCGATGCAGGCAAAAAAATTCACAGCGGCCGTTCGCGTAACGACCAGGTGCTGGTTGACCTGAAACTATTTTTTAGGCATGAACTACAGCAAGTGGTTGAAGAAACCGAAAAACTGTTTAAGCAATTAATAACATTAAGCGAAAAACATAAAAACACGTTGCTGCCCGGCTATACCCATTTACAGGTAGCCATGCCGTCGTCGTTTGGTTTATGGTTCGGCGCTTATGCCGAAAGTTTGGCCGATGACCTGGAGATGGTTTTAGCGGCTTATAAGGTCACCAATAAAAACCCATTGGGTTCGGCGGCAGGATATGGTTCCTCGTTTCCGCTAAACCGTACGATGACTACCGGCTTATTGGGTTTCGATAGCCTGAACTATAATGTAGTTTACGCGCAAATGGGCCGGGGCAAAACAGAGCGGGTTATAGCGCAGGCCTTAGCGGGCATAGCGGCCACAGTAGCTAAAATGGCCATGGACCAGGCGTTGTATTTAAGTCAGAATTTTGCTTTTATAAGCTACCCGGATACACTGACGACCGGCAGCAGCATTATGCCGCATAAAAAGAACCCCGACGTTTGGGAAATTATGCGCGGCAAATGCAACCGTATACAGGCGCTGCCCAATGACGTGGCTATGATGACCACTAACCTGCCGTCGGGTTATCACCGTGAGTTGCAATTGCTGAAAGAATTGTTGTTCCCGGCGTTTACTGACCTGAAGGATTGCCTGCACATGGCCACCTTCATGCTGCAAAATATTACCGTAAATACCGAAATACTGAACGACCCGAAATACACTTACCTCTTCAGCGTTGAAGAAGTTAACCGTTTGGTTTTAGGCGGTACACCTTTCCGCGATGCTTACAAGCAAATTGGTTTGGCTATTGAAAAAGGAGAGTTTAACCCCGCCAAAACCGTTAACCATACCCACGAGGGCAGCATTGGTAATTTAGGCAATGAACACATTACCGCTGCCATGAATAAATTGCTGGTTAGCTTTAATTTTGATAAAGTAACTTGGCCCCAAGGGCAATGATTGAAGCTGCTATGACAAACAAAAATATCATTGTACGGCTCGAATCCTGAAGTTTGGCAATTTTTCTTATTT
>Ga0206891_10283_pt1 | contig 12633 bp, 15 predicted proteins | sample Alteio_BWOrgHeat_55_FD_153246 | JGI IMG/M metagenome (GOLD analysis project Ga0206891, IMG submission 153246) | Enriched cells from forest soil in Barre Woods Harvard Forest LTER site, Petersham, Massachusetts, United States - Alteio_BWOrgHeat_Nextera7 ...
TAAGTGCTTGCAAATTGGGTAGTTAACTTGTGGGTTCGTTTCGCAGAATCGCATGTTTCCAGCCCCTTCCTCCGAGCCCCGAACGCTTTCGGGGCGAGTCGCGCCGAAGCCCTCGCGAAGGCGGATTGGACGTTGAGCGTTGAATGTTCATGTGTCTCCCCAATGATACCCTTTCCGAACGCCCACGTCCAGCAAAACCATCGATTAACGATACAACCACCCCGCAAAACTACCAACTTTCGACTTGAATTCCAACCCCTGTGATGTTATGATCTCCCTCTGGTCGAGTTGGTTGCAAAGCTGGTGAGGATAACGTTGTGCGCAAACGCTTTACATCGCTTCTGTTGATCGCAGCCGCCTCGCTGCTGGGCGCCCCGAAGCTTCTCGCGCAATCCAGTTTCAGTGTTCTTCATTCTTTCACCAGCGCCACCACGGACGGCGCCAACCCCGAGGGCCAGCCCATGCTGTTCGGCTCCAATCTCGTCGGCCTGGCCTACAACGGCGGCGCGAACGGCTTCGGCGCGCTCTTCCAAGTGTCCACCAACGGCTCGGGCTTCAACCTCCTCTACTCGTTTGAGGGCGACCTGAATGGCGCGAATCCCTTCGGTATCCTCACCCTCAGCGGCAATTCCTTTTACGGCATGACCTTCAACGGCGGCATTGACGACGGCGGTGTCATCTACCGCGTCCGGACGAACGGCTCGAACTACGCCGTCCTCCACACCTTTCAAGGCGGCGATACCGATGGCCAGTATCCCTTTGGCAGCCTTACCGTCAATGGTCCTCTTCTCTTTGGAATGACGGCGAATGGCGGAACCAATAGTGGCGGCGTCATCTTCAAGATTGGCACGAACGGCGTCGGTTTTGCCGTGATCCATTCCTTCAACGGCGGGCCGAATGACGGATCATTTCCCAGCGAAGGCGTCACCGCCAGTGGCGCCAATCTTTACGGCACCACGTTTTTGGGCGGTAGCAATAATATCGGCACCGTATTTTCCATGGGGACCAATGGTGTCGGTTTCAAGGTCCTCCACCATTTCGGCAGCATCACCAATGACGGTGCCAATCCTTCGGGTCCGCTCACCCTCGTCGGCTCCAGCCTCTACGGCATCACCAGCGCCGGCGGGACGACCAATCTAGGGACCGTCTTCACCATCGGCACGGATGGTACGGGTTATTCCGTCCTGCACAGCTTTACGGGCGGCACCAATGATGGCGCGGCCCCACAGTACGGCCCGTTGATTGTCACCAACAACACGATCTATGGCGTGACCGAGAATGGTGGGACCAACGATGAGGGCGTCGTCTTCCAGGTGCCGACGACCCGCCCTGGCTTTGCCATGTTGTACAGCTTCGGGGCCAACGCCACCGACGGCGCTTTCCCGCTTTACCCGCCGATTCTTCCCAATGCGAACTTCTACGGTGTGACCGTCGCGGGCGGCTCCAATAATCTAGGCGTCGTGTACGGACCCGGCGCTACGTCTGTCGTGACAACGTCGCCGCCGCCGTCGCAGGTGTGCGTGACGGTCCCCGGCGCTGCTTCGGCAGGGGTGGTGATTACGAACGTCGTCGCCGGCCAGTTCTATCTCTACCAGGCCTCCGGGTGCGTCGGGCGAAATTTGGATGGAACCACGGACGACCCGGATGGAAACGAGTACAACAACAACTGCACCGTGCCCCTCACGCCCAACTTGGGCCCCGCCGGCCCGGCGTTCACCTGCCCGGGCCTGATTAAATTCTCGCTGGTGGGCAAATACGCCGATGGATCAAGCGTCCAGTTGGGCCAGAACACCAACCAGGACGGGTATTTTATCCCGCCCGTCTCCGGCCCGCTCACGCTGTTCTTCAACGACGACATTTACTCCGACAATAGCGGCTCCTTTACCGCCTGCATTACGGCCACCAATCTCCCGACCATCTGTGCGACTGTGGGGGGGGGGAGACCACTTCTAACGGAGAGTCATTCGGGGAAGTTTACGCCGGGATCCAATACCTGGTCATCGCCTCGGGCACCGCCAATTACGGGTGTGGCGCCTGCAACGTCGATCCGAATGGACTGCCCAATGGCGCGGCCTACACCGACACCGTCTCACGCGCGGCCCAGAATTTTACTTGCTACTACCTCTTTCCGCTTTCGTTGGTGGGCCAGTTGAACGGGGAATGCATCCAACTGGGTTCCGACGTCACATTTACCGCGCCCAGCACCGGAAAGTTGATCATGTTGATGAACGATAGCACGGGCGGCTATTTCAATAACTCCGGTGGCTGGCAGGTTTGCCTCTATCCCGTCGGCAGTTTCCGCCTTACCGCCATTGCCGCCACCAACAATAACAATGATATCCTCCTCAACTGGAACACCGTCGCAGGCAAGTCCAACTACGTCCAGGTTTACCCGGGCGACGCCCAGGGTGGCTATAATTCCAACGGCTTCGTCGATCTCGCCGGCCCGATTATCGTTCCCGGCGCCTTCGAGGTCCACACCAACTATATCGATATCGGCGGCGGCCTCTTCCACCCCTCCCGCTACTACCGCGTCCGCCTCGTCGAGCCCTAATTCCCATAAGCATGTAGCCCGTTGTAGCTGCGCTTGAAAGGGGGAGGGCGAGCCTTCCGGCGAGCCGAAAGTAGTGGCGCGGGCGTCCCGCCCGCGAATTAGCTTCCGTATCCTTTTGCTCTTGGGTGTGCGGAGAAGGTGTAGCCACGCCTCTGCGAGGCGTGTCGCAGTTGACTGTGTGGGAGCGGTTTCCAACCGCGACGCAGACTAGCCACGAGAAGGCACAAGAGGCACCAAGTCGCGCCCTACCTTCATTTGCCACGTAGGGTGTAGCCACGCCTCTGCGAGGCGTGAACACTTCAGCCAGGTCGTTGGTAGGGGCCGACCGCCGGTCGCGCCCTACCCGTTGAATGAACCCGTGCGACACATCGGTAGCGCAATCGTCCCTGCTTGCGGTTGGGGGCGCAGGCCTTCCCTGCTTGTGGTTGGTGGCGCAAGCGTCCCTGCTTGCGGTCTTGCTACAAATACCGCAAATACCGGATGCGGAATTTCGGAGCGCTACCCGGAGGATTTTCATACCGCTCCACCACCGCCTGCACCCGGACTTCACCCGTGATGGTATCAAAGGCTGGATTATACGTTCCCGGCGTGGAATTGATCGGCGGCTGCTTGATGGTTTGCGCCATGACCCAGACGGTAAACGTGCTGGAGCGGACAGTGATCAGGTTCGCGATCCGGCGAATGGTCGCCTCTTTCGCTGCTGCATTCGCTCCCGTGTCCGCCACTCCTGTAGCCTCGCAAATTTCCCCGATCGTATCAAAAATAGGGTTAAGCGTTCCTGGTTCATTCATGCCGTATGTATCCGCGGCCGCGCGAGTGTCGTTATAGATCTGTTGGGCAAGCTGTCCCACAGTGGTTGGAGAGAATATACTGCTCGCGCTGTTCAGTAACGCCTTCAACGGAACCAGCCGTGGAGTGGTCGGTCCGGTTGCCCCAGGATTAATGAAACTATTGATATTGATGCGTCCGGCGGCCACATTCGGAACAACCGCATTCCCGACGGTGAACAAATCCAACATGGCCCAGTCGGGAATCTGCCCGGGGCCTCCATTTCCCCCCGGTTGCAGAGTCAAGTATCCGAAAAGGACGCCAGGCAGATGGATATAACCGAGTTCACCAACGGATTGCATTGGGCCGCCACGGATGACACACTTTGAAGTGTCGGCGCCGACAGGCGGAAAAGCGCACATTCCCAAACGCGCGCCGTCCCCGTCCTTGTGCGTTGCCCATTCAGTGGGGCTGTTCAGGTTGTTTAACGCAGGATCGCCAATGACTTCGCAGTCTTGATAGGCCGGCAGAGCGGAAGGAAGCGTCACGATATTTACCGGAAGCTGGGCTGCGGCAAAGTTTAGGCGGTGTAGACCCGCCGCATAGGAACGGACGTAGGTCGCCGTAATCTGCTGGGCCGGCAAGGTTACCTGCCCCAATGGATTCACAAAAGTTGCAACATCGTTCGTTGAGGTAAATACCGTGGCGAATTGACTGGAGGCTCCGCTGGGGATCGACCCGGCGCTCACGGAAATGGTGGCCGCATTGGGTAGCCCACCAACGATTGATATGGGCGGTAAATTGGAAACCACCACGTAATCTCCCGCCTTCGTTGTAAACGGTGCGTCGTACATGTTGAAAAGCTCCACTTTTACTTGACGCGTCACCTGGTAGGTAGTGGGAGCGGTTTGTAAAAAATCATATCGGATCTGGATCTCACTGATATTGGCTGTTTTTGCCACCCCGAGATAAGCTGGTGGGGCGGGGATTACGGCAGTGGGGTCCTCCGGTGGCCACTGCGTTGTCAGGTCAACAATCTGATACCCCACGATATTGGCAACGATCTGCGTAAGGCCGACGGATGTGTATTTAGTATCGAACGTACCGGTATAAATCTTCCCCAATGTCGTAGCATCCGAAAGGCGCGCAATCGCATTAATGTTGGTCATGGGCGCGTTATTAAAATCAAGAGGATCAATAGCAATGGCAGTCGCATTCGTCATCTCCGAAAGAACTCGCCGGGGCACGCCAAAGGAATCGAGATCGTCCACGTAATTCGGGTAATTCGCATCGTTGGAATAAGTCGTCAGCTCGAATTGATTAGCGGTGTAATCGCTGTCGCTAGGATCAGCGCGTTTGACTTCTTCGATGGTGGTAAATCCCGTCAAGGCCTGCGTCGCTTCAATACCGCCCACAAAGGCATTTAAACCGGGTAGCAACATGGTGAGATCCACGTACTGGTTGCTACTGATCCCATAATCAGGTGTGAGTAATGGCGGATAGGGTCCGGCCCCCGCGGTGTTGAGGTTGATCTTGGACGCTTCATCGTCAGTCCAAAAGGCATAGCGGCCGATAATTGCCCCGTGGTTGACCAAGGTTGACGGACCAACCGTGCCATCTTGCGCGACGTAGAGCCAGCCCACGTTGAACTGGGCATTTGACGCGCCGCCGGCAGCCAATTCACCATTCGCTTGCGTGATCCAAAAGCCGGTATTCAAATTGACGGTATTCAAGCTGACTGGGGCCGCCGCGTTGACCGAATACAGCGGCATGGGCACAGCGGGCAATGCGCCCGTGTAATCGTAGATCACGCCCGGGAATGTCACATAGCTCAGGATGGTTCCAGCCGGTATGCTTCCACCCCTCGTCGTCGCTTGATGGATCGTGGCCACTGCCTGGTCAACCCCCGCTTGTGCGAGTTGGCGGGCCTTTAGTAAATCATTGAAATTCTTCGAGGCGGTGTTCTCCACGCGCATGCTGATGGCAAACGCGACCACCAACAGGGTGACCATTACTAGGATGGCGAGCGTGAGGATCAGCGCGATGCCATCCTCCGACTTGTCCCGGAGACGTTTGCGGTTAACAGGCAGGCCGGATTTGGTACGTATTGTCATGGCTGACCGTTCGGGATGGTAATGTACGTGGTGAAAAATTTGGTGACCTGGTTGAGTAAATTTGTATAAGGAGTGATATTTGACGCATTCGTGACGCCGGGCGGGGTAATGATTGCCTGAAGTTTGGCCGCTGCCCGACTATCAATGGTTCCAATGGTGATTTGTACGCCGGCAGGAGGCCGGTAACCCATGGCTTGGGGTGCGCCAATAAATGCGGCAGCGCTATTACTGTCGGGAATTCCTGACCAGGCGAGACCCGGTAATCCCGTTGAATTCCAGAACGGCACAGCCGTTCCATTGGTATTCACATAGCTTAAGCTCAACGACACAACATTATCGGCGACGATAACCGGGGCACCCGCAGCAGTATCAGGCCAGATTTGCGGATTATTCGGATGAGTCACATTGGGATAGAAGTCCCACGCCGCGCTTGAAGCCGGCGTCACTTGTCGCACCAGAGCGCCGCCGGTCCATTGATAAACTACCTCTTCAAGATCGGCCATGTCTCCCGGACTGGTACTGATCGGCGCGATGAAGGCGACATTGGTAGCGCTGCCCAGAAAAGAAATATTGGATGTTGCAATCGCCTGCGACAGCTCCCGCGACATCAGATCAAGGGACACGCGTCCTTGGGTAAAGGTTTCGACACGGTTCTCGGCTTGCAGCCACGCGCGGCTCGCCTGGCTAAAGGCCGCAAAGAGCATGACAATCATCACGGACAGGACTGCCATCGCCGCCAGCAGTTCCAGCAACGTAAAGCCAGGTTCGTTATTTCTATGGGACTTCATTGGTTGTATTGCGCGATTTGGGTGACGAAAACGTTGCGGTTGGCCGGGTTCTTCGACTGTGCTGGCCAAATGACAGTGGCGGTAACCATCGAGAGCGCCAGGGGGGCCTGATTCGTAAACGTCAAGTTGACTTGGAAGTAGTGATCCTGTGGCGTTGCAGGGGAGAAGCCCTCTTGGTCGAAATAGGCCGTGATGGGCGCGTAGCTGTTTAGCAAGTTGTATGGGGGAGTGGGCTGGCTAGGTTGCGGGAAGCCGAATCCGCTTAAACTCACATTTGTAAATTGATTAGATTGATTAGTGCGAATGCTGTTAAAGATATCCTGAACGATGGTCGCGGAAATCGTATTGTCGGCAGCGTCGCGGGCGGATCGGAGTCCGGTTGGCAGCAGGCCGAGGATGGCGATAAGACCGATGGAGACGATGGCGAGTGCCAGCATCACCTCGACGAGCGTAAAACCAAGCCTATTTGTGAAACGATTCCTCATGGCCGGAACACCTTTACGCGGCCGATAATGTTATCGACACTGATGACGGACTGGTTCGCAAGTGTATTGGTGCTGGTCTTGGAGGTCGGCACCACGATTGTACCGCTGTTCATAAAACCTTCCGTGACTGTCAGGGTCCCCGAATTAATGGCAGCGCCAGTCGGATTAAATCCGATGTACGCGAGTGTGGTGAGAGGCAAAGAATTCGTATAAGGAAAGTGAAAATTGTTAGTTACCGGTAGAGTATCCAGTCCCAGAGGAGCGGGGGGGGCAAGGGTTGCACCACTGTCCATGAAGACCGTGCCTAGCGGAAGGTGTTCCCACTTGGAAATGTAATTGCCTGACCCGACATCAACCACAGCATAACTTTGATAGCACGGGGCGAGATTCGTGCCGATTGTGCCGGTTGTGCCGCTATACGGAAATACAACGTAGGTGGTCGTGCGATGCGTGATGGCATACTGCCGCGCGAGCCCGAGTGCATTGGCAACCTCACGCGACGCCCCGCTCAGGCCACCGGCTTTCATCAGGTTATTGAATGCGGGAATACCGATCGTCATAACGACGACGATGATCACGATCACCGTGAGCATCTCGATCAGCGTAAACCCGGCTTTTCGCGAATTCCTCATACAACGTTACCAGCTCTTGATGTTGTCCTTGTTGACCCCCACGCCGTCTCCGGCAGGGTTGCCACCTGAGTTGGCGTAGGTACTATCCTGCCCGTCGGGGCCCTTGGACCAGATGAGAAAACCTTCGTGGACGACTGCTCCCGGAGCCGGGACGAACGGGTTCTTGTTGGTATCACTATAGCTGGTGTCGAAAATCACTTGGTACTGGTTTTTCCACGGGTCCACATAATTCGTCACGTTGTTCACTGGATCGATATACAAATCCGCGTTCTTCATTTCTAGGAAGCGGATCTGCCGTGGATTTCCGTTATAGGTGACGTTGGGCATTGCGGGGTCGAACGTGCTCTTATTCTCACCCCGTAACAGTGCGACCATCCAGTTGGTTGTGCTAATGACTCCGCTGGGATCGGTGGTGGTGGCGGGCCAATGGCCATATTCGGTGTAGTAGGATTTGAACGCAGTCGCCAGACTTGAAACCCCTTGCTGTGCCTTGGTGGCCTCGGCCTTGCCGAGCGCGCTCTTGATCGCCGGGAAAAGCAGCGCCACCAGAACGCCAATGATGGCGATCACCGTGAGCAACTCGATTAACGTGAATGCCCGCTTGGTTTTGACGTGGTATCTCATGTTCTCTCTCCTAGTTCGACTTCCAGTTGGTAATGGCGTCAACTGCCCCATTGGTGCCGGTGGGGCCGTTCGACCACAGGTCGAAGCTCACTTGGTTGTTCGCGCCGCCGGTGCTGCACGGGTTGTAATAATTATACGGATATCCAAACGGGTCCATTATCATGACGTTGGTATATGTTAGACTAGTCGAGCCCGCGGGGCATGTAATGGGAATCATAACGGTAGGATTGAGCGGGTCGGCTCGCATCTCGGTCGGTTTGAATGACATATACGTCTTCGGTCCGGCTACCAGCGCATTGTAAAGCAGAATCGAATTCTGCGTGGGGTTGAGCAGGGTCGGCGTGCTCTGGGGATAAGCGCCATTGTCGTTCTTATAGCTCTCAAGCGCCGATTCCATCGCGGCAATTTCAGCTTGGGCGCGCGTAGTGCCGCCTTTGACTTGCGCATACTTCGACGCCCCAACGATGATGCCCACCAGGATCATGATGATCACCAGCACGGTCAGAAGTTCAATGAGTGTGAATCCGCTTCTACCCTTGAAAGCCCTTGGTGGCGCAGGCGTCCCTGCCTGTGAATGAGACACCGCAACGTTGTTTTTGCGGCAATTCATCACCTATCTCTCCCACGCAACTCGTTTTCCATTCTCTCACTAATCCACTGTTTAATCATGCTCTGATAATTGAGATACCGCGACCGCGCCAACCGCTTGATCCGCGACAGCATCCGCGGATCGATCCGCAACGTGATCGACGTCGACTCCGCCTGGTCGGCATTGATGATCGATTCCTCCATCAGCTTCGCGTCGATGCGATGCGACACCCAAAACTTCGCCTCGTCATGCTCGCAAGCGAACTGCGGTATTTCTTCCCATACGGTTACGACGTCCATTTATTGAACCCTCCGGTGGCGCAAGCTTCGGCAAGCACGGAGGCTTGCCCTACCCTGATGGCGGCGCGGGAATTGAACTCTCCGGTGGCGCAAGCGTCCCTGCTTGCGGTCGTCCTGCTCGCGGTCCTGTATCCTATGACGTCCATTCCGATACCTTCCTGTCGTAGAAATATTCCTCTTCCTCCGTCATCGACCGCGAACCGATCACACGCACCTGCTTGCCATCCGAGCGGTACACGCTGAAAATACCCCGTCCCGTCAACGTCCGTCCAAGACAAAATGCCCGCGACTCCTTCGCGAACCGACCCGAATCGGGAAACAATCGCACCCCCAGCGGATCTTCAAACGACTCTTCGATTTCACGCGTCGTCGGTGAATTCTTGCCCGTAAACGGCGGATCTGACCAATCAAACTCCATATCGTCCGTACCTACATTGTATGTACAGCGTCCACACCCCCCTGTCAACGACTTTTTGCCCGATTTTAATGCAGGGCCACGCGGAGCCTGTCCTGAGAGAAGCCGAAGGATCGTGGCCGCCCAGGTGTAGCTGCGGCTCTGCGAGCCGCGTTCGTCGTCCCGCCCCGCTTCCTGAGTTTCCTTGACTCCCACCCCTTTTCCTGTTCTACTGTCGTGACCCGGCTGACTGTATTAATGAAGAAGGGGATCATGGGAATCAGGACAATCATCGCCGTCGTCGGCCTCAGCATCGCCATCGCCACCTCAGTCCACGCCGGTCTCACGAATAGTTACACATCCGCGTCGAGCCACACATGGGACACCGCTGGCGCCTGGTCTGCGGGAGTTTCGCCGACAACCAATGACGCGTCCGATTTTATTACCAACGCCACGAGCAAGACGGTCTCGATTGATTCCATCGTGGTTAGCGGCAGCCCGCAAGAACTGACGATCACCAATCTCACCGTATGGGGGACCGCCACGACGACGAACACGTTGAACCTCACGAATATGAACTCGGCAGCCTCGCCGGTTCCCTTGAAGATTCTGAACAATTTCATTATCGGCGACCGCGGGCAACTGAAGATCAATAATTCCACTCTTCAGGTAAACAATCTCTCGACATCCAATAGCGCGATCTTGAGTTTCTGGCTGGGGACCAACGCCGTTCCTATCAGCGTGGTCAATAACCTGTTGTTAGGCGGTACGCTCAACGTCAGCAGCAACGCCGGTTTTACGTTCACGACGTACACGCTCTTTAACTACGGCGGCGGGCTGACCTCGAACGGGCTGACCGTTGGAACCGTGCCGACGAACACGGTCTGCACCATCAACACAAGCACTCCCGGCCAGGTCAACTTGATCGTGACACCGGCTTCCTCATCGTCAATCACCGGCTCGGTTCAACTCATCTCCATCGTGCGCACGAATACTACGGACATGGCGATTACCTGGACCGCCACCGGCAGCAGCAGCAGCCTCGTGCAGTTCACCAGCGGCGCCATCGACGGTAGCTACACCAGCAACGGTTTCGCTGACATTTCGAGTTCACAGTTTACCCCCGTAGGCAGCGGCGTCTTCACCAACACCTACACCGATCCCGGCGGCGCGACCAACGTCCCATCTCACTTCTACCGCGTCCACTACTTCCAGTAGCTCGTTGGCGGTGGGGACACATCTCACGTTTGGGGGCCGGTGTAGCCGCGGCTCTGTGAGCCGCGTCGGATGTCCCGCGCGTTTCCAGTAGGAGCATACCCTGTCCGTTCTTTATTGACGAACGCACCCCGCGGGTGTATGTACATCGTTAGTACGAGAGGAATTCAATGCAGCGAACCACATCGAAGCAACTTTCCGCCTTCACCCTTATCGAATTGGTCGCTTGCCAGCCGAAGCCTTGGCGAAGGCAAGCGAGATCAGCATTCACGCTGATCGAGCTGTTGGTGGTCATCGCCATCATCGGCCTGCTCGCCGCGATGTTGCTGCCCGCGCTGAACTCTGCCCGCGAAAAGGGCAGACGCGTTGCCTGCGCCGCCAACCTTCATCAGATCGGCGTCGCGATTCTCGCGTACGCGTCCGATTTCGACAACCATACCCCGACCGCCGATTATAATTGGGATCTCAAGGCTTCATCCCGACCGGTCACTTGGAATTACATTCTGGTCGATCGCGGGTATCTCACTCCCAAGGTTTTTCAATGTCCCGATGACAGGCGTGTCCCAACAACAAGCGGCAACATCACGGTCACCCCGTGCTCGTACGGCATGATCGTCGGCAAGGACAACAGTTCCAATCCAACCGATAACGAATCAAGCCCGGCGAATTACTGGATTGGAGGGACGCGATTGACCTGTCCGTACCTGACCAATAGTTCGACCGCCATCATAGGCGAATTTCTCTCTGACACGGCCAACGTTCATCCGACAGTCCAGCAGGCCGGTAATGACGGAAACCCCAATGCTTATATGACCAGCCCGGTGGACTCAAACGCGGCGCTGCAACCGGGCGCGAAGCACGTCCCGTCCAATCTCACGGCCGGCAACTATCTCTTTGTCGATGGCCATGTGGAGTGGAGCGAAAAATTCAGCCCCGGCATGAGCGCCACCGATCCCAACATGCTCGCCACATTCCCGCCTGTCCCTACCGGCGCGCCGACGCCTGTCTGCCCCTAGCCGTCAACCAGCCCAACTAGCCCTGAGAAACGGACATATTCTCTCGTTTTCTCGCTGACCGTGGCCAATTTTGGGCTTTTTTCAACCTCCACTCGCCTCAAAACACCCTATTTTACTGGCTTTCAAGGCCGTGGCATGCCCGCTGCTAAACTAAACCCCTAGATGAAAGTACTGATTGCAGATGATACCGACTCGGTGCGATTCGCCCTGCGCCTCGTGCTCGAACACCTCGGCCACGAGGTGATCGGCTTCGCCACCAACGGCCAGGACGCCATCGACAAGTGCGCCACCATGAAACCCGAGCTAATTGTCATGGATGTCCGCATGCCCCTCATCGACGGACTCACCTGCTGCACCATGCTCTCCAAGAGCAGTCCCGATTCGAAGGTCGTCATCGTCACCGGCAGCCGCACCACCGAATCCGAGGCCCGCGATGCCGGCGCTCGCGGCTTCGTCGAAAAGCCCTTCGACGTCTGCGAACTCGACCGCGCCATCACCTGCGCTCTGGCCGCCGCCTAACCCTTGTTGTAGCGCCATTCCAGGGGTGCAAATTTTCTTTTCGTCTTTTCTTCTTGCCATACCACACATTTGTGTGGTATCCCATCTCTTGTGCAAGATTCGCTGACACCGCCGCAACAAAAGTTGCTCACGTACATTCTCGATAGCATCCGCAAAAGCGGCTCACCACCCACCGTCCGCGAAATCTGCGCCAAATTCGGCTACCGTTCCACCGGCACCGCCCGCGATCATCTCGGGGCCCTTGAAATCAAAGGCTACCTCCGAAAACTCCCCGGCAAATCGCGCGGCCTCGTCCCCAGCAACTGGTCCAAACTTCTCCGCGCCGAGTTCCTCCTTCCTATCCCCATACTCGGCCGTGTCCCCGCCGGCGGCCCGCTCCTCGCTGAGGAAAATATCGAAGGCACACTCGACCTCAGCGAGGAGTTCGCCGGCCAAAAAACGTTCGCCCTCAAGGTCCACGGCGATTCCATGATCGAAGCGGGAATCTGTGAGGACGACCTGGTCGTCGTGCGCTCCCAGGAACACGCCGAACCAGACGAGATCGTCGTCGCGCTGGTTGACGGCGAAGCCACCGTCAAACGCCTCGAGCGCCGCAACAACAAACTCTGGTTGCAACCCGCCAATCCCCGCTACGAG
>Ga0206891_10284_pt1 | contig 12628 bp, 14 predicted proteins | sample Alteio_BWOrgHeat_55_FD_153246 | JGI IMG/M metagenome (GOLD analysis project Ga0206891, IMG submission 153246) | Enriched cells from forest soil in Barre Woods Harvard Forest LTER site, Petersham, Massachusetts, United States - Alteio_BWOrgHeat_Nextera7 ...
TCCGGCAGAGCAACACGCCGGCAGTCGCGTCCACGATCCATTGCGTAGGTATCGGGAAACGCCCTAGGCAACGGCGAACCTCGCCGACGATAGGTAAAGAGATTCCAGTCGCCATGTCGACTTATCGTTCCTTTTCCGGATTCGAAAAGCGATATAGCGGGAGTTTGCGCCACGTCCACTCAAGAAATTGAGGTCACGGCAGCGCCGCCGGTTAAGGGAGCGAATGCGATCAGGATCCGGATCAAGTTTTGCTTGGGCCCGCTGGCTTTTGAAGTGTGGGAATTAGCCGATCTAATGAGCCGCCGCGGCCGACTACACTCACAGGAATCCACTGTGCGGTTACATCACAGAATCAATACCGGGACGAGTGATATTGACCGAATTGTCATGTAGCTCTTCTGGGATAGCACTCGCTTCCGTTGAGTCCCCTGGGAGCGGTTCCGGCTATAAGAACAGCCGTCGTGCCCGACCATAAAGAATTGACCGAATATGGTGTTTTTGTGATACGCTTGGCGGTCTATACCCCCCCCTGAATCACTGGTTGAAACTCCGTCGGCTTCCACAAAACGATCCGCTGGAGAGAAAGGTTAGACGCGATGCAGCAGGGTCCAGCGATACATCATCCGAAATTGAGAAAGCAATTTGAGAGTGCACGTGAAAACGTCAGGCAGAGTACCTCCCATGTGCATAATTTTCTGTGCACCATCGCGAGAGGCGAGAGGGATATGAAAACGGATCAGCAGACTTACGACGGACTAAGAAATCTAAAGGAGGTCGTCACTCGGCAAATGCGCGATAACGTGCAGATTGAGGTTTTTATGAATAAAGAACTGCTTGGCTTTAGCGAATATCAAACGATGATTCTGCGAGGCGGCAATAGCGATGAAATCAAGCGTGTCCGTGAGAAACTGAGCCGTAAACAAATAAAGAGATTAACGGCGCTAGGTCTGATGCTTGGACCAAACGGTGAAAAGCCAACTGACCAGAAAATCGAAGAAATGGGAAAATCCGGCACGATCACACGAGAAGACTGGTTTACTGACAAGAAAGAAGGCGATCAAGAAGTTGCCATGCTTCAACTTGATTGCCATAAACTGTTGGCTAAATTGAACGAAGCGTCAGAAATAATCGGTCGCGATCCGCAGGCTCCGCCTCCGCAGCAATATGACGATTATTAATCCTAAGTGAGCTCCGTGTTTCACTGAGGAAAAGCTCAGCCCTTGCAGTTCCGCCGAATCCGCTGCCACAATCGCTAACCAGCGGAGCTGCCCGGCCAAGAAGACGACATCACCATGCTCAACCTCAGCTTCACCAACGAAATGTTTGTGGAGCCACTTTCGTGAGGTCGTTTTGAATGGTCCTCCCAGTCAACCTCTTTCACCGCGAGGGACCTTATCAGTACCACGATTTGGTTCTGGGGCTGGTTGTCCACATGGTCCTCGTTGGGCTTCCTATATCGTTCAGCGTTCAGCGGTTCGGCAGGGTAACTGAGCCGGTCGATCATCCGCCAGTTGTGAATTGACGGCTCCAGGGCAAGTCACTTATCGACATCCGCTTACGTTCGGTTGTTGGCATTACTCCTCGAAAACGCCCCAGCGTCAGGGAGCCTCTCCGAGCCGCTTAGCCGACCGCAGATCACGAAATCCCAGTCGCGATGCCGACATTATGGGGAGTAATGCTTCGGTGAGTGACTTGGTGATAATGCGCTCAACCATATGTATGCTCTAAGCCTCCAATGAGCGGATGCTATCTCACACGGCAGTGATTCCACTCCATCGTCTTCTCAGAGTCACACACCGAACGCGAGTGCTCCATCCGAGCCGATAAAGAAAAAAAACTCCCGTCACCGCATCCAAATCGACGACCGCCGTCATCCCTACCTACAAACAACAGACGCTTGCGGAAAAGGTGGTCGATATGCAGTCGAGACATGTTAGCAACGCGATTGTCCTCAGCACGGCTCTATTTGTGACCGTGGTCCCGTCAACGCTCGTAACAACGACATTTGCTCAAACGAAGTCGAAGCTGACTATCCTTTCGGAAAGTGACCCATCGGCGGACGGCGCCCGGCAATTCGTGGTTCATTCCGCGCTGGTGGGCCGGGATTACATAGTGGTGGTGAGCCCTCCACCGATATTTGGGTCCTGGGTATCGGCCGATTTGAAGGCCGCCGGCTCCAAGCAGTTGGAACAGAAACTGCCTGCGATTTACGCGCTCGACGCGGGCTATGGCATCGCGGGCCCAATGGCGCAGATGATGGCCGGGGTCGCAACCATGTCGCCAGCCTATGTTGTGTCCGTTGGGTATCGCGAGGGTCAATCCAACTTTCAGAGAACCGATCTGCTGCACCACTCGGTGACCGAAGGCGGAGTGACATACGGCGGGGGCGACGCAAAGTTTCAAGCCTTTCTTACCGAAGAACTTCGCCCTTTCCTTGAGGCAAAATATCCGCTTGATCCGACGAAAGCTATCCTCTACGGTCATTCCTTCGGCGGTCTGTTCGCAGCCAATGTGCTGGCGGACTCACCCGATTCATTCGATGGATATGTGATCGGCAGTCCTTCGGTGTGGATCGATCCGCAGGTCCTGGCGACGCTTGCCGGTGCCGCCAAGGGAAATGGACACCGCGTCTTCGTGGCAGTCGGTGAAAATGAGGATCTCAAGATGCTCGACGGTGCCAACCAAATGGCCGCGACACTGACCGCTTCGCCTTCGAACTTCAAGGTAGAGAGAAGGGTCTTCGCAGGCGAGAGCCACATCTCGTATTACCCCCTGCTGACTCAGGCCGCATTCACGTGGCTGTTGCCGCCGGCCGGCACCAATCGAACTGCAATTACTCTGCCGCGCGAAGCTTTACAGCGCATCACAGGAGCGTACCAACTTCCCGATGGGCGCGTGGTTACTGTGACTCTCAAGGCGGTGAAGGCGTTCGTTGAGGTCACCGGAATGCCCGGCGAGAGTGAACTGCTGGCCGAAACTGCGCAGCGATTCTTCTTGCCTGGAGGCTATAGCGTCCTGTTCACTTTCGAGGGAGCCATGGATGCGCCGGCGAGTTCACTGGTCGTCAACATGAACGGCACCGAGCTGCGTGCGAGCCGCAAAGTCCAATAGCCTTGTCCACCGTTGGCTCGCCCGGACGCCATCCGTAGAGCCAGACATCGAATTCTGAGGAGCAGATATGCACCCAATGGCCATCGGAAACGCGATCGCGGTAGCGGCAACCCTGCTTGCCATTGCGGGCGTGCTCATCGCAATCATCATTTCGAAGCAGAAGAACAATCAGGCGAAACTGGATTTTCTGCGCAGCGCGATGGAACGCGGCGCGGCGCTGGATCCAGAGTTGATCGATAAGGTCATGCATCCCAATAAAACCGCGCCAGGCAAGAAGGCGCTTCTGCCTGGGCAAGGCGCGCGGGTGGCGGGAATCCTGGTGATCGCGTTCGGCGTTGGTTACGCTGTTTTTGCCGCATTTATCGCCATCATTGCCCCCGATGCACGACTCCCGATGATGGGCGTCGCCTGCATGATGGGCTGCATCGGTGTCGGTCTTCTAGTTGTGTCTAAGGTTTTACGGAGTGAACGCAGTGTTACGGATCCGAGCGAATGAATGTGAGACCTTCGGCCGACAGTCTCGGATCGGCTGTGGAATCGTCGCTCGTAGCGCTGGCTTGCGCAGGTGACCAACCAGCCTTTGAGGAGTTGGTACGGCGACGCCAATCTTCGATACGCGGTCTGCTGCGTAGTCTATGCCGCGATACCGCGTTGGCGGATGACCTGGCCCAGGAGACATTCATGCAGGCCTGGATACACATCGGAAGCCTGCGAGCACCCAATGCATTTGGCGGCTGGTTGCGAAAGCTGGCTATTAATTCCTGGCGGCAACACCTGCGCCGCCAGGGAGCATTCGGGAAACTCGCCGAAGTCGAAGAGGGCGATGTCGTGGGCACTCCAGCCACTACAGAGGGCATGGATTTGAATTCGGCGCTCGGTGTGTTGGCGCCGAGTGTCCGCCTGTGTATCGTGCTCTCCTATCACGAGGGCATGAGTCACGGCGAGATTGCTGCCGCCACTCAGCTGCCCTTGGGGACGGTCAAGTCACACATTGCCCGCGGGACCGCTCGTTTACGCGAGCTACTCGCGGCGTATTATTCCTCTCATGAGCAACCACCCTATGCGCGATGATCAAGATCCCGTACTCTGGCGGCTGTTCGCCGGGCAAGGTGAAGCTCCGCCGCCCGACGACTTCATGCTGAAGCTGAGCAAGCGAATGCAGGAACGGCCGCGCGTGCGGCGCGCATACAGAGTCTTTGCGATTGCGGCATGCCTGGTTGTGTCACTACTAAGTGCGCCCTGGATCGCGCAATTCACGTCGACGCTGATCGAACTCACGGCGGCGGGCATCGGCACCATTGGCCCGCACGTGTATTGGCCCCTGACATGGTTAGTGGTTGCTGCTACTGCCACCGGATGTTCGCCGGTCATTTATCTTTGGCGGACTGGCCGGTGGTGAGTAGAGTGGCCTCGCGGATGGTTATCGGACCTGAGGGATTATTCGGGATCGATCAGATGTCCCCGGGACAGAGCCTCGCTTGAAAGCTCCGGCCCAATGCGCACATTCATCGTGGTTCACGGATACAACATCCGGATAGATCCCGACAAACGCCCTTCACGACGCCGATCGTCAATGCGGGACGTAATTGCGGATTCCAGTCGCAATGCGACCTACGAAATCCGGCTCGCCACAATATCAATTGACATTCAACCGAAAGCCACTACCATATGGTTGTGGATAGATTAGGTACGACATTTGCGGCTTTGTCTGATCCCACGCGGCGGGCGATGATCGAACGGCTCTCGCGTGGGCCTGCCTCAGTGCATGGGTTGACGGAACCATTTGCGCTTTCGCAGCAGATGATTTCAAAACATATTGCCTGTCTGGTGCGGGCTCGAATTGTGATCAAGACGAAGCGTGGACGGGAGAGTGTGTGCACGCTTAGGCCAGAGGCGATTAAGACGGTCAGCGACTGGGCGTTTGGCTATCGCCGGTTCTGGGAAGAGAGTTTCGACAAACTGGATGCGGTTGTAAAGCAAATGAAGAAAGAGGAGGTCAGAGATGACAAAAAACACGGTCAATAAAACAGAGCCGATGGTTATCACGAGAGTTTTTGATGCCCCGCGCGAATTGGTTTGGAAGGCGTGGACAGAGCCGAAATATGTGATGCAGTGGTGGGGGCCGAAGGGTTTTACCGCGCCCTTTTGTGAGATGGATTTTCGCGTGGGAGGAAAATTTCTCCTCAGCATGAGAACGCCGGATGGGTGGGAGGGCTGGAACGCTGGTGAATACTATGAGATTGTTCCGTACGAGAAGATCGTTTCATCCATGTACTTTTCCGATTCGAAGGGAAACAAGATTGAGCCTGAGCAGCTGGGAATAGAGCTTGAGGCCATAGACGACGCGCACAACGTGATTCTTTTCGAGGATATTGGAAACGGCCAGACGAAGCTCACTTTCATTGGAAACGAAACCATGCAGAACGCAATCGAGAGCGGGCAACTCGAGGGCTGGGCGGAGCAACTCGATAAACTTGCTGCCGTTGTTGCAGGACTGTTGCAAACGAAATAAGAAGCGGAAGCTTCGATTCCCCAAATCAATCGTGGAGAAAGAAATGAAGAGAATACCGATTCTCGCTATCGTCCTGCTGGCATGCGCGTTTCCCGTCCCCGGCCAGGACGCGATGAAGAAAGATGCAGCCGACAAACCTGCCGAACCGGAAGTGAAAGTCGTGCTCGATTCCTGGAATGAGATTGGCCGCAAGCTCACGGCGATGGCCGAAGATTTCCCCGAGGACAAATATGACTTCAAGCCGACACCCGCGCAGCGCAGCTTCGCCGAGCAGTTGCTGCACGCGGCGGGTTCAACCTACTACTTCACTGATACGGTGATGGGGCAGAAGCTTCCCGCCGGAGATCCAAAGCGCGACCAGTACAAAACAAAGGCCGATATCGTTGCATTCGTAAAGAAATCCTTTGCCGACGGAGCGGCCGCCATTCAGTCCCAAGGCGAAAAAGGCATGATGACGGAGTTTGTTTATTTCCCTCATCAGAAGTCGCGCGTTCTCGACATTGCATACGGCATCATCGAGCATAGCGGTGAACACTACGGCCAGCTCGTTGTGTACTACCGTCTCGCAGGCCTTGTGCCGCCCGAGTCGCGGCCCGCGAAGTAAGGCTCATCAGACCAGGTACCCCGTCCTTATCGCGCGCCGTTTGTGCGAATGGACGGGGATTTTGGTTTTGGGACCTTCAGTATTCAATGCGCCGCGCGGCAGATGGATCTCTCAGCTGCGATCGAAGCCCAAATCCTGCGGCGGAACCAATCCCGCAGGGACCGGCTTAGAGATGGGTAAGCACGCCCCCCCGATCCCCTCCGGAGCAATCTCATCCAAAAACCTGTCAAGCCCCTCACGGTCTGTGGAAAATGTGGATAACTCCGCTAAGAATCATCTCCCCAATAACTTGAAGACCTGAAATAAATCCTCAAAATGGCCGGGTTCATTAGGATTTAATTCTTCGAACCTGCCATACTCGAATCAAGTGGGAAAAGCCCACATCTGAAGGCCCGCGGGTGCGGGCCTTTTTGCTTTTCAGATCCGCTTATTGCAAATTGCAATAGAAAGTAGGTGATTTAAATCACACTCGCGCTCAAACTGCTCATATCTCGATCAATCCAGAAGAGATCCGCGTTTTTATTTTTCGCGAACTCCGCTGCGTCAGGAACTCCAGGTTTTGTCCTTCGAGTGGCAGATCGTCTCCAGGTTGCAGTCCTTGCAGCGCGGGTTCCGCGCCACGCAAACCTGCCTTCCGTGATGAATCACCTGGTGCGAGAAGTCGATCCACTTCTCCCGTGGGATCACCTTCATCAGCTCCTGCTCCACCTGCTGCGGCGTGTCGCCCTTCACCAGCGACAGCCGGTGCGCAATGCGGAACACATGTGTGTCCACCACAACGCCCTCGGCCTTGCGGAAGCTCACGCCCAGGACGACGTTGGCCGTCTTGCGCGCCGCGCCCGGCACGGTGATCAGCTCATCGAGCGTCTCCGGCACCTTGCCGCCGAACCGCTCGGTAATGGCCTGCGCCGCGCCCTTGATCGACTTCGCCTTGTTGCGGAAGAACCCGGTCGTCCGGACAAGCTCTTCAAGATCGGGCAGCGGGGCCTTCGCCATGGCCGCCGGAGTAGGGAAGCGACGGAACAGTTCCGGTGTGACCATGTTCACGCGAACATCGGTGGTCTGTGCGGACAGGATTGTGGCCACCAGCAGCTCCCAAGGCGACTTGTGGTGCAGCGCGCAGACCGCGTTGGGATAGGCCTCGTCAAGTCCCTTGAGGATGGCCGCGATGCGTTCCGGCGCAAGATCGCCGCGCTGCGGAGCGTCGGAGCGCTTGGCGGCGGGCTTGGGCCGTTCCGCGAGCTTGGCCTTCGCTGCGGGCTTCTTCGCAGCGGCGGCCTTCTTGGCTGGAGCCTTCTTGAGTGTCGCCATGGTCGTCAGGCCAGCGAACCGTTGAGCCAGTTGCCTAGTTTCTCGATCTGCAGCCGCAGCCCGATGAAGAACTGGCCGAAGAGCGCGTAGTCGGCGCTGACCTCGTCAAAGCGCATCTCGTAGATGAGCTTCTTGAAGACGACCGGATCATCGGCGAACAGATCGACGCCCCATTCCCAATCGTCGTAGCCGATGGAACCGGAGATGATCTGCCTCACCTGATCGGCATAGCGGCGGCCGATCATGCCGTGGTCGTGCATCATGCGCTGGCGGTCGGTGAAGGGCACGGAGTACCAGTTCTTCTGCTCGTCGCGTTTCCGGTCCATGGGATAGAAGCAGATGTACTTTGTGTCGGGCACGCCGGGCCAGAGGCGCGGCGCCATGGCGGCGGCGCCACGCTCCAGCGATGCGGCAACTTCAGCATTCCACTCCGGTGAGTGCTGCTCGAATCCCTTGGCGGAGGCAGCCTCGTACGTCTTGCGCGTCGACTCGTAAAGGCCGAGCTCAACGACCGAGACGTAGGAGTGGCGTTGATCGAGGAAGCCGTAGAACTCGGTCTGCGCGAGCGCGAGCTCAATCTGATTGAGCGCCTCGAGCGAGTCGCGAAAGTGGACGAGGATCAGGTCGCCCTTGTGACCCAACTGCGAGAAGAGCGCGGTGTGGATCTTTCCGTCTGCTGCCTTTTCGAGACCATCCAGCACGGCGGCCGCTTCAGCGAGAATGCTTTTGCGTTCGCTCTCAGCGCAGGAACGCCAGGCCGTCCAGTCGAAACGGAAGAACTGATGCAGCACGCTCGCACCTTCGAGCGTGAGGGGAACGGGGGGAAAATCGGCCAACGTACACCTCTTTGAGCGAGTTGGTTCAGAGTCAATCGTAACAAAAGGGACTGAGGGACTAAGGGACTCAGGGACGGAGACGACGAAGGGACTAAGGGACTAAGGGACAGAGGGACAGAGGGACAAAGGGACAGAGGAGTCGGCCTGGATTCGGACGATATACTGGAAGTCGCGCATGACCGAAAAAATCCTCGCGTTTCTTGTTCAGTTTGTTACCAGTGTGATTGCCAGCGGTGGATACGCCGGCATCGCCGCGCTGATGGGGATCGAGTCGGCGTGCATTCCGCTGCCATCCGAGATCATCATGCCGTTCTCCGGGTACCTGGTGTACCGCGGCCAATTCAACCTGTTGTGGGTGGCAACGGCGGGCGCGATCGGGTGCAATCTCGGGTCGGTGGTCGCCTACTGGATCGGCGCCTGGGGCGGACGTCCGCTGGTGTTGCGGTATGGCAAATGGGTCCTGATGAGCCATCACGATCTGGACCGCATGACTTACTTCTTCGACAAGTATGGAAGCATCACTGTTCTGGTTGGGCGTCTTCTGCCGGTGGTGCGCACGTTCATCGCGTTTCCGGCGGGTATCGCGAGGATGCCGCAACTGCGGTTTCACCTGTACACATTTATCGGATCGTGGCCGTGGTGCTATGTGCTGGCGTATGTGGGGATGAAGCTTGGCGAGCGGTGGCACACCGATCCGCGGTTTCAGGCCGTGTTTCACCGCTTTCACCTGGCGGTCGAGATTGTTCTGGTGGCCGGCATCCTCTGGTTTGTCTGGTCGCACCTGAAGCGCGCCCGTCGCGCGACGGACTCGCGCGCAAGCGCTGAACGGGGCGTACACTAATCCATTCGGTACAAATGATTCTTTGAACAAGCGGTCATCCGCCATGAAAGAGGGTTGGGGCAATGTCGAGTGAGAAGCAAAGCGGCCTGAAGGCAGGCGCCGCAATGATCGAGCCCGCGAAGGGCAAATTGGGAATCATGGTGGTGGGCCTGGGCGCCGTTGCAACCACGATGATCGCGGGCGTGGAAGCGGTGCGGCGCGGCCTGGCGAAGCCGATCGGCTCGTTGACGCAGATGGGCACGATTCGCCTGGGCAAGCGGACCGACAACAATTCGCCGCTGATCAGGGATTTCATTCCCCTGGCTGACTTGAACGACGTGGTCTTCACGGGCTGGGATATTTTTGAAGACAACGTGTACGAGTCGGCGGCCCACGCCAAGGTGCTCGACAAGGAGACGCTCGACCAGCTCAAGCCGTATCTGGAGACGATCAAGCCTCTTCCGGCAGTCTTCGACCAGTATTACGTGAAGCGTCTGCACGGGACGCACGTGAAGAAGGGCAGGAACAAGCGTGATCTCGCCGACCAGGTGATCGCCGACATTCGCGCGTTCAAAAAGACCGTGGACCGCGTGGTGATGATCTGGTGCGGATCGACGGAGATCTTCATCGAGCCTACAGCCGTGCACCAGTCGCTGGCTGCGTTTGAAAATGGCCTTGAGAGCAACGACATTGGGATCGCGCCGTCGCAGATCTACGCGTACGCGGCGCTGAGCGAAGGGGTGCCCTTTGCCAACGGCGCTCCGAATCTCACGGTCGACGTACCGGCCATGATCGAGCTCTCAAAGAAGAATGCGGCGCCGATCTGCGGCAAGGACTTCAAGACGGGCCAGACCTTTATGAAGACGGTGCTGGCGCCGGCGTTCAAAGCGCGGCTGCTGGGCGTGTCAGGCTGGTACTCCACCAACATTCTCGGCAACCGCGACGGCGAGGTGCTCGACGATCCGGAGTCGTTCAAGACCAAGGAAGAGTCGAAGCTCGGTTCGCTTGAATACATCTTCCAGCCGGAACTTTATCCCGATCTCTACAAGAACATCTACCACAAGGTTCGCATCAACTATTACCCGCCGCGCGGCGATAACAAAGAGGGCTGGGACAACATCGACATCTTCGGCTGGCTCGGCTATCCGATGCAGATCAAGGTCGACTTCCTGTGCCGCGACTCCATCCTGGCCGCGCCGATCGCTCTGGACCTGGTGCTCTTCCTCGACCTGGCCAAGCGGACGCCGGAGTTGCGCTCCATTGGCATTCAGGAATGGCTGAGCTTTTACCTCAAGAGTCCGCAGACGGCGCAAGGCCTTTATCCCGAGCACGACCTGTTCATTCAGTCGATGAAGCTGAAGAACACGCTGCGTCACATCATGGGCCAGGACTTGATTACGCACCTGGGGCTGGAGTATTACGATTGACCACCTGCGGTGGGGCCAACTTTGCCGAAGTTTCGGGCAGCAAATGGCGCTATCGCGGCGATGGGGCAGGGCTGGGAGTCACGGGGGAGGAGACGTTTGTGCGCCGCCCCTACGAGACTCCGGAGAGAATCTTGGCACGCCCGCGCAGCGCTGAGGCGCTGGGCTAACACACGTTCCGCCTCCGGCGCGGCAGCGTAGTCGATGTCCCGCGCAACGGTTTGCGGGGTGCTGAGGGAGTGCGTATCAGGCTCCATTACAGCAAGTTTCATTTGGCTGTGCTGAAAGTCCTCAATCCGAACGGAAAGCCCGAAGAGCATTCCTCAGGGGCTAATGCCCCGCATTGATTTTTCAGCCGTAATGCCGGGGATGAATCCCCGGCCTACCGCTCCGAAAAGCATCTCCGACCGCCGCAGCCACTACTTCTCCAGCATGTTGGCGCTTCTATTTTGCTTTTGGCGGCTGCTTGGCGATGATCATGCCCGCGATTTTGTCGTAGGTTGCCGCGGGGACGATGCCTTTGCTTTTGAGCTGGGTCTTGTTGGCGTAGGGTCGCCCGGCGATGATCTTTTGCGAGTAGGCGTCACCGATACCGGGCAGCGCCTTGAGCTGATCCGCGGTCGCGGAGTTGATGTCGACCAACTTGGCCGCGGTTGCCGACTTTGCGGTTTGCGTTGTCGGGGCCTTCGACGGGGGAGCCTGCGCCGCGATCGGCGCCAGAGTGAGAAACGTGACGGCTGCCAGACTCAGCAGCGCGCCTTGAATGCGTTTCATCAGCATGGGGAATTTCCTCCTGGCACTTCTGTTGCGACATCAAGCCTACGGCATTTTCAGAGGCATTGAACGGGTTTCTTACGTTCTCGCATTGGTGTGAACCATCACTGAAAATGTTTCAACTCACGGAAGGCGGGCGGCCCTCCTCACCGGAACGCGAGTGGTCGCTCATCAGCTTCACGGCGCGTCCGCCGACGATCACCTTATCGCCCACGTCGATCTCGGCAAACGGATCGCACAGGCGCTCGGTGTCGATTACCTGGCACCATGGATTGCCGCTAGGCGAGACGGGCAGCGTGAATTCAACGCCCTGATCGGCGGCGTTTACGAGCAACAAGAAGCTGTCGTCGATGACCCAGTTGCCGTCCTCGTCGGTCACTTGCAGAGTTTTCCCGTTGAGCAGCAGGGCAATGGCGCGGGTCCAGGGTGACGACCAGTCTTCATCGGAGACTTCGTTGCCGTCGGGATTGATCCAGGCGACGTCCCTGATGACTGCTACCAGCGTGCCCTCGCCCTTCTTGCGAATCTCGCGATCCTGAAAGAATTTGCGCCGATGGAGATCGGGCTGCTGCTGCGGGGCAGGCTGCTGGGGAGTCGACTGGGACCATGCCGAAGATGCAATCCCCCATGCGAGAACCGCCGCTGCCAGCGCCATGATTGGAGCTTTGAAATCTCCCGAAATCCTGGTCATGACCTCACCTCACGATACACTTAGACCCTTGCCATAGGTTTAGACGCTAGTATCCCTTGATTGGGCATCTAAGCGCCACAATTATTCCGGAATTCGACCCCGCGCCGGTACTTGGAGCCCGCAGCCCGCTGAATTAAAGTGGATTGCACCAGTAAGCGGAGGCTTCGTGCGGCTAATAAAACTCATGGTGGCCCTTGTGGCAGTATGTGCCGGAATGGCCGCGGCAGCCCAGCACCCGCCCCATCCCCCCGGCCCGCTCGATCGGCTGCTTGGACCTCGGCCGCATGGCCGGCCGCCGGCAATGGACGCGGTTTCCATTCCTGACGTAGTCGTCGACGCCACCTCCCTCGGTTCCCCGCTCCTGCTCGATAAGAACTGGCGCGTCGGGATCACCAGCAACCCGGCCGCGGCCACCCCCAACTTCGACGATTCAACCTGGGATGTGCGGAAGGCCTCCGAAGCGATCGCCGAAGTGCCGGACGAGGATCGCCCTCCCGAGCCGCCCCCGCACAGAACTCCAGGCGAGCCCGACGAGGCTCCCCCGC
>Ga0206891_10285_pt1 | contig 12624 bp, 6 predicted proteins | sample Alteio_BWOrgHeat_55_FD_153246 | JGI IMG/M metagenome (GOLD analysis project Ga0206891, IMG submission 153246) | Enriched cells from forest soil in Barre Woods Harvard Forest LTER site, Petersham, Massachusetts, United States - Alteio_BWOrgHeat_Nextera7 ...
TATAATCCAATAAAATGCGTAAGGGGTTTCCCTCTGCGCCTCCCGAAAACCGAACTTTCTCAACCTGTTTATCAAGGATTTTTAAGAAAGTAGGAGTCCCTGAAGAGAGGTCGTACAAAGAAGCCTCTTTATCGGATCCTGTAATTTGAACTTGCCTTGTTCCATCAGGGCTATTGATTCTGGGCCTCGTGGTATCGCTTAGAGGCGCTACTGCTGAAGCCGCAACGATGTCCTGTGGAGCTGCTGGAACTAGAGGACGACTCACCGCGACAACTCCTGAATCATAGGGATAAAAACCGTCATCGGTATAAACAAATAAAACGCCTCCAACCCCTATAGACCACCAATATCCTTCAGACCAAAATGCCCACCGATGGCGTGGCCCGTCATACCACCACCAATGATCCCCATAATACTGATTCCAATAAAAATGCGTTCCATGATAAAACCCATACCAATGCGCACCGTTATGGTAATAGTGATAATAACGATGCCCATCGACAACATGAGAATAGTAATGATTCGGCAGGACTTCTCCAGGACGCTGTTCATGAATCGTGCGAAGCACCGCTGTATTATGTAGGATTGTTTCCCTTCCCGAGTGAAAAGGTTGAAACGATCCTCGTTGAGAATAATCATCATGGCCAAGGTACCGAGGTAGCGACATACGAGCATGAAAATCGTCGTCGGCCTTCACAAGAGATGTAAAAGATAGAAATACGACCAATTCCAACATGCTTAATCTTGTTATTTTTCTCATAAAAACCTCTATTTGTTAGATGTTCTTGAAAGGGAAAAAGTGTCAATTCATGTAAAGACACTTATTCATTGACTAATAAAAATTTACATTTGAAATTCATCTATTTTTAGAGCCTTTTAAAGAGCAAGGGTCTTTAGGGCATATTTTGCGTTGACATCTCTTAACCCGAGGGATAAGAAATCTCAGGGGATTGTAAGGGAGGCTAACATGAAATATCTCATCGTTATCGGACTTATTTTAGGCGTTGGCTGCGGGACCATTCAAGCCGCTATCTCTCTTTCAAGGGATGCAAGCTATGAAGAAAAATTACGTTATGCTGCGGCTCCTTCCGAGCCAATGACACCCCAACGCTTCCTTCGATGGGTCGCTCAACTCTCGGGACATCCCCATCAATGGGCCTCAACACCTTCCGACACTGAATTTCAACCTATCGTCAATATTCAAAACGATAGACTCCGCATCGTCGCCGCCATTGCCCATAAGTTTTAAAGGACAGAGTGGCCTTGGCCGGACTCGAACCGGCACGGCCGTTACCAGCCGACAGATTTTAAGTCTGTTGCGTCTACCAATTCCGCCACAAGGCCACGAAAACGAATTATACTATCGTTTAGACTAACTCTTCAGAGTCTGCTGGGGATAAATCAGAAATCTTTCCTAAACGCCGAAGCGCTGGAAAATATAGCGCTACCGCCACTACCGTCATCAAAGTCATACAACCCCCAAAAATAACAGAGGGAACCGTCCCCATCCACTTGGCGGCAACACCCGACTCAAACACACCAATCTCATTGGAAGAACCAATAAAAATGCCATTGACGGAAGAAACCCGTCCTCGCATCGCATTAGGCGTTGCCGCTTGCAAAATGCTGGCACGAGCAATAACGCTAATATTATCAGCCGCACCACTCAAGACTAAAAAAAGAAATGCAATTTGAAATGTCGGAGACAAAGCAAAACCAATCATGAAAATACCGAACCCTGTGACTGCCCATAAGAGCGCTTTTCCTGCTTTATCAAAGGGCTCTTGAACCATTTGATAAATCGCCATGCTCATTGCCCCCAAACTAGGAGCCGCTCTTAAAAAACCCAATCCCACCGCGCCTGAACCCCATTTTTCGGCGAAAATAGGCATGAGCGCAACGGTACCACCAAACAATACTGCAAACATATCGAGAGTTAAAGCGCTTAAAATAACAGGGGTTCGAAAAACAAATCGAACGCCTGAAAGTAATTCCTTCGAAAAATGACCTGTCTTTTCTTTGAATACAGCAGGCCTTGGTGACAGATAAAAGCTACATCCTAATCCCAATATCAGAAGGAGAATTGAAATCCCATAGGCCCACAATGCCCCTCTCCAAGCAAATAAAAAACCCCCGACCGCAGGGCCTACAATACAAGCAATTTCCCACATCGAAACATTCCATGCCGCCGCTTTTGAATAGATTTCTTTAGGCACTACTTGCTCTAGAAATGAAACACTCGACGACCACAAGAAACTCCTCGCAATCCCTGTTACTCCAATCAACAGATAGATCCAAAAGGGTTTATGATTATTGCCGTAGGAAAGTAACCATAATCCAATCACTGCCAAAATAAAAAGAGACTGGGCTTGCAGCATAATGCCTCGTTTTTCTGAACGATCCGCCAGATGGCCGGCCCAGAGGGCAAATACAAAAAAAGCCAAGGCTTCCCATAAACCTGTTAATCCTAAAGACAGTGGATCATGCGTCATTTGATAGATTTGCCAACTGACAATGACCGATTGCATTTGTGAACCCAGCGTCACCAGCAGCTTAGCTCCCATTAATAATCGAAAATCGCGAATACTAAGAACGTCCCAGCGATTCACTTTTTTAGATAGAAATCTTGTGGCTTTTTAAGGAGAGAATTGACTTGGACTTGATTAATCCAATACATCGTGTCATCTGCATTGGTTGCGACAGGAGTTTGTTTTTCACTGTTCGGTTTTCCGAGATAAATGTGGTAGGTCTCTGGCCCAGTTTGAACGTCTAAATGAGCGAATAGAAGTTTTTCGCGCGCCAATTCAGGATATTGTTTGAGATCGACAAAATCTTGCGCAGCCAAGCGCATAATTTGTTCCTTCAAAATAGTCACGTAGGCAATATCCGCGGGTTGCCCATTGCAGGTCCATGCTACGGAGCTCAGGCTGACCAATTTTGTTTTAAAACCTGGCGCTTCAATTGTAATCGCTTGAATTTTTTGTGAATCCGCAATATCGACGATACGTCGGCTTCGCCACTCGGAAAGATTCACATGTCCCAACTCCGCACGAAGCATGCCAGTGGCTAAATGAACCGAAGGACGATCGGGATAGCGAAAATAAAGATGAAAATAATCCGGCGCTGGCTTCCCAAAAATGCCTTCTGAAAGAATGTGTTGATTAGTACCCATCAAAACAATATGAGTACCACTGGCATCATCGACTTGATAGTCGCTGTAGCGATCAACACGATCAGAAATGATTTCCTCTACTTCCACTGATTCTAAGCCATCGAGAAAGATTTGTATTTTAGTTTCGTCCGATTTGACGGGAGTACCACCAGCGAGTATCGCTGTCCAATGGGCATTCTTTTTTTCAAGAATAAGTTGTTGACCACCTTGAGACAAGTGAATCTGTTCTGCTTTGGCAGTCTTCCCTTGAAAGGGCATTTTTGGTTTTGGAAGATGCCATAGAAATAAAGACAAAACTCCCAACAGAAGAAGACCGACGGCACCTGCAAGGAGTTTAAGTACTTTCAAAGACATTTAAGGATGTGCCACAAAAGAAAGATAAGACATTCTTCTTTTATCACGTCGACGCCAACGCAATAGGCCGTAGACCACAGGTAACACAGGAATTCCTAACAACGCAAAAATAAGAATTCCTTCCCGCACAGGTGCCGAGACGGGTTTTAAAGGCTTTAAGATATCGCCTTTGGCGCGAACCCCTAGTAACGTTTCATCTTTGGCCAAAAAAGCCAATACATTTGTTATGAAAGCGATGTTCCCAGAAAAGTCAGGTAAATTGGGATTGAAATATTGTGCTGTTGGAATGACAACAACCGTTGTCTTAGGACTTTGACTGAGGAACGTTGTCCCCGCAAACGGAATTTGTTTATTTTGAAAATAACTCGGCAATGTTCCTTGAAGAAGTCCCCCGACCATAAAGGGCCCCGATGGATCATGAAGTCCTGGTGTAGGAACTGCATTCGGCGCCACAGACATGGCTCGCGAAGGCATTTCCCAGCTTTGTCGGCTCGACCATAAGAGTGGAATGAGTTGTACGCCTTGGGGCAGAGGAGAGATTGCTTCAAGCTTCGCAACAAAGGGAACGCTCAATCGATCCAATCCTCGCAATAAGGGTTGGTCTTTTTCCATCTGTGTGATCACAGGAACAAAAGGATATTGAACGTTTGTCGTTAACGAAAATCCCGACATATTTTGAGACATAGCAACAGTTTCGCATTGCTGATCGTATACCAACGTTTTTCCAAGCTGAACTCCATAGTTCTGGAGTAAATCATCGAGACCCGTTTCTAATTCATTCACTGTAAATTGGGTGATATTAATTTTTTTTGTATCTACAAAGAATGCCGTCGGGATCCCTCGCATGATGGCTTGATCGATAACCCATAATGATTTCGGATCAAGCGGTTGTTGAGGTCCTCCAACAATTAAGGCATCGGCTTGAAATGCACCCGTCGTCGGCAAGGCCAATGAAATCGTTTTAAAATCGTAGAGTTGCCCGAGTTCTTGTCCCATACGCATTTGTGTTTGCCAATCCGACTCTCCATGACCGGCCGTCAGAGCAATTACTTTTTTTGATTTTTGGGTCATTCTCGCCAATCGGCTCGTAATGTCATATTCCAGACCATCTACGCCTTTGACCAAAGGAATTACTTCATTTTTATTTCGATAAAAAAGCGTAATTCCCATAAAACCCCGACGGATTTGAAGTTGGCTATTTCCCGTTTCTTCAAATTGAATCGGTTGCATACCCGCCTCGAGAGCCTTTTGTTCAAACATAGCCGTAGGAACAGAGGGAACAAACTCAAAGTGAAGTTTACCTTTAGAGGCAACACGATATTCCGTCAATAAATCGTTGGTATATCGACTGAAAGCATTATAGGGAGGTGGAAGATCTGGAGTGAAATAGGCTTTGACCAAAACCGTATCATCCAATGAGCGGGCTAATTTTTTACTCGCCGGAGATAAGGAATACGCTTGCGTCCCGGTTAAATCGATTCGAAACGAAATCCATGTGGATATGACATTGACCAAAATGATTAATAGACCTAATAGAATCAAACTCGCCAGACTAAAACGGACAGCTTGCTTTTTAAACTGATAAAGATCCATTACCGCCACCGCCTTGACTGAATAGAAACCAAGGTCGCACTTAAGAAGAAAATAATTCCACCCCCCCAATAAACGATATCCCGAGAATCAAACACGCCTCTCGCTAAGGCGTCAAAATGGGCATCGACTCCTGCCCAGCGAATAGGCGCGACTAAGACATTGGGCGCAAAATCAGCGATGCGACTGAGCAAGAAGAAAAAGAAACAGCCAAAAAATCCAATAATAAAAGCAACGACCTGATTCCTTGTCATCGACGAAGCCCATAATCCAATGGATGTAAAAAAAGAACCTAAGCACACAATCGCTAAATAAGAACCTACCATTTGTCCAATATCCGGCCGTCCCACGATCAAAAGAATTAAAGGGTATAGCAATGTAAATCCCAAGAGAAATCCTAGAAATCCTAACAACGATAAATATTTACCGAGGACAATCTCATGATCTTTTAGAGGAAGGGTTGCGATATATTCAATCGTGCCGGTTTTAAATTCTTCGGAAAAGGTCCGCATCGAAAATGCAGGAATAACAAAAGTAAAGACGAGAGGCAAAGGTCGCAGAAAAGTATCGAGCGTACTGAGATTGGTTTGGAAAAGATAGGAGGCAAAGAACCAACCGGTCATAATTAAAAATAACACTGCAATCACATAGCTGGCTGGAGCATTAAGCAATGTGAATAATTCTTTGTGAGCCAGAGTCATGATTGTATTTCGTTTTTTCATACGGTGTCATCCTCCGCGGTCTTTAGCGGGGGATCCATGGATCCCAGCTTAGGACGTGCTGGGATGACTGTCTCCTGGTAGTCGACAGTCAACTGACGGAAGATATGATCTAACGAAACGGACTCCTGATGCATTTCTAAAATCGGCCAATGATTTTCAACAGCGACATTAAAAATGAGTTCACGACTGTCATGAGAGGCCATCATCTCGATAGTCAATTCCACCGAATGTTCATGTGTGCGATGAACAGCAACGGATTGAACGCCTTCGATTATCCGTAGGCGTTCTTGTGAAGCCTCTGCTGGGGCTTTCAGTTCTAAATGCAATCGTTGAACCCCCGAGAATTGTTCAGAGAGACGCTCAGGTGTCCCATCCGCTACGATTTTCCCGTTGTTAATAATCAATACACGATCACAGATACTCTGCGCTTCGGCTAAGAGATGCGTCGATAAAATGACCGTCTTCTTTTGCTTGAGGGCTTGAATTAAGTCACGCACTTCTTGTTGTTGATTGGGATCTAACCCAGAAGTGGGTTCATCTAAAATCAAAATATCCGGATCGTGCAAAATGGCTTGTGCAAGCCCTAATCGTTGGCGATAGCCTTTCGATAAAGTACTAATATCTTTTCCCACCACAGAGCCTAAGCCACAGGACTCAATCACCCGTCGTATGGCGGGGCGATAAAATACAGGCTCTAACAATCGAAGCTTGGCTGTCCATTCCAAAGATTCATAGACCGAAAGCTCTTCATAAAGAGGATTGGTTTCAGGAAGATACCCAATTCGACGGCGAATATCGAGCGACTGGTTTATCACATCCAATCCTAAAAGGCGTGCACTGCCTTCAGTCGGTGGAATATACCCCGTTAAGATTTTCAGCATCGTGCTTTTGCCTGCCCCATTGGGACCTAATAGACCCACAATTTGCCCAGGCTCGATAGTAAAGCCGACATGATCCAAAGCCAGCGTAGAATCGTATCGTTTTGTTAGGTTAGTAGTTTCAATCATAGATGGATAATAAAATATTTCTAGGCGTTTTATTTGTCAAGTAGGCCATTCTTTTTCGTCTCAAATCTTGCAATATACCGTTAACATAGGTCTGTTAGCCTAAAAGACCTGTTATGAACCGAATAAAGCGCATTCTGGCACTCTTTCTATCGTTGATTTTAATCGAAAGTTCTAGCCCTTGTGTGGATATTGTTCACGCGCTCACACCAAATCCCACCGAACTCTTTCTAAAGACTTTAACGCCATCATCCCAAATCGCTCAAATTTCAGATTTTTATTTTCAATCTTTTTCGAATTTTCCTAACCCTTCTGGACTTCCCTCTTCCCATTCGCCTTTAGTTATTCTCGTTCAAGACCTTCATGCCCATTACGGCGTGCAGAAGAATATCGCTCATTTATTGGAATTTTTGAGTGAAAAACTGACAGCAAGCAGTGAGAAGCAAGCACCAAGAAGTGAGGACTCACTGACTCGCTTCTCGTCTCTCGCTTCTAACGCCCTTCTGCCCTTCGTGATTGCCGTCGAAGGTGCTTCGGGTCCCATTGATTCGTCGGTGATGGCACGGTTTCCAAATAATGATCAGAGTTCAGGAAATTTATCGGGTCTAAACTCTGGGCACTGGGCACTGAACTCTCTCAAAGAGAAAGCCCTAGATGATCTTCTGCGGCAAGGAGAACTCACTGGTCAAGAATACTTTGCAGCAATGAAGGGAATTCCAAATCTGCTGTATGGCGTTGAAAATCCATCGTATTACATCACCAACCGAGATCTATTTCGAAAAACATACGAGACTCGAGAACCTGTCATCCAAAAATTGGAAGCATTGAAGAAAGAGTTTTCGTTTATTCAATCCACAGTCTATTCTCACGAGCTACGCCAATTTCAAAAAAAAGTCGATTTCTTTGCACAAGGAAAACTCAGTTGGGGAGACTATTTGCATTTCATCGTTCACCAAGCAGAAAAACATCATGTGACAAATTATCCCTATCTCTATAAGGCCATTTACACACGAGAGAATGTTCCGCCTGAACTTTTATTACAAGAAATTCAAGAGGTTGTTTTTCGCATTAAACTATCGATCGTATCGGGAAACACATCTCTTCTCGATTTTCTCCACGTCGAACATGACCTTGACCTCTTAATCAAAGTCGCCAATCTCCAAGCCAGCGAATCCGACGTTAAAGCATTTGGTCCGCGATTCAATGAATTTTTGGCAATGGCAACAAGTCTTTTGAAGAATCCCTCCCCCTGGGACGGAACGGACCGTTGGGAGGAGGGTGAAGCCCGAGTGGGAGCGAGCTTGCCTGCTACGAGGCGGGGGCGCGGGAGAGGGTCACTGTCACCAATAATGACCCTCCCTGGTCACACATCGACCATCTCCCCCAAAGGGGGAGAGAGTCATCTTGAAACTCTCCAAAATCTCCTCAGTAGTTCAGTTGACTACTATTCTCTTGCCCTCGCACGGAATAAACCGATGGTGGAGAACACGATTCAATTGTTAGACAGGGAGACACGGAGAACCGGAGACACGGAGAAAAAACTAAATACCGTATCACCGAATCTCCCCGTCGCCGCGTCTCCCCATCAAGCTGTTGTATTGATCGCTGGTGGTTTTCATACCGCCGAGCTCACTGCTCTACTCAAGCAAAAGAATGTGAACTATCTCGTCTATACACCGACTGTCGAATCATTGACAGAACATGACCATGCGCTCTATATCAAACGGTTGAGGGGACAGTATCTCACCGAAAAAGAAATGTTGAGCGACGAGCAATACACATTGAAAGAAGAATTCCTTCCCTCGGACAAGATTAACGAATGGGGAAAGCGGAGCCGCACGGTCGCCGCGGCGACCAAAGGCGGGGGTGGGGGCTTAAAGAAAAAAAATCCTTCAAATCTCGCCATTGGCCGTTACGGAGTTGATCTTGTCTCTTCTTTTTTATCGGAAGTTGTTCTCGAAAATATACGACGAGGCCGCTCACCCGAATTGGCGATCAACGGATTAGAACATCTCGCACTGGGCTCGCCCTATGAAAAATGGAAACAAACTACACTCCCGGAGTTACAACAACAACTTCAAGCAAAACAAAGAGTGATCAAGCTTTCTACAGATAGGCCTGAAGGTTCTTCGGATTCGCTGGAGGAGGTCCCTCACAACGATGATGAAGTTCATCCCCAGGCTTTTGACACGACCGGCGTCGATCTTAAAGCACCATTCAAAAATATGATTGCTGTGATCCGAGGGAACTCTGACACGGCTTCTTACTCTGTAGAAAAAACGCAACGCCGTGCCTCAAATACTCCGGACAATTCAAATAGCCCGAACGAAAATGCTTCTGAAAATTCTCCTCTTCAAGACCTTCAACGTTTCTTACAAATGAATGATATCGACATTGAAACTTGGGCCATAGGACAAGAGAGTCTTATGACAGAGCAAGATCGACAACACCTGCGTGAGCATCTGACAGACATGGGATTTTCTGCACAAGAGACCGAACATTTATTAACTCAAATTATTTTTGCAGATGTGCGATCTACAATCCCGCAACAACATGGTGAAGTCCACGGACTTCTTGTTCAAACAGACAACGGAGTACGAATCGTATTTGATAGAGAGCTATTCCAACGTTTTTTCCCATCAACGAACGCTTTAGCCGACTTGTACTGTGAAATCATAATGACCCATTTGCTTGAACAAGGCTTTGATGTGCAACGCGCTCAGCATCTCGCGACATTAGCGCGAAACACTTATTTAACGGGGACGCGGGGTTATATACCTCTATGGACGCTTTACTTTTTGGATTTACAAAACGCTATTCAGACAACGCTGGCTAATCTTCGTGCGGCGGCTGCTCAAGAAGCTGAAACAACACACAATGAAACATTAGAAGAAGGGGTTGTCGTTATTCCTGCACAGATCGATCTCTCAACGATTGATAAAGCTATTCAAAAAATGAGAAGACAAACAGGAAGATCATCTACGATTACTTCTCCTCAGCAACGGATACGACAGGCGGTCGTCGGTTTCATCATCATTCCAGCAATTACTTATCTATTTAAAATTCCTGGATGGCTAATCACATTAAGCTCGCTGCTTGCGGTGATTATTCAGCTATTACCGCCCATTCATCCGTTGCGATCCCTTTTCTTGGGTAAACCAAAACCTCTCGTAGCAGAACAAAAAGTCATTGGACTGTCCACCAACACGAAAAGCACGAATGAGGCGACAGATAACAAAATCATTGGGGCCATGCATGTCGCTACTGCAAAACCTGAAGAACGCCTCAATGATATTCATGAAGACGTTACAGATAAACACGCTGAACGTCGACTGCAAGCCTTGCGACGGTACATTCGAAAAAAAGGTATTGATATCGAAGACTGGGGACGCGAGGAAAATAAAAAGACAACCGATCAAGAGCGGTCATTAATCCTGAGAAATCTCCAGCGCGTCGGATTTACTGAACAACAAGCCCAGCAATTGCTCGAACAACTTTGGCTCGTCGATCCCCCTGCTGGTTTTCCTCTCGAGGGAAAGAAAGCACGCATCGGAGGACTCCTGATTCGGACCAGCCAAGGAATCCGAATTTTGGGTGTTCGAAGCCGGTTAGCAGTAGAAAATCCAGATCAACAATACTTAAGAGATCTTTATCATGAATGTGTTGAACTTGATCTTTTAAAAGGGAAGGTCCCTATTACTGAAGCCCATGAATGGGCGCTCTGGGCACAAGAACAAGATCAGCTTTTATCTCGACCCCATCGTTCCGTGAAAGATCTCTATTCAAACAGAGAAAAAGCTATTCTTCAAAGTTATCTAGCAAGATTAGGATTGTCGGACGATGCAGATGCTTTGTTGTCGTGCATTGTCGTTGTTGATCATCTTCCTTTCAATAGAACTTCTCAAATTCTGTTATCCCCTCAGGGATACAAACTTATATTAGCCCGAAGCGTCGTTACAACACGTCAGGAAGATGCGATAGATCTCCCATCCCTTTATAGCCAACTGATCCAACTAGATACATTACAAAAAGGCCAGAACCGTGAAAGAGCACGAGCCATCGGCCAAACGGCACAACGCCGGATTGAAAAAGGTCGCGGAGGGAGATTTACTCCCATTCACTATTGGTTGGCTGAAATCAAACGCGATTTAGAATTGCTTGTTTTAGATAACCGCTTCGGTCCCCGTCCTGAAGAATCGCGTCGCGTCGGCGCTCTTTTGGCGTTGCCCGGCGCAGCGACGTGGTGGACATTGGGACCTATTATTATTCCGATAGCCTTAATCGCCGCTGCAATTCGGGTGGTACAAAGTATTTTTTCGAAAAAAGAAGATTATGTTCCTGGGCAATTAGCGAGTTTGACAGCAGCAACGATTTTCATTGCGGTCGCCGTATTTCTCATTCCTTCCCCCGCATGGATCAGTTATGGCGTTCCTCTTTATTTTGGATTGTTTATCATGAGTCGAGTAGGAATGCCTTTGCAGCAACTCCTTGATAATTTTTCATTGAGAAAAAATCACGCCGACCAAAAAATTCTTGGCGCTTCGCATGAAGATATTTCGGATCGAGCACGATTAGCCCGTGCAGCTTCTGGTCGCAATCTCATGGCTCATGGTTCGGATTCTCTATTTTATCTTCCAACAATTTTAGGGAGTGGATATTTAATTCATCGAAAAGGCAATGAAAGTTGGGATAGTCAGTATGCTAATTTAGAAAACTTAGGAGGTGCTTATAGTCCTTACGATACGGGATCGGGTCTTTACGTGCAAGATCCGACAAAAAGAGATGTTTTCGAAACGACTGACCCTAAGAGTTTAAGTGCCGAAACAAGAGTTTCGCTCGATAATATTGCTTTTATCGTTTTACCGACGGACCTCGTTGAAACCTATCGACAACAATTCCCGTCCTATAGAAGTAAATTGGTCTCTTATGGAGAGTTGGCAGATTATTTAGAAACGCATCCTGAATTCCGAAGCGAAGACCCACAACTCCCTGAACTTGACTCCGAAACGCTGGCACGACGAACAAAAGGTGTCGATTTAACCACCGTAGATGAATTGGATCTCTTCGTTCTCTTAGTAGAAGCTCTGAGAGCTCGAGATGCTACTTATGCGCGACAGATTTTTGTGGAATGGGAATCAAGGCCAGACTTTGATCAAATGAAAATGGTGTTTCAATTGGATTGGCGTAGAGAACGGCTAGAACGCTTAGGAAGCAGCTCCGACCCGAAATCAAGCGCTGATCAAGTTAACCTTAAAACCCCAGGCACGGACATGACAGAAATTCAACCCTTTGACGCGAAACAATTATGGGAATCGCTTTTGGATCCAGAACGAAATCCTGTGGAACCTCGAACCATTAAGGGCGAAATGATCACTGCACGATGGCTTGTAGTCCCGAATATACCAATGGGTGTTTGGGGAAGCTATTTCAACGATGATGAAGGGCACTTGGTAATTGTGACACGTGAACCTGTTATTCCCGGAAGCCATAGTATTGCGGAAGAAGCGGCATTTCATGAATGGATGGAAAACCGTATTTATGAGGAGTTGGATAATAATTTAGCCAAGGTTGGTTTGAATTGGAGAGTTCGTTCAAAGATTTCTACTTCTCAAGGCAATGTATCTGTTCGCCGTTGGACAGCGCATGTAAGAGCTACCGCGCGTCAGATTCTCGCTTTTAGTACTGAAGGGCAATTAACTACTTTTCACGATTCTCAGTTACAGAGGATGTCTGATGATCAACTTCAACGGATTATCGATGAATATCGAAAAGGAAGACGTTA
>Ga0206891_10287_pt1 | contig 12595 bp, 12 predicted proteins | sample Alteio_BWOrgHeat_55_FD_153246 | JGI IMG/M metagenome (GOLD analysis project Ga0206891, IMG submission 153246) | Enriched cells from forest soil in Barre Woods Harvard Forest LTER site, Petersham, Massachusetts, United States - Alteio_BWOrgHeat_Nextera7 ...
TTGACTGTCTATTCCGAAGATTACAGGACCATTCAGCACGGTCAATGAGCTTGAGACTCCATTAACCAACGTGAATGTGGGCGCAATTAAAACTCCGGTTAATTGTTGGAGCGACCCAATTGCGCCGGAGTTAGAGGTTAATTGTGGATTAAATACGTATCCGTTTAGTCGATCAGCCGATGTGATACGAGACGTAAAGATTCCTGTGAACGATGCGTGATTCTGATTGTTAGCCGTCGCACTCCATGTGCCGTTGAAGATGTGTTGGAGGGGAGCACTGGACGTGATGGTGGCGACGCCCGTGAGGGTAGATATGCCGGTGAGTAACCACGCAGCAGACGGAACCAAGTAATCAGTTCCAGCTGTAGCCGATGATATCGCCGTTCCATTCCCCTTGAGTAATCCGGTGATTGTAGTTGATAGAGTGATAGCCGGAGTAGTGGTTGCGGTCGCAACACTGCCAGCAAATCCGTTAGCGCTTACAACAGATACTGATGTGACGGTACCAGAACCAGAAGCTGGAGCCGCCCATGTTCCATCTGCCCGCAGAAATTTTGTTGCGCCCCCACCAGATGCAGGAACAATACCTGACGTTATGGCAGTGAATACTCCGTATACAATTCCACCGGCTGGCTGGTTAAACAAATTAAATATGGCTCCCGATGTCAGCAGTTTTTTTGAACCCTGAACGGGAATACCCTCGGTGCCTATTTGCTTAATGAGCCCAGACGGATCTCGGACCAATATTCCGGAATTGATGTCTGTCATCGGCGTGACCTTGGATAGGATCAGCTGATTGCCGATTACGAAAGGGTCAGTAAGCGCCATTTGAGATTAAAGGTATGGCGCACCTATTCGTTAAAAAGAAACTATTGCCTACTACAAAGTATTTACTCTAAAAAGGTATAGTTTAAAAGTCAGTTACTATAGGCCAGTCTACCAGATTCCTGAGTTTTAGACAAAAGGAATCCTAACGCCACACCGTTTCGGTGTTCGTCAGTCCCCCTTTTGTCTTCTCGAGTAAAAACTTGCAGGCCGTGCCCACCGAGTTCCTTGAGATTAGACCCCAAAGACCATATACAGGCTTCGGGATTTCTCCATTGATCTTCGACGTGTATCCGTCGCTATCTTGCCCTAAGGAGATTTCGGACTCAGGCTGCGCTTTTGATAGTTCCCGTGGTAGCGCGACTCTCATGCAGGACCACCGTCTTTATACGTCCCGTCTCCTGCATGTCTGGTCCCCATTGGGGGTTTGCCAGAGTGACAATAGTACGCAATGAGTGTGTTATTTCCAAATCAACCCTCCAACTATTGGCGCGTCGCTGGAATTAAGGAATGAAGAGAGGGTTGGCTGTAGATTACCGGTCAAATCAACTAAAACATGAAAGGGACAGACTTCCAATCCGGAGATAAGGGCGTGATCGTAGTGCCGAATGATTTTATAGATAATGTCTGTCTTCCCACCTTGAGGTGGGTGTCGACCACGACATACGCACAGACCCAGCAAGTGTCAGTGGACGCAAGCGTCTCGCCAGCATGGGTCACATCAACCCCTTACGCGGTGAATCAACTTGTTACTAATGGTGGGGCGCTATGGAAGTCACTTACTGCGCACACCGACGCGGTCGCTCCGGTTGAAGGAGCGATTTGGACACAGGTTAAGAAGACGCTATACTTTGCTGCCATCGTAGCTAATACAGGTAATAACCCATACGCCGATGGGGTAAATTGGGTCGAGGTAAACGGAAGCTCTCCGTGTCCCTCAATTCTTTTTTGCTCAGGAGCTTCTGGAACAATTCAAGCCGTGCTGGCTGACGGATCAGTCCTTCCTATTCCCGCTTCGGCTGTTCCTGTTGGGGGATTGGTGCTTAGCGGTAAGCTGCGAGTGCGCCGCGTAATGAACACTGGAACCACAGCAACCGGCTTGATTGCTATTGCGGAGTAGGTTCGCTGAACTTATTAAAGACGTCTCGGTACAAATCCTGCTTGTTTTTCTCGAGGACTTTCGCGTAAACATTGAAACTCATTGATGTGGCCGCATGTCCTGATATCTTTCTAACCACCCGCTCTGGAACGCCGTGGGATAGGAGATAGGTGATCCCTGATGACCGCAATGAGTGAGCCCTAAATGCTGTGCAGGTCTTCTTGGTAACAAATTCCCCCTTCGAGTTCCTGACCGTGATATCCCGATCGAATATCGGATACTTCTTCATGAGGTTCTTGATTCCAATGGCCAGCTGCTTAGGCAAGGGGGGCATCAGTTTATTATAGAGCTGAATATTTTTACTGAAAATAGCCACAACTCGTTCACTAATCGGAAACAAATCCACTACCGCCTGCGAAGATCTCTTCGTCTTTTCTGGAACATAGCGTAGCCGGTACTCTTCTCCGACTGCACGCAGGTTTGTTTCGTTCCATAGATTCATATCCCCCTTGCGGGCACACGTCAGCAACCCGACGATGATGTAGTCTATTACCGCCTGCTGTCGCGCGTAATTGGCTTCAGTCCTAAGCATCGACTCATTGTCAATCAGAAAATCAAACTGGTCGTCGTCCAGAGCCACAATGTCCTCATCGCTACTATGGCGCTTAGATTTGAACTTGATGACGTCCAGCATGTCATCGTCGATGGTAATATTGTACTCCTTGGCGAACATAACAATCATCCATCTCAGACGCGCCATAACAACAGCCGAGGTTTGTTGACCAAACTGGCAATCGTCAGTAAGGTACCGCTTGAAAGAGGCGCCGAAGCTTTTGTACTTCCCAATGATTGCCTGTCGCCCAAGCACCATAATGTTCGACGAGTTGTACCGAGCGAAATCGAAATCTTCATATTTTGCGATGAACTTCTTGGTGACAGATATGAAGTACTGGATGGTTTTTATTGTGCCCTCAGAAAGGATATCTCCAGTATTGTCATTCACCAGTTCGCCCTTGGAGATACGACTCTCCAGACTACTGATCCAGCCTGATAGCGATGCATCAAATCCAGCCTCGCGATGCTTTATGGTTGTGATCATAGATCGTAGATCGGCCGCAGTTGCCGCAGGGTTGGTAGAAATAAGCCGGCTCCACTTAGATCGCAATCCCTCCTCCCACAGATGAAGATTGGCGTCGCACGTGCTGCGGTCATTGTAGTCGCCTCCGGACAGGGATTTCGGTGGTGTAAACCGAACGCCATCCGGAACGAGGACGCCGGTCCCAAGCTCGAACCGCTTGGTTCCTCTACCGACCACTGCAACCAAAGCCTGCCGACCCTTTTTGAGTTTGTAGCTAATTTGTATCATCTTGGTAACATTAAAAAATGAGGACTTTATATGAGGACTGTGAGTGTTGCGTCCTCACTACACCTCAAACATAGGGTAATTGACACACAAAACAAAGGTTTTTTTACGATATTGTGTTGTGTCGTATTTCAAACCGAAAGAACGCCATGAGTCTGAGAAAAGAAAAAGCGGCCCGGTTGAAGTTGAGTGTTCTCGACCAGACGATTAAGCTGATCGGTAAAAAATCGTTCGATGATTTGTACGTCGAGGAGATTTGCAGCAAAGTCAAGATCTCCAAAGTCACGCTCTTTAAGTATTTCCCTCAGAAAGAGGATATCTTGTTGTATTATTTCCGGATCTGGTGCCTTCGCCGGGCGGTCGAACTCCGTGAAAAGCCGCGCGAAGGGATGCAGGGAGTCCTTTACCTGTTTGATAAACTCAGCGAGGACTGCGAAAATCGCCCCGGTATTATCCTGAGTTTTTTCGCTTACCTGGCCGACCTCAAGCGAACACCCAGGCCATTTCCGGTAAAAGTAGAAGAGAAAAAATTTCTGTTTCCAGAAGTGGCCGAGATCCACACTATCGATATCCAGTCGGTCGACCAAATGTTTGAGAAATTTGCGCTGGAGGCAATCTTTAAAAAAGAAATTACGCGAACGACGTCAACGCGCGATGTGACGACGATCCTTTGCTCGATTTTTTATGGCTCCATTGTAACGGCCCATATTAATCAGCTAACGAACCTGAAGTTCGTATTCCGCCGAAACGTCGAGTTGTTGCTCAAAGGAATGCAATGATATGGCCCGTGACCGCTTTAGTTCATGTTGACGACTTTCGTTCGCTTCCGCTCCAGGAAGCGGATATGGCGAGCGCCGACGGGGATGTCGATTCGCCACCGATTTTTCGGTGAGGTGTTGTGATAGCGGGGTTTTACGACGGCGGTTGTGCGTTGCACGGCACTGCAGGATGTCAGGCCTGAGATAGCCAGCAGGGCCCACAACCGAAAGACTTTCTTCATCAGGGCCTAAAATAATGTTTTTATTGTTATCCCCTGGCATTATCTTGAACGTCGATTACACCATGAAAACCTACGACACACTCACGCAGGCCATCACGGCCCTCAAAAACGCAGGGTACAACAACGACTTCAATCTGCACCCCGAATGGATTGAATGCCCCCCGCTTCAACTCAAGTTCGGTCCGGCCGAATTTCATGTTGATGAAGTCCACCGGTTCGAAGGAATGAACGACCCCGACGACAGCGCTGTATTGTTTGCGATCAGTTCAACAGCGGGAGTGAAGGGTCTGCTGATCGATGCGTATGGCGCTTACGCGGAATCGGTAAGTCCGTTGATGATCGAAAAACTGAAGATCGACTCTCAAACCGGTCATTAAGCCACCCCAACAAACCCAATCCTGACTATGGCACACAACCGCAGGACTTTCATTAAAACATCTGCCCAGGTGCTGGCCGGACTTGGCGTAACGACCGCGATGCCCTGGTCTGCGCTGGGGCAATCCCGGCGTGTCTCCGCCAACGACAAGATCAATATCGGAGCGATCGGCGTGAACGGCATGGGATGGTCCGATGTGCAGTCGATGAGTAAAATTCCCGAGGTGCAGATCGTTGCCCTTTGCGATGTGGATGAAAACGTGTTGAACTGGCGGAAGTATGACCTTGCTAAAAACGGTATTCAGACCAAAACGTACGAAGATTATCGCAAGCTGCTCGAACGTAAGGACATTGATGCGGTAATTATTGGCACACCCGACCACTGGCATTGCCTTCAAATGGTCGACGCCTGTGCCGCCGGAAAGGACGTCTACGTCGAGAAGCCGATCGGGAATTCCATTCAGGAATGCAACGTAATGGTCGCTGCTCAGCAAAAATACAACCGCGCCGTTCAAGTCGGTCAATGGCAACGCAGTATGCCGCATTTTGTGGATGCGCTTACGTTTTTAAAAACAGGAAAGCTCGGAAAAATCAGGACCGTAAAAGCCTGGGCGTATATGGGATGGATGAAAAACATCGAAACAAAACCTGATAGCGCGCCACCACAAGGGGTTAACTACGATCTTTGGCTTGGCCCGGCCACGAAAAGGCCTTTTAATCCTAATCGGTTTCATTTCAATTTCCGGTGGTTCTGGGATTATGCGGGTGGCCTTATGACAGACTGGGGCGTTCACCTGATCGATTATGCGTTACTGGGGATGGAGGCAACTTTTCCCAAGTCGGCTGTCGCCCTCGGTGGAAAATACGCTTATCCCGATGGTCCCCACGAAACGCCCGATACACTAACAACGGTTTTTGAGTTTGACGGATACACCATGCTCTGGGAACACGCTCAAGGAATCAGCAATGGTAACTACGGTCGCGACCACGGAATTGCCTATATCGGCAACAATGGAACGCTGGTTCTCGACCGCAACGGATGGGAGGTAATCCCCGATGAAAAGAGGATGGAAGCTGTCCCTCATCAACCCAACAAAGGCTCCGGGCTGGATGTCCACACGGTCAATTTCATCAATGCGATGAAAACCAGGAAACTGACAGACCTGACGTGTCCGATTCAAACGGGTGCTCACGTGGCCCGGGTTTGCCAGATGGGGAATATCTCCCATCGCGCCGGGCAAAAAGTAAGCTGGAATTCTGCTACATCGCGGTTCAATGAAGAGGCCGCCAACGCGTACTTCAACGCAAAATACCACAACGGGTATTCAGTGCCCGCCTAAGACGACTGCATAAACATGCAACCCCACGAAGACCCGCCCGTATTTAAGTCCTGGAGCGATTGGTACTGGCTGTTGATGGCCGTGCTCGCCGCGCAGATCATTGTCTATTGGGCTATAACCAGGTTTTTTTCATGAAGGTTGTCGACTGGGTTGTTTTGTTTGGCACGCTGGCGTTGATTGTGGGGTATGGGATATGGAAATCAAGAGGAAGTAAGAATATCGAGGGGTATTTGCTGGGAAACAAAAGCATGCCCTGGTGGAATATTTGCCTTTCGATCATGGCGACGCAGGCCAGCGCCATCACCTTTCTTTCAACTCCCGGGCAGGCGTATGAAGACGGGATGCGGTTTCTCCAGTTTTACTTCGGTCTTCCGCTGGCGATGGTGATCCTGAGTATCACCGCTGTTCCGCTCTATCACAAATTAAAAGTTTATACTGCTTACGAATACCTTGAAACGCGATTCGACTTGACTGTCCGGTCGCTGGCTGCATTTTTGTTCCTGATGTTAAGGGGTATTTCGGTGGGCATCACGATCTATGCGCCCTCCTTGATTTTGTCCTCCATTCTGGGCTGGAACATCAACCTCACTACGATCTTTATCGGTTTGCTCGTGATGGCCTATACCGTGAGCGGGGGTACCCGAGCGGTAAGCCTTACCCAAAAATACCAGCTTACGCTTATCATGGCGGGGATGGTCACGGCAGGATGGCTGGCGTTTTCAAAACTACCCGATTCGGTATCTTTTGGTGATGCGTTCCGGTTGGCCGGAGAACTCGGCAAGCTCAACCTGGTCAATGTTACGTTCGACCTGACGGACCGTTATAACCTCTGGTCCGGACTCATCGGGGGTCTCTTTCTTTTTCTGAGTTATTTCGGGACGGATCAATCCCAAGTGGGGCGTTACCTTGGCGGCAAGTCGGTCACCGAAAGTCGTCTTGGCCTTATTTTCAATGGCCTGTTGAAGATCCCCATGCAGTTTATTATCCTGTACATTGGGATATTGCTTTTTGTGTTCTACCAATTTAATGAACCCCCTGTTTTTCATAACCTTACGCTCAAGGAGCGCGCGATGAAGACCGAACAGGCCGAGACGATCGCGCAATTGGAAAAAGACTATGGGCAGAATTTCGACGCGAAAAAAAAGGAGATGGAAAACCTTATCCGCGACTTGCACACCGATAATCGTGCGGGCATTGACGCCGACCGCAGCGCCATCGGCATAACGCAGGGACGCGAACGGGCTATCCGGACCCGGGTAAAAGCGGCCATTGCAAGCGCGGTTCCGGGCGCCAACACACAGGACAAGGACTACGTATTTATTAATTTTGTGATGACCCGCTTGCCTCATGGTGTCATCGGATTACTACTGGCCGTTGTTTTTTGTGCCGCGATGTCGTCTACGGCGTCGGAGCTGAACTCCCTGGCATCGACAACAACGGTAGATATCTACAAACGGTCGGTTTACCGCGGCGGCGACGATCTTCATTACGTAAGGATGTCGAAAGCATTCACCGCGGGGTGGGCCCTGATCGGCATGGCGCTGGCATCGGTGGCGAACCAGTCCGAAAACCTGATCCAGTTTGTCAACATTATCGGCTCTCTTTTTTACGGCACGCTGCTCGGCATATTCATCGTTGCTTTCTATGTGCGGTTTGTGACCTCCCGGGCTGTGTTCCTGGCAGCCGTGGTTTCCGAACTCACCATCCTCTACCTGTATACTTTTCAGCGCGAACGCGTTGCGTTTCTGCTGTATAACATCATCGGCTGTCTGCTGGTGGTGGCACTCGCGATTCTCTTTCAGGGTTTGGGTATTCAAAAAAAAATCATCCCGACAGCGCCGGGATGATTTACGATCGAAGGAACGGAACCGATTTTACTTGAGTGATTTGATGAGGTCCTCGTCCCGTTTGATGTAGCCAAAATCATTCGGTGCTTTTTTAGCAACGTCGAGCGACTTTTGTGCCGTCGCCATTGCACCGGCCTTGTCGCCGAGCGCTTTTTGAATTTGCGCTTTGAAGTTCAGGTTCCAGAACTGGTCGCCGTTTTTCCCATCTGCAAAAAACTCATCCATCCACTTCAGCGCTTGCTTGAGATCTTTTTTGCTGTCAAAATAATAGTGGGCAGCGGTGACCAGGTTGTTGAGGTCCACTTTGGTGTGCGCCTCAATGGAAGCCATCACTTTAGCATCGAAGTCGGTCTTCACGGTGAACTTTACAGAGGTATTTTCCCAGGCGATCTGCACCTTGGCGGTCGTGTTGTCGTCACTGATGTCGCCAATCGAAATCGTCAGCGTTTCTACCCGCTCGGCAAGTTTGTCTGACTTTACTTTGAAATTCGCCTGTTCTTTTGTTTTGTCATATTGGTCGGTATTCCCGCCAATGGTGAGGTCTTTGTACAGCGACACCGTCCATTCGGTAGCGCCCGGCCAGGTGAAAATGAGGTATTCTCCTTTGGGAACGGCAATGCCTTCTACCTTAACGTCATCGGAAAAAGAAATCTTGGTTCCTGAATTTGCACCCGTTCTCCAGATTTTCCCGTTTTGCAGCAAGACGTCAGGTCCATCGCCGAAAATCTTGCGGCCTTTCATTTTGGGGCGGAAGTAATCGATTTTGACCTCAGTCAAGCCAATAGTGCTTGATACTGAACCGGCGGAACTAACCTGCGGAACATCGATCTGCGCATACCCGATACCCGTGAACATAACGAAAGCAATCATCACTATGGTTTTCATAATACTTTTGTGGGTTTAAAATAGGAGCGTCAAATGTAGGATTCTTTGGAATCAGACAAAACCACTAACTCTATAGACTAAATGAAACTGGAGGAATCGTTTTATGCCGGGAAAGACCCCGTTAAGGTGGCAAAAGCACTACTTGGCAAGTTCATTTTTACGCGCATCAGGGGCAAGGTTACAGCCGGGATGATCGTGGAAACCGAAGCTTATTCTTATCGCGAACGTGCCTCACATGCCTATCGCGGAAAAACCAAGCGTAATCGTGTGATGTTCGGGGCGGGGGGTGTTTCCTATGTTTATCTGTGTTATGGGATTCACCACCTCTTCAATGTCGTCACTAACGACGCGGGTATTGCCGACGCCGTTCTCATTCGGGCGCTAGAACCAAAAATTGGAGAGGACTTGATGCTCAAACGGATGAAAACGAAAAAACTGACCCGAATCACATCGGGCCCCGGCAAACTCACGAAGGCACTGGGCATCAACATAAAACACAACGGCAAGCCATTGTGGGAGGATGAACTTTGGATCGAAGAAGGGCTGCCCATTAGCAAAAAAAAGATCAAGGCGAGCGCCCGTATCGGAATTGACTACGCCGGATCTGACGCCTTGTTACCCTGGCGGTTTACGATTGAGGGGAATGTGTGGGTAAGCAAACCGTAACATTCAATTATCTTTACAGGCATGAGATCGTTGATGTTGTTGCTTGTCGGATCGGGGATCGCTTTCGGCGGCTGGGCGCAGCAATTTTCGAAGCAGGCGCTTGAGGCCACCAGTTCCATTTACGATGATCAGAGTCCGGTCCTAAGCCCCGATGGCAAGTCGCTGTATTTTACGATCGCCAATCACCCGCAAAATGTAGCCGGAAAAAAAGACCCGGGCGACATTTGGATTTCGACGTGGAACAACGGAGCCTGGTCGACCCCCGTTCATGGCGGGATAACCCTCAACGACGAACAGTATAATGCAGTGGCCGGATTTTCGCCCGACGGCAGTCAGGTTTTTCTCTTAAGCCACTACGCAAAAAACGGAAGCCTCGTGCAAAGTCAGGGGCTTTCGTTTTCAAAAAAAACGCCCGCCGGGTGGTCGGCTCCGGAAAACATCAGTATCCCCTATTTTTTGAACAAGTCGTCACTGATCTCCGGACACGTGAGCAACGATGGCTCGATCTTTATTTATTCGGCGGATGCCTATGACACCAAAGGAGCTGAGGACTTATACGTTAGCCGTAAAAATAATGCCGGGCAATGGAGTGAGCCCCGAAACCTCGGCATCGTCATCAACACTTCTTTTCAGGAACTAAGTCCTTCCCTGAGCGCGGACCTGAAGTACATTTACTTCTCCACGAATGGCCGGAAAGGGTACGGAAGCTTCGACATTTACTACGCCGAACGCCTGGATGACACCTGGTTGAACTGGTCGATTCCTGTCAATATGGGATCACGGATCAATACCGAAGGGCGTGAACTTTTCTACCGCACCTATCCTGCGCTTCACCTTTCGTTGTACACGACCACGCAGAACAGCGACGGCTATGGGGATATCCGGAGTTACCGCGATTCCCTGAATTTGCCTGATTCCGCAGCCACTTTTATTGAAATCAGGCGTGATAAGATTCCCGGCAAGGATGAAAAACGCGTTGTGCTACGGGGCACCGTGACCGATTCCAAGACGGGATTACCGGTGGTCGCCCAGCTCAATTTCAAATCTGATTCTTCCTATATCGCCACGTCGAGCAAGCAGGGGAAGTACTCCTTGAATATCCTGTCAACCCAGGTATACACGATCGTCGTTGAAGCGGCCGGCTACGTTGGGGCGCTTGAAAAACTTGACATCCACACGTTTGAAATGCGGCAGGTCGAATTGAATTTCAAGTTGCAGCCCATCGAGGTCGGCACCACCGTAAACCTGAAGAATGTATTGTTCCGAACCGGCACCACCGATTTGTTGTTCGATTCTTACGACGAGCTTAATGTGGTGGTCGACTTGCTGAAGGCAAACCCGGCGATCGAAATCGAACTTGCGGGGCACACCGACAGCCGCGGCGATGCGCGTCAGAACCTGAGGTTATCACAAAGCCGCGTGGAGAAAGTGAAAAACTACCTGGTCTCCAAAGGAATAAACGCCCGGCGCATTCAGGGAAAAGGATATGGTGGGAAGAAACCCATTACGAACAGCGATTCCGAGGAAAGCCGGAGGCTGAACCGGAGGGTGGAGTTCACGATCCTTAAGGACTGAACGGGGGTTACAAGCAGGTTTTTTCCCTCACGCCGACTTCGATCCGCACGTTCATTTTTTCCGCCGTGTTCAGGTCTTCGCAGGCTTCCTTGAGTTTGCCTAATTTTTGCTGCGCGATAGCGCGGTTATAAAACGCGAGACCGAATTCGGGATACCAGGTAATCGCTACGGAATAATCCTCGACCGCTTCAGGGAGCCGATTAAGTTTGGTGAGAAGAGTACCCCGCGCCAGCCAGGCTCGTGCAAAATCGTTTTTCAGCGAAATCGCTTCCGTGTAATCGATAAACGCGCCGTCGAAGTCTTTCAATTTTTCTTTAACCATCCCCCGGTACATCCAACTCTCTTCGTCGGTCTTGTTGAGCAAGATGACCCGATCGTAATCGTCGATGGCGCCGCGAAGGTCTTTGTGGTGAAGTCGGTAATAGGCGCGGGCGGCGTAAGGATAGGGAAGGTTCGGACTTTGCTGAATGGCATCGTCCAGCATTTTTTCGGATTCCGTCTGTTGACCTCTTGTTCGTTTGATCACGGCGAGGTTATGGATGGCAAGCCCGAACGCCGGATCGATCGACAGCGCTTTCTGATAATCGGCGATGGCGCCGGCGGTATCGATCTGATGTTCCTTAAGCACGCCGCGGTTGATCAGGTAATGCGGATCGTGTGGCTCCAGCCGCAGTGCAGAGTCAAAGAAAACGGCTGCTTGCGGGTAATTTTTCAGGCGCGTGTTGATGAGCCCCAGGTAGTTGAAAATAACGGCATGGTTGGTGCCCTGCAAGGTGAAAATTTTGTCGGTGCCTTCGCCCGCGCCACCTTGGCGGAAAAATACGGTGTTGGTGACGCCGGCCGGAAGGGTGAGTAAAGTCTGAAAGTCTTCGCGCGCTGTAACGTACTGCCCGAGGTCGTACCGAAGGGTCGCCCGGCTCAGCAATGCCTCAGGTTGCGCGGGCCTGGATTCCAGGTAAATACTGTAGTCGGTTAACGCTCCTTTGGTGTCGCCCAACTTTTGCCGGGCGGAGGCTCTCGATTGATACGCCTCAAGAAAATAAGGATCAAGGCGAAGGCACTCGTTGAAATGAGCCAGGGCCGTCGTATACTTGTTCTCTTCCAGCGCTTTTTCACCCTCTGCGAAAAAATATTCGGCTTTCTTTTTGCCTTGCGCCCGGCCGCTTCCGCAAAGACAGGCAAGAATAACGAGCAAAGAGGTCAGCCTCATAGGAGTACAACTTTGGTTTCCCCAATTTCGTCAGTTCCGCGATCAAAGAAAAGGGAAGAAGGGATTAGTGTGCCCCAACGGTTTATTGTTAATTCAGTCTGATTTATTTTGAAAATATACCTCATTACCAGTACCTTAGCATCACCTATTTAATTTTTTAAACTAAGTCATTAATTTTTTGTCTATGAGAGCGATCTGGAAAGGCCACATACAATTCTCGCTGGTTACAATTCCCGTTAGAATTTACAATGCCACCTCGTTGTCGGGACCAATAAAATAAGGAGTTTCAAAAAGCGTCGGGTGCACCTCTTCCGATTTCACAAAGCCTTCAATTTCGATCACGCGGGTGCTTTTCAGCTTGATCTTGTCGATATCTTCCTGTTCAATAATAACGTATTGTCCCGGCTCAT
>Ga0206891_10288_pt1 | contig 12491 bp, 11 predicted proteins | sample Alteio_BWOrgHeat_55_FD_153246 | JGI IMG/M metagenome (GOLD analysis project Ga0206891, IMG submission 153246) | Enriched cells from forest soil in Barre Woods Harvard Forest LTER site, Petersham, Massachusetts, United States - Alteio_BWOrgHeat_Nextera7 ...
TATTAGATCAGCTTGCCAGGATCATAGGTTACAAGCCCGATTTTTATCAGCTTGATCTTTGTGACGAACCGGGCGTAAAAAAGCTGGCCGAAAGCGAACCGGATATTGCGGGTATAATTCATTTCGCAGCTTTTAAAGCTGTTGGCGAATCGGTACATTTTCCTTTAAAGTATTACCGGAATAATTTTTATTCGCTGCTTAATGTATTGAATGTTTACCATGAGCAGCCTGTAAATTTTGTATTTTCATCAAGCTGTACTGTTTACGGCCAGCCCGATCATTTGCCGGTTACAGAAGAAGCCCCGGTTAAAACTGCCGAATCGCCCTACGGAAACACCAAACAAGTTGCCGAAGAAATACTGAAGGACATGGTTGCGGCGGGCAGCAATTATAAAGTAATTTCATTAAGATACTTTAACCCCGTTGGGGCGCATAGTTCAGCATTAATTGGCGAATTGCCTATTGGCGTACCACAAAACCTGGTACCATTTATTACCCAAACAGCTATTGGCAAACGAGAAAAAATAACCGTATTCGGGAACGATTATAATACTCCCGATGGCAGCTGCATACGCGATTATATTCATGTTGTTGACCTGGCTAAAGCACACGTAGCCGCTTTAAAATTAATGGAAACAGCTAATTTTACCGGCTACGATGTTTTTAACATTGGCACTGGGAAAGGCAGCTCGGTTTTAGAAGTAATATATGCTTTTGAGCAAACAACAGGTGTAAAACTAAATTATAAAATAGGGCCCCGCCGTGGCGGTGATATAGAGCAAATATGGGGCGATGTTAACAAATCAAAAAATATTTTAAAATGGCAAACAGAACTGGATCTGGATACAATGATGTTATCTGCCTGGGAGTGGGAAAATTATATTTCCCAAAACCCATTATAGTTATATAAATAATGATGAAAAAAATAATTATTACCGGAGGAGCAGGTTTTATAGGTTCGCATGTTGTGCGCCGTTTTGTTAAGAATTACCCCGAGTACGGGATAATTAATTTGGATAAGCTTACCTATGCGGGTAACCTGGCAAATTTAAAGGATATAGAAAACGCGCCCAACTACCGGTTTATAAAGGGCGATATTGTGGATATGGAATTCATTAACCAGCTTTTTGCTGATGAGCATCCAGACGCGGTGATACACCTGGCGGCCGAATCGCATGTTGACCGCTCAATAACCAGCCCACTGGAGTTTGTAATGACCAATGTGGTGGGTACAGTAAATTTATTGAACGCCGCACGCGATTGCTGGCGGGGCAATTATGATAAAACCCGTTTTTATCATGTATCCACCGACGAGGTATACGGAACATTAGGAGAAAGCGGGATGTTTACTGAAGAAACCGCGTATGATCCGCACTCCCCTTATTCAGCCTCAAAAGCGAGCTCTGATCATTTTGTACGGGCGTATCATGATACTTATAGTTTAAATACCGTGATCTCCAACTGCTCAAATAATTATGGATCCTACCATTTCCCCGAAAAATTAATACCGCTTGCCATTAATAATATCAAACAAAAAAAGCCCGTCCCGGTATATGGGAAAGGTGAAAATATACGCGATTGGTTATGGGTTGAAGATCATGCACGTGCAATTGATGTGCTATTCCATAAAGCAAAAACCGGTACAACGTATAATATAGGCGGCCATAACGAATGGAAAAATATCGACCTGATAAAACTATTATGCCGTATATTAGATAAAAAATTAGGCAGGGCAGAAGGCGAGTCGGCCAAACTGATAACTTTTGTTACAGACAGGGCCGGGCATGACCTGCGTTATGCCATTGATTCATCTAAACTGAAAAAAGATATGGGCTGGGTACCCAGCATTACATTTGAAGAAGGTTTGGAAAAAACCGTAGATTGGTACCTGGCTAATGAGGAATGGTTAACTGATGTAACATCGGGCCATTACCAGCAATATTATTCTGAACAATATAACGACCGATAAAAATGTTTTCCTGGTTTAAAAAAAAAGAACCTGAATTAGATCGCACCCTCAATTATAAGTCGGTAATGGTTGATATGCATTCGCATGTTTTACCCGGTATTGACGATGGGGCGCAAAATGTGCAACAATCTGTCACGCTGGTGAAAGCAATGATGGGCCTGGGGATAAAAAAGATCATTGCTACCCCGCATATCATGGCCGATTTTTACAAAAACACCCCCGAAACCATAAACCGTGCATTAGACATACTTAAAGCTGAATTAAAAAGGCTTGAAATTGATATTGTGGTAGAAGCCGCCGCCGAGCATTTTTTTGATGAAACTTTTCAGGAACTTGTAGATAAGCGCGGCTTGATGACGATGGGTGATAACTATACGCTTTTTGAATATTCATTTATCGACCCGCCGCCTAACGCGTATACGGTTATACAAAAAATGATAGAGTGGGGAGACTATAAGCCTATATTGGCGCATCCAGAAAGATATTCTTATATGAGTTTAGATGCCATTGCCGACCTGCGCAGCTGGGGGTGCAATGCGCAGTTAAATACTATATCATTAACCGGCTACTATGGTAAGGACGCTAAAAAGAAAGCCGAAAATATGATAGATATGCAACTGGTTGATTTTATATCAAGCGACATGCACAACCCTCGCCATGCCGCCGCTTTTCGCGATGCTTTAAGTACTCCTTATATCAAAAAAGTACTTTTTGATTACCCGCTGAAGAATATTTTGTTGAAGTAGGATTTCGGATTTCGCCTGCCTGCCGCAGGCAAGAATGTTCAATTTCGGATTTAAGCCGCTATTTAATTTTGTCAAAAATGTTGATCATGTTCTAATTAACCGGTTCAGATCGAGGTGGAGGATTTGTTGTTACCATATTCATTACTCTTTCATTGGTAATTTTAGAGATCATGCCTGAAATAGACTTTATCGATGATTTTACTACAACGAAATTTTTTGCATTACTAAAAGGGTACCCGTCAACATATAAAGGTAATTGTTGGTCTTCCTCGGAAACATGAAACATTTCGTAAATCTTTTGAACCGTAACAATTTCAAGACCGGGTTTTAAAGTTTCAACCAAAAAATCACCATCGTTAATTCCATATTTCATAGTTTCTTCAGGTGTTCTAATAAATCGTCCCTTTATGAAATCATGTGGCCCTGCTAAAAGATGTTTTGCAAAAAGAGGTTTTTCGCCAATCCGTTCTATAATATTTCCATTTTTTTCCCCGTTGTAATTTAATATCAAATTGTTTGTTTTTTGATCTTGTCCATTACATATTTTTACCGAAATCAAAGCGATAATTAATACTAAAATATGCCGTTTCATATTGTATATGTTATAATAGAAATAACCAAATTCGAAATTGAACATCCGAAATCCAATATTCAAAATCTATTCATACCGCAATGCTTCCACAGGGTCGAGCCGTGATGCTTTTTTGGCGGGATAAAACCCGGATAGCAAACCAATTAAGGTACACAATGCTATAGCCGAGAAGAGCCATAGCCAGGGAATAACAAATTTACCGCTTATCTGCACGGCTATAAGGTTGCCAACGGCCATACCCAGTACGATGCCGCCAATACCGCCTATCAAACATATTACTATAGCCTCTATTAAAAACTGCTTGCGTATCACTGCGGGGGTAGCGCCTATTGCTTTGCGTATACCAATTTCGCGGGTACGCTCGGTGACAGAAACCAGCATAATGTTCATTAACCCTATAGCGGCACCAATTAAGGTAATTATGCCTATGGCAAATCCGGCTATCGTCATGCCGTTTAACTGGCCGGCTAACTGTTGCTGTACCGAATCACTCCTGGTTATTTCAAAATTATCAGCGTTAGCAACATTAAGGCCGCGTATATTCCTGAAAAGAGAGGTGGCCTCACCAATACTCGCGTCAAATCCGCCACCGTTAGTCACCATTACAGTAACCGCGAATGATGGTTTTGAAATTTCAGCAATTTGCTTGGCTTTAAATATAGGTATGGTGCAAACCCTGTCGCCCCCAAAGCCGGCGCTCGATCCTTTGGAGGCAAAAACCCCGATTATCCGGAATTTATTGCTGCCTACAAAAATAGATTTATTAACAGGGTCCTCATTTTTAAAAAGTTTAGTTTTTATTTCATCACCTATAATTACCACATTAGCGCCATGCTCCAGTTCTGATTCTGAAAAATTGCGGCCAAAAGCTAATTTGTAACCGTTGGTTTGCAAATAATTTTCATTGGTACCGGTTACTGTAATGTTAGGATTAGTTTTTAAACTACCATATTTTACAACTGCAATGCCCGATATATCTAAATTTATAGCAACTAACGCGGGCAGTTGAAAGGTTTCTTTAAAGCGCTGGGCCTGCTCGTAACTGATAGATGGATAGATCTTTCTATGGCCGCCATTCCCAAAATTAACACCCGACCCGCGGTTCTGTATAGTAAATGAATTGGCACCAAGCCTTGAAAAGGCGTCGGTAGTATATTGTTTAATGCCTTCGATTGCCGTTAATATCCCCACCAAAGCCATGATACCGATCGCGATAATTAAAGAAGTAAGCGAGGTGCGAAGCCTGTTGCCGGCTATAGATTGTAAAGCTATCGAAACGTTTTCCCGAAGGGTGGTTTTTACCGGCATGGTATAAATATAAAAAACTTAGCGGTAAGACTAAGCAACGCGTCCATTTGTTACAACTATATTTTTATAAATAGCGATGGGTTTTAAACCGGACATATTTATAAAATATGTCTAAATTCACTTTTTAAATTTAATCACTATGAAAACCACATCAATTTGGCTAACCCTGTTATTATTAATAGCAGTTGCAACCTTGAGGGCACAGACCCCGGCGGTAAATACTTCAATAAACAACTTGACTACAGCCTACCTCGATTTAAAGAACGCTTTAGCCGCGGATGATGGTACAGCTGCGCAGGGTAAAGCAAAAATTCTAAAAGCCCAGGTAGATGTAATACAGACAAAAGAAATGAACCCTGCCCAACAAACGATCTGGAAAAACTATGTAGACAAGTTAAGTTTCGATAGCCGCCATATCAGCGAATCAACCAGTATTGACCACCAGCGTGAGCATTTTGCATCGTTATCAAAAAATATGTACGCGATTGTAAAGGCGTTTAAGGTAAATAGTACCCCCATTTACTGGCAATATTGCCCTATGAAAAAAGCTTCATGGTTAAGCGATAAACAGGCTATTGAAAACCCATATTACGGAAAAACAATGCCAGAGTGCGGAAGTGTTAAAGAAACTTTGAAGGCGGCGAAGTAAAACGGAGAGTCAGGAATCAAGACTACTCCATCTTGGCTCTTGATTCTTACATCTTGATTCTAAACAGAAAACGATGTTCCGCAACCGCAAGTGCTGGCAGCGTTAGGGTTATTAAAAGTAAAGCCGCGCGCGTTCAACCCATCCTGGAAATTAATTTGCATACCCATAAGGTACAGGCCGTGCGCTTTATGCATAAAAACCCGCAGACCGTCTATCATAAATTCCTGGTCGCCGTCTTTTTTCTGGTCAAAGCCCAGCACATAGCTCATTCCCGAACAACCGCCGCCCTCCACTCCAATGCGCAGGCCAAAATCGGTGCCGATCTCTTGCTGATCTCTTAATTTAAAAAGTTCTTTAACGGCGCCTTCTGTAAAGGTTACCGGTGCGGGTGCAGTTTCAACAGCAGTACTCATCTTATTTTTAATTAACTACACAAATATAAGGTAAAATGCGGATTTTTGTTTCGGCCGCAATATTTATGACCTGCGCTTAACATTATCAACATGGTACTTTATCCTTATTTATTAGATATTATAAAATATACGGTTGCCGGTTTGGGTGTGGTATGGATAGCTTTTTACCTGGTAAAGCCCTACCTTGACAGATCGGAAAGCATCCAACTTGTCGAACTTAAAAAAACCATCAGCAACCAAACGCTGCCTTTACGACTACAGGCTTATGAACGGGTGGTGTTATTTATTGAGCGGATAAACCCCGCCAATATGCTGCTTCGCTTAAATGACCCCGCTTACTCGGCTGCCGAATTACATATGCTTATAGTTGCCGAATTGCGTAATGAGTACCAGCATAACGTTACCCAGCAAATTTACGTAAGCAGCAATGCCTGGGCCGTAGTGAAACGCTTAAAGGACGACACGTTAGGCATAGTAAACAACGCGGTTAAAGCATTGCCGGCTGCCGCTACCGGGCTTGAACTAAGCAAAACCATACTGGCGCATTTAAGCCACCTGGAAGATAACCCGTATGATATTGGCCTTAACCTGGTCCGCAGGGATCTGCAGGAATTATTTTAATTTGAGAATGTGTTAATTTGAAGATTTGAAAATCACTTTATGATTATGAAACAACATTTTCAAATTAGCACATCTTCAAATTTTCAAATTAAAAAATATGCCGGGTAAAAAAATAACAACCACGTCGGGTATTGAAGTTAAGGAGGTATATACCGGTCCGTCAAAAATGAATGAGTTGCCCGGCGAATACCCCTATACCCGTGGCATTCAGAAAGATATGTACCGGGGCAAACCCTGGACCATGCGCCAATATTCCGGCTTTTCAACAGCAGCCGAATCAAACAAACGCTATCACTACCTTTTAAACCAGGGCACCATGGGGCTATCGGTAGCTTTTGACCTGCCAACGCAGATAGGCTATGACTCGGACCATGAGCTGGCTGATGGGGAAGTAGGTAAGGCAGGTGTAGCTATTGATTCATTAAAGGATATAGAAATTTTATTTGACGGTATTGAGTTAGCCAAAATCACTACCTCCATGACCATTAACGCCACCGCGGCTATTTTGCTGGCCATGTATATAGCGTTAGCCAAAAAGCAGGGGGCTGATCTGCGGCAATTATCAGGCACGGTACAAAACGATATATTAAAGGAGTATGCCGCGCGAGGCACTTACATCTATCCGCCCGGGCCCTCTATGCGGCTGATAACCGATGTATTTGAGTATTGCAGTAAGGAAGTACCTAAGTGGAACACCATCTCCGTATCGGGCTACCATATCCGCGAAGCGGGTTCTACAGCTGCGCAGGAACTGGCCTTTACGCTGGCCAATGGCAAGGCGTATTTAAAGGCGGCATTAACTAAGGGGTTGGATATAAATGTGTTTGGTAAACGGGTATCCTTTTTTTTTAATTGCCATAATAATTTTTTCGAGGAGATAGCCAAATTCAGGGCCGCCAGGCGGATGTGGGCGCATATTACTAAAGAACTGGGGGCTACTGATGCCGGCGCGCAAAAACTGCGCTTCCACACCCAAACGGGAGGCTCAACCCTAACTGCGCAGCAACCCATGAATAATATAGTACGGGTAAGCAGCCAGGCGCTCGCCGCGGTATTAGGCGGCACACAGTCGTTACACACTAATGGCTACGACGAGGCTATTGCTCTGCCAACAGAGCAAGCCGCAATGATCGCGCTGCGCACCCAACAGATCATCGCTTTTGAAAGCGGCGTTACCGATACAGTTGACCCATTGGCCGGGTCGTATTTTATTGAAGCCCTAACAGACGAACTGGAGGCAGCGGCGCAAAAATATATAGATAAAATTGACGCTATGGGCGGCTCGGTAAAAGCTATTGAACAGAATTATATCCAGCAGGAGATAGCCAACTCGGCCTACCAATATCAGAATGAAATTGAAAGCGGCGAAAGAGTAATAGTGGGGGTGAACCGTTTTGAGGAAAAAGAAGAACCCTTAACCAACGTGTTCCGCGTTGATGACGCCATCAGGAAAGAACAAACAGAAAGAATTACCGCATTAAAAGCCGAACGAGACAACCGGGCAGTAGCCGTTTGCCTGCAAAATTTGAAGGATGCCGCCGCCGGAAATCAAAATTTGATGCCTTATATATTGACCGCTGTTGAAAATTATGCCACGCTGGGTGAAATTGCAGATACCTTGCGCCATGTTTTTGGCGAATTTTGAGAAAAATTAACCCTATCGAAATAGTAGATATTCCTAAAATTACGCTAATAATACCTTAACGTTAAGAAGATATTAAGCTAAAATATTTGAGGTAATTAATAATAAAACCGCTAAAACAGCATAAAACGCAGGGTTTACTATTAAAAAGAATATAATGGCGGTCTGTTCATGCGAAATATAACTTTTTATATTGGAATTTTCACAACATTAAGTGCTGTTTTTTTTAAATTTATTTTAATAAAAAGTGAAAAATAAATTTTTTAATTCGCTTTTTTTCTGAATATTCGATGTTCCGTAGCAATCCCAATGAAAGTGCACTGGGGGGTTGAAAATCAATCTTTTATTTAAAATTTTATATGGAAAAAACTTGTACTAACGTTTGGAACAGCTGCCTGCTGATAATAAAAGACAACATCCCCGCCCAAAGCTTTAAAACCTGGTTCGAGCCAATTAAAGCTTTGCGTATGGAAGGCAGCGTTTTAACGATACAAGTCCCCAGTTTATTTTTTTATGAATGGCTCGAAGAACATTACGTTGGCCTGCTGCGTAAAACAATTAAGAAACAATTGGGCGATGATGGGCGTTTAGAATATAACATAGTTGTAGAGCAATCATCAGCCAGCAAACCTTATACTACTAATATGCCTTCGAACGGAAATGGCGCAGAGTCGAAAAATCAGTCAATGCCGATTCCTATTTCTATAAATAAGGATATTAAGAACCCGTTTGTAATTCCCGGCTTAAAGAAACTGAATGTAGACCCGCAATTAAACAGGCAATACACTTTTGAAAACTTTGTTGAAGGCGACTGTAACCGTTTAGCACGCTCTGCAGGATATGCTGTTGCCGCTAAACCCGGTGGTACCTCATTTAACCCGTTAATGATATATGGCGGCGTAGGTTTAGGTAAAACTCACCTGGCGCAAGCCATAGGCAACGAAATTAAACGCGCGCTGCCTGATAAGCTGGTACTGTATGTATCATGCGAAAAATTTACCCAGCAATTTGTTGATGCCTTAAAGCATAATAACATTAATGATTTTGTGAACTTTTACCAGGCTATTGATGTGCTCATTATGGATGATGTGCACAATTTTGCCGGCAAAGAAAAAACACAGGATTTCTTTTTCCATATTTTCAATCACCTGCATCAATCAGGCAAGCAATTGATCATTACATCCGATAAAGCACCTAAGGACCTGGCCGGTTTAGAAGAACGTTTATTGTCGAGATTTAAATGGGGCCTTTCGGCCGACCTGCAAATACCCGACCTGGAGACCCGAATGGCTATCCTTAAAAATAAAACCTACCAGGATGGCATTGAACTGGGCGATGATGTAATTGAATATGTTGCCCACAATATTGATAATAATGTGCGCGAACTGGAAGGCGCTATGGTATCGTTATTGGCCCAATCAACCCTTAACCGTAAGGAAATTGACCTGAACCTGGCCAAGCAGATGCTGAAGAATTTTGTAAAAAATTCTTCGAAAGAAATTTCAATGGAATACATCCAGAACCTGGTTTGCGAATATTTTGAAGTGCCCATTGATATGGTGAAATCGCAAACCCGCAAACGCGAAATTGTGCAGGCAAGGCAAATATCAATGTACCTGGCAAAGGCGCATACCAAAAGCTCCTTAAAATCAATCGGACACTTCTTTGGCGGCCGCGACCACTCTACCGTTATCTATGCCTGCCAAACGGTTGAGGACCTGATTGACACCGACAAAAAATTCAAAGGCTATGTAGCCGATATACAGAAGAAACTGAAAATGTCGTAATTGTAATTACGAAAATACATTTACAGCCTTGCACTTGTGCAGGGTTTTTTTATGCAGTTAATTGTTAAATACTGTTAATTAGGATAGTAGCCAAATAAAGTATATTATATTAGCATGAAATCGCCCTGGCATTAATGAAAAGATTTATTCTTCTGCTAGCAGTATTATTAAGTATTAATAAGCTCTCGGCACAGCAATTAACGCTAAAAAATGGCGAGGTATTCACTATCGAAACCCGCAATATCGCAAAAGCCGAATTTAGCAGCGATGACCAATACATCTTTCAATATACAGTACTCAGCAGTAATGATGCGGAGTATAAGTTGCAATGCGTTTTAATAAAGGCAAGAAGCCAATTGAATTTGCCAAATAAATCAATAAAGCTAAACTCGGATAGTATACGGCAAACGGTATTTAATTCTACGGCCGTTTTAACACCAATTGTCCTTTTAGAAGAGCCTTTTATAGTAGTGTTGAGTCCTAAAAGTAAGTTGATAAGGTTTGAAGGTACTGATGAATTGATACAAAAAGCTATAAGAAAGTGGCATATGACTCCAGGTATCCAAAAATATATTATACCCAATTTGAATGACTTTCTTTCAGCCGCAATAAAAAACATGTTTTTTGAATTGCCCGATCAAAAAATAAGCTATCAATCGACCTGGACAACCGCCGCAAAAATAAGTTACAAGGTGATAGCGATGCGTGGTGCGCTCCTGGACATCGTAGCTGCCAGCGAAGATAAAACTATACATGCAAAATATGCTTTAAATGAGGTTACCGGTTTGCTGGCTGATGCGAATGTTGCCTGCCAATATAACACAGGCAAAGCGCTGCAGCATGTTGATTATTCGCAAACTATGGTTACAAATATTACAGCCGTTGTTGATACAGCATGGGTAAATATGGCAATTACCATGAGCATTATGAGCGACGCATTTATGAATAAATCCGGTGACGTGGATTCGGCTAAAGTTTTCGGCTATTTTAAAACCCATGATGAACTTTATAAAAACGATGCTTATTATATAGCAAGAAAACGGTATTTGAAGCAAAAGTTAAAAATATACGATTAAAAATCCCCATATCGTAATTAACGTCGGCTTTTAGGCCCTGGTAGTTTCGCCATAAAAGCATAACTTTAGCTAATGACTGATCGCCGCCATTTTATTAAACAAGCCGCCGTATTAACCGGGGCATTTTCATCGGCCAGCCTGTTTAACCGGGCACATGCTGAAGAATGGCGGTCGGCAGCACAAAACATCGCCCATTTAAACCCCATAGAAGCCGCGCTGGACGAGGATTACTGGAGTGTTATACAAAAGGCGTATACAGTTAACCCAAACCTTATTATTTTAAATAATGGCGGGGTCTCGCCCTCTCCGCTGGTGGTGCAGCAGGCGGTTGAACGTTATAACCAGCTATCCAACGAGGGGCCGTCCTATTACATGTGGCGCATACTCGACCAGGGGCGCGAGCCGCTCCGCGAAAAACTGGCCTTGCTGGCCGGTGCCGATCCGGAAGAAATTGCCGTGAACCGCAATGCTACCGAAGCGTTGAACACCATAATATTGGGCATCCCCCTGCAAAAAGGCGACGAAGTAATAGGTACGCGGCAGGATTATCCGCACATGGTAGCTGCCTACCGGCAACGGGCATTGCGCGAGGGTATTATTTACAAACAGCTCAGCTTTGAGTTCCCGATAGAAAATGATGAGCAAATTGTAAAAGCGTATGCTGATGCCATCACCCCAAAAACAAAGCTGATACATGTAACTCATATTATTAACTGGGTGGGACAAATTATGCCGGTACGTAAAATAGCCGATATGGCCCATGCGCGTGGCATTGAAGTAATATGCGATGGTGCGCATACCTTTGCCCTGCTTGATTATAAAATCCCCGACCTGCACTGCGATTATTTTGGCACCAGCCTGCATAAATTCCTGTCGGCCCCCATAGGCAGCGGGATGCTATGGATAAAAAAGGAGAAAATAGAAAAGGTATGGCCGTTGCTAAGTGACGATAAACCAAACAGCGGCGACATCCGCAAGTTCGAGAACCTGGGCACACGCAGTTTTCCTATAGAGCAGGGAATTGGCGAGGCGGTTAACTTTCAGAACGGGATAGGCAATAAACGCAAGGAAGAACGCATACGTTATTTAAAAAACTACTGGGCCGAAAAAGTGCAGCATATACCCAAGGTAAAACTGCATACCTCGCTGAAACCAGAATATTCATGCGCCATTTGCGGCGTAAGCATTGACGGCATGACACCCGGAGAACTGGACAGCGCGCTTTTTAACCAATATAAAATACATACCGTAAGTATAGTCTATGAAAACATTAGCTGCGTACGCGTAACGCCGCATGTATATACTACTTTGCCTGACCTGGATAAATTAGTAAGGGCTATTGAGGAGATAGCAGGTAAGAAATGAGTTTGTGAGTAGTGAGTATGTAATAGTAGTCCAACTGTTCACTGCCAACTGCCTACTGCCCACTTAATTTCGCCAGGGCGTCCTTGATCCTCGGTAGGGCTTGCTCAATATCCTGCAGGGTACATGCACCCACGGATGCACGGAACCAGTTCACATCATCATCGGTACCGAAAGAAGAAAAAGGCACAAAAGCTATTTTGGCTTCTTTTATCAGGTAAGAGTTAATGTCTGTTGAGTTTCTTAATACAATGCCGCCTGGTGTGGTTTTACCGGTGTAATTAATTTTTACAGTCAAATAAATGGCACCCATCGGGGCGATAGAA
>Ga0206891_10040_pt1 | contig 12490 bp, 10 predicted proteins | sample Alteio_BWOrgHeat_55_FD_153246 | JGI IMG/M metagenome (GOLD analysis project Ga0206891, IMG submission 153246) | Enriched cells from forest soil in Barre Woods Harvard Forest LTER site, Petersham, Massachusetts, United States - Alteio_BWOrgHeat_Nextera7 ...
AAAGCGTGCCCAACGGCGCGCCGGATTGAACGATGGGCTGGAAAATGGTCAGGTGGGATTTTCCAAATTGATAACTGCGGTTTTGCGGTGCAGCCGGCAAATCGGCGGCGGCGATTTGCGCGGGATATTTTGCAAAAAGTTTTCCCTGCGCGTCGTAAATGGCGGCGGCGATGATGTGCGGTTCGTTCCGCAAGGACGTGAGGACGTTCACCGCGTCATTTTCATTTTTGAAGGCCAGCGCGGCGGTGCTGTTTTCGGCGATGATGCGCGCCTGCGTGTCGAGGTTTTGCACCATCGTCTGCCGGAATGTCACCAAGTCGTAAACCATGAACGCGGCGACCGTCACAAGGAGCGCGGCGAAGCTGGCCAGCATGATGGCCGTCATCACTTTGCGCCTGATCGAGGATTTGTGCGGCTGCGTCATTTGGTCGGCGCGGGAACGACTTCGGCCACGCGCAATAGTTTTGAACTCATCACAAGATTGGCGGCTTTCAGGGAATCGGTATTTATCCGCAGTCGGATTTTATTATTTTCCGTGATGAACCGGACGCACACGCCATGATAGTAGGCCAAGTTGTCAATATCACTGACGGTCAAAATCGGTTTTCCCTTCAATTCGTTTGTGATTTTATCCATGCGCCGCGTTTCCGACTGGCTGATAAAAAGTATGTGGCAATTTTTAACGTCTTCAACACGGGCGTAACGCTCCACGACAAATTTCCTGCCGGCCACTTGTTCATCCTTCACCGCCTCATCCAGCACGTCGCCGAAAGGATCGTCGCCCAAAACTCCGATAACGAACGGCGAGTCCGGCGCGTCAAAGGCATTGGTCGGCCAGTCGGTGAATTGCGCGAAGTTCAGGAGAAAAACGGCTTTCAGCGGATACTCGCGGGAAATGGTCTGGCTGCGCGCGTCGTTCAATCCAATTCCAAGCAGCGTCAACCACAAGGCGAAAACAAAAAATCCCGCCCGTCCGCATTCTCTAAATCTTGAGAACGGGCAAAGCCTTTCGCGCGTCGCGCGATTTTGATTTTGTGGAATTAAAACCGGCATGAGATTTTTCCGTAAACACTGCGCACGATTTGTTCCTGCGTCGGTCCGGCGAAACCGGATTCCGCGTGCTGATCGTGCAACAGATTTTGTCCGACGATGGAGATTTCGACATTTTTTGTCGCGTGCCAGCCGAGGCGCAAATCCATTTCGGCATAGGCGGGAACGGTTCCGGGCGTTGCGCCATTATTATTGTGGATGGTGTCAATCCAGCGAAGCGCGGCGTCGAATTCCATCCGCCACGGCAAATCCATCGAGGAACGCAAAAAGACCTGCTGCTGCGGATCGGCAGTTTCATTAAGCCCGCCGTTGACGTCGACCTGACCGTGTTTGATCCAAATGGTTTCTTCCAGCAAATCGTAGCCGCCGTGCAGCCGCCACCAATCGAGGATTTGATAATCAGCGCTCAATTCAAATCCATAATTATCGCCCTGCAGATTGTTCGCGTGGAAAACGGGCAGAACGGTGACTGGCGTGAAACTTAAACTCCGCAAATGATCATAGTCGTTATAAAAGGCGGACAAGGAGCCGGAAACTTTTTTACCAAGCTCGGCGCGATAGCCCAGTTCGTAAGCGATGACCGTTTCCGATTCAAATGTGGAATTGCTCGTGCCCAGAAAAGTTCCATAGCTCGGGCTTGGCTCGAACAGATCGCGGTCGAAACGTGACGGCGTGCGGACGGCCCGCGAAATCGCGCCCCAGAGCATTTGCTTGTCGGTGACGTTCCACTGGATGCGCGCGCTCGGTTCGACTTCAAAGCCCGTGTAATCGTTGTGCTCAAGTTTGGTTCCAATCGTAAAAAAAACATTTTCGCGTAGTTTGATTTCGTCCTGGCCAAAAACATTGAATAGATTTTGATCCAAAGTGTTGGGTTCAAAAGCCACGAGCGGCGCGTCTCGGACATCGTCGTGCGTGAACCGGTAGCCCAATCCCCAAACGATGCGGTTCCAAGTGCCGAGCGGAAAACGATCCTGAAAATCCAGATCCGCAGTGTCAAGATCGTCATACAATGTGCCGGCTGGAACAAGAAATGGCGGGAAGGCTTGAAAAGGTGCCGCCAGATGTGTCTGGTCATAATATAATTGTAGGCTCATGGAAGAATCGTCGCCGTAAGTGTGTGTCCAGCGGCCAAGCACATTGCCGCCGCCGCTGGTTCCGTTTGCGGTTGGAGCGTTTGTTTCGCCGCCCGGCACCGAGTCATTGTTCCCGGCGAAAATATCGCCCTGCAACGTGAATTGATTTTGCGGAGAAGCATCGGCATCAATGCGAAATCCGCCCTGGCCGCGATTCCAGGAATCATTCGCGCTGGTTCCATCCGCGTAAACTTCAGCCTCGCGGTTGAAATATTTTCCATAAACGCGATAGTAAACATTTGAAGCCAGCATTCCGCCGTAACGCACGCCGGTAAAATCCTGCAACCACGTTCCGCCGCCAGCTTCGACGTAAAGTCCCTGCGTGTCCTTCGCGCTTTTGCTCGTGATGTTGATCACGCCGTTGACCGCGTTTGCACCCCAAAGTGTCCCGCCCGGTCCGCTGATGACTTCAATCCGGTCAATGTCTTCGAGCAGGTAATCCTGCATGTTCCAGATCACTCCGGCCAAAAGCGGAGTGTAAATCGAGCGGCCGTCCATCAAAACCAGCAGCTTGTCACTGAAGCCGGAAGGATTAAATCCGCGCGCGCTGATGCTCCACTGGGATGAACTGCCCTGCGCCACGTCCAGATTATCCGCCAAGCGCAATGCCTCTGGAAAACTTGAAGCGCCGGAACGCCGGATTTCGTCGCCGGTGACAACTTGAATCGCCGCCGGAGCTTCGCGGTAAGGTTCCGGTGCCTTGGATACGGAAGTGACTTCCTGATCCATCAGTTCTTCGAGGCTCATTTTTTTATAAGTCGCAAGAACTTCGGAATTGGTCTTGGACGCATCGGATGGAATCGCCGGCGTCGCTTCATCTGCGTTGATTGCCGGGGCGATGGCGATGAGCAATCCGAGGATCAGTCCCAGCAATTTTTCGGCGCGGTGGATTGATGTTTCCATAATTTTGCAAGTTGGATTTAGGTCGGACGACAACTTCTGCTGCTGCAAGAAATAAAATGCCTGCAATCTGGAGTTCTTCCAGTTTTAGAACCAGCGTGCCTGTCTATGTTCATGCGCTGTATTTTTATCCCCTGAAATGACCGGACACGAACTTTTCAATAATCTAACGAAACCTAAAACGCTGACAATCAATTATGCTAAAGACATGCATGTTTTATCGGGGCTGGTCGGACTTGGTTTTGCTGTGTTTTTTTCTGCGCAGAAAAATTTGATTGGCTTTGTAAGGCGTTTCGGCTATTTCATCGGCCATCCTATATGGGTTCAATCAAAAAACGCCGCAAGGCAAAAATCAACAAGCACAAGCGGCGCAAGAAGCTGCGCTTGAATCGTCACAAGAAGCGCACTTGGCAGAAGTAATTCTGTCTTGCGATTCAATTCATCCGTTCGCGGGCGGCGCAATTTTCCAGCCGTCCGCGGACGGTCTTTATTTATGTGCGTAAAAATCCGTGATGCAAAATCGCTTTGAAAAACATTACACGCGTGATGAGGCGAACGCGCTACTGCCGCAAATCCGCAAGTGGCTCACGCAACTCAACCGGCTTCGCGAGGATTTGCACCGCTACGAGAAACGTTTGAGCGGCCTGACGGAGCAGGGGAACGACATCGGCGGCGAGACGGTCAACACTTGGATCCGCGTTCTCGCGGATATGCAGGAACTCCTTTCCGAATTTCAGCGCCGCGAAATTTTTATCAAGGACTTGGGGCGGGGGCTGCTGGATTTTCCCGCCATCATCGGTGACAGGGAGGTTTTTCTTTGCTGGGAATCAGACGAGGAGACCGTGGAATTCTGGCATGACTTGGAAACCGGCTTCGGCGGGCGCGAGCGGCTCTAAATTTATTTCACGATCTGCACTCGCCCTGTATGCCGGGCATCTGCGCGAAACATCGGCCACGAACTTTTCATCGCCGGTGGCAGATTGCTGGTGGATGTGACGGCGTAAAGTTTCTGGGCGCAGGCCACATAAATTGTCCCGTCGCCCCCGATGACCGGCGAAGTCAGCAGGGGCGAATCTTCGAAAACGTTCCATCGAAACGTGTTGTCAGGTTGAAGCGCGTAAAGGTCATGCCACGGCGAAGAAAAGTAAACGAAGCGGTTTGTGGCGACGGCAGGCGAAACGTCTGTCAAGTCCGCCGTGCCGCGTTCCCAGAGTTTTTTCCCGGCCTCGCTCACTCCGATGTTGAACTGATTGGCCGCCAGATAAATTTCGCCCTGTCCGTCGAGCACTGGTGAAGATTCCGTGGCGCCGCCCGTATGCAACCGCCAAAGTTCGATTCCGTCAGGCTTCATCGCGTAAAGATTTCCGTCGGTTGAGGTGAAATAAATCGTGCCGTCCAAATTGATGGCAGGCGATGAAATGATCTGGCCTTGCGTCAAGAATTTCCAGAGGAGTTTCCCGTCCGGCGTGAGCGCGTAGAATGTCTTGTCGTGCGAGCCAAAGTAAATTGTTCCATCTGCGCCGATGGCCGGTGATGAATCAATGATTCCGCCCGTGGCAAAAATCCATTTCTTCGAGCCGTCGGGATTAAGCGCGTAAAAATCTGTGTCCCATGAGCCGAAATAAATCGTTCCGTCCGTCGCGATCGCAGGAGATGAATCAATCCATGCGCCCGTTTCAAAAGACCATTTCAATTTTCCTTGTGGAGTGAGGGCGTAAAGCTTGTGATCGCGCGCGCCGAAATAAATCGTTCCTTCGTCCGCGATGGCAGGAGACGATTTGATCTCGCGTCCGGCTTGAAACGTCCATCGGATTTTCCCATCCGGCGAGACGGCCAGCAGCCTTCCCCAGAAAGTGCCGATGTAAATCGTGCCGTCAGGCGCGACCGCTGCCGACGAGCCACTAAAACCTTCGTTCGGGCGCAGCGACCAGAGATTGGTGACGCCGGATTGCGCGCGGCAGGCGGATTGCATGCCGAAAAGGAAAATGCAAAGGACAAAAACAATTCTCAGCGGCAATTTCATTTGCGCGCCAGTAAATCCGCAAATGGGGCGGACGGCAATTTCAATCCATGCAAACTTGCAACTCATGTCGCGGGGAATTATCTTTCGCGTCCCTATGGAAAAAGTTGTCATCATCGGATCGGGTTGCGCAGGCTGGACGGCGGCGCTTTACACGGCGCGCGCCAATTTGAAACCAATTGTCTTCACCGGCATTCAACCCGGCGGATTGCTCACTACGACGAGCATCGTGGAAAATTTCCCCGGCTTTCCCGAAGGCGTGGACGGCTATGAATTGATGACGCGAATGCAAAAACAAGCGGAACGTTTCGGCGCGAAGGCAAGTTTTGGCACGGTCGAGAAAGTGAATTTTTCAAAATCACCGTTTGAATTGATTGTGGACGGAGAAAAAGTTGAAGCGGAGACTGTGATCATCGCGACGGGCGCGAGTCATAAACATCTTGGAGTGCCCGGCGAAGATTTGTTGGAAACGAAAGGCGTCACGTATTGCGCGACTTGCGATGGCGCGCTGCCGGTTTTTCGCAATCAGCCGCTCGTGGTTGTCGGTGGCGGCGATTCCGCTTGTGAAGAAGCAACTTATCTCACGCGCTTCGCCTCGGTCGTGTATCTTGTGCATCGCCGCGATTCGTTGCGCGCGTCAAAAATCATGGCCGAACGCGTTCACGCGCACAAAACCATCAAACCGGTCTGGGATTCTGCCGTGATGGAGATTCTCGATGTGAAGCAGGACAAAGTGACGGGCGTTAAATTAAAAAACCTAAAGACCGGCGTGGAATCTATTTTGCCGTGTGCTGGAGTTTTCATCGCCGTCGGGCACGGGCCGAACACGGATGTTTTCAAAGGCCAGGTTGAAATGGATGCGAATGGTTTCATCATTCCAAAACTGGGCACTATGACGAGTGTGCCGGGCGTGTTTGTGGCGGGCGATTGCGCGGATCATGTTTATCGTCAGGCGATCACGGCGGCGGGCGCGGGTTGCGCGGCGGCGATTGACGCGGAACGGTTTCTGGCTGCCCGGAACGAATAATTTTGTTGCCGAAGCACAACAAAATGCGTCCAATGTTTGTATGAGAAAATTCCTATTCATGCTTGCGGCTTTCGTGTCGGCTTTTCAATTATCCGCCGCCGATACAAATGCGCCGGCTCCGTTGAAAATCGGAACGCTCGAAGCGACGAATTATTACGACAAGGAAATGATCGTGACCGGCAAAGTCGTGCAGGTGACCATCCGCCCCACGATGACTTATCTGAATCTGGACGAAAAATATCCCGACTCGCCGTTTTCCGTGGTGATTTTTCACAGCCACAGCAGTTTCTACGGCAATGCAAACGCGCTGAAGGGAAAATCAATTGAGATAAGAGGCAAAATCAAAAACTATCACGACAAGCCGGAGATGTCGCTGGACAGCACGAACCAATTGACGGTGATCGGCGTCACGAATCTGGAACTTTTTCTCAAGCCGGTTGCGCCAACGACGAGCGTTACGACAAATTCGCTACCCGCCGCGCCGTCAACGAACAGTCTTCCTGAAATCATGTGATTGGCAGGGTTGTCGGCGTCCGGTAAGGGCACTGATGACAGGAAGGCAACCTCATTGTTAAATTAAAATCTATCGACAAAGTCCGGCGTTGTGGATAATAAACAAACAATCGGAAATCTTAATGCGGAACCGGGCGTTTTCAGGTGAATTGAAATCTTGCTACAGTTGATGCAAATATGAAAAACATTGTGCTGGTTCTTTCGGGAACGTTCTTCATGTTCTTTTTCGCCGGTTGCACTACGCCCACGCTGATGGATCAGGTGGCTGGAAGCCAGTTGGTCGTCACCCCGCATATTAATGGATCCAAGCCTATTGCCTTCCACCGGGTAATCATTGAAATGCCGCCCGGCAAACTTCTTGGCCAGTTGCACACGGGACTCTTTAGAACTGTGACAAGAGATATTTACTGGAATCAGGGCGGCAATCTTGTGGGGCCTAACGCCTATAATCAGGCGGCCTCCGACACGCTTCATGAATGCGGATTCGATGTGCTGGGCTACGACCAGCAGGTCTTTGGTGAAAATGATTCCTACAAGGCCCGGTATCAATTGGGCGCGACTATCAGGGACATAAATTTCAATGCCTATGATCCGCTCGCTGGAAACTTCTCTGAGGCCAATGTTCTTGTTGAATGGCAATTGGAGGACAGCTTCAGTCGGCAGATCATCCTCACTAACACCACTTCCGGTTATGCCAAGTTGCCTGGGTTCAATGCTGGCACCCCCATTCTGGCATTTAAGAACGCCTTGAAGCAGATGATTGCCACTGGCGCATTGACGGATTTGCTGGCTACCAACGCACCGGAGTCCTCCTCTATGCCGGTTCTCAATTCCGAACCGCTCCATATCACCGTGACCGCCGCCCAATCCAATTCCCTGCCCGAAAATCTTGACAGGGTGATGCAAGGTGTGGTTTACATCCGGGCGGGCGGGATGCTGGGCAGCGGCGTCATCGTCTCGCCCGATGGTTATATCCTCACTGCGGCGCATGTTGTCTCCGGCACGAGCGAGGTGGCAGTCCGGTTCAAATCGGGGCTTCAATTGAACGCCTCCGTCATCCGGATTGATGAGGATCAAGACGTTGCCCTAATCAAGATGCCCGGCACCGGCCATCATGCCGTAGAATTGAATCTGGGCGACCCCGAGCAGGTCGGCGGCGAGATTTACGCCATCGGGTCACCCTTGAGCGAAGATTTGGCATTCACAGTCACGAAGGGGGTCATCAGTGCCTACCGCGAGAGGCAAGGAGACAAGGCGCAATTCATCCAGACAGATGCAGCCCTGAATCCCGGAAACAGCGGCGGCCCTTTGCTGGACAAATCCGGCAAGGTCATCGGCATCGTTTCAAGCAAGATTGCCATTCCCAGTTTCGAGGGACTCGCCTTTGGTGTGCCGATGGATGTAATTGCCAGACGCCTGGGCATTGTCTGGAATAATGATGCGCATTGATCCGAACTTTTATCTTTTCAGAAATCATATGTGCGGCGGATTGCTTTGCGTTGCAATTCTTCATTGACGCTTTGCGTTGCATGATTAACATTTCGTTTCGGTTTTGGTGCAGGGAAACAATTTCATTTAACAAAACAGATCAAAATTATGGCAGTCAAAGTCGCAATCAACGGATTTGGTCGGATCGGTCGCCTCGTCTTTCGCGCGATCGCGGAACAGGGCTTGCTCGGCAAGGAAGTCGAAGTCGTCGCGGTCGGCGACATCGTGCCTGCGGACAATTTGGCGTATTTGCTCAAATACGATTCTACGCAGGGAAAATTTGCGGGCACGGTCGGCTCGAAAAAATCCGCCGCCGACAAAACGGAAGACGATGTTTTGATCGTGAATGGAAAAGAAATCCACGTCGTCAGCGCGAAGACGCCGGCGGAATTGCCGTGGAAAAAATTCGGCGTGGACGTCGTCATCGAATCCACCGGGCTGTTCACCGACGCCGACAAGGCGAATCCGAAATCCGCCTACGGCCACATCACGGCGGGCGCGAAGAAAGTCATCATTTCCGCCCCGGCGAAAAACGAGGACATCACGATTGTCATGGGCGTCAACCACGACAAATACGACGCGGCCAAGCACACGATCATTTCCAACGCGAGCTGCACGACGAACTGCCTTGCGCCGCTCGTCCACGTTTTGCTCAAGGAAGGTTTCGGCATCGAGGAAGGTTTGATGACGACGATCCACAGCTACACCGCCACGCAAAAAACCGTGGACGGTCCGAGCAAAAAAGATTGGAAAGGCGGACGCAGCGCGGCCATCAACATCATTCCCGCCTCGACCGGCGCGGCGAAAGCGACCGCGCTCGTTTGCCCTGAAGTGAAAGGCAAACTGACCGGCATGTCCTTCCGCGTCCCGACACCGACGGTTTCCGTCGTTGACCTGACGGTGAAGACCGTGAAAGAAACGAGCTACGCGGAAATTTCCGCCGCGATGAAAAAAGCCAGCGAGACGTATCTCAAGGGCGTGCTCGAATTCACCACGGACGAAGTGGTCAGCACTGATTTCATCCACAGCAATGCGTCGTCCATCTTCGACGCCGGATCAGGCATCGAATTGAACAAGAAATTTTTCAAGCTCGTGAGCTGGTATGACAACGAGTGGGGCTACTCGAATCGCGTGGCCGACCTGCTGAAATTCATGATTGGCAAAGGACTGTAAGCGGAATTAAAAATTCAAAGCGGCGGACTGGAAACAGTCCGCCGTTTTTTTTGTTTTGCAACAATGGGTGCGCGATGGCCTTGTTTTCCTCTTGAAATCGGGCGGATTGATGGCAGGGTGTGTCTCAATCATGAAGGTGAAAAATGCTTCCGCCATTACAGTGGTAATTTTATTTTTATTTTCCATTTCATCCGGCCACGCGGCGGGAATGCAATTTTTGCACGGGCATGTTCCGGCTGTCGTAAAAACTTTGTCGTCGGTGGGGCGTCCGGCGGCGGCGAGCAATTTGAATCTGGCCATCGGATTGCCGCTGCGAAACCAGGATGCGCTCTCCAATCTGCTGCAACAGATTTACGACCCGGCCAGCCCTAACTTTCATCATTACCTGACGCCGGAACAATTCACGGAAAGATTCGGCCCGACGGAAGCGGATTATCAGGCGATGATCGCCTTTGCGAAGGCCAACGGCTTGCGTGTGACGACCACGCATCCTAACCGCGTGTTGCTGGATGTGAGCGGATCGGTCGCGAACGTAGAGCGCGCCTTGCATTTGACGATGCGGACTTACCGGCATCCGGCGGAAAACAGGACGTTCTTTGCGCCGGACACGGAGCCATCGCTTGATCTGACGGTTCCGGTTTTGCATATCAGTGGCCTGGACAATTACTCACTGCCGCGTCCGCATTTTGTGGCCAGGCCGCTGGTCAGGAAACAAAATGCATTGTCGAACGCCGGCTCTGGGCCGGATGGCACTTTCATGGGAAATGATTTTCGTGCAGCTTATCTTCCCGGTTCAACGCTCACGGGTTCGGGGCAAACGGTCGGACTTTTGCAATTTGACGGCTACACGGCCAGCGACATCACTTATTACGAAAACCAAGCGGGGCTGACGAATGTGCCCTTGCAAAATGTTTTGCTGGACGGCTTCGACGGTAATCCGTCAACCAACAGTGGTCCCACCGAAGTTACTTTGGATATTGAGATGACGGTTTCTATGGCGCCGGGATTGGCTCAGGTGATTGTCTATGAGGCGCCCAACCCAAGTCCTTTTGAAGACATCTTGAACCGCATGGTCACGGATAATCTGGCCAAGCAGTTGAGTTGCTCATGGTTTGAGCCGCATGGGACGAACGATCCGAGCGCTGATCAAATCTTTCAACAGATGGCGGCGCAAGGCCAGTCGTTCTTCAATGCGTCAGGCGACGATGACGCTTATACCGGGTTGATCGATTTTCCCGGCGATTCGCCGTATGTCACGCAAGTCGGGGGGACAACTTTGACGACCAGCGGGCCGGGCGGTTCGTGGATTTCCGAAACAGTCTGGAACTGGGGCAATGAGTTCGGGTCTGATTTTGACGGCTTAGGCAGCGGCGGCGGAATCAGCACGCAATATCCGATTCCGAACTGGCAGACAAACATCAGCATGACGGCCAGCAAAGGTTCGACAACGAAACGCAACACGCCGGACGTGGCCCTGACGGCTGATAACATTTACGTTCGCGTGGGCGGTGACGACTCTGATATTGGCGGCACGAGTTGCGCCGCGCCACTGTGGGCGGCCTTTGCGGCGTTGGTTAATCAACAGGCTGCCGCCGCAGGACAGCCGGCGATTGGCTTCGTGAATCCGGCGATTTACGCGATTGGCACAGGTGCGAATTATGCTTCTGATTTTCACGACATCACAACTGGCAACAACACCTGGAGCGGCAGCACAACTAAATTTTTTGCCGTTTCCGGCTACGATCTATGCACGGGCTGGGGAACACCAGCAGGACAGAATTTAATCAATGCGCTCGTGAACCCCGAAGCCTTGGTCATTACACCAACAACAGGTTTTTCGGCAAGCGGCGGGCCGGGCGGGCCATTCACCACCATTTCGCAAAATTTTTCACTGACCAATATCGGAACAAATTCATTAAGCTGGACGCTCGCTGATACGGGTGTATGGCTGAATGTTTCGCCGACCAACGGCACGCTGACAAACGGCGGCTCCGCAACCATCATCAACGTAAGTTTGAATTCCGCCGCCAGCAATCTAGTGGTTGGAATTTACAGCGCGACGGTATGGTTCACGAATTTGAACGACAGTGTCGGGCAAAGCCGTCAGTTTACTTTGTCCGTAGTCAGTCCGCCGATCATCACGAGGCAACCGACCAATCAACCGGTCGTGCAAGGAGCAACCGCCGCATTTAACGTGAGCGCCACAGGCGGTTTGCCATTGTCCTATCAATGGCAGGACAATGGGACAAACTTGACCGATGGTGGAAATATTTCCGGCTCGACAACAACGAACCTCATCATCAGCAATGTTTCGGCAGTCAATGTAGGCGCTTATGCTGTCACTGTGACAAACAGTGCCGGTGCAGTGGTGAGCTCCAACGCATTTCTGACAATTACTTCGTCGCCGCCGGTGATTGTCACCCAACCAACGAATCAAACGGTGCTCGTGGGCGGCACGGCGAGTTTCAGCGTAACCACGATTGGCAGCACACCATTAAGTTATCAATGGAGCTTAAATGGAACGAATATTCTTGGGGCGACGAGCACGAATTTCACCATCGCGAATGTGCAGACTAACAATGCGGGCATTTATTCGGTAACGGTGACCAATCTTTACGGTTTGGTTTTAAGTTCCAACGCGATGTTGACGGTGCTTATAGTGCCACCGTGTGATCCTGCTCCTTCTGGCATGATAGACTGGTGGAAGGGAGAAGATAATGCCAATGACAGTGTTGGGACCAACAATGGGAGTGGTGTTGGGACGCTTCTTTACACGAATGGGGAAGTTGGGGAGGGATTTCTGCTCAATGGGAGTAATTACGTTTCGATTCCGGATTCTCCGACGTTCAATGTCCTGACCAATGCGATTACGGTCGAAGCATGGATCAAGCTGAACATGTTGGAGCCGGGGGATGCTGGTTGGACGGCGATAGTGACCAAGGGCGATTCTTCCTGGCGAGTGCACCGTTATGGAACCAGTGACAATGTTGGTTTCAGCACTAAGAATCTGAGTCAGGCAGATTTGCAGGGCAATCGCAACATAATGGATGGCCAATGGCATCATGTGGCGGCGGTGTATGATGGAAGCACGAAGTATATTTACGTTGACGGGACGCTGGACGTCAGCGCGCCGGCGACGGGTTCGATTGCCACCAATAGTTTTCCGGTCTGCATCGGTGAGAACGC
>Ga0206891_10289_pt1 | contig 12446 bp, 8 predicted proteins | sample Alteio_BWOrgHeat_55_FD_153246 | JGI IMG/M metagenome (GOLD analysis project Ga0206891, IMG submission 153246) | Enriched cells from forest soil in Barre Woods Harvard Forest LTER site, Petersham, Massachusetts, United States - Alteio_BWOrgHeat_Nextera7 ...
ATAGTTCCAGCTATCAACTCTACAACCCAACGACAGGTAATCCCGTTACCGGCGTGGGTCGTACTCCCTACGCCGGAAATATCATTCCGGCGTCTCAACTCAGTCCGCAAGCGCAGGCGATCGCGGCATACTTCCCGCTGCCCAATACGCAGCAGATTCCGGGCGCGGACTTCGTGAATAATTATGCCTACAGCGGCGACATTGCTATCACGGGCAACCAATGGAATACACGCGAGGACTACTACATCAACGAAAAGAACACGCTTTTCGGACGCTATAGCTACGCGGCCTTTACCGAAGCTGCGCCCGGCGTGTTCGGCGTAATTGCGGGCGGCCCTGCCTTCGTGAACTACGCCGGCAGCTCACAGGCCCTAAATCAGAGTCTGTCTATTGGTGAGACCGACACAATCAATCCCACGCTGATTAACGAATTTCGCTTCGGCTGGATGAAGTATCACGTGTTCGACGTGCCGCAGGGGTATGGTACCGACCCTGCCGCGCAAGCCGGCATTCCAGGACTGAATCTGGATAAGACGTACACCTCCGGTATGCCTTACTTCAACATCACGTCGCCGAACGACGGCTACTCACTGGGCTATGCCCTCGGCGCTAATCAGTGCAACTGCCCACTGACGCAAACCGAAACTCAGTATCAGTTCATTGACAACGTCAGCAAGACCTTTGGAAAACACAACTTCAAGTTCGGTGCTGACCTTCGCTACGCAACCAACCTTCGCGTGCCTAGTGACTCGCACCGAGCCGGTGAATTGACCTTCAACGGTACCCTGACGGGCGACGTGCTAACCGAGGGCAACGGCCCGACAGCCGGCATCGGCCTTGCCTCGTTTTTGCTTGGAGATGTTTCCAGCTTCCAGCGCTACGTAAGCAGCAGCACGGATGCCATGGAGCACCAGAAGCGCTTCTTCTGGTATGGGCAGGATGAATGGCGTCCAAACCCGAAGTTAACCATCAACATCGGTCTCCGTTGGGAAATGATCTTCCCCGAAAGCGTCAATGGCGCTGGCAATGGCGCTACTCTCAACCTCAGCAACGGCCTGATGTATGTCTTTGGCATGGGTAACGTAAGTGACCACGGTATCCAGACTATGAACTGGCACAACTTCGCGCCTCGCGTTGGCGTTGCCTATCAGATTGACCGGAAGACTGTGGTCCGCGCTGGCTACGGCTGGTCCTATGATCTCGGTGTGTTCGGTTCAACCTTCGGCCACAACGTGACACAGAATCCACCGGTGCTCTCGAACCAGGTTCCCTCTGCGCCTAACAGCTTTACGGACGTCTTCACTCTTGCTAGCGGGCCGCCGACACCCACACAGGTTACCGTCGGCGCGAACGGCACCTTCCCGCTACCTAACGGCATTGGCGCCAACTTCCGGCCGCCCCAGGTAACGTTGCCCACCGTTTACTTGTACAACGCCTCCATCCAGCGGCAAATCAGTAGTCGGGTCGCCATCACCGGCGCCTACGTCGGCAACGCTGACCGCCATAACTTCCTGGGCACCGGTAACAACATTAATCCCAATGAGGCGATGTTCATTCCTGGGAATTCCAACATCAATCTTGGCAGACCGTATTACGCCCCGTACGGGTGGACGCAAGGCATTAGTTACTTCTGTGACTGCGCAAACGAGCAATACAACTCGTTCCAAGGGCAGGTCAAGGTGAATGCTTGGGCCGGCTGGACCTTGCAAGGCAGCTATACTTACCAGACGCAGTGGGGCAATGGTTGGGATCCGTATGATTCCAATTACTACTTCCTCTACGATCGGGCGGCCGGCGCGGGTTACGCCAACACATTTGCTCACAACCAGATTACGCTGGCCCAGACGTACGATATTCCGGTGGGACGAGGACGCAAATACGGCGCTAGCATGAACCGCCTTGTTGATGGCCTAGTGGGTGGCTGGACCGTCAGTGGAATCACGACTTACTACAGTGGTTTCCCATTCTCCCCAACACTCGGAAGCTCTTATCCTGGCCAGCCAAATACCGGTCCGAACTCCCGGCCGGACGTCGGTTCGGGCAGCATTTATCCCAGTACTCAGAACCGCGCCCAATGGTTTTTGGGTTGCCCAACTCCTGCGTGCGCCAGCGGTCCGTACAGTTTGCCGTCGGCCAACACCTTCGGCAGCTATCCAATCAATACGCTGATTGGCCCTCAATTCATTCAGCAGGACATCTCCATGATGAAGACGTTTTCAATCACTGAGCGCTTCAAGTTTGTCCTGAGAACCGATGCCCGTAACGCATTCAACCACACTAACCTCGGAACACCGAACACCAATGTGCAGAGCCCCAGCGCTGGACAGATCACCGGCCTTGCCGGCGGTGCTTATATGCGCAGTCTGCAGTTCTCGGGAACGCTTCGGTTCTAACCACCGACACCTGCGTATAGTTCACAAACCGGCGGCGATTTAAAGATTGCCGCCGGTTTTCTTATTTCAGGAACCCTCTCCGCTACCATCGAAGTATTCGTCTCAGGATCTATCCAAGGCATGTCTTTCGTTCGCCGCGGCCATTCCCTCCATTCTGAATCCTCCCGCCGCGGATTCATTCGTTCCCTCTGCGCTACGGTTCCCGTCTTTTCCTTCACCCAGCTCGCCACCGGTCTTCCATTGGGCATTCAGTTTGTAAATGTGGCGCGCGAGGCCGGCCTGCGCTCCAAAACAATTTTCGGTGGCGAGCGCAAGAACAAATTCTTGATGGAAACTACCGGTTGCGGCTGTGCGTTCTTCGATTACGATAACGACGGCTGGCTGGATATCTTCCTGGTGAACGGCACACGCTTTGAAGCCGATTGGCCGGCCGACCAGGCGCCAGTGAGCCGCCTTTATAAGAACAACCGCGACGGCACTTTTACCGACATTACGATCCAGGCGGGCGTGGCGCGGACGGGGTGGGGTCAAGGCGTTTGCGCCGGCGACTACGACAACGATGGCTTTGACGATCTGTATGTCACTTACTGGGGCGATTGCGCACTGTGGCACAACAACGGCAATGGCACGTTCACCGACGTCGCAAAGAAAGCAGGCGTCACCACCAACCCGGGCAACGGCCAGCAACGGTGGAATACGGGCTGCGCATTTGTCGATTACGACAAAGATGGACATCTGGACCTGTTCGTCGCCAACTACATTGACTTCGATCCGAAGACCGCGCCCCTGCCCGAATCGGGGCCGTGTACTTACAAAGGCATCATAGTTCCCTGCGGCCCTCCCGGCTTAAAGGGTGGAAAGAACATCCTTTTTCGGAGTAATGGCGATGGGACGTTCACGGACGTGAGCGAGAAATCGGGAATTCTGAAGACAGCCGGCACCTATGGACTGGGCGTCCTGGTTTCGGATCTCGACAACAACACGTGGCCTGACATCTATGTGGCGGACGACTCCACCTCATCGACGCTCTACAAGAACAATCGCGACGGCACGTTTACCGATGTCGCTGTAGAGGCTGGCGTCGCCTACAGCGCCGATGGCAAATCCCAAGCGGGCATGGGTGTTTCCGCAGCCGACTTTGGGTGCAACGGGCTTTTCGACATCGTAAAAACGAACTTCGCGGGTGACACCTCCACGCTGTATCGGAACCAAGGCAACCTGGTATTCGAAGACCAGACGTATATTGCGGGGTTGGGGAGGAACACCCGGTTCCTGGGATGGGGCGTGAGCGCCATGGACTTCGATAACGACAGTTGGACAGATATCCTGGTAACCAATGGCCACGTGTATGCAGAGGTGAACGACACGGCCATCGAATCCGGTTACCGCGAGAGAAAAGTCCTTTACCGGAACCTGGCGAATGGGCGATTTGCTGACGTCTCACTGGACGCCGGCCCCGGCATTCTCGAAGCGGTAGCGGGCCGCGGCTGCGCGATTGGAGACTTTAATAACGATGGGATGTTGGACATATTAGTCAACTGTGTTAACGAGGTCCCGCAGTTATTGCGGTGCGACAGTACGCTCAAGAACAACTGGATCAAGATCAAGACAGTAGGCGTCAAGTCAAACCGGTCCGGCATCGGGGCGCGAGTTTACTGCACCACCGGTCCTCATCGTCAAATGGATGAAGTACGCAGTGGATCTTCTTACATCTCACAGAGCGACTTGCGCGTCCACTTTGGGCTGGGTGCTGCGGAAAAGGCCGATCTCGAAGTTCACTGGCCTAGCGGGGCCGTTGACAAAGTGGCTGGCGTCAAGGCGAATCAAGTGATCGTGATCAAGGAAGGCGGCGCGCAGACTGAAGGTGCGCAGACGCCGTAGTCAACGGGAGTGGCAGTTCTGAGACTGGGTCTTCAGTTTCGACGTTCAATGACGCTTGCGGGTTTTCTTTGCCTCTGGCGCCCTGCGCATGGCCAGCAGCAATGCGCCCCTTGTCATCCCGCCGAAGTAGAGAACTTCCCACGCAACCGAATGTCGCAATCCATTGCGGTGGGTGCAGTGCAGCCGGACGGCAATGTGGTCCACAAGCGCTCGGGAGCCAAAGTGTCGATCAAGAAGGATGGAACACAAGTTGTCCATCGACTGGAGGAACAGGGTCTGGTGGCTGAGTATCCGGTGGCCTATACGGTGGGCGCCGGTGCCGTGGGTTACAGCTACCTTGTCAGGGACGGTCCCTATCTATTTCAGTCGCCTATCTCTTATTACACGCAGACGAAGAGTTACGACTTGACACCCGGCTACGAAACGGAGAGGCTGCTCGACTTTACGCATCCCATTCCGGAGGGCTGCCTGTTCTGCCATACCGGCAGCACGAACCTGATCCGGGGGACAACGAACGGGTACGGTGAACCGGCCTTCACGCCGATCTCCTGCGAGCGCTGCCACGGCCTGTCAGAACGCCACTTGACCAAGCCGGAGCCGGGTTCGATTGTGAATCCCGCCAAATTAGCGGAGCGGGCCCGCGCTAGTGTGTGCGAGCAGTGCCACCTGGAAGGAGAGACGCGCGTGCTGCATCCGGGCAAAACCTGGACTGACTTTCAGGCCGGGCTGGAGCTTGAATCGACATTCACTACTTATCTGCGGAATGCCAGCGTTTCTGACACGTCACTACGCGCTGTCAGTCAGAGCGAACAATTGGCCCAAAGTAAATGCGCTCGTTCAAGCCAAGGCAAGTTATGGTGCGGCACCTGTCATAATCCACACGAAGAGGCGGAAGACCGGCCGAAACAGATTCGCAGCATCTGCCTTTCATGCCACGCCTCGCTGTTCGAATCAGCTAAGCATCAGCCGGCCGCAGAGTGCATCAGTTGCCACATGCCGCGCTTGCGCCCGACGAATGTGGCACATTCCGCCATTACTGACCACCGGATCCCGCGCGTCAAAGCAGAGCAGCAGCAAGAGAACACGTCGGAGCAGCCGGGTGAAGACTGGAGGCTCCATGCCTGGCGCCCGCCCGCCGGTTCTCTCGCGCAGCGGGACCTTGGCGTTGCCTATTATGAACTGGGCGTTGTGGAACACAACAGCAAAGAGGTTTTGGAAGCGTATGAATTGCTGTCCCACCTCACGGTCTCGGAAAGGTCGAAAGATCCGGAGACTCTGGCTGACCTTGGCTCGATTCTGCTGCAGGAGAAACAGTCGGATTTGGCGCTCCGTCTTTTTGCAGAAGCGATCGCCTTAGAGCCGAATAACGCCCGCCTCGCCTATAGTCATGCACTCGCCCTTGAGCAGAAGGGCGACCTGCCTGCCGCCATCAAAGAATTGAAGCGGAGCATTCAACTCGACCCGGCGATTCCCAAGCCGTATCTGAGGTTGGCGCAGATCTATGATCATTTGGGACAACGCGCGTTAAGAGCGCAGATCCTCGCCGACTACCTGAAGATCGCCCCAATGAATCTGGAGTTTCGGGGCGGATCGGTTACTGTCACTCCCTAATCGTGGTGTCGGGCACGTTAATGCACATGCGCTACGTCATCGTTCATCGAAAAGACATCTTTAAAGTCGCTCTCGTAAGGAAAGACGTGGATCATCCAGGTGAACATGGTTGGATAGAACGTGCCGCGGGCCGCTTCGCACGCCTCTTTCGTATGAATTGAACCGAACATGCCGAACGTGGGATGGGCTCCGAAATACTCCTTGTCGCGGTCTGGCGGGGCCGCGCAGAAGTCGATATGTTCATGCCAGCGCGCAATACTGAGCGGAATGCGCTGGTTCAGTTCATCTTCGGTTGCTGCCCGGTCGGCTGTATACATCACGCCCTCCAATTTGAACTGCTGGTGTGGGGTCTTGCGGTAGAGCAGGGCAGACGGCTTGGTCGGGTCGAACCGTACGTCGGCTTCCTTGCCGTTGGCCTCGTTCATATAGTGGAACTGAGACTGTTTAGCCTTCGGATGTGCGAAGACGTATCCGTCAGCCAATGCATTGCGGTAGTCCTTATAGCGCTCCATGGTTGCTTTCGCTTCGGCGACCACGGCCTTGGCCCTCTCCTCATCACCCGGTTGCTTCGGACGCAATGCTGTCATCTTCATGTGCCCGGCCATGGCGGCCATGCTCGGGCCCATATCCCGCATGTCGACGTCGCCGCTCATATCCATGCCAGGCATGCTGCCCATCTGCTGCGCCTTCTGCCACGGGAACAATGGAAGGGCGGTAAGCAACACGGCTGCAAAGGTGAGCCTCGCCGCAAACGCGCCATAGTGCCCAGCTGAGGACTTCCCGGGCGCCCTCTGCTTTTCGGTGCGTATCAACATAAGTGTTCTCGCTTGGCTAGATAGGCACCCACTCTGATTGCGTGCCTTTAGAAAATCACTTTCTACTGTCATGATCAGGCGCAAAGTGGGCGATGGCAATAACCAAGTTCGAGAGAATTGTTATGACCACTTTGACCCCACGCCATTTGCAGTACAGCGAGTCGAACTTTCTCTTCCATGGTTTTTTACAAATTTTTTACAGCGCGGCCACAAGTAAACTTTGAAAGTGCTCTACCGTTCTAGGTAAGCAAGACGCTCCTCCACCAGACCCATGGCGCGCCAGGTAAGGAAATATGAAGAGAACCCTCTTCGCACTCGTTGTCTTCGGTCGTCTTCTGTTTGCAGACGACGCACCGCTTCTAAACCAACTGCCGGTCAGCCCGCTGCAGGTGGTTTCAACCGTCCCTTCGAATGGGGACATCAATCCATACGGTGTCGCGTTCGTTCCGCATGAGTTTGCTCGCGGTGGTCCGCTTCACGCGGGCGATGTCCTGGTTTCGAACTTCAACAATGGGAACAATCTCCAGGGCACTGGCACGACAATCGTTTCGATTACACCAGACGGCACGCAGTCGCTCTTCTTCCAGGGGCCGGCAGGGCTGGGCCTCTCGACAGCTTTAGGCGTTCTGAAGCGGGGCGTTGTTCTGGTAGGTAATGTTCCCACGACAGACGGCTCTTTCAGTACGATTCAGCAAGGCTCACTGATCGCAATTGACCGGTGGGGCAACCAGATTGCTTCATTTGCCGATTCCACCCTGCTCGACGGCCCATGGGACCTGACTTTAATTGACCATGACTCCTGGGCCACTGTTTTTGTTTCAAATGTGCTCAATGGCACAGTCTCACGTCTCGAACTGCGGATCTCTCACGATGGCGAGCATGTTTCTCTTGACAGTGCCACCATGATTGCTCACGACTACATGCATCGCGGCGACCCCAACGCGCTTGCCCTTGGTCCTACCGGCTTGGCCTACGATGAGCGGCATGACGAGCTGTTCGTGGCGTCCACAGAGGACAATGCCATCTACTCCATCAAAGACGCGAGCCGCCGGTCCCAACCCGAGGCGAAAGGCGAGTTGGTGTATACCGACACTAAACATCTGCGCGGCCCGCTTGGTCTGCTCCTCGAGCCAGACGGCAATCTCATTACTACAAATGGCGATGCCATCAACGGCGATCCCACGCAGCCAAGTGAAATGGTTGAATTCACGCGGAAAGGTAAGTTCCTCGCTCAATACTCCGTTGACTTGGGAGGCCAGGGCGGCGCGTTCGGCATTGCTCTCGAAGAAGGTAAGGACGGGGTGAAGCGCTTCGCGGCGGTCGACGACGTCGTCAACACTCTAGAGATTTGGACGATACACGAGTAAGGGAGATCGAAGTTTAGATAGGCACTAATCCGAGGCGGATGCCCAGGGCAACTGCCTCGGTCCGCGTCTGGGCATGCAGCTTCGCAAGAATCGACGCTACGTGGAACTTGGCCGTGTGGTCGCTAATACCCAAGTGCCCTGCAATTTCCTTATTGCCCAAGCCCTCGGCCACCATCCGCAGCACCTGCAGTTCCCGCGGAGTCAACTTCTCGACACTTGCGAGCGTCCGTCCCGCCGTCTTCCCAAGCTGCGGCCCAGCGGGCGACTGAAAAACTATCTCCGCTTGTCCCTCGGTCAGAACCGTCATTCCTTGCGCGGCCGACAACAGCGCAGCGACAAGCTCGTCCGGAGATGTCTGCACCGGCAGCCACGCGCGAATCGAGCCGCGATGGTTCCAGGCGCCAAGTCCTTGCTCGGCTACATCGCTGCCCAGCAGAACCACAGGTACATCGGAGTACGGTAATTCGGTCAGGGCCACGTTTCCGCTCAGCAATGCCACATCCGGCCTCGATCCAGCGTTGTGCCCGGAACTCGCATCACCGCCGGCATCACTCGCGCCTATTGCCTCCCAACCCGACACTTCAAACCGCTCTTCCTCCGCCAGCAGATCCGCTAAGTCCTGTCCTTCTGCGGACGTCTCGGCGAGAATCAAGATCCTGATCACGCCGCGCCCGCGGCCCTCATCTCCATTACTCTCAGGCCCTCTTTGTGGTCCGCTCGCCAATCTGTACCTCTACCTCAATCACCACGCCCGCGCGCAATAGCGTCAACCGGAGCGGCGTGTCCACTGCTTCGCGAAGCAGCCCCTGCAAGTTCTCCGTATCGCTGATCGTCTCTCCATTCGCGGCAACGATAATATCGCCCAGTTGTAGATCCGCTGCGTGGGCGCTTCCATCTGGCTCGATGCTCAGAATCATCAAACCGCTCTCCCCGATCGTCGGACTCTTTTCTCGCAAATGCTGGGGAATCGGCACCGGTTGCAAGCTCACGCCAAGATACCCGCGGCGGACCCGGCCTCCTTTCAGCAATTCATTGGCGACGCGATTCAGACTCCCCACCGGTATCGCCAGCGCCGAATGACGCGACATCGCGCCCGTCGCCATTCCAATCAATTCGCCCTTTGCCTTTACCACCGCCGCGCCTGCTTGCGATGGATACAGGCTCACGTCCAGCCGAATAAACCTCGTCAGTGAGCCTCCCCGCCAAGTCCGCCGCGGCCCGCCCACTGCGCCAACAATGCCCACGCTTGCAGATAGACCAGCATCCAGCGTTCGGCCGACTACAGCAATCAGCGCCCCTGACTGCAGTGAGTCTTCGGCAGCCACTTCACCCGGCACCAGTTTCGCGCCGGTCAGCTGCAGAATCGCCACATCCACGCTGGGATCCCGGCCTAGAATCGTCGCCTGTTCTTCGGAGCCGTCCGGCAACGTTACCGGAATCTTTCCTTCACGCCGCAGCGCGTGGTTGTTCACGGCAATCAAGTCTTCGCGGAAAATGACGCCGCTACTGATGCGGTACGCCGCTGACGGAACGGCGGCCACAGTCTTTCCAGCCTTTTCTACTAAATGGCTCATGGCGTTTGAATACGCCATTAAATCGAAGTCAGGTGCGGTACTCATGTCCTCAGTCTGAGGCACAAAATTATTCAGGACATCAGCCTCTTGGGCAGGTGGCTACTTTTAAATTGCGCTTATAATTAGCTAGCTTCTGACCCTCTTATGCCAGTTCCGAATTACAGTGTTCTCAAGGGTGATCCCGTTTCGGGCCGTGTGGTAACGGGCGTCAGCCCGCACTACCAGATCACGATTCAAACGGATTCCGGTAACTTCACTGTCGCCGTCAACATTCAATCGGTCGATGGATCTGAAGTTCTGTACGTCATCGACCAGAACTTCACGCCACCGCAGCCAGGCGCATTGCTTCAGTTGCCGAACGGCTTCACCGCCTTGCCGTCAACGGCCGGAGGCCTCGCCCTCGATTTTGTCCGCAGTACCGTGAACGGCGCGCCAATGGTCACCAAAAGCGTCATGACTCTGCTGCCTGAAGTTGGCACCGACAATCAGCTACATAACGCCGTGGTCGGCCTTTTGAACATGGCCATCGCCGATTCAAACGGCACGCTTTACGCCTTCGGCAGTTCTTACGCGGACAGCGGTCAAGTCGATGGAATCCACGACATCCACATGAATCAAGGCAATCCATCTCCCGACACCTATAGCCGGGACAACGGCATCTGGCAGGATGGGGCCGTCTTCGTCAATCTACCCGCCACCAAGACATGGACCGCCCTCTTCATCGCTTTCCAAACCGAGAGCTGGAACACTAACGATCTAGGTGATCCCGTCTAACGCGCCGTTCCATCAATGCGTCATGGCATAAACAATGTAGTTGATGCCCAGCCGCATACCCAGTGCTGAGAACTGCTCTGGATACTCAGGACTATCGGCCCATTCCCACGAATCGCCGATGTCTGAATTAAATGAAATGGCAATCATTACGCGGCCCTTGTCGTCATAAATCCCGCGCCAATGGGGTACGTACCCATCCTTCTTATGTCCAGTCGCCAGGTGCTCAGCGCCAGGCACTTGATAACGATCGTCAAGGTCGTAAACAGTATGGAAAATCTGATCCTTGGAGTCGATATCCACGATCTTCCGGTCCGGGAACACCAGTTGCATGCTCCTTTCAAAGACCATCCACTCGTAAGTCCCGTGGAAGTCGTCCGCCATAAAGAAACCACCGCGCAGCAGGTACTCGCGAAGCACTTTTCCCTGCGCGGGCGTGATTCCCCACTCGCCCACCTGCACCCCGTAGAGCCATGGCCAGTTGTATACCTCGTTACCGTCATCCAGGTTGACCGACTGTTCCACTGACCGTGTGTGAATCCTGGTGAGCCGCCGCACTGCCTCTGAAAAATGCCGGTCAGCTCGTGGATAATCCTGCGTCCAAAGTGACAAGCCTTGGTGCCAGTCTCCATCGAAGCGTCCACGATATCCGTCGTTTTCGCCCGGCGGATACATCAAGCGGGCGAAAGTCCATTCTCCCTTTACCTTGTAGTCCGGTGGCAAAGGCATGCCATCGTACTCCACACCCGGGTATTCGCGGAACGGCCGCTGGTAGGCCAGGAGCGTTCCGACCAGAGCTAAACACCCGACAGGCAAAGCCAATGTGGAAAGCTGCATTCGCCGTCCTAATCCGAGCGTAGCGCAGACAATTTGGCACTCAGTAAACAACGCTGCCGCAGGGCAGGGAAAGTCGCTGCCCTGCCCATAGAATCCCGGAAAGTCTAACGCTTAAGAGTGACCCTCCGAAGGCGATGTCGGCGCGAACGATGTCTCCCCGCCGTATTCCTTAGCCGCCTCGTCCCTGCGTCCAAAAAGGCGCAGCGTAGCAGCCGTCACGTGTTCCGCCGTAAACCCGAAGTTCTTCAACACCACGTCGCCGGGAGCGGAAGCTCCGTAGTGATCGATTCCAATGGTGGTCCCTTCGTCGCCCGCGTACTTGTGCCATCCCAGCCGGCATCCCGCCTCAATTGCCACCCGCTTCTTTACCGCCTTCGGCAGCACACTCTCGCGATACCTGTCGTCCTGCGCCTCAAAGCGATCCCAACTTGGCAGACTCACCACCCGCGCCTTGATGCCATACCCCGCCAGCTTCTCCTGCGCCTTGACGCACAGAGCAACTTCCGATCCAGTGCCGATCAGAATCGCTTCCGGCGACCCGCCTTCTGCCTCCGAAAGAATGTATCCGCCCTTCGACACGTCCGCATTCACGGTGCGCGCCCGGTCCAGATGCGGCAGATTCTGGCGCGTCAACGCGAACAGCGTCGGCCCGTTGTGCTGCACCGCGAATGACCATGCCTCCGCTGTCTCCGTCGCATCGGCCGGACGGAAAAGCGTCAGTCCCGGAATCCCCCGCAGACCCGCAATTTGCTCAACCGGTTCGTGTGTCGGGCCGTCTTCGCCCACTCCAATGCTGTCGTGCGTGAACACCCAAAAGACTTTGAGCTGGCTCAGCGCCGACAGTCGGATTGCCGGCTTCGTGTAGTCCGAGAAAACCAGGAACGATGCTCCGAACGGCAGCACTCCGCCATGGGCCGCCATCCCGTTGATCGCCGCGCCCATCGCATGCTCGCGGACTCCAAACGCCACGTTATGTCCGGCGTAACTCCACACGCCACCCACTGCGCCTTGAACACCCGGCCCCGCAAATTCGGCCGGTTGGAAATCGCCCAGACCCTTTAGTGCCGTATTGGTCGAAGGATTCAAATCAGCCGAGCCCCCAATCAAATTGGGAATGTGTTTCGCCAGGGCATTCATCACTTCGCCGCCCGCCGCGCGAGTGGCAATAGGCTTATCGGTCGGCTTCCATTTAGGAAG
>Ga0206891_10292_pt1 | contig 12273 bp, 17 predicted proteins | sample Alteio_BWOrgHeat_55_FD_153246 | JGI IMG/M metagenome (GOLD analysis project Ga0206891, IMG submission 153246) | Enriched cells from forest soil in Barre Woods Harvard Forest LTER site, Petersham, Massachusetts, United States - Alteio_BWOrgHeat_Nextera7 ...
CCCGCAGAGCCTCGGAATAATCGGCAATTGCCTTGTCATATTCGCCTTTGTCAGCGAAGGAATCACCGCGATTGAAGTAGGCGTCTTTGCAGTTCGAATCGATGGCTAGGGCTTGCGTGTAGTCAGCGATGGCCTTATCGTGGTCCCCTTTTTTGGAAAAAGCGAAACCGCGATTGTTCCAGGCTTGTGGCATCTTCGGGTCAAGTTGAATTGCCTGGTCGCAGTACCGAATCGCGAGGTCGTGGTCACCATTCTCATTCGCGCCGGAACCTTTGTTGCAATTGTCAATCGCCGCTTTTTTCGCTGATAGGGTAGGGTTGGAGCACGACATTACTAATGGCAGCACCACCGTAATGGCTACGAACCACAATGTGCCGGAGCGATCCTTGAATTGCATAGATGCCCCTTTCACCGAAGCGATGCAACCGAACCCGCTTCCTGGGGAGAATTCTAAGTTTCGGGCAATCGGACTCGCAAGCTCAATCGCTCAATTGATGCGTACCATTTGGTGTCACTGTCACCTTCTCCGACATCCTTGCGAAAAAACGGGGTAAACCGTTCACGAACTACGCCTGTCCCAGCCGGCGGATTCCGCCGAAGGCAGGCAGCATGTCACCCCGTTCTACCTCTGAACCTCTGCCCACGTCAAGCAGCAGCCGGAATAGCACGTCTTCTGGTGTGGGCACCTTCTTGTTCCCGCAGCGGAGTTCAATCAGCAACCGATTTCCCGATCATCCCCCCTCACCGAAGCAAATGCGCGACACCACATGACTTACGACGAAATCCACCGTCGGGAACGCACCCGATGGTCACCCGACGATCACCGGCCAATATCGGGTCGAATCGGGTTGCTACCCGACGGTCGAATTCGCTCCAAGTGGGCGCACGCACATGACTTGCGGAACGACCATCGGGTAATCGGGTAAGTCGCGTAATCGAGATCATCCTTTCGCCGACCTTCTGCAGCCGGCTTTTCAGGTGTCGGGTTTGCCGTGCAGCACCTTCCGTGCGACACTGCACCCGGCCTGGCTGCAAACCCGCGCAGCCACATGACTTCCGACGAAAGACAGCGTTGGCGGAGCTGCGACGTTGTTTCGACGCTGCCCGGATCGCTGCCACGGGTCTGAAATACAGCGTCGCGACAGTGTCGAAAGTTTTCCGACGCTGCAATTCGTCGGAAGTGCGCGCTGGCACATGAGTTGCGACGACGGGGCCACAGTGTCGCAATGTCGAAGAATGGAGGAATTATCGACTTTGCTCGACGGAGGCCGGCGGACCTTGCAGCGCCGTTTGGCGAGGTCGAGCCGAGGCAGGTGGCCTTCGGATCGTATTTGGCCCGCAGAACGCGCTGCTGAAGCGCTGATGCGCTGCAAAGGGCACTCGAGGACAGGTTGGACAGATGACCTCTCGGGCGTCCAGAACGGTTTTGCTCATGTAATCGAGAGCCACATCAACCGTCCATTTGCTGTTACCGTATGAGCGGTTCTAGTCCGAACTCATGAAAGGCGACTACCTTTGCGACATTCTTACCGTCTTGGACTTCATAGAGAACCCTCACCGAGGTGTCGGAAAGAATATCGCGGACACTGATTTTCACCGTCCGATGTGAATCCCCGCCCCCAACCTCGCGAAAGACCTGGGTATCTTCGGGGCAATGCAAGAGTATCGCTTTTGAGCCGCTGGCATCCCCCACCAAAACTTGGACCAAGAGGGTTCTGGTTTGTGCGACCCATTGCGCCATAATGACCTTGCCTCGAATCTCAGCGGCCGCTTTCCCGTCGGGGTCAGTTGCCTTCGTAATCGGGACAGCCTTCTCCTGCACCTGCTCGACCGGCAAATCGCGGTCCTCGATCATCAACGAATACGGAACATCGTCGCCCTTCTCATCAGGACCATCGTTCCACGCCGTCGGCACAAACAGCGAATCAGCGAACACGACCGTGAGCCCCAGCACGAACGGCAGCACGAAAAGGTGCAGCCCGATGCTGAAAGCCCACGGCGGCAGCAGTCGTTTCCACGCCGGCACCTTGCTTTGCGAGCCCTCGCGCATCAGCCGAGCGGTCTCATCGGGCGTCGGAGTGGGCAGCGATTCGTCGGCTTGCGGCTGGTCGCACATGGCGATGGGCCTCCTGCGCGGTGGGATGGGCAAAATCGGTCGGTGGCGCCCAAGAAATTACCCTGGTAAGCAGTTGCAATCAAGGCCGGGTATCATCGGCCAACAGAGTGAAGGACCCTGGAAAAACGAAATCATCGCCCTGTCTCAACAGATGAGAAAGCAACCCAGGCAACGAAAACTAGACACACTACAAGGAGCGACAATTCGATGAGCGATCCTGGTTTGAAAACATTATCAAGCATGCCCAGGATCTGCCACGCCAACAACCACAGCGACACCATCAAAAAGGTGAGGGGCACGAACTGAATCGGCTTGTCTGGCAACTTGAACGGATTACTGCCATCGCCAGCCCTCTCCACCGGCTTTTTGGCCGTGATCTGCTGCTCTGGCGGTGGCTGATGTGGCTGGATTTGGTCGTGCATGGCAGTAAGTCAGTAAATCCACTGGTACCCGACAACTTGACACTTGCGGCAGAAGAAGCGATGTTTCAATAACTTCGGTAAACTGTCACCATGCCCCTATTTCCTCATTTCCTGACATGATCGACAGTTCGGACACGGATTGCACGCTTGCCGTAAGGACAACGATTTCTGGCAAAAATTACGGCAAAAGTGGCGATTCATAGAACCAGATGTCGCAGACTAGGCCATGTCGAAAGCCAATGTGAATGACCCACCACCGACTAAGGACCTGGTCGGGGGGCCGACACCAGGAATACACAGTGTCGCCCTCAACAATGGGTCGCCCGTCATGGCGAGTTGGCAGTGGTTGAATTGTTCGTCGAGGTCCGAGTATTAGCTCAACTTGTTCAACAGTCATGCCATTCCAGACCAGCAACTTGGCTTTCCACCATGTCCAGTTCAGATTGGGACAGCAGAAACCGAGCAGCAAACAAGCTGACAGCAGAGTAGCTTTCTTCCACAATGCGCGCCGTTGATCGCGTCTATCCTGTGGCGGAAGGCGTTGATCGTCCTGACTGGCATGAGCTGTTACAGACTTCGGCTGTGCACTGATCTGCGTGTTGGCGGTCAACGGATCCTCAGATGCTTGCTGCCTCGCATTGGGAGAAATAGCAGTGTCTGGCAACGGCTCTGCCGGTGCGGCAGGGTTGAGGATTCGGGCAGAGCAGCGAGGGCACGAATGCCAGCGAGCCTGCATGTCTTCCTCGACATACAGGTGGGCGACGTTGCCACAGTTTGGACAGGTGATTTCGACTGACATCGGCGTTGTCGCGTCCCCGATTGTAGAGTCAGCATCAACCGATCAAACGCCAATGCACCGCCGGCAGCATGAATGAGGCCACCAGGAGCAGCGGCAGGCAGAGCCAGAGGCGGCGGCGTGTCATGGGCAGATTCACTTCACACCTGCCTTCGCTGCTGCTTCGGGATCAATCAGTTGCAGAGCTAGGCTTGCCCTTCGACGAACTGTGTTATCTTCATCTCGCATCAGCTCAGCCAGGACAGGGATGGCTTCGCGTGACGGGGCCAGCACCAAGTCCAATCCGTACATCGGGGGGTCCCACAGCCATTTGATCGGTTCGGGCATCCAGGCAGGCACAGAGTTCTGTGCTAAAATTGGCGCAGGAGAAATGACGATGCGGTCCCAGTCGATCCTCCGGACTTCGTGGTTCCACCAACTCGTTGGCATTCCTTGATAAAAAGCCTCCCCGCGCACCCAGCCATAAACAGGCCAGCGCACCTGTGGCACGAGCAGGAGGCCAGTGAGCAAGAGTAGCACGAAGACAGCCATCAATCGCCAGCGGTGTTTCATGGGTGTGATGCTGCGAAAAGATTACTTATCTTCGCCCGTTATCGCAATGAGAACCCTGCGGATACTGACTTGGTTATTAATATATACCCCGTGGTCGCACACTTGTAGCTCTCGCAACATCGGTGCGGCTGCTTTGGCTCGGGAACCCATGCGCATCAAACCATTGCGGGCCCACTGTTGGACCCACCAATCGTCGTCTCGCAGTAGTTCGATTAAGACGGGTAATATGGTTTCCGTTTCGGACTCGGCATCCCGTAACGAGTATGCGGCGTACGCGCGAACCAACGGAGGATGCTTTTCATCGAGCAACTCTCGGCAAACAGGAATGCACTCGGGAGTGCCAACGAGGTCAAACGGTGAAAACGAAGACGACCGCGTAAACAAACCCGCCGCTTGCAGCCAACCGCATGGGAAATCACGATCGATCAAGGGACTTGAAGCCGGGCTATTAGCAGCAAAATCAGCAACGAGTAACTCGCTCCAGAAGGATGTCGGCCTGCCTCTGTAAAATGCCTCGCCCTTGACCCAGCCGACGAGCCGCCACCGCACCGAAGGCACCAGCAGCAGGCCGCCGAGCAGGAGCAGCGGGAGCAGAAGTAGAAGGAGACGGCGGCGTGGTTTCATCAAAACAAATTCCCGTAGAAGAAGCGTCTACCAATCACCTTGCCATTCTTGTCGAAATCGACGATTAGTAACCCATCGCTGCCCTTCCACTGTTTTGACGAGTGGATGTCGCTGGCTTCGATGGAGATGTGCTCACTGCAACGCAGCCCACCAACATCGCCAGCGAACGGACTTCCCTTGCTGCCACCAAAAATAGCCTCGACTTCGTTTTCAGTCATTCCGACCTTGATTTCCTGCAACTCAGGAGACCCGATTTGCTTCACCTTGATCTTCGCACGATGGGACTGGGCGAACAAGACAAGAGCCCCGGTGATCAGCAAGAATGCTAAACAGAGCCAGGGCTTCCAGAGTCGTTTCATCGCGTTCACCCTCACTTCTTGCCCGAAATCACGTCCATCACCCAGCATCCCTTCGGATGCCAGCTTTCCTCCCTGAAGTGCTCGGCCAGCGCACGGATGGCACGAGCAGGAGGCCGCCCAGCAGGAGCAGCAAGAGGAGGATCAGGATCAGGCGGCGGCGTTTCATTACCCTGCTCACTCGTTCCCAACCGAGCCTTACATCCTGCGCGATCAGCGGCCTTGCTGACACGGTAACTCACGCAAACGGTTACGGCACGACCAACGGAGGTCCACCGTTCAGGCTCCCGGAAGGCACTCGCTTATACGCCATTATCCAGCCGTGGTCCATGCTGGTCATAGTGAGCTGAGAATTAGTCACGGTGAAGGTCCATATTTCCTTGTTAGGAGGATTTCGATACGTAACCTCGATGGTGTTCGGGTTGGTAAACTGGAAGGTGCCGACGTAGGCAACGTCACCGTAACGTACCATCGTTGTTCCGTCTGACCGAAAGAGCCTCCAATTAATGGGTACCACACCCTGAAAGTCTATTCGGTCCCAATCACCGATGAGAAGCTCGTTCAAGATTTCAGGAGGTCGATTACGAACAAAGAACCCAACGGTCACAGCCGACACAGCAACAGCACAAACGATGAGGATCAAGGCATTTCGTTTTCGCATTGTCGATCCTCACGACTTGCCCAAAATCAAGTCCATCGCGTAGCACCCCTTCGGATGCCACGCTTCCTTCCTGAAGTGCTCCGCAAGCTCGCCGTGCCCACTTTCTTCCAGGGCATCACTCAACGGCAGACGACAATCTTGGCCTTCGTACAACGAGGCGGCGAGCAGCAGGACGGTGGATGGCCAAGAGGGTGGTGAAGCGTATGGCTTGAAGGGATTGCCGATGACATGACGAAGAAGCGCCGTCTCCCGTTTTGGGACGGAGTCCAATTCAGCAAAGGCGGTAGAGAGTATACCCTCATGTCCTGCGGTGGCCTGGTTAGCTGCTTCCATTTCCTCCTTACTGGCCCGCCCGTCAGCATACCGCTCCTTGACTTCCACATAGTAACGATACACGTAGTCGCTGACCCGATCCCAAACGAGCCGGTCCACCGCACAATAGAACAACTGCTTTTTCCGAATGGACAACCGGCGTCCAAGGAAAATCATCATTGAGGATGTCTCCTCAGACACCAACCATTCCTGCTCTGTCATGGCCGTCACTCTTTTCCCAAAATCAGGTCCACAACCCAGCATCCTCTCACGTGCGGCCCTTGTCCACGAGCATGCGCCAGCACATCCTCATTCGTACAGCCTGCGTCTTCAAGCGCATCGGACTTATTCAGTTCGCTCGTTCCACCGGTGCCAGCATCACTGGGACTTCTAACTGCCATAGCTTTCGGTCGGGACTATACCCTTTATTCTCGTATTTCCACGCGTGCAGCCAATTCTTTTCAATTGAGTCATGCCCGTCGGCTATTACTGAAAAAACGGCCCAGGTTAAATCGAATGTGGTATGTGTCTTCCGGAATGGCCTGATAATGTCATCAGAAAACACTTTCTCTTGAACAAACGCCGCCTTTCCCTCCTGATTCGTTACCAGCCGAGCTACTCTTTTTTCAGTATCTTGGTCTCCTTGGATAACAAGCTCGATGGAGGCGTCTTGGATTGGTTTGCCACTCGTGATATCCGTTACAAGAAAAACCACTTCCACGTCTCTTATGTGCAAGGCATAAGTCGTGCGAAATGTAGATAGTCCTGCAATGCAGCCAATTACGATTAGGGCACTACAAAGCCCCAGCCAAATTCGCTGAGATGTCGGCGTCATAGAGCTACTCACGACTTTTTCAGCAGTATATCGATCAGCCACGGCCAGCGCACACTTTTCGGCAGTCCTGAAAGGAGTTACGTCGAGAGCTACTTGATGGTAAACCGTTCTCTGGGCGGCATCCCGTTGACGGATTCCCGGAGAACCAACCATGGCGAAGACTCACCACACGACCCTCGACGAGGTCATTGCCCATTTCACCGACTTGGAGGACCCGCGTTCCCCCCTCAATCGCAAGCATCCGCTGGTGAGCGTCGTCGTCATCGCCCTCATGGCCGTCCTGGCCGGGGCGGGTGGGCCGACGGCCATCGCTCGCTGGGCCAAAACCAAGCACGAGTTCCTTCTCCGGGTGTTGGACTTGCCGGCCGGCGTTCCCGGCAAGGATGTCTTTCGCCGCGTCTTGATGCTGCTGAACCCGGCTGCGTTTCAGGCCTGCTTTTACAATTGGCTGGCTGCATTGCGGGCCAAGGCAACCGAAGCGAGCGGTATCGAGCAACCGGTCCTGGCGGTGGACGGCAAGACGGCGCGGCGAAGCCATGATCGCAGCAACGGCCTAGGCGCGTTGCATTCGGTCAGCGTCTGGGCCAGCGAGTTTGGGCTGTCGCTGGGCCAGGTCGCTTGTGAGGAGAAATCCAACGAAATCACGGCCATTCCCGAACTGTTGCGGTTGGTGGATATCAAGGGAGCGATCATCACCATCGACGCGATGGGGACGCAAAAAGCGATTGCCGAGCAGATCATCGAGCAAAAGGCCGACTACGTGTTGGCCTTGAAAGGTAATCAGGAGACGATCCATCAGGCCGTCATCGACTACATCGACCGCCAGTTGGAGAACGATTTTGCCGGCGTGGCGGTGCGTCGGTTGGTGACGACCGAGACGGGGCACGGTCGGGAAGAAGTTCGGAGTTACTTGCAAATGCCCGTGCCGCCGGACTTGGCCGAGGCCGAACGGTGGAAAGGTCTGCGGACCATCGGCCTGGTGGTAAGCACCCGCATCCGGGAAGGCCAGGAAACCACGGAACTGCGGTATTACCTCAGCAGCCTGCCGCTGGGGGTGAAACGCTTTGCTCAGGCGGCACGCGGTCATTGGGGGATCGAGAACGGGTGTCATTGGAGCCTGGATTTCACGTTTCGCGAAGACGAGTCGCGGATCCGGGAAAAGAACCTGCGAGAGAACTTCGGATGGCTGAACCGGTTTCTCCTGTCGTTGCTGAAGCAGCATCCAGGTCGGGACAGTATCGTGATGAGACGCCGGGCGTGCGGCTGGGACGAGAACTTCATGCTGCAAGTGCTAACCGGATCAACGCCTTAGTTGCAGCTGGCCCTGATCGATCAGCCAGCACCCACGAACATGGACATTTTCACGACGACAATGCTCCAGCATCGCCTGCGACGTGCATCCGCTCTCTTCCAAGGCATCCGCCAGAACCGGCATGCGATCAAAGGCGCGTTCGTCGTAAATCGCCTGGGCCAACGAGACCACTGTGCTGGTGAGCCATTCGGGGTTCATGGCAACGGGCCTGAATGGGTTGCCGACGATGTCCCGGATATTCCGTATTTCGTAGCGCCACATTCGATCCTCTTGTTCGCTGTCTGGCAGAGCACCCACCGGATCGCAATAAGCATAGAACAACCGCAACTTCCGCTCGCTGGCCTTGCCGCGCAGGAACTCCAGCATCTTCTGCGGGTCAGTGCAGCTGTTCCACTCGCTCTCCGTCATCCCTCCCTCCTGCCTTCAATCTTCCCACGCCGCGAACCGCCAGTCCAGCCTCAACCGCCGTTGCATTTCCTGCTTGATTCGAGCCGTCACGAGGGTACGATTGCGCCAGCCGTTAAGGAGAAACCAGCGATGCCGAAGAAACCAGCGTACCCGACGAAAACCTGCCCGCAGTGCGGCAAGCTCATCCACGCTGCCAAGCAGAGCCACGAGGCATGCGGCTGGGTCATGGCCGACAATGGCAAGGCCGTAACGGCAATGGCGGTCGTGAAGAAGGGAGGCAGGCCGAAGCAAGCAGCGACCAAGTCAGCGGCTGGCGGGGTCACGATGCAGGACATCGAAGCGGTGAAGGCGCTAGTGGATCGGATGGGTGCGGTGAAGGTGCAGGAACTGGCGAGGGTGCTGGGGTAGGCGAGTGAAGCCACTTTCTTGCCTTCCTCCGGCACCAGACCATAACTACCCCCTTAATTGACTGTCCCGCGTATCATTTCGGCGGTGTCCAATGGCCTTCCTTGTTGGGGTAAGAGATTTCGGGAAAGTCGATCACGTTCCTGGCCTCTTTCATGTTGCTACTCAGTTTTGGCATTGCAATTTCTTCCCCGTGATACCTCGCGATAGCTGGTTGTGCTTCGCCAGGACCGACCGGCGGATGAGAGTACCACTCCGCTGGAAATCCGTGGCGTTCGCCTACATGCGGGCCTTCCTGGTTTTCTGGGGCGTCGCGGTGCCGATCTTCGGATTCGTTCAGTACGATAAAGTACAGCAAGGACTGGCAAAGGAACCATTTCCATTAGGCGTCTGGGTGGGCTTCCCTGCCGTTTGTTGGCTTTGCTTCTTCCTCACCTACCATTGGGGCCGCGCGAATCCTCGGCGGGCAGTGCAACTGGCGTTCGACTTCGATGTCGCATTGGATCTCGTTACTGAGAAGTACCCGGATCACAACATGGTTAGTCTGATTGAAGAGTTGAAACATGAACGAATGGAACGCGGAAGGTAGGCTCAGTGAGACGATTCTCGTTGCGGCCAACCCAGCGATTTGAGGGCCATCATGTTCTGGACCTGCTGCATCCTGCGCGGCAGAATAAAGCTGGAGGAAGTGGCCCATGACCGAGGAAGAATGGCTGGCGTGCGAAGACCCGCAGAAAATGCTTCACTTGCCCATGCAAGAAGGCCGCAAGCGGAAGCTGCGACTGTTTGCTTGTGCCTATTGCCACCGTATCGAGTCCATGGTTTCCAATGAATGGAGCCGTCATGCAGTGAAAGCCGCTGAAGCTGCCGCTGATGATCCGCCGGAGAGTGATTTGGAGCATTACCGGGAGAGAGCGGAAAAAGTGATTTGGGAATTGACAGATTGGCCTGCCAGGAAAGCAGCGAGAGCCGCAGCGACGGTCGCGTCGGCTGACTGGACCGTGAAGCATTCGTTCTATCTCCTGCGCCGCCAATGGGAAGAAGCTCTTGCCTATGTTGGTGAGACCGCCAAAGCAGCGGTTGCCGCCGTAGGACTCGCAGCAACGGAGGAAGATCGCCAGAGAAACCAGAAGGCCGAGATCGAATCGCAGGTTGAGTTGCTCCGGCACATCATCGGCAACCCGTATCAACCGTATCAAGCCCCTGACCACTGGCCTTCAACCGTCACCGACCTCGCACAAGCTCTCTACGACGGCGACGGCAATCGTCTCGTCCTTGCAGATGCTCTGGAAGAACATGGCCACTAGGAGCTGTCGCAGCATTTTCGACAGGAAGAATGGCACCCGAAAGGTTGCTGGGCGATGGACGTGATTTTGGGCAAAAGCTGACGGAGCAATGGTGGAAGCACTGGACGGAAGAGGGGGCAGGGCGGGCGAATTCCTGAGGTGGTATTTGTGGAATAAGGCGCAGGAATCATACACAGGGCACAATGTCAAGGAGTTGCATAAAGCGTCACCGTTTTCCGGCCGGTGTCTAGTGTTTGATGACTGGGTGCTTCTCAAGCCATTCCTCAAGCTTGTCAATTAGGGTAATCGGTCTGACTTCGCAACGATGGTTGGTGAAGTTCTTTTCGGATACTACTCGTCCCTCACCCAAATACCAAATCTGAATTACGCCTTCTGGTCCCCACCACTCCTTAGGAAGCATGAAGACGTTAGTACTGACGCACGCAACGTCAAACCAAGCCGGATCTCGTCGTTTCACGTCCCAGCGGGGCGGGCCAAGTAGCTCCTCGACTTGGTCCCTCGTCATTCCGATTTGAATCCGATTGTAATTGTCCAACGTGATTGCCGAGGTGCTGCGCCACTGGCAAAGAATGACGCAAAATACCGCAATCAACAGGACCCCCAAGACACCGACCGCTATTGTTCGCACTCGCCATTTCATGCTGCCTCCTAGCTTAATGGTCGCCAACACCATCCGTTGTTTATCGCGTCACTATCGAGGCCAAGTATGTGGCAATTCCGGCCAGGTCCTGCTCTTCTCCCTCTTGTCTGGGCCCGTAAAGTGCCACTTTGCAATGCGCCCGACGCCTTTTTGATAATGGTAGTCTTTAAGATAAATCTCGGCTCTCAATCCACCTGGATGTCGGCCCTCACCTTGTTCCTCGAAATTAACGAAATATGTCTCCTCCTCGTCTGCATCTGTTGGGCTGTTCCCACAGTATTCATAGACGTTCGTGTCTTCTGCCTCGGGCCCCACGAGGTTCTGGGAGTTATACCGGCCACTTACGGGATCATACCACTGTTGTATTTGCCGGAATTCTTGCGCTTTTTTTTCGTTGAAAGTACCGCAGTAATTCATCGCTGAATCGACCGCGTTTCTGCCTGACCCACGCTTTGCTCCACCATCTCTTCGACCATCCCACCACCCGATTACCCGATTGTCAACCCCACGTCGTCGCAAGTGCGCCCAGCCACATGGGATACGCCGGAATCGACCATCGGGTAGCTCATCCGATTGTCACCCGCTTTTGCCCGACGGTCAACGAACTTCAGCGTCGGGTTGAATTGGGTAACGCACCCGACGGTCGATTCGGTCGCAACTTCAGTTCGCCACATCCGTTGCGACGATCGAGGGGCCAGAATCGGGTTTCGGGTGCAGATTTGCTTGTCCATCCGGCCGAACGAGGCGATTCCGTTCCTCGGATATCCCTTCGACACTGCGACGCTGTGCCTGCAACGTCCGAGATGCGCGCCGGCACATGAGTTACGTCGAATCGCAGCGTCGCAAGACCTTCGACACTGTCGCCGACACTGTCCTGCCAGCGGTTTGCCGCCCGCTGATGCCAAAGAAAAAGCAGCGGTATCGTAAAACGACCACCGCTGCCTTGATCTGGTAAGCTCGACCGGTTACGACAGCATCCGTCGCAGCCAGATGCCCATCTGCACCGCGCAGCTCGTACCGAAGCCGCCGATTCCGCTCGCGACCGCCGCAACGCACGGACCGGCGAAGAACACGCCGGTGCCGCACAAGGCTCCGACCGTCAGCGCGGTCAGGAGCTGGTACTTCAGGTTCCGGACGATCTGCAAGCGGTGCCAGGCTTCACACGCTGCGCCGCCGGCTTTCCGCATCAGGGTATTGCAGCCTTCGACCACCAGCCCACAGCCGTTGCCGACCGCGTGCTTCGCTTCGTGGACCTTTTCGCCGCAAGCTCGGCACAGCGACAGCACGCGCCGGCCGATCCAGGAGCAGACCCGCCCCAGCCGCTGACGCAGGCTCACGCGGCTCGTGGTCGGATCGCTATGGAATGCCGGCACGTTCACAGCGCTCTGAAGCTTGCTCATGAGGTCCGGATTCGTCAGGACCTCGCTCAGCACGCTTCGCACGGCTTCCTTGACGGCCACTTCGACCGCCTGTTTCACGGCGGTCACGACCAGCTCATTCAGCCCGTCGGCCAAGCCGTCGAGCATG
>Ga0206891_10297_pt1 | contig 12191 bp, 10 predicted proteins | sample Alteio_BWOrgHeat_55_FD_153246 | JGI IMG/M metagenome (GOLD analysis project Ga0206891, IMG submission 153246) | Enriched cells from forest soil in Barre Woods Harvard Forest LTER site, Petersham, Massachusetts, United States - Alteio_BWOrgHeat_Nextera7 ...
GTTTGCAATGTTTTGCAGCGCCACCTCCTTCTGCTCCTCCGATTCGAAATGGTGCAACAGATCTACGAGCCGCACGATTTCCTTGTTGCAGGAAGACGGACCAGCGGTGGTGGTTGTGGTAGTAGATTCGGAACTGGCTGCAAAAGTTTCCATAGCTTTACTCCCCCTGGAGGATTGACGAATGTCTTTTAACGACCAATGTCTGAATGATCCGTATTCAACCGCCCCCACCTCGATTTGCATGGTTGGCCAGTTGAGTTAATTTCTGGTTACCACCGCGGCAAGAATCACTTCAAAATTTAGAATTGAGAAAGTCCCTCATCGCGAGAAAGCGAAACGCGACTATGACATCATAAAATTCAATTGTTATTTGTAGACCGAAGACACTTTGCGGGCAGTGTCCAATCACCGCACCGACACCGGGGCCGCCGGGGGAGTAGTCCCTGACGCGCAAGCCCTGGGCATCCATCATTTTCGCCCGATGTTTTGAAAGGAATTCCCTTAAGGCGAGAAAGGCTCCGCGGATGGCCCTGCCGATTCCGGACGCCGGGCACGATGGACAATTTCTAATACTCCGCCAATGGGCGAGTAATAATGGGGTGCCATATTGATACTGTTCATGGAGGTCGGCCGCCCCTTCGCCGCTATTCTCCCCCTGTAGTGACGAAGGGGCGCGGCGGCCTTACTGTCCGAATGACGCGGGTTGTTGCTGTCGGCAGTTTCAGTGCTCAACGCCGGGCAAGGTGAAGAAGCTCTATGTCGGCATCAAGACCGATGCCGCCAACATAGACGGGCGAATGCGAGACGGGATCCCACCCCACGCCGCTATCGCAGGAACAATCGGGAATCCGCGCCAGCATATGCGCCGGACCGCCGCGAATGGGCTGGGAGAGAAGCAAGCCGCTGTCGAAATCATCATCCACAAAGGCAATTTCGTCGTCGACAATTATCCAGTGACCGGCACTTACGGCAGCGGGCATGGTGGTAATCTTTCGAGGTTTTCCGTCGATACGCCAGACGCCCTGCGCGCCGGAATGCTCGCCATAGAGTTCCTGGCCCCTGATTCTTATGCTGGTCCAACCGGCATAAGGCAGAGGTGTCACGCGGTTGCCGTGGTCGAGATCCACGCGCCACAGGCGCCAGACATTCTTGTCGAGTCCGGGAAAAATCAATGAACGGCCGTCAGCTTCCCACGCCGGCGGAGCCATATAACCTCCGCGAAAAGGAATTGACGCGAGCACACTGCCCGCCGTCGAGATAATGCGAATTCCGACTGATGTTGTTTTTTGCGAAGAAATCGCGATGCGCCTGCCGTCGGGCGACCAGCGGGGCTCCGCATAGGCTGCATCGTCCGGATCCAGCTCGAACAGTTTGCGCGCGCTTCCCGATTTCGGAAATACCCATACACCTGCGCTGTTCGGCCTTATCAATGCGGCCGCGATGGTCCCATCGACGGAAACATCCGGGGTGAATGCAAGGCCGTTTTCGCTCTCAAGGAATAGCGGGTCTGTTCCTGAGGCTGGTGGTCGCGCCAAACCATTCTGCATCCGCGAAATTTCCACGGCGAGAAGCCCATTGGAGCCGGAACTGAGGCGCTCCATCGGTTGCGGACCTGATAGAATGCGGGTTGGCGAACCTCCTTCAACTGGCCACGCCCAGATCGCATAGTCGCCGCTACGTTGCGTCGTGGTGAAAAGGGTCTTCGAATCGGCTGAAAAGGCGAGCCCAAAGCCCTGCCCCGTCTGATTGCAGTCCGAATTTCGCTCCCTGCCCGTGTACAGATCGAACAGGATTAGCCGGCTGACGCCGTTCCCGAAATCCCGGCAGAATGCGACCCATTTCCCATCGGGCGATACGGCAGGTTCGGTTTCATCATAAGTAGCAGAAGAAGGCCGCGCCAATTGAACGCGGCGCCCGGTCGCCAGGTCAAAGCGCATAACCCGGTCATCGCCATTGGCATCGATCGCTTCCTGGAAGAACAATTCCTTTCCCGAAGCGGCCCATGCGACATGGGTGCGTTCGGCCGTGCGGCACCGCGCAACTTCGTGCGGCGATCCCACCAGCGACGGCACGATCATGATCCGGCACGGCACGCCAGGCTTGTAGGCAACATAGGCGATCTGGCTTCCATCGGGCGACCAGCTGGGGGAGCTGTCGTCATAAGGATCGTCCGTCAGTTTCAGGGGGTCGCCACCCGAGATGCGGCGAATATAGATCTTGCGGGTGATAGAATTCGGTCCGGCGGAATAGGCGATCATCGTGCCGTCGGGCGAAATGGCAGGATGACGTTCAACGAGAGACGTGCCGATCGGAACCTCGGATCGCGCGACCGTCCATTGCATCGCCGGCGCGGGCGACACCGGCCGCTTATCGAGCATGAACCACGAGATGAGCGCGACACTTCCCGCTATCAGCGCAATCAGGAGGCCGACCGTTCTCCAGCTGCGGTCGAACCATGTGGCGTTGCTGGTAAGTACCCCGCTTTCGGCCTGGGGCTCATCCGGCTGATGAACGTTTTCCACACCGCCATTCGCCATGTCCGGTGCAGGGACATTGGAATCCGGGGACAGAGGGCTCGGCAGGACGCCCTTCAACTTGTAGCCGATACGCGGGATCGTCTCGATATCGAATTCGCGCCCGCCCAGTTCCGCGATCCGGCGGACTTTGGCGATGCTCTGATTGATGGAATCTTCGCTGACTGAGAGCCCGCTCCAGCAGGCATCGATCAAGTCCTTGCGCGAGATCACCGCACCCTTGGCGCGTGCCAGCGCGACGAGGACCTGCATGACCCTCGGTTGAACCGCTTCCTCGCGTCCGTCGATCACGACCTGCCGCCTCGAAGGTCGGACCTCGATCCGCCCCAGAGTGAAGTAGGCCTCGCGTGCAAGATCGACGACCGGAACAACGCGCGAGAATTCAGGACGTTCGTTCATCGGCGAATGATCAGGCCGATCATGCAGCGATCAGGGCCTGCGCCATTCCAATCTCGGTATGGCTGAGGCCATATCGACGCAATGTTGGACAATGGCCGCGCCATGCAATGAACGGCCGAGGAACACCCCACGTGGAAAACCCTCCAACAGCGTCCGGCTAGGCGCCAGTCTAGCCAATGATGTTTCATGGGTAAATGTGACCACCAGAACGAAATGGGAATAGATCATCACCGGATAGACGCAAAAATGACTCGTCGCCTCGTGTCGGTCCCAAGGCGAACCCAATTCGATCGGTGAGAATTTCACCCAAATGGACCTGACTTGCGCGCGTCGGTCCGCCGCTCGAACGAGATCAGGAATTCCGGACAACCATTCATCGGCGCTGGATCATGCCGGTCATGGATCGATCAGCCTCCGGTGACCGCCGCGCCCTTTCAGATCACCGAAGCAGCGCCCCTAATCGATGGCGAGGCGAACAGCCCGTTCATCGATAGCGACGAGCGCTATCCAGCAGAGAGGCAAGCACATGAATATGCGAAAGATCGGGATCGCAGCCGCGTTCGGCGCCGCAGCCCTGATGTCCGCCGCAACCAGCGCCATGGCGGCCAAGACCAAAACCACTTACATCCAATTGGACGGCTATTGCGACGTCGTTACCCTGACTGTCTTCTCCTGGCATCAGGCCGGGGAATACGACAACAGCTGCGACGGCGTTAACGGCGTCGGTTCAGGAATGGAAGGCAAGGTCGTCGGGGTTTCGCCCAAGGATCTGACGATCGGGGAAACCTATTTCGGGGACGCCGATTCCACCTACCTGTTCAATTTTCAATATCCGCTGAGAACGGGCGGCTGGTGGAGCGTTTTTCAGAGCTCCGACGGCGTCAACTTCACCGCCAAGAATAGCGGCACCTACACGATCGTCGGGCCGGAAGCGATACGTCTCCCACGTACGGGACAACCCCTCCATCTCGCTGTGAAGAAATAACCGGGGTCCCGCCGCGCGATCGAGGGGCGAAGTGACCCTCCTTCGTAACTCCCAAATCAAGACTGACGGCGGGCCTTGTCGACAACTCCGTTTTGTACCCAACAGAGAGAGAAGTATCATGAACAGGACAAAAACCGCGATCTTCGCCGCACTCACCTCCGCGACACTGATAGCCGGCGCAGGCAACACCAAAGCACACGATGCCAAACAGACGGGCACGTTTTACATAGCGCTCGATGGCCAGTGCGATGTCGTGCAGCTCACAATCTTTCCCTGGCATCAGGCAGGAGAATTCGACAACAGCTGCGGAGCCCCCGATGGCGTCGTCGGCTCCGGCATGTGGGGGAACGTCACCGGCATTCATCCCAAGGATCTGACCATTTCGGAGACGAACCGCGATGATCCCAAGGGCACCTATCTGTGGAACATTCAGTATCCGCTGCAGACAGGTAATACCTGGAGCATCTACTTAAGCTACGACGGCGTCAACTACTACTATTACGCCTCCGGCACCTACACCATGACCAACAGGGAGGCGATGCATTCCCGCCGCCCCGGTACACCCGTCCATCATCTTGTCCGGAGCAATTAGCGCCTCACAGGGAGAAAACGGCCGTGCATTCAATAGTCGCCGCAGCCGTTCTTGTCGGGTCTTTGCACAACCCGTCAACTCTCATGGCGCCGGTGGAACTCATCCATTCGATAGACACCAACCCCGCTGCGGGACTGCTGCAGGACAATGCCGGAAATTTCTCCGGAACTACTGAAAAAGGCGGTGCCATGGGGTATGGCACCGTTTTCAAGCTCACGTCGGACGGGACTTACTCAAGTCTTCATGATTTTGCGGGAGTTCTAGACGGGCAGACTCCTCTGAGCGACCTGATCAGCGATGCCAGCGGTAATCTTTACGGCACCACAGAATATGGCGGCGACGGCAGAGACGGCGTGGTGTTCAAGGTCACGCCAAACGGAACCGAGACAGTTCTGTACTCATTAGAAGGCGACATTGACGGCGCAAATCCCCTTGCGGGCGTCGTAATGGACAGCCAGGGAAATCTTTACGGCACAACCTATTATGGCGGCGGCCAATGCTCTATCAACCCTTTTGCCTGCGGCACTGTGTTCAAAGTGACGGCGGGCGGTTCGGAGGCCGTGCTTCACGCTTTCTCCTGCGCCGATGGTTGCTTTCCGATGTCGGGACTCATTCTCGATAAGAAAGGCAATCTATACGGCACAACCTACGACGCCGATACCGGGGGCGGGACGATCTTCGAAATCACCGCCCGTAACGCCTTCAAAACATTGTTTACATTCAAGGAACAAAGCGGCGGCATCAACCCGACGGGCCGTCTTCTGAGAGACAAAAACGGCAATCTTTACGGCACTACCAACTCCGGCGGCGCCAACGGCTATGGAACGATCTTCAAGCTGGCAATAGACGGCAGCGAAACCGTACTCCACTCCTTCACATATGCAGAAGGCGCCCTTCCAAGGGCGGGGGTGATCAGCGACCGCCAGGTAAATATCTATGGCACCGCCTCAGCCGGCGGCAACCGCTCCTGCGGTACGGTTTTCAAGGTTACCCCGGATGGTCATGAATCAACCATCCATACCTTCTTTCCCAATCAATACATCGATGGTTGCGGGCCACGGGGAGAATTGCTCCAGACGAAAAACGGCAATCTCTACGGCACCACTTACTCTGGTGGGTCCGACAACCCGGTGACGATGTTCGTCATCACACCATGATCGCGGGGCATAATTTTCTGCCGACGCGCCGGACGCCCTACCTGGAGAACTCTCTATGCTCACCCTGATCCTTGCTGCCGCAGCAGCATTATCCGGCCCTCCGAGCCCTTTGCCGCCGGTCGAACTCTATCACTCCATAAGCGCAAACCCTACCGCCGGCCTGTTGCAGGATGCCGCGGGCAATTTATACGGAACGACTCAAACTGGGCCTCTCGGCGCCGGCAATGTGTTTAGGCTTGGACCCGACGGTACCTACACCAGCCTGTACGATTTTCAGTTGGGCGGTGATGGCGGGTATCCCCTAAGCGACCTGATCATGGACGCCGCTGGCAATCTATACGGCACCGCGCAATCCGGCGGCCTCCACAACAGTGGTATAATGTTCAAACTGGCACCGGACGGAACAGAGACGGTGCTGCATTCATTTTCGGGTGGCGCCGATGGCGCATTTCCCGCCGCCGGCGTCGCTATGGATGCCAATGGCAATTTGTACGGCACGACTGTCGATGGTGGCGCGGCGTGCTTCTCCAATACCGGCTGTGGAACAGTTTACAGGATAACCCCGGATGGAGTGGAAACCGTTCTCCACGCCTTCACCTGCGACGATGGCTGTCTTCCCACCGCCGGCGTCATCCTCGACAAAAAGGGCAATCTATATGGCACGACCCTAGGCTGGACTGGCTTCGATCCGACCGACGGGAATGTGTTCGAAATCGACGCCCATGGCACTTTCAAGGTGCTTTTCACTTTCGGCGGCCTAAACGGCGCCAATCCCCGCGGACGCCTGCTCAGGGACAAGAGCGGCAATCTCTACGGCACCACATCGGCAGGCGGCAGCCTCAATTGCAGCGGAAAAGGCTGCGGCACCGTTTTCAAGCTTTCGCCTGCCGGAAGTGAAACAGTCCTGTACACCTTTGCGGGCTATGACGGCCTCTATCCCCAGGCCGGGCTGATTGCCGACAAAGCCGGCAATCTCTACGGCACAACGCAATTTGGCGGCCCCTTCAGTCGCGGTTGCGGCACGGTTTTCAGGATCACTCCGAACAGCCAGGAAACGACGCTCCATTCCTTCTATCCCAACCAATACATCGATGGCTGCGAACCACTCGGGGTTTTGCTCCGGACAAAGAACGGCAATCTCTACGGCACCACATATGCCGGCGGAACCGGCAATACGGGGACGGTGTTCGTCGTGACGCCATGACTGCGAGAGAGCGCTCGCCGAAATTATGGAGGAGGCTATTATGTTCGCATTGATTGGCGCGGCCACGATTGCCGCCTCGTTGACCCGCCCCCCCCAATCCACTGCCGCCGGTGGAGCTCTTTCGTTCGATCAGCAGCTACCCCTCCGCAGGCCTGATCCAGGACAAGGCCGGGAATTTGTATGGAACGACGCAATCAGGCGGCGCTCACAACGCCGGGAATGTCTTCAGTCTGACGACGAACGGCACCATCACCAGCGTCTATGATTTTACCGGCGGCTCCGACGGCGGCGCGCCCGTGAGCGATCTCATCTCGGATGCGAAAGGCAACCTCTATGGGACTGCCCAGTCCGGTGGTGGCGGCGACGGTGTGGTTTTCAAGCTGGCACCCGATGGGACAGAGACGATATTGCACGCCTTTTCAGGTGACGAAGACGGTAAGGGACCGACCGCTGGCCTGGTCATGGACCGTAAAGGCAATTTTTACGGGACGACCCCGCTTGGAGGACTGTGCAGCGTAGATGCAGGTTGCGGCACCGTGTTCAAGCTGACTCCCAACGGTGTCGAGACCATACTCCACAAATTCAGTTGCTTCGACGATGGATGTTATCCCGCCGCAGGCGTCATCCTCGACCGAAAGGGGAATCTCTACGGCACAACCGCATCCAACAACGGGAATGTCTTCGAGATCACCGCCTCCGGCGCATTCCAGGTGCTGCACAGATTCGGCGGAAATGGCGACGGAAACCAGGCCCTTGGCCGGCTCGTCAGGGACGATGACGGCAATCTTTATGGCACAACGGAAATTGGCGGCACCGGCGGCTCGGGAACCGTATTCAGGCTCGCGCCGAACGGCACGGAAACCATACTTCATTCCTTCGCCGGCACCGACGGCTCGATTCCAGGCGCGGGGCTGATTCGCGACAGCAAAGGCAACCTATATGGCACGGCCGCAAATGGCGGTGCGGGCTGCGGCACGGTTTTCAAACTGTCGCCGCATGGCCAGGAATCGACCCTGCATTCCTTCTTTCCCAATCCATATGTCGACGGCTGCCGTCCGCTCGGCGGCCTCCTGTTGACGAAGAACGGTAATCTTTACGGCACCACCTATTTGGGCGGCACCGCCAATACTGGGACGGTGTTCGTCGTGACCCCATGAGCCAGGAAAAAGACCATTCAGTCGCAGCGCGAAAAGCATTCCAGGGGAGAGTACCATGTTCGCATTGATCGCCGCAGCCACCGTAGCCGTTTCTCTGAAAGTGCCACCTGATCCCTTGCCTCCCGTGGAGCTTTACCGCTCGGTCAGCACCAACCCTGCCTCGGGACTTCTACCGGATGGTGCGGGGAGCGTGTACGGGACAACCGAATGGGGTGGCACGAGCGGACGCGGCAGCCTGTTCCGGCTGGCCGCGGATGGCACATACTCGGTGGTTCATAGTTTCGCCGGCAATCCGGATGGTGAGGCACCGCTGGGAGATCTGTTCGTGGATTCAGCCAGCAATCTCTATGGCACGACAGTGTTCGGCGGCATTGCCGAAATTGGCACGGTGTTCAAGGTAGCGCCGGACGGGACCGAGACGGTATTGCATTCCTTCCTGGGCACGGCCGACGGATCCGCTCCCGGGGGGGGCGTGGTTATGGATACGCACGGCAATATTTACGGCACAACCCAATTCGGTGGCGCGTCATGTGGTGACAGCGACGGCTGCGGCACCGTGTTCAAATTGGCGCCCGACGGCTCCGAAACCATTCTTCACGCTTTTACCTGCAGCGACGACGGCTGCTATCCGCTGGCAGGCCTGATAGCCGACAAAAAAGGCAATCTCTACGGCGCTACGTCTGATGGGAGCAAGGGTTCAGGCAAGCTCTTCGAGATCACCGCGCGCGGCGTCTTCGAGATTCTATATCGCTTCCCTGATGATGTGGTTCACGGCATGTTTCCGACCGGCCGCCTTGTGAGGGACAATGACGGCAACCTGTACGGTACGACCTATATTGGCGGAACCCAGGCCTACGGAACGGTTTTCAAGTTTTCACCGACCGGCTTCCTGACCGTTCTGCACTCTTTCACGGACACCGACGGGGCAGAGCCGTACGCAGGTCTCGTCCGAGATTCCAAGGGCAATCTCTACGGTGCGACATCGCTCGGCGGCAACAGGGATTGCGGCACGGTTTTCAAGGTTACCCCGGGCGGCCAGGAAACGACCCTCCACACCTTTTTCCCCAACCTGAATATCGATGGCTGTCAGCCGATAGGGGACCTGCTCCAAACAAAGAACGGGAATATCTACGGCACGACCTATCTCGGCGGTTCGGGCAATCACGGCACTGCGTTCGTGATCACGCCATGACCGCAGCACGGAAGACTATGCACGACAAACCGACCAGCAAACCAAAGGAGTTTTCCATGCGCAACCTCATCGCAACAGCCATTTGTATTACCTCCTTCGCCGTCGCGCAGGGTCCGGCGCAAGCCGGAGAGTTCGGTAAAGCACTTGGCGGGGCGCCATTTGCGGGTCTCATCCGGGATGATGCCGGGAATCTCTATGGAACGGAGATCGCAGGTGGGCAGGAAGGCGACGGACTCGTGTTTCAGCTCTCTCCGGACAATACGTTTACCGAAATCTACCAAATCGGCGGGGGCAATGATGGCACGCTGCCCGAAAGCGCTCTGTTCAGGGACGCAAGCGGCTATCTCTACGGGACTGTTAAAGAAGGCGGAACGGGCACCGCATGCACGTCGGGATGCGGCACACTCTACAAGGTTACGGTGAATGGGAACTATACGGTGCTGCATGACTTCGCGGGCGGCAGCGACGGGGCCATGCCCGTTTCCAGTATCATTATGGATGGAGCCGGCAATATTTACGGCGCCACGCCTTACGGAGGTAGCGCCTGCGGCGACCCGAATGGCTGCGGCGTGGTGTACAAGCTGACACCGGGTGGTGTCGAAACGATACTTCATGCCTTCACCAACGGCAGCGACGGAGGGTATCCCTATGCTGGTGTGGTTCTCGACAATGGAGGAAATATCTACGGTGTTGCCGGCGGGGGATCAGGCACATTTGGAAATGTCTTCAAGATCAGCAACAAGGGCAAGTTCAAGGTGCTGTTTACTTTCCACGGCGGCGCTGATGGCGGCTGGCCGTTCGGCCGCCTGCTCAAGGATGGCAGCGCCCTTTACGGCACCACCAACATAGGCGGCGCTCACGGCTATGGTACGGTTTTCAAGGTCACGACCGCAGGCAACGAGACAGTGCTTCACTCCTTTACCGGCACCGACGGCGCCAATTCCGTCACCGGGCTGATCAGCGACAAAAAACACAATCTCTACGGCACGACACAATTTGGCGGCAGCGGCAGCTGCAATTGCGGCACGGTATTCAAGGTGGCGCCCAGCGGCCAGGAAACCGTACTTCATTCTTTTGCCGGTGGTGACGATGATGGTGCGCAGCCGCTGGGCGACCTCATCATGGACAAGGCAGGCAATATCTACGGCACAACATTCGAAGGCTTCGTCGAGAATGGCGGCGGCATGTTCATAATCACGCCTTAGACAGGGCGAAGAATGCCCCGAGGCCGGACAAAGCGGAGTATCTCCGGCAATCGCTGCGATGTCGATTTGGACCGGCTCGTTCCGCTCGCGAAAAACGTCCTGATGCCGCGCGTTCCGAGCAGCAGGAGATTCCCGCCATTGCGGTGGAGCAATGGCGGGAAGGTGCGCCGCAGGGCGGCCGTTAGTGGGTCCTTGCGGGAACCCTCGCCCGCGGCAGCAATTCTGGTGCGCGCGATCCGCCCTAGCGGACCGGTTTCAGTGATGTGACGAAGTCGTCGTGGTGCTGCTTGAACTGCCGAAACAGGCAAGCGCGCAAATCACGCCGGCTGTTACGACAGCTCCACCGACAACAAAGGGATTGGCGAAAAAGCTTGGCGCCGCGGGGCCTGCAGCCGGCCCGGCAGGCAGTTCCTGTGCCTCCGGTGTCGGCGCAGGTGTCTGGTCGGTCTGCGTAGCACCCGCCGCCGGCACTGCAGGAGCCGGAGCTTCGCTGGCCGCGCCGCCCGATGTTGCTCCGCCGCTCTCGCCCTGCGCCAACAGGATCGGCTGACCCGCGGCCGTCACCTGCGCCCATGCCGAATCCGCGCTCGCACTTGCCACCATCGTGGCCACAGCCACGGCAACCCATTTTCTGTGCATGGAAACCCCCTTCAATAATACTGCCCTAGGCCTATTGTAGGGCATTACCGTAGCACGGTTACGCCTTAGTGCAACATAATTTTCTGTAGTATATTACCCTACAATCCAGATGACCCGAACCATCCCGCAAAGAGCCTTGAGCGCTTAGATTGCAGGATTACAAGCTGCCAGGGGCAGACGTCGCGGAAGTCGGCCGCGAGCGTGAAGAGACAATGCGCCCTGGCACCGCTTATCTGCCGGACGCGACCTGCCAGTTGTTCGATTGTGCAGAAAACAATAAAGAAAAGCCCCGCTGTTTGAGGGGAGGCCGGCGGGGCTTGCCTGCTGCCGCCTCAAAGTCACTGTCGGCCATTTCGTCATGGTCGCGTTTTGTCCGACTGGATTTTTCTGATCAAATCTGCTACGCATTTTGTCACGATGATATGGTGCGCCCGACGCTCCGCGAAGGAGTGAGCGGGTGTTTCGTTTTCGGTGCGGCGCAGCGAGCGCGCTCTTTTCCGCGCCCTGCTGGACTTGATCGCGAAACCGGCCACAGCCGTGACGGCCGTCACGGTCATTTGCCCATGGCGCGCAATAGGGTGCAGAAGCTTCGGAATAGTCGAAGCCTGATAACCCCGGAGGCGTCCATGACAGATTACACGGCTCCTGTGCCGCTCAACTCCATACTGCCTTTCAACCGCAACCTTCATTCGGCTCCGGAAGAGACAATGATCGCAAATCTGGGGCGACCGCTTATGCCCCTGACGACCAGGGATCAGCCGGAGCGGGCGAGCGATCTTGTAAAGTCGCTCGCCACTGTGGAGCATGTCGATCACTTCAGAGTGTATGGCATAAAGCCTGCCATCGAAAGCCTGCAGGAAATCTTCAAACAAATCAGGGCCGACGAACCGGCTCTGGCGGACGCAATCGGCTATGCCGGCATGCTGGTCGTCCGCCTGCGCCTTCCAGCAAGCGGGCTTCCCTCCAGCCAAATCAGCAATCACGCCTGGGGAACGGCCATCGACTTCAATATCGATGGCGGTACGCCGCCCGGCAACACCGGCCAGACCGTGCCATTGGGTATCGCGAGACTCATCCCTTATTTCAACGCCGCCGGCTGGTATTCCGGCGTGGCCTTTCACGACGAT
>Ga0206891_10298_pt1 | contig 12190 bp, 6 predicted proteins | sample Alteio_BWOrgHeat_55_FD_153246 | JGI IMG/M metagenome (GOLD analysis project Ga0206891, IMG submission 153246) | Enriched cells from forest soil in Barre Woods Harvard Forest LTER site, Petersham, Massachusetts, United States - Alteio_BWOrgHeat_Nextera7 ...
CGAAGGATATTGCTGTTAACCACATTAAACATAGGCCTGTTTCCTTCTGGTCCGACCAGTTCACCTGGCGAAATAGTACGCTCGGTGACGACACCGTCGAACGGCGCCGTGATCGTAAGGTAGTTCACCATTTCTTTTTTTGCTTGGTATGATTCTCGCGCCGAAAGCATTTGCATGCTGTCGACGATCATCTTCGATTTTGTTTGATCGAGTTCATTGACGGCAACGGCTCCGGACGTACTACTCATTTGCAGCAGGCGTTGGTACGTGAGTTTGCTGGTAAAATATTGCGCTCTGGCATCTTCAATTCGCGCCAATCCTTCGGCGAGTTGGGCCTCTAGCTCAGGCGCTTCTAATTCGGCCAATGTCTGGCCTTTTTTTACCTGTGAACCTCGATCAACTCTTACGATTTTTACATATCCTCTCACTTTAGCCTGGATATTCACCATGTCCCACGGACGCAGGTCGCCTGGCAATACGATCGTTTTTGCGGGCTGCAGTTGCTGAACGATTGAAGTCTTAACTTCTTTGGTGGTTCTTTTTGTCTTTGCGGGTTCTTTTTTGGAAGAACACATCGTGACCATGCCCAACAAGGATATTGCAGTCAGCCAGTAAATCGTCTTTGTCATTGTTCTTATTTGTTTTTGGCCTGAAGTCTAAATTTCATAAAGGTCGCTTGCTGGATCCTTCGGGTCCAGGGAAACCGATCGCAAAGAAGCCCTGCGTTGTAAGGCTATAAACACATTGGGCAATATGAACAGCGACGCGAGCGTGGAAGCGATTAGCCCTCCGATGACCGCCTGACCCAATGGCGCTACCTGGTCTCCCCCCTCGCCCAATCCGGACGCCATGGGCATCATACCGGCGATCATCGCGATCCTCGTCATCAGGATCGGACGTATCCTGCTCTTCGCTGCGAGAAAAGCCGCCGTTTTTGGATCGTGCAGCTTCATCCTGAGGTTTTCTGCAGTCGTGATCATGAGCACCGCATTGGCTACCGATACCCCTACCGACATGATCATGCCCATGTACGATTGTAAGTTGAGCGTTGATCCCCATACCAACAATGCCAGCAAACTGCCGGCAATCACTGCCGGCACGGACGACAACACAACGGTCGATACCTTGAACGATTGATAATTTGCACTGAGCAAAAGAAAGATCACGACGACGGCGAGCAATAACCCACGTTGCAAACTGCTCAGGGTCTCGGTCAATAATTTCACTTGCCCTTTCAGGCTAACCGAGACTCCGCGCGGCGGGGTCCCTGCCCGTTCAATCGCTTTTTGAACGGCATCGTTGGCGCGGCCAAGATCGGTACGGTTTAAATTAGCCGTGACCGTTACCAGCCGATTTGGGCCTTCTCGATCATACTCGCCAGGGGCATTCGTTCGGTAAACGGAGGCAACATCGGATAAAATGGGGCGACCACCGATCATCAGCGGAATGTTGCTCACGTCGTTCACACTCGAAATTTCATTTTCGGGGATTTGTACCTGCACCTGGTAGCCTAAACCCGATTTCGGATCAACCCACAGGTTTTTTTCCGTAAAGCGACTGGAAGAAGTTGACGCGACCATGGAACGCGCAATTTGACCGGCTGTAATTCCCATTTGCCCTGCGCGTCGTCGGTCAATGTCAATTTGAATGATCGGGTATTGGATGGGTTGTGGAATCTGTACATCTCGCAGTGAGGGGATCTTCTTCATTTCATTTTCGATCCCTCCGGCAAAACGATATGCTTCCCGGATATCTTTCGCCGTCACGGATACTTCGATGGGCGTGGAGGAACCCTGGCTCATGATCTTTTCGACTAATTCTGTCGGCTCAAAAGAAACGCGTACGGTTGGCATTGCCTTTTTCCATCGTTGGCGAAGTCGATCCTTCAAGGCCGCCATGTCCACATGATAGTCCTCCTTCAATGCCACTTGCAAAACGGCTTCGTGAGGACCACTCGTGAAAAGAAAGATCGTGCTAGTGCCATAGCTCGAAGGCTGTGTACCGACATAAGTCGAGGTTATTTGAACATTCTTGTCCCCTGCTTCATGCTTGATGATCTCAAGCGCTTTCAACGCAAATTGTTCGGTGCGTTCGAAGCGGGTACCCTCAGGGGCACGAAGCCTCACCTGAAATTGACCCGCGTTCGATTTTGGCAGGATATCATTTCCAATCAACATGAATCCCGTCACGATCAAAAGCAGGCAGGCAACACCGTATGAAATGATCACCAACTTGTTTCGTCTTGAAAATTTCGCCAGCATTTTTTCATACCTGATCTTGAAGCGGTCGAAACGAGTATTTTCCGGGGCAAGAGGCTCATTTATGACTTGCTCCACTTCGCCGGAATCAAGCGCCAGTTCAGGCGCCTCTGGGGTAGAGTGGGGTTTCATCAGCCAGTTGGAAAGTACCGGCACCATGGTCTGGGCGATTAAATACGATGCGATCATCGCAAAACCAACGGACAGAGACAGCGGGAGAAACATTGATTTTGGAATTCCCTCCATTATAAAAGACGGTGCGAACACGGCCAAAATGCACAAGAGAATAAGCAATTCGGGGAACGCGATTTCAAGGCAGGCGTCCAGAATCGCTTTTGCCTTGCTCTTGCCCATCTCAATGTGTTGATGAATGTTTTCGATCGACACGGTGGCCTGGTCGACGAGGACACCAATGGCCAACGCGAGTCCACTCAACGTCATGATGTTAATGGTTTGACCGACAAGGTTCAAAAGGATTACAGCGGTTAGAATGGATAGCGGAATGGTAACCAAGACGATGACCACGCTACGCCAGTCGCGCAGAAATAAAAAAACCATGAGGCCGGTGAGCAACGCGCCCAGCACGCCTTCCCCAATGAGGTTTTTCAATTGGTTAGTGACGTAAACGGATTGGTCAAATTCATAGTGAAGCTTAACATCTTCGGGTATCGCCTCACGCATGCGCGGTAACGCCTCCTTGATGTTGTTGACGACGGCTAAGGTAGATGCATCAGCTTTCTTAACGATTGGAATATATACCGCCCTCTTGCCGTTGACCAGGGCATAGCCCACGGTGATGTCCGCAGCGTCTTGCACGGTGGCAATGTCTTTCAAAAAGACGACAGGACCGGCATTCGTTTTTAATGGCACGTTTAAAAAGTCCTGCGGATTGCGGATGAGTGAGTTGACAGGCGTCATGAGGGTGTAATCGCCAATACGTACGTTGCCGGCAGCCGAGGGTTGATTGGTCGCCGCGACTACCTTGACCACATCTTCGGGAGAAATTTTGTAACTGCGCAACAAGTCAGGATTTACACGAATGATAATGGTACGCTGGTTCCCACCAAAGGGTGGTGGCGAAGAGACACCTGGAATGGTCGAAAACATCGGTCGTATTCGGGATGCTGCGAAATCTTGTAGTTCATTCAACGTTCGGCCATCACTCTCGAAAACCAATTCACCAACGGGAACGGAACTGGCGTCGAAGCGCACCACTTGAGGTGGCACGGTGCCTTCCGGCATGTAGGCTCTGGCCCGTGAAACATTGTTTGCCACTTCGGCAGTGGCCTCGGCCATGTCGGTACCCGGATAAAAAGTAAGCTTCATCAGAGAAAGGCCCTGAATACTTTTCATTTCGATATTTTTAATTCCCTGAACATATAGGAAGTGATCCTGATAACGGGTTGCCATGAGGCCGTCCATTTGATCGGGAGCCATACCTCCATAAGGTTGTGCGACATAGATGGTCGGAACATCCAATGCCGGGAAAATATCAACAGCTATTTTAGTTGACGAAACTGCCGCAAAGAACAGAATGGCAAGAACAGCTACAACAACAGTGATCGGCTTACGCAAGGACGACTGGATCAGGTTCATGTGCTCACGTTAGTTGATCTGACTAGTCATGTAAAAAAGGTTGCCCGTGGCTGCGGCTTTCAGCAAGACGGCACGCCATACATTGTTAAAGGCAATGGATTTGTCAACGTCGGCGCGATTTAGGAGGTAAAAATTCTGAGCCAGATCCGCGATCGTACCGAAGCCGGAGCGGTACCGGGCTCCGGCCTGGCGATAGGAAGCAAGGGCTGCATTGAATTGAACGGGGGCCTCATCGGCCTGTTGCCGAGCCAGCGCCAACTGGATGTTTGCCAATTCCAGTTGCTTGTACGCTTTTAATTCAGCCTCCTCATAAACGTATTGCGCTTTCTGAATTTCAAATACCTCGCTTTTATATTCCCGGTTTATTCGCGTGTAGTTTAACAGGTTCATTCGAAAGCTGACGCCCGCATAGTAATTGTAAACCTGGAAAGGAACGCCGGACGAAAAACTGTCACTGTAGGAATTGTTTTTATTCGAGATGCCCGATCCGCGGGCGTATCCAATTCCAGTAAGCAATATTGAAGGAGCGTACGAGCGCCGGATCGCGACGGAACGGGATTCCCTGAAATTAACGAGCGCGCGAAAATATTTTAACTCGGGTACGTGGCCAATGTTCAAAGTATCCGTTGGAAAATCATGCGGCAATTGCAGGAAAAAACGAGCGGAATCGATTACGATGTCATTCTTTTCGCCGATCAATTCGGCCAACCGGATCAATTGCGAATACTCATTCTTCTTGCTTTCGAGGTAGAGCAATTTGGCCTTCGACACTTCCGCCGCGGCAAATGAGCTATCAGCCCCCGCTTTCAATCCCGATACCGCCCCCGCCCGTACCACCTCTTGTAGTCGTTGTGCGCGTTTCAGGTTATTTTCTTGCACGATACTTAATTTCTCTCCTACCAACGCCAGCAAATAAGCATCGGCTACTTTCACTTGTTGTTGAAAAATTTCATTTTCGTAATCGGCCTGCGCGGAGTTCCAAGCGGACTTGGCCACTCCGACATTGGCAGCTACCTTGCCGAAATTGAACGCCTTCCAGTCCACTTCAATCGTTCCAAAACTTCCAAATACGGGATTGTAATTATTCTGCTCATGGATCCCTCCCGAAATCGATGTCGATAAACCTTCGTTGGAGATATAAGCGCCGTTCAAACTGTTGGACGTGGCATAGTTCACTTGCCCGCCCGCCAGCAATGCGGGCAGATATTCTGTTTTACTGGCACTGAATTTTTTTTCTTGACCTTGAACCTCAGCCTGTTTGGCTTTTATCAGGGGATAGTTGATACGAGCCTCATCCAGGCAATTTTTTAGGGTGAGAACACGCACCTCCTGACCATGTAAAGTCGCGGTTGCGATTAGAATGGCCATTGCCGTTGAAAACCCAGGACGGACGAAACAGTACATCGGATTCCTCAAACCACGAAAGTAGTCTTGAATCCTCCTGTAATTCTCTTTTTAAATGTGAACGCCTATGTAATGGTAGTTTCGGCTGAAGGTGTAGCGAACGGTAAGGTGGTACGTATCGCTTATGGCTTTTACAATTGAAAGTCCCAACCCCAACGACGTGGACTTCGGATTGGACTTTACAAATCGTTCGAAAAAGCGCGAAGGATCTTCCTGGAGAGTCTCACCGGTATTGGCAAATTCGAATCCGTCACGACGAATGGTAATGATGATCGATCCGGCCTGGGCATTGTGCTTGATCGCGTTCACAACGAGGTTTTCCAGAAGAATGTCGGCGAGAAACGAATTCATCTTCACTTCGAGAATATCATGAAATTCCTTCTTCACTCTAATCCCCTTCATCCGAATGAGCTCATCGAACGTAGCCAAGTGATAGTTAATACGCTCGTTTATGTTGATGGCCTCCAGGTTGTGAAATTGCCGATTCTCGATGCGCGAAAGTATAAGCAATGCCTCGTTGAGCTTCGAGAGACGATTCGCCGCAGTTAACGCAGTGTCAATCATTCCCATCTGCTCTTCGAGAAGGCCGGGGGATTGCATAAGTACTTCCAACTTGTTCTTAATAATGGCGAGAGGTGTTTGAGTCTCATGGGACGCATTCTCCGAAAATGACTTCAACGTGTAAAATTCCTGATTGATTTTGGATGTCATTTTCTCAATGGCCGCAGCAAGTTCATTGAATTCAGTTATAACATCACGTTCAAAATGGAGGCTTTCAGGGCGTTCCACTTTGTAGGTATTTATCGTCTCCAGGATGACGTAGAACGGTTTCCATATTTTTTTTGAAAGCTGATTATTCAACAGGCTTAGCACCATTATGAAAGCCAAAAATAGAAATACTTCAAGCAGGATAACGCCTTCGATAATGTCCTTTCGCTCCACCAACGCTCGCCTCACATAGATTTTGTAGTATTGATGGTTTAGGTATTTGTTGACAGCAATTTGCCGGTATAAAATCAATCGTTTCTCAATGTGGTCGTAAAGGACTGTATCCGACGTGGTTTCGGTACTGTCAGCAAACTTTCCCGTTCGTGCCACCTCAACGCTATTGGCCGAATATTTCTGGAAGTAAAGTAAGCTGTCAGAATGGGCTAACGTTTCGATGTAATAATTCTTTCTTTCCCGAAGTCGGTAATTAAAGTCCTTGTCAATGATGAGTTGAAACAAGAAATAAAAAAGTACACCTCCCAGGCAGAACACCACCAGGGATGCCAGCACAAAATACAAATTTGTTCTATTCAGCAATTTCATGCGTCAAGGAATTTATACCCCATGCCATAAACGGTATGTACATAATCGTGAGCGCCGGCCGCAATTAATTTTTTCCGCATGTTACTTACGTGATTATAAATGAAGTCAAACGAATTAACCGAATCAATGTAATCACCCCAAAGATGTTCCACGATCGATTCTTTGGTGAGTACCTTATTTTTGTTGGCAATAAAATAAACCAAAAGATCAAATTCTTTTCTTGTTAACGTCAAGGCTTGATCATTCACCCATACTTGCAAGGTGTCGGGAACAATTTTGATCTCATGAAAAATAATTTCCCGGTTTCCGCGGAATTTCCGGCGTCTCAAAAGTGACTTCAGCCGTGCATTCAACTCCGACAAATGGAACGGTTTCGTCAAGTAGTCGTCCGCCCCGACATCAAGTCCTGTGATTTTATCCTCAAGGGAATTTCGCGCTGATATAACGATAATGCCGGTCTCAGGGCGTTTTGACTTTAGTTCTTGAACCAACTTCAATCCACTCCCTCCGGGCAGACCGATGTCGGCCACCACACAATCATATTCATACAAATTGATTTTCTCCAATCCTTCGGCAAAGGTTGATGCCTCTTCGCAGATATATCCTTCTGATTTCAAATAAGTCCGTGCAGAACTTAAAAGCGCCTCTTCATCTTCTACAAGCAGAATTTTCATGGCGTCTAAAAGTAGGGAATGATCCTCACGCAATTCTAAAGTTTTCATAGTCGGTGTTTTCGTGCCTGGAAACCCCTTTTTTAACCACCCGGACTTATTCGGCTTCCTTTACTACAGGTCCTTTCGCCGGTGTAGAGGCGGTCAGCCTTTTGATTCCTTGTTTCTGCCCAGGCTTCTTTTTAGTTTTAGATGTTGAGAGGCGTCGTTTCCATATTTCTGCTTACGCTGTTGCTGTTCAACTGTATCGGCTATTATGGCCTTTATGTGGTCGTGAAAAAGCAGATCAGCCGTACTTTCCGGGAGGAATTGGACGCCGACGAGTATGCAGGTGGCGACGCTATGATTGTCAAAGTTCCCGTGCGGCTGCCTTATCAGGCAAATTTCAATGCTTACGAGCGGCTTGACGGTGAATTCGAACGGGATGGCGAGTTTTACCGGATCGCCAAATATCGCATCGTTCACGACACCTTACTCGTCGTGCTGGTCAAAAGCAAACGCGAAGCCGATCTTCATGGCTCGGTCGTTGACTTTGCTTTAGCTAGCAGCGATTCACCCGTCGCCAAATCAGCTTTGAAACTTATCTCAGGTTTTTTAAAAGAATTTATTCCCCATAAAAGCAATGTTCAAACCGGTTCTTTGGGCTGGTACCTCGCCCTCAGTCCAACACGAATCGACGCGCCGTTGATCTCGCTTTTCTTACCGCTGGTTTCTCCACCACCCAAGTCTTTCCGTCTTAAGACCTGACTTCACAGGCGCGGCCCTCTTCCGTTTCAAAACGGAATGAAGTGACCGGCATGTTTTTCATTTCAAAGAATTCAAAAAAATCCACTATGGAATACAACATTACTGTTCCTAAGAAATATTGTTATGTCCTCTTACTGGTCATATCGATATTTAGATGCCATTCACAAAATAAGATAAGACCCGATTCATTGCTTTCACGAATGCTCGATACCGTTACGATCACTGACAAGGCGAGCCGGACATATTTGCCCGACGTCAAGGGAGTGAATCTTTTTTCGGGAAAGAAAACGAACGTCATCTCCTTGTCCGATGGCGAAGCCAATCTTCCCCAGAATGTAGGCCGTATGATCTTTGCAAAGATCGCTGGGCTCAACTTATGGGACATGGATGGAGCCGGAACGCAGATGAATATCGGCAGTCGGGGAACTGATGCCCACCGTTCCATCGAAATGAACATGCGACAGAACGGCTACAACACGAATTCCGATATTTTCGGGTACCCTGAAAATCACTATACGGTTCCTATGCAAGCCGTCAGCCAGGTCCAGCTCGTTCGCGGATCAGCTGCACTTCAGTTTGGAAGTCAGTTTGGCGGAATGATGAACTACGTCATGAAGGAGGGGGATCCGCACCGGGAGTTCTCTCTCGAAAGCGAGCAGACCGCGGGTTCATTCAACCTCTTCAACTCGTTCAATGCTGTTGGGGGCACGAAGGGGAAGGTGAATTATTATGCGTATTACGACGATCGGCATTCAGATGGATGGCGACCCAATAGCGCGTATCAATACAAAGCGTACTATGCCAATGTGAAGTACAATTTCTCACCAGCCGGAAGCCTGGCATTCCAATTTTCGCGCACGGATAGCCGTCAACAAATTGCGGGAGGTCTGACGGACGCACAATTCCACCAAAATGCGCGTCAGTCGGATCGCGCCCGGAATTATTTTGACCCCATCATCAACATCCCTGCCGTGATACTCAACTATGCCATTTCCCGTAACACCCACTTCCAGCTCACGTCCAATGGCATCTGGGGCGAGCGGAGCAGTGTGCAGTTTATCAATACACCAAATATTTATGACACGATCAATACGTCCATTGACAGCTACAATCCAAGGCAAGTTGACCGTGATTTTTATAAAGGGTTCACTACAGAAGCCAGAATACTCCGCGAGTATTCTCTTGGAAGCATCCCGGGCAAATTGGCGGCTGGAGTCCGGTATTTCAATCAGCAGACCCGGCGGAAACAACTCGGAAAAGGGACCACGGGAAGCGACAATGAAATGACGCTGATCGGACCGTATGGAACAGACCTGAAATTCCATACCCTTAACTATGCCGCCTTCGTGGAAAACAGCTTCCAGGCTAGCAAGGCTTTTTCAATAACTCCTGGCCTTCGCTATGAGGTGATCGACGCGAATATGACCGGTGTGATCAACCACGCTTCGTTTCCTGTATCTTATAAGGGCAACCGAATTTTTCCACTGTTGGGTCTAGGCCTGCAACTACAAACCTCAAAAACAACGCAACTGTATGGCAACATCTCCCAGGCGTACCGGCCGTACTTGTATGCGAGCATCACCCCTGCCGATCAGGTCGGCGTGATTGACCCCAACTTGAAGGATTCAAAAGGATATGATGCTGATATAGGTTATCGGGGTGAGTTGTCAGACTTGGTTAGTTTTGATGTCAACGCTTTCTACCTTTTCTATGGCAACAAAATTGGAAAGTTGACCGAAGTGAACAGCAACAATACAACCTATCAGCTTACAACCAACATCGGAAATTCAGTGGCGCAGGGTGTTGAAGCATACATTAATCTCTCCCTATGGAGTACGTTCGGCGGAAACACTAGAAATACGGATTTGCGAATTTTCAGTTCTCTTGCCTACACGCACGCACGTTACACGAGCGGGGCGCTCAGCAACAACGTCGACAACATTTCAATCGTTGGTAATCGGGTGGAGAACGTTCCCGATTGGATTGAACGGACAGGCCTGGAGTTCCGTCACCGGAACATCACGACGACTTTTCAGGGAAGCTATGTCAGCGATCAGTTTAGCGACGCCAACAATACCCGGTCCGTTGCAACCGGAATCGTTGGCTACATTCCTTCATACACATTATTCGACTGGACGTTCGACTGGCATTTCCTGAAGCAGTTTCATCTTTCAGGGGGCGTGAACAACATCATGAACGTCCGCTACTTTAGCCGGCGGATCAACATGTATCCTGGACCTGGAATATTGCCTGGAGACGGAAGATCTGTCTATTTAACGATGGGGTTCAAATTGTAGCCCGACCGGCGCGGCTGGCGAACATTTTCCGTTGCAATGTCCGCCGGCCTGATGCCGGGTTTATTTGATTTGTGTTTGACTCACGGGGCTGGCAAGCAAACCGTTTCAGTCAACGCCCACTTGATTGTCTTGATCGGCAATACTTCAAGCCGGTCATCCCCTTCGCGGATTTTATAAAATAAATTTGGTTTTACGTTCCGGAAGATGCTTGTTTTACCGCTGCCGTGCCAATGAATCTCAATTCGGTCAATGCCGGTTGCCTGGCCGATTCCAATCTCCCTCCGCAGCGGGGAGGATCCAAAGCTGCCGCCGGAATTGACATCCCGGTAAACGGTCCTCGAAATTCCGCATTCGGTAAACGACAACTTCACCTGCGAACCGATGGCAGCGCGATTGGATTCCCGGCCTTCCAACTGTAAGCAAACCCACCGGTTGTCATTCTGACCGGGGTTAAGGAAGAACGAACTCGGATACGCATCGCCGGGATAAGCGCCGCCCATTTCAATGTAGATGTCCTGATCGCCATCATTATCCATGTCAGCAAACGAGACACCGTGCCCTTTTTGAAGATGCCCGACCCGAGCGGAAGCTGTGACTTCCACGAATCTATTCCCGTTCATGTTCCGGAACATTTTATTGGGGATAAGGGATTTAAAGTCGGGATTGCCCGTGCCCAAATACATATCCAGAAAACCATCGTTGTCGATGTCACCAAAATTCGATCCCATGGCGAATACATTCGTGGTAAGGCCTGCCTGGTCCGCTACATTGGTGAAGGTGCCGTCGTGGTTGTTCCGATACAACAACATTTTTTCAGGATTGCCCTCCCGGATGCTTAGTTTTTCGGCGCCTTCGTAATAAGCCAGCGATTTTCTGAACGTGTAGTCACAAGCGAAAATATCCAGCCATCCGTCGTTATCGTAGTCCCAGAACCAGGTAGGGAAACTGTTTCCGTGTTCCTGGCTAAGACCTGCTGGCACTGTGACGTCAGTAAACGTAAGTTCGCCTTGGCTGGCGCCATTATTTTTCAACAGGAACCGCCGTCCGTCCATGGTGGAGAGAAAAATATCCTTCCAGCCATCGTGATCGTAGTCGCCCGACGTGACCCCCTTTACGAAATTCATGATCGCACACCTCGACTGGGCGGCTACTTCCCGGAACGTTCCGTCTTTGTTGTTGAGGTAGAGTTCGCAAGGGTGGAGTTCGCCCTGCTCGGGCGCCGTTTCGTTTCCGACAAAGACGTCCAGCCAGCCATCGTTATTAAAATCGTTCCACGTAGCGGTTTGCGTCGGGTGGAACGAGAGCAGGCCCGCACGGGTGGTAACGTCCGTGAAGGTACCGTCTCCGTTGTTTCGCAGCAACGAGTTGGGTTCCCTTCCATACTTGCCTTTCCATGCGCCACGTAGGACAAAAACATCCTTAAAGCCGTCATTATTGTAGTCGGTTTGCATCATGTTGAGTCCGCCGGTAATACCGGTCAATCCAACGCTGCCGGACAAGTCCTCGAAGGTTCCATCCCCTTTATTTCTGAAATAATGCATGGCGTCCTCAAGGCCCCATCCCGAGGTAAGCAAGTCAAGAAATCCGTCGTTATCGAAATCCTCCACAATACTTCCACCCGCCATATTCGTCACATCCAGTTTCAGATCGCCGGCGATATCCTGAAAAGGTTTGACGCGATAGGTGGTATCGCCTTCCATCCCGGCTATAAAAAACTCGGGCGTAACCCCTTTCGGGTATTTTCCCAGCGTCATGTAAGCAATATTCAGAAGCCACCGCGATTCATAGTCGGCGTGATCATTTTTCAGCAGTCCTTCATAAATGCCAATCGCCTTTTCCGAACCTGTTTTGTTGGTATGAATCCCCATTCCCTGGATGGGAAGAATGCACGACTCGGCACCATGCC
>Ga0206891_10125_pt1 | contig 12163 bp, 17 predicted proteins | sample Alteio_BWOrgHeat_55_FD_153246 | JGI IMG/M metagenome (GOLD analysis project Ga0206891, IMG submission 153246) | Enriched cells from forest soil in Barre Woods Harvard Forest LTER site, Petersham, Massachusetts, United States - Alteio_BWOrgHeat_Nextera7 ...
GGGACGCTGGAAGAGATTTTTGAGATGTTGACATGGAACCAGCTGCGCATTCACGGAAAGCCCTGCGCCTTTTTGAATGTCGCAGGTTACTACAATACATTGGTTCATTTCCTCGAACATATGGTGCAGCAGCGATTTCTCAAACAGGCGCAATTGGACGCGCTCATTGTCGATTCCAATGCGGTATCGCTTCTGGCGAAAATCCGGGCGTACGTCCCGGTCAAGACAGATAAATGGATCAATAGAAAAGCGACCTGACGGACGCCCTGAGGTTGACGGATAGGTATGGTTACAGTCCGGCAATATATCAATCCGAGCGAAGCGGAGTTGGACAAGACTCTGCTCGAAGAAGCAGGGATTCCTGTCTTCCTGGCGGATGCGAACAGCATGTCGATTGGTTATGGAGGCGTGCTTGGTGGGGTGCGGCTGCAAGTGGAGGATGCTGATTTGGAGCGGGCGCGCCGCGTGTTGGAAGAACGGGAAGGGGTGACGCCGCTCCCCGACGACTTCGTTCCACCAGCGGAGCCGCCGGTTATTGAGCCAACTACCCAGACTGAGGAGGAATGGATCGACACCTTCTTTTGGGGCGGCATCGTGCTGCTGTCGGCATTTGGCATTCTTGCACTGGTGTTCCTGGCGATAGGCGGCGTTGTCTTCGTAACGCTTGGCGGTCTGGCGATTTTATTTCTGGTAGGAGGGTTGGTAGCCTTGGTGCTGCACTCTACTTCCTCCAAGAATGGCGATGATGAGGGGAAAAACTCCAAGAAGTAGCGGCCACTGGTCACGCCGTGTGTAGGAATTCTGATCTGAGGGTAATGCACTCAACGCCAAGCAAATGAACCTGGAAATTGGCATTCGCAGGGCGGAGGCGAAGGACGGCGCGGAGTTGGCGCGCATTTTTTTGGAGTCGCGTCTCGAGACGTTCTATTGGCAGAATCCTGCGCGATTTCGGCTGGAAGATTTTGAGAAGGAGACGGCGGGCGAGGCGGTGTTTGTGGCCGAGGACGAGAGCGGGAAGTTATTGGGATTCATCTCGGTGTGGGAACCGGAGCAGTTTATTCATCATCTTTACATTATCTCCGGTCAGCTGCGACGTGGGATTGGAACGCAGTTGCTGAAGAGCCTGTCATCCTGGTTGCCGCTGCCTTACCAGTTGAAGTGCAAGGTGAAGAATGAGGCCGCCTGCGCGTTTTACCACAAGAACGGCTGGATTGAGAAGGGCCGCGGCATGGACGAGCAGGGTGAGTATCTGGTGCTGGAATTCCATGGGCCCAAACATTAAGTTGTAAGCCGGGAATTGTCGGCGTCGGAGACGATTATGAAAATTGCGATAGCGTCGGATCATGCGGGATTTCGTTACAAAGGGATCGTGGCGGCGCACTTGCGATCCGCGGGACATGAGGTTGTCGATTTTGGGACGGACAGCGAAACGCCGGTCGATTATCCGGATTTTATTCGGCCCGCGGCCGAAAGCGTGGCGAAAGGGGAAGCCGACCTCGGAATTGTGCTCGGAGGCAGCGGGAACGGCGAGGGCATCGTGGCCAACAAGGTGCATGGCATTCGGTGCGCTGTTTGTTGGAATGAGGAGAGCGCGCGACTGGGCAAGCAGCACAACAACGCGAATGTCATTTCCTTCGGCGAACGAATGGTCAGCGAAGAAATGGCGATTCGCATCGTGGATACATGGTTGCAGACCGAATTTGAAGGCGGCCGGCACCTGCAGCGGATCGAGAAAATTCACCGTGGAGAAGAGTGAGCTATTGACCGCTTGGTGCAAGTCCAATGAGTGACCCAAAGGTCAACGACGTTGCGGGCAGCTACGACCGGGTGGCGGACGAATACGTGGCCCGCATTTACGATGAGTTGCGACACAAGCCACTTGATCGCCAACTTCTGGATCGATTTGCCGATAGTGTGAGAGAGGTAGGACTGGCGTGTGATATGGGGTGCGGCCCAGGGCAGGTGGCGCGTTACCTGCAGGAACGCGGCGCGCGGGTTTGTGGCGTTGATTTGTCGCCTGAGATGGTCGTGCGCGCCCGCCGTTTGAATCCAGGGATCGACTTCCAGCAGGGCGACATGCTCGCGCTGAATGTGGAGGACGAGGCGTGGGCGGGCATCGCGGCGTTCTACTCGATCATTCATATTCCGCGTGGCGAAGTGGTGCGGGCGCTTCGTGAATTCCGTCGCGTCCTGCGGCCGGGTGGACGGCTCCTGCTGGCATTCCATATCGGTAACGAGGTCAAACACCTGGAGGAGTGGTGGGGTTACAAAGTATCCGTGGACTTTCTGTTTTTTCAGTCGGATGAAATGGTGGGTTACCTGAAATCGGCCGGTTTTGAGGTCGAGGAGATCATCGAGAGAGATCCCTACCCGGAGGTGGAGCACCAGAGCCGGCGGGCCTACATTTTTGCCCGAAAGCCCTGATCTGGGATTCAGTTTGCCGATCTGGTGGGGATTTGATACGGCGATGCAGGAGAAGTCTGGTGTCCGGAAGGAACCAGACATATACTTTCGTTTCCGAGAGGGGCAATCGAATGAAGATATTTGCTGTGGTATGGCTGTTGGTGCTGGGAAGCGTTTGGCCCGCCAAAGCGGCCGAGGTCAAACGGTTTGAGTTGAATGCGGGAGACACGCTGACGATTGCGGTGCCGCAAACGTTGCGCGTGCATTTTGCTCCGGAGGGGGGCGGACAACCGGCGCATCTGATTCTCTCCGACACCAACGGGGTCTGTGAACTGCGCATGGTGCTGGGCAGGAGCGCCGTAAAGGTGACCGATGACCAACTCAAAGCCCAGCTCCTTGAAGCCGGGAAGAAACTCCTGCCGGCGGTTGTGGAAAAAGAGATCCGGGTACGAGAGCTGAGAGGGGATGGTTGTACTTGTTTCTATTTTGAACTGACGGATAGTCACGCGAATCCTCCGCGATATATACTGCAGGGATTGGGAAGAATTTCCGGATACACATGCGAGTTCGTCATGTTGACGAAACAGAAGAGCGGTGATGTGAAAGACGAGATAATGAGTTCCCTCCGAACGCTGGACATCCGCGCGAAGAAATAAGGTGGAACGCGGCGCTTCTTATTCGACTTGCCTTTGGGAAGTCAAAATGGGATGTAGCAAACCAGTCTGCTGTCACCCATGAAAGGAACCCGCCATGCAAACGTCGGAAAGTAAGTGCGGCTGCCCATGCCACAAGATGCCCGGTCTGCTGATCGCTTTGATCGGTCTCACGTTTCTGTTGGGTGCATTCAACGTACTTAGTTCCCGGGCCGTCGAAATCACGTGGCCAATCTTATTGATCCTGCTGGGATTGAAGAAAATGTTCAGCAGCATGTGCAAATGTTGTAATGCGGCGTAGGCAGGGCTTTGTCATGACAAAGGAAATCCGACATCGAGTAACCATTCGCGCCACACCGGCCAGGGTTTACGCGGCATTGATGGATCAGAAGAAGCACGCGCAATTTACGGGTCAGCCGTCCCGGATCGACCGCCGGGTGGGCGGTACATTCACGTGCTACGGCACGTACATTAACGGGATCAATTTGGAGTTGCGGCCGGGCAAACACATCGTGCAGGCGTGGCGGTCGCGGAATTGGCCCAAGGGGGTCTACACCATCGTTACGTTCAAGCTTTCCAAGGCAACCGGAGGCCGGACCACACTGCTTTTCTCGCAAGTGGGCGTACCGGCAAATGATTACCAGGACAAGAACAAAGGTTGGCGGACACATTACTGGGAGCCGCTGAAGCGATATTTGGAAGGCAAGGGGGACTGAGAAGGCAAGGAGTAACGGCGGTTGATCACGACACAAAACGGTCTCCAAGGATGGTGGACAACGACCTGCGACGTGTCGAGCGACACATAGTCTTCTGAATAGGATTCCTAGCTTGTGGCGGTCAAACAGGAGCGCTCGGTCATTGTCCAAGTTGTGGACGGCGACCGCAGTTCAGTTTGCCTCATAATTCATAGCTCTTTGTCGTGGTGACTTGTTAGTCGGGCCGAAGCGCGGTATTCTTCCACCCATGCTTTGGGGCTTCACGAAGTATCACGCGCTTGGCAATGACTACCTGGTCATCGATCCGAAGGATTTACTGTCGCCGCTCACGACCGAACAGGTCAAAATTATTTGCCATCGCAACTTCGGCGTTGGTTCGGACGGTATTTTACTCGGGCCGCTCCCGGCGGAAAACGCGAAGTGCGCCCTCCGGATTTACAATCCCGACGGCAGCGAGGCGGAAAAGAGCGGAAACGGCCTGCGTATTTTTTCGCGCTACCTCTGGGATCGGAAACTTGTCGGGGACGAAGAATTTGCCATCCAGACGGCGGGCGGCCTGGTGCAGGCAACCGTTTTCGATGGCGGCAGGATGGTTCGTGTGGAGATGGGGCAGGTAAGTTTTTGGAGCGACAAGATTCCCGTAACCGGCCCGCGCCGCGAAGTCATCAACGAAAGGATTTACGTCGGGGGACGCGAGTTCACATTTTGCGCGGCGACAATCGGCAATCCGCATTGCGTTTTGCCGCTGCCTGTGATCAGCGCAAAGCTCGCGCATGAATTCGGCCCACTACTGGAGACACATGCGAATTTCCCAAACCGTACCAACGTGCAATTCCTGAAAGTATGCGACCGCGCGAACATCGAGATCGAGATTTGGGAACGCGGCGCGGGCTACACTCTGGCAAGCGGCAGCAGCAGCAGCGCGGCAGCGGCTGTGGCGCACAAGCTTGGCCACTGCGACCGCGAGATTTCCGTCCATATGCCCGGCGGCATCATCGCCATTGAGATTGGCGACGAGTATGCGATTCGGATGACCGGTGCGGTGACGAAAGTTGCCGAAGGCATCATCGCGCCGGAAATGTTCACTACCCCAAGCGGAATCTAAAGATAGCGGATTATGAACGGACCGATCTGACAGCAGAGGAATGCTGCCACGGCGGTTCCTTGATTACGGTGTATTGAGCCACTCGATTACCGCATCCGCTTTTTCGCGAAACAGGACGCGGATGGCGACCCTCATTTCATCCCGGTTGGCGGATTTTCGTTTCCAGCGCTGCTTTAACTTGCGGAGACCGGGAACCTCCGATTGCCGGGTGCGGTAGGCCATGCTGGATTCGGCGATTCGCGAGGGGCGATTGCCTGAAAGTAATTTGCGCATTTGATCGAGGGGGATGATTTTTGACGTGAAGACCTCGGCAGGAACCCCCAGACGGTAGGCGATCGACTCGATACCCTTGGTGGACGGCACACGTTTGCCGGAAGTAAAGTCGCTCACCGACCCCTGGCTAACACCCAGTTGTTGAGCAGCTTCGGTTTGCGTCCAGTCGGCAGCCGTCAGCAACATGCGAAAGTTGGCCATGAACGTTTTGCGCTTATCGGAATTCAATTTTGATGTTGACATATGTATCGGTTCTCGATATCTAGTACGGCATGCCTCTATGTTGTTATTTATATTGGTTCATGGCAAAGAACACCAAAATCTCGCCGCAAAGACAAGCCCGAAATTGCCGACTTGAGCTTTTTTCGCCGGACCCAGGCCGACGGCCCGAATACCCGATCTTTACCACTCCCGATCAAGCCCCCTCCGTAACCGCTCCTGCGGAGGGCGATGGAAATGACCTGGCTGTGCGCCCGCGCCGGCCAGCCCAGGCCCAAATGCACTGATGATGAATCGCCACCCGCCCCAGTCTTCACCTTGATCCCCCCACGATGAGCCGCGCCCGCAAGCCAGCCGCAGACAGGAAGCTCCCCGGTGTGGCCCCCACCGTTTTCCAGCAACAATGGTTCTTCGAAATGCTTCCCTCCCCGATCAATGGCGAAATCCGCCTGCGCATGCACCGCCCAGCCTCCTGGATTCGCGTCGCCGAAGCCGCCACCCTCATCGCCTGCGGCATCCAAACCGTCCACAACCTCTGTGACGACGGCCAACTCGAATGGCGCTGGCTCGATCACCAGGGCAGCGGCGGCAAAAAGCTCGTCCTCGTCGACTCTGTCCAAGCCTACCTTACCAAGAAACGGCAGTTCCCCACCCACCACCCCGGCTCTCGTCAGGCGCGCCATTGATAGACCTGCGTCTACGAAGCGCGGGCTGTTCTCCATTCCCGCCAATCCTTTCCCGTCGCCTTCGCCATGGCCCGGGCGGCATCGGGCAACCACTTCGCCGGACGCTTCCGCAAATCCTGCGCGATCAGTTTGACGGCCTTCCGGCTCCCACAGTGAATATTCGCCGTTTCCCATCCCATATCATAAAGCAATCGTAACTCATCCCATTGGGCCGGCAACGAGGACAACTCGATTCGTGAACAATCCGGGGCCAGTCGCCGCACGATCCACCGGCCGCGCACCCGTACAAACGGATCACCACAACGCACCGCTTGATCCAGCGCATCCTGGTAAAGAACCTCGTGCTTGATTTTGCCGCCCATGGCCCACGCGTAGGCCGAGGTCGCCAAAGCTTTGGCTTCGCGCGCAATTTTGCCGCCACGCCAATCGGCAATGGCCGTGTAGCGTTCCCGGCCCAGGCTCCCAATTCCCGCCGTGCGTTGCGCCACCCGGTACTTCGCATCCGTATCTGGCATCAGGTTCTCAATCGCTTTGACCGCGCTTCGCGGAACGCGCCGCCGCGCCGTGGGCAACCGGTCCATCTTCTCCCAAAACCGCAACGGATCACGCGACTCGCTGATCGCCAGTTCGCGCAACCAATGATGATGTTCGCCCAGCACTATGGGGCATCCACCCGCTTTCAAGGCATCCCGGTAGCCATCCAGGATGGAATCACAAGCGTCATTCACGTCAATGCGAAGACGACCCGCTTCCATGGCCAGTTGCGCGCTCACCGCCAGCCGCACGAGGTCCAGCGCGTAGGGCATCACGGCCACTTCATCGAAGTCATTGATGCCCCATACCAGCCGTCCGTCACGGTCGCGCCACGTCCCGAAATTTTCCACATGCAGATCGCCCACGGCCAGCACCGCAGGCCCTTTCGCAAGCTCGGGACAAACCTCGGACCAGAGTTGGCACCAACGGTAGAACGTCGCCCGGAGAAAGGGGAACACCGCCCGCCTCATCAACGCATGCTTCCGCCGCAGGTCCGGCGCGATCAAGGGAATCTGGCCGCCGAGCCACGCTTCGTATTTGTGAGTTGCCTTGTGGATGTTCACAGTCTTTCTGTTCCGAGATTCCCGTGCACGTGTACGGTCGCAGACGGCCGCCTTGAAAAGCGAACGACTCGAACCGATTGCTATTTCCCAGACGGGCTAACGACCGCGATCATGAATGAGCCGGGTTTTGCGCTGGGGCGCGTTTGACCTGCTGCGGGAGGGCCAAACTCGGCTGTGGGGAGATACAGCGTGTGGGTCGTTGGGTCGATCCCCATGGTTCGCGCACCCGGTGGTGTCGTCACCGTCTGCACGATATCGAACTTACCCGGCGCGGTCTCGCGGGCGACGGCCAGGGTGCCGTCGCGGCAACTGGCGAAGGCGTCGCCGTCGTTGAATTGCGTGGCGTCGACCCCGGCGCCGATTGGCAGATCGGCGAGGACTTTGCCGCTGTCCGCATCCATCACGATCAGCTTCTGCGGTTTTCGACAACCGATGAAGAGCCGGCGATGGGCGCGGTCCATCGACATGCCAACGGGCGAAGCGCCCGGGGCGGTGGGCCATTTGTCGACGACCTTCATCGTCTTGGTGTCCACCACGGCCACCTGGTCTTTGTCTTCAAGGTTGATGTACGCCTTCCCTTGTCCGTCGGCCACGAGAAATTCGGGTTTGCCTCCCAACTCGACGGCCGCATCTGCCTTGCCCGTTTTGGGATCCACGTCCGCTGAGATGGGAACCAGTACGCCGGCGTCCCCGCAGACGACCAACACCTTGCCACTGGCCGAGTCGTAGATGACCCCGTCGGCGTCGTCAGCCGCTTTGACCTTGCCGAGCACCGCGTAGGTCTTCAGGTCGAAGATGGTCACCGAGGCATCCTCGCCATCGGTGATGAAGCCGCGGCTCGCGCTGGGGACGATGGCCACGCCGTGGTTGCGTTTCTGACCGGGGATGTCGGCTACAGTCTTGCCCGTGGTCGCGTCGAGGACCATTGTGTGCGTCGAGCGCGGCACGAAGAGGAGCTTGTGCTCGGGATCGACGGTCAGGTAGTCCCATCCGCCTTCGCCACCGACATGAAAGGTCTGGGAGACCTGATAAGGATTCGCGGAGATCGGTACGGTTGCGGCACTCTGCGCGTGGGCAACCGAAGCGATCAGGGATGCCAGTGAGATTGGGAAAAGGGCGTACGCGTTCCGGCTCATGTTCATAAGACCTCCAAGTGGATTGGTTTCCGACATTCCCGCCAAGTAAGTCGCGCTGCGGACTAGTGCATACCAAACAAACGGAACGGGGGTCAACTTACATTATCGTAACAATAGAGTCGGCAGACTGAGGGCGAGGGCCGGGAACCGCGGTCAGCGCCCGCGGCTACAATTCAGGCACCTACTTTGCCTGTCCTACAAACGCATCCTGCGACCACGTACCTTCCTCGATCTTGCCATCGGGATGCGTCATCTTCCCCGTCCCTTCCATCTTCCCGTTGACGAACCCGCCCGCATACTGCCGGCCATCGGGCCAGGTCATCGTCCCTGTGCCGTAAGGTAACTCGGCTTGCCCCTGCACGACCACCCAATCTCCCTTGTAGATCCTTTGGTCGGTATACCAAATCGTCCCGCCGCACTTTGTCCCGTCATCATTCCAGGTCCCTTCCTCCTTCGTCCCATCGGGCAACACGCACGTCCCCGTGACACGGTACGCCATGCCATTGAGCCACTCGCCCTTCTGATAAGATCCCCTCGCGTCCGTGACAATTCCCCAACCCTCCGGCTTGCCGTTCTTCACCTCACCCTTGTAAACGGTCCCGTCGGGCATCACCAGCGTCTGCTGCGAACCCGTTCCACCGCTCCCTGACGCAGTCGTGCCGCTGGCCGCACCATTCGTCGACGCCCCTGCATCCTTCGCCGCAGGCGCCGGCTCCTGGTCATTTAGCTTGCCACAACCGCCCGCCAAACCCAGTAGCCCCACCGCAAAAATTATCGTCACCAAACGTTTCATCATGGCCTTTCGTGTAGCTGGTTCCAGATCACTTCTACCATCCCCGTCCGTTCGCTTCAAGCGCGCGGGGAAGGGGAGCAGACCGAGGCGGTTGCGCTTGCCTGGCCGTACGGACTTGCTACACTTCGACCGTACTCCATGGCCTCCCAAACGAGCCTCGCTGCCGCCGTCCGCAGCGCCCTGCGTCCTCTCCGCCAGGCGCTGGCGCGCATTCTGTGTCCCCGCCCGCCATTTTCGATGTACTCATTCTCCCAGGAAGGGGAAGACATGCTCCTGCGCGGCATCTTTGAAGGCCGAACCAACGGCTTCTACGTCGATGTGGGCGCGCACCACCCGCAACGTTTCTCGAACACCCACTACTTCTATCTCGCCGGCTGGCGCGGCATCAACATCGAGGCCATGCCCGGGAGCATGGAGCTGTTCCATCGATTCAGACCGCGGGACATCAACCTGGAGATGGGCGTTTCGGAATCAGGCGGGGAGCTTACCTATTACGCGTTCAATGATTCCGCGGTCAATGGATTCTCCAAGCCGGTCGCCGACTGCGTCATCGCGAGCGGTCTGTACCAACTCCAATCCGCCAAGCCGGTCCCGACCCGTCCGCTGGTTCAAATCCTCGATGAACACCTCTCACCCAATCAAACAATCGACTTCCTCTCCGTTGATGTCGAAGGGATGGACGATGCGGTACTGCGTTCCAACAACTGGGAAAAGTACCGGCCCCTCGTCGTTCTCGCGGAACGCGATGACGCCACTCCCGGAGCCCATTTTCTGGAAGCCCTCGGGTATCGGGCCGCGTGTTCGACTCCCCGGACCCGGTTTTTCTGTCGCGAAGATGTGAACCTGCGAAGATCGTGGCTGTAGAAAGGGCAGGACACCCACTTCCCCCGTCGTTGGTAGGGCGGTGTGGCCTACATCGCCACGGCCTTTCGGGTAGCTCGCGCCCCCGCATCGACCCTATACCGGCTAGGACGGTCGCTTACAAAACAAAGGGCATGTTCCCGATTGTCACAAATATGACCGCTGAATAAACTAAAAACAAAAAAGAGGAGGCAACCATGTTGCAGGAGACATCAAAGCAAGCCTCTAATGAACGACCCCGAATCGACGTTCATAAAGAATCCGACTTGAAATACTGGTCGGAGAGATTCGGGATCAGCCACGAGAAATTGAGGCAAACGGTCGCGGCGGTCGGGTCCACGGTCGAAGCGGTTAGGAAACATCTCGGCAAATAGTCGCTGTCGATCGAGAAATGCTCCACCCGCTATACTGCGATAGCAGCCCGGCTGGTGTAGCAGAGTCCGCCCTCGGACATTGAATGTCGCTGGCAGGGGGGTAGCCCAGCCGCCGTTCGGTCTTTTAATTCCGCCTCACGTCCCTTTCCACCACGCTCGGATATCGTCCGCAGCTTGGTGTGCGAGCGAAGGGATGCTCTGGATCGCCTCGCGCAATTCCGGGAAATAATGGGCGGCCAGCCACAGGAGAACGGCGACAACCGCCAACGAGACCACCGCATCCAGAAGAAACATGAAGGACCAGGCCCATCGTGATCGCCCCATACCCCCATAGCACGCGCGCCGGGCCGCTTTTAGCGGCGACACGAGAATGCCGTAGGCGATGAACAGCAGCAGCGCCGCGACCCACACCGGCACGTTCGCCGGCAGCGCCAGCCCAAACACAGTGGCGGTCGCCAGCAGCGAGATCAAGGCACAGATCCACAGAACCGTCGCCGCGCCGTGCAACACCGAGAGCAAGGGCAGCGCGAAGCCCATCCCGGGATGAAAGGGGGCGTGCTCCGCCCAATGGCCATGCCAATTCTGTCGCCACTGATCCGCGTTCGCACGCATTTCCCGGTCAAACGACAGGCGCCACCCGCGCATTTCCCGCTTGAACCGGCGCTGCCATTCGCGGCGCGCCTTGCGGTCCGGGAAGCCCTTCATCGCCTCGTAATAGCCTTCTTTCGCGCGCCGGATGAATTCCTGCGCGGTCGACGGGCCGCCGTACGCCGCCGCCTTTTCTTCCGGCGAACGCGCCTCGGGCACCACGATCGCCATCACCAAATAGACGAGCACTCCCGTCCCCCACAGCATCGTCAACAGCACGAAGGCCAGCCGCACGAGGGTCGGATCGACGTTCACATAGGCGGCCATCCCGTTGCAGACGCCGGCGATCATCTCACCCTCGTGGATTCGATAGAGCCGCCGTGGCGTCCCGCCGCCCCACGCCGCGCGTTCTTCTCCCGCCGTCCCGTGTCCGCTCTCGCTGCTCGAGGTCCCACCGCTCGCGCCGGCGTCCGCGGCTTCGCCCGCCTCCGCCTCAATCGGTCCCATCTCGGCCAGGACAGTGGCCACCTCCTTCGTCACGACCACCGTCTTGTGATTGCCCAGAAGCGCGCGGAACTTCTCCGCGATCGCCCGCTCGATGTCTGAGAGGATCTCCTCTCGATCCGGGTTGCCCTGCAGCCGCGTGGTCGCGGTCTCCAGATAGGCGCGCAGGGCATCATAGCCGCCCTCTTCGAGTTGGTACGCGATGCCGTCCAGATTGATTATGATAACCTTGTTCATGGCAGGGATACTCTCCGGTTCATTTTTGACCCAGTTTCTTCACCGTCCCGTTGATCTTGCCCCAATACTCGAGCGTCTCGCGCAACTGCTCCCGGCCTTTCGCGGTCAGCTCGTAATATTTGCGCGGCGGCCCGGCCTCGGATTCCTTCCATTCGTAATCCAGCAGCCCCTCGCGGCGCATCTTGCTCAGCAACGGATACAACGTGCCTTCCGGGGTGGCGAATTCGGTCGCGCTCAGTTGTTTCAAGATGTCCGCCACATAGACCTTTTCCGCCGCGATGATCTGCAGCAGGAGGAACTCAAGCAGGCCCTTCCGAATCGCCGAAAATTTTTCGTTCACGCTCATCGTCAAACATTCGCCAAGCTACCTTGTTTGCACAAGGTAGCCATTCTGCGGAAAGAGATCAAGAGGAAAATTTCTGTGCCACGGCAGGCTTGTCGAAGGCATGTCGCCTGACTACACTCCGCGCAAATGCCGACGCGGAATACCCGGAAGCCAAAAAAACCGATTGAAACCC
>Ga0206891_10299_pt1 | contig 12144 bp, 11 predicted proteins | sample Alteio_BWOrgHeat_55_FD_153246 | JGI IMG/M metagenome (GOLD analysis project Ga0206891, IMG submission 153246) | Enriched cells from forest soil in Barre Woods Harvard Forest LTER site, Petersham, Massachusetts, United States - Alteio_BWOrgHeat_Nextera7 ...
TATAGCGATACTATTGAACCGCGTTTGCAGGTTGGCCGTTATGGCACCCAGTTTTTTGGTGTCGACGTTACAAAACTACAGCCATCGCAACCGGTAACCATTGACGCGTCCACATTGGGTTATCCTATCAATAAAATGAAGGATATCCCTCCCGGTGATTATTATGTTCAGGCGGTGTTAAGCAAATACACCGAATTTAAACGTTCGGATGGTCATACGCTGTGGATGCACATGGATGAATGGGAAGGCCAGAAATGGGAGACCTCACCAGGTAATATTTACGGCAAGGTGATGAAAATTTCCATTAATAAAACAGCAGGCCAGGTGGTAAAATTAACCGCCGACAAGGTTATTCCGCCTATACCGCCCCTACCCGATACCAAATGGGTAAAACATATTAAAATACAGAGCGAAAAACTGACCAAATTTTGGGGGCACCCTATTTATATAGGGGCCACCATACTTTTACCAAAAGGGTATGATGAGCACCCCGAAAAATATTACCCAACCGTATACGAAGAGGGACATTTTTCGACAGCGCCGCCTTTCCGGTTTAAGGAAAGCCCGGATAATGCTTTTTATAAAGACTGGACATCTGATGGCTTCCCTGCGTTTATTGCCATAACCCTGCAGCATCCATCACCTTATTTTGATGATTCGTATGCGGTGAATACACCCAATAATGGCCCATACGGTGATGCGATACACGAGGAATTGATACCGGAAATTGAAAAGAAAATCCGCTGTATCAAAGAAGGCTGGGCGCGTTTGTTAACAGGCGGTTCAACCGGGGGCTGGGAGTCATTCGCGCTACAGGTACTGCATCCTGACTTTTATGGTGGTACATGGTCCTACTCGCCCGATCCACTCGACTTTCATAATGTGGAAGGCATTAATGTTTATGAAGATAAAAATGCTTTCTATAAAATACATGAATGGTATAAAGTGCCCACTATTAATACGCGGTTTCCTTTAACCGGGGATCCTCGATTGACTTCAGAACAGCGTAATACGATGGAAGTTGTGAATGGTACGCTTGGCCGTTCGGGCGGCCAATTAGATATCTGGAGCTCTGTATTCGGCCCGGTAGGCGCTGATGGTTATTTTAAACCTTTGTTCGATAAAACCACAGGTGATATGGACCCATCGGTTGCTAAATATTGGATAGATAACTGGGATATGCATATCTACCTTGAAAAAAATTGGGCAACTGTAGGGCCAAAACTGGTGGGCAAACTGAATGTGATCGCCGGGCGTATGGATGATTTCTTTTTGAATTTTGGAGTTTATCACATGGAGGATTTTCTATCGAAAACTCAAAACCCCTATTACGGCGGCACAGTAAGTTATGGCGACCGTGGCGGGCATAGCTATCGCAATTATACCAGCGGCGAATTGATAAAGGTGATGGATGCCTATCTTAAAAAGATGCATCCCGATAAATATAAATAGGTTTAACCACTTACATTAATACTTATGTTATGAAGAATTTTAATTGCTCATTAAAAATGAGTTTAGTTAAATTAAACCTGGTGCTGCTCATAGCAATATTGGGGTTAACAACCTCGCCTTTGCTGGCCCAGAGAGGGGGTAGGGCAGCCGGTGGCGCTTCGGGGGCACCGCGCCGGCAGGTTAATAAAGAGGATTCTGCCTACATCCGGAATAACTATACAAAGCAGGAGTTGATGATCCCGATGCGGGACGGCATAAAGCTTTTTACTTCAGTATATATACCCAAAGATCAGACAAAAAAATATCCGATCATGTTCGACCGGTCGCCTTATAGCTCTTCACCTTATGGTGTTGATAACTATAAACCATCGCTTGGGCCGTCAATGATATTTGCAAAGGAGGGTTTTATTTTTGTTTACCAGGATGTACGCGGGCGCTATATGTCTGAAGGCACATTTATAGCAACCAGGCCCTACGTTGTAAAAAAATCAAATAAAGACGTTGACGAAAGCTCTGATACTTACGATACCATTGACTGGCTGATCAAAAATCTTCCGAATAATAATGGCAAGGTAGGCACCTGGGGTATTTCGGCCCCTGGATTTTATACTACAATGACAGCTATTGAGGCACATCCGGCATTAAAAGCGGTTTCGCCGCAAGCGCCGGTTACCAATTGGTTTTTGGGCGATGACCGTCACCATAATGGTGTTTTCCAGGAGATGGGGACTTTTGCTTTCCTTTCTTCATTTGGTGTTGTGAGGCCTGCGCCTACTACAGTAAATCATCCGGCATTTTCTGCCTATGGCACACCTGATGGTTATAAGTTTTATCTCGAAATGGGTCCGTTGAAGAATTTTGATGATAAAATTCTCCACCATACAAACAAACTTTGGGATGAAATGATGGAACACGATACCTATGATGAGTATTGGAAAACCCGCACCCCTGAGCCGCACTTAAAAAACATAGGGCCGGCAATAATGACGGTAGGTGGTTTTTTTGACCAGGAAGACCCCTACGGCCCGTTGAAAGTACATGCCAGCATAGAAAAAGGCGGCTATAAGGACAGAAATATTTTAGTTATGGGCCCCTGGTACCACGGCCAGTTTTCGCGTGGCGATGATGAAACAGTGGGCAACATACAATTAGGCTCAAAAACCGGCGTGTTCTATCGCGAAAAAATCGAATTCCCGTTCTTTATGCATTATTTAAAAGATGCTCCAGACCCGCAACTGCCAAATGCCTATGTATTTGAAACCGGTTCAAACCAATGGAAAAAATATAGCAAATGGCCTCCCGCCGAAGCAACACAAAAAGCGATATACCTGCATGCAGGCAATAAGCTTAGTTTCGAGGCCCCAAAAGCCGAAGCGAAAACTTTTGATTCGTACGTAAGCGACCCGGCACACCCGGTACCGTATACTGCCGAAGTACGTAATATTAGGGGCAGCGAATTTATGGTAGAAGATCAGCGCTTTGCGGCTACCAGGCCGGATGTATTGGTTTACCAAACCGATGTGTTAACTAAAGATGTGACCATTGCAGGTAATGTATTGGCCGATATGTTTGTTTCAACAACCGGGACCGATGCCGATTTTGTAGTTAAGGTAATTGATGTGTACCCTGATAATGCGCCTGATAATGCGGCCCTTAACCCTGCTATAAAAATGGGAGGGTTCCAGATGCTGGTTAGGGGCGAGATCATGCGTGCCAAATTCAGGCATAGTTTTTCAAAACCCGAACCAATGATACCCGGAAAAGTAGCAGAGGTTAAATGGGATATAGAAGATATTAACCATTGTTTCCTGGCAGGGCACCGCATAATGATACAGGTACAAAGTACCTGGTTCCCGCTTAACGAAAGGAATCCGCAAAAATTCATGGACATATATAAGGCTAATGAATCCGACTTTCAAAAGGCTACCCAAAAAGTGTATTTCAGCCCTGAATACCCATCGCATGTTGATGTGAAGGTATTGGAAAAATAGTGTTTAAAGTTAAATAGGTTGTTTGTTTGATGACAAGGCGGGGCCGGCATTTTTGCCGGAACCGCTTTTGTTACCCGCCTTCTAACTGAATAAACTAAAATAAAATTATTAACTAACTAAATCTTATATGAACTTAATTATTAAAAATTTATGAAAAAGTTACTTATCCTTTTTTTATTGTGCACCTCATTTGTTAATGACTATGCACAAGAAAAATCCCCGGCCCCTGTACGTACTATTTTGGCAACCGGGGGAAATTTTTCTATCCCTTATATAAAGTATATTATTAAATTAACGGGTAAAAAAAATCCGAAGATATGTTTTATGGGAACAGCTGGCGGTGATAATATTACCAAGATCATTGCTTGGTATGATTCGTGCCGAAATCTGCCTATGCGGCCCTATGTGCAAAAGGTATTTTTAAACTCCAGCCCTGACCAGGAAACGTTTGATCAAAAACTGCTAAGGATGGACGCCATAATAATGGGCGGCGGAAATACCATGAATATGATAGCTATATGGAAAGCGCAGGGTATTGATACTGTGCTGTTAAAAGCCTATAAAAAAGGAATAGTATTGGCAGGCGGCAGCGCGGGCTCGATTTGTTGGTTCCAGGGAGGTACAACCGATTCAAGGCCGGTAAAACTTTCGCTTTGCAGCGGTTTAGGATTTTTGCCATACAGCCATAGCCCTCACTGGAGGCATGAACAGCTGCGCAGGCCGCTTTATCGCGATGCCATATTAACCGGCAAACTGAACGCCGGTTATGCAGTAGAAGATGCTGCAGCGGTGTTGTTTCAGAATGAAAAGTATGTAAAGTCGGTATCGCTGGATACTTTGAACCATACGTATTTTCTATCCGTAGTTAACGGTAAGCTCAGTGAAAAGCTTTTGCCGGTTACTGAAATAATAAAGTAATGCCTTGTTCATTTATTTGTTTTAATTATTAATTATCATGAAAAAAATATTAATCCTGTTAGTATTGCTTGGCGCCTTTTTGGCGGGCCGGGCACAAAACGCACCTGTGCGCACCATTTTTGCATCTGGCGGCAATTATGGAAAGCCGTTTATTAAATATGTAATTGCTTTAACCCATAAAAAGAACCCCAGGATATGCTTTATGCCAACGCCAAGCGGCGATAGCGAGGTGGCTATTGCAACCTGGTACCAAAACTGCGAGGATTTGGACATGCAGCCTTTTGTACAGAAGTTATACGTTGCCTCAACTCGGCAAAACCAAACATTTGAAGAAGTATTATTGAGCATGGATGCCATTATAGTTGGCGGAGGCAGCACACTTAATGCCATTGCCGAATGGAAAACCCATGGCATTGATACCATATTAAGAAAAGCCTATAATAAAGGCATTGTATTAGGCGGCGGCAGCGCAGGTTCAATATGCTGGTTCCAGGGTGGTACAACAGATTCGAGGCCGGTAAAACTTTCGCTTTGTGCCGGTTTAGGTTTTTTACCGTTTAGCCAAAGTCCGCACTGGCTTAAGGAACAAGCACGCAGGCCGCTCTATCGCGATGCTATATTGACCGGGAAGCTAAACCCGGGATATGCCTGCGACGATGGCTCTGCCATATTATTTGAAAATGAAAAACCGGTAAAAATTGTATCAATAGATGATATTAACATACCTTATTTTGTCTCAGTGAAGGATGGAAAAATTGTTGAGGAGCCACTAAAGGTTACAGAAATTATTAAGTAGTTCAATAAACAAATCTCATTTATTCCAGGGTAGTATATCAAAACAGCTGATACCACAGAAATGCACAAAGCCTTTAGCGTAAAGCTAAAGGCTTTGTGTTTTGTGGTCTGTAGTCGGAGACTATGGGCATATTCGTCCGAAGTTTGGAAACTTCGGACAGCCGAATAGCTATCCGAATACTAACTTAGTAGCAAGTGCTGTTAAAGCAACTAAAATTAGCGCCCAAAGCCAATTCTCTTGCGCTGCTTGAAAAATACCTTGTGGAGTATATCCATATAGGGATACAAGTGTGCTGTTCGTTTTTAATGTTCCTTGATATGCTCCGTCAACTAATAAATGTAAATTCTCAACCTTACGCAATGTAGACTGATGTAGTTTTACATATTCCTTGTCTACGAACGCTTGAGCTTCTTCGCCACCGGTTAAGAAATGCGACATCGTTAAACGATTCTTTCTACATAACATTTCCATGTGCGGGTGTTCGATATAACTCGGACCATATAAATCAGATAGCAGTCGGCCAAGGTCGACTTTTAAGTTGTCGTCTATTTCAATTGCAGTACCTCCTAAAGACATATAGCGATGTGAGAGTGCTTCGAAACCATAGTTTACATTTCTCATATTAAGATGAATCCACTTGAAACGCGGATGAGCAGAAACGAACAGACTAAACTCATCGAGCATCTTACGCTCTAGTTGATCGTAATTATCAGAGATAGAAGCAAAGGCAACGCCAGTAATTTCAGCGACCTTGTGTATTGAGAAAGACTTTGTTTGTCCAGACTCATAATACATTACAGCAATTGAGGTTATCCGTGGTGTGCGTCCGTCTGGTATGTTAAAGAAGCTCTCACATGAATAATGTATGACCAAGTAATTACTTTGTTGTTCGCAGATTGAACTTAATACTTGTTTGGCTAATCTCCGCTTATGTAAGCGTATTGATGCTTGACCCATAAGTTAAACTAATCGTTAGGAGATGATGTGATATGCTTGCCATTCTCCTGACTAGGTGGTGATACAGCAGCTGGGTTTTTAGCACCCTCAATTATCAACTTATAGGCATCAACGCCTATCTTGTGATACTCATAGGCAGCTTGTTTGTGCTCAAAATCGGTTCGGTTTTGGAACTCATGCCCTTGTGGGTAATAGTGCTTTGTTATATCGACCTGAGATAGTCGAGGGTATCCAAGACTTATAGCCATTTGAGATAATAACTCAACACGTAGCTGTGTCCAAACATCATCCTTGTTAACCAAGTCTTGATGGTGCAATGCCTCGTAATATTTATGCCAAGCTGCTATAACTGTTGGATTGTCATGAAACACTACGTCAATTTGGTTTAGGGCATTGACAAAGACGTAATGAACTGGTGAACCTCTATATGAAAACAGTGTAAGGAACAGGGAACGCTTACTATTATCTTGGAGTTGTTGATTGTTAAGGTCTCGCCCAACTCTTACTGCTTCAATTGGCCCCTTATAGATAACATATACTGTAGCTACGAGTATCAATATACTTACCATCCAGTATATAACCTCTATTGTATCCCTTGTACTTGCATCCATTGTAAGTAATTGTTTAAATTGACCGTTGTGTTAAGTGCTAGTATCCGTCTAAAAGTATGCCGTTCGATAGTTCACTGACAATCTGACACTTGCGAGCAGTCCAAACCAACGAAGCGAGAGCGTAGTTTGTTAAGAGTTGAGTGAGGGTCTTAGCAGAGAGAGCCGACTGCTAAGAATATGGCATTTGAGTAACAAATACTTTATTGCGCTAATAATTTTTTCTTTTGTGCATCGTATTCGGATTGAGTGATCGCACCGCTATCGAGAAGTTCTTTCAATTTTTTGATTTTATCTAAATTATCGCTTGATTGTTGAACTATTACAACTGCATTGGATTTACAATCCTGAATCTCGCAACTCGCTATTGCGTCTTCGATATATAAATCAAAGTTGGTGCCGAACCCAAGTTGTACTGCAAATATTACTCTTTCAAAACCATGCGCTTTTGAACTATGAATTTTTTGTATTACGGCACCTTGCCCTGAACTGTATTTATTAATATTATGCGTGTCAGACCCCTTATCTTCCATTGGTAAAAGTTGAGCCCATCCTCCAATTTGAACATATCTAAAATCGCCATTAGGTGCTGATCCATGTCCCAGCTTAATAGTATCACCTATATGATATGTTTTTCCATTTGAAGCTTTATATTCTGACAACTTCTTTCCAAAACCCAATACTTGGGCAAATCCACCAAATGGAATTACTATAATTATAAATAATAATTTAATTGCAAATCGGTTCATATAGCGAAGTTTAGGTTATAAATATAACTTGTATGTTTAACATTTACAAATGGTTATGTAAATATAATTTTACTCCAAGTTTAAGAAATACCGAATTATGAAGTTAAGAGAATGGCTAAATGCAATCCTTTTTGATAATTTAATTCATCGTTATTAGAATATATTTTGAATAACAAATATTTCTTGCGAACCGTCTACGCGAATAGAGCAAAACGTGTAAACAGAGAGTACCCAAAGTTTCAGACTATATGCATCATCGTTAGTAATAATAAAACTTCAAACAGCAGAGCTATTACCTATCCGATATTGCCGAAAGCCATTTTCCCGGCAAGGATTTTTTACCTGGCGGTGTCATTTCCGGTGGCTTATTACTCATAGCTTTGTTTTTTAACAAAGGCGCGGCAAAGGCACATGGCTAAAATAAGAAATATCAATTCTAATCTTTCATTTAAAGAACGGCTTTCGGCGTTGAAAAACCTGCCCGAACTTTTCAGGCTGGTGTGGCAAAGCAGTCCCGGTAAAACAGCGCTAAGTTTCGCGCTGCGTATTGCCCGTTCGGCGATGCCGGCTGCTCTGTTGTGGATAAGTAAGCTGATCATCGACCAGGTAGTGCAATTGAACCGCCACGGCGGGAACCAGCATGAACTATGGAAATTCGTAATCATTGAGTTTGGCCTGGCGGTGCTTACCGATGGTTTGAACCGGATGATAAATTTGGCGGATAGCCTGCTCGGCGATCTTTTTTCCAATTATACATCCATGCGTATTATGCGTCATGCCACAACACTCGACCTGGATCAATTTGAAGATTCCGTTTTCTATGACAAACTGGAAAGGGCGCGGCAGCAAACGGTTGGCCGCAGTATATTGTTATCGCAGGTGATGAGCCAGGTACAGGATTTTATTGCAATGGCTTTCCTGCTTGCTATGATAATCGCTTTCAACCCCTGGCTGATACTATTGCTGCTCATTGCCATCATCCCGTCTTTTTTAGAAACAGCAAAAGAAGTGAAGATATTCGGACTGTCCGATTTCATCATTAACCGCTTCAAAACATTATCCGATAAGTTTTATGCCGATAACAGCAGGCTGGCAGTCAAACGTTCTGCATGGGGTACGTTCTTTTCGGTTTTGGGCAGCATCGGTTATTACGTGGCCTATGGCTTTATTATATATCAAACCGTTACCGGCAAAACGTCTGTAGGCACACTAACTTTGTTGGCGGGTTCTTTCCAGCAACTAAGCAGTTTGATGGAAAATATGCTGAACCGTTTTACTACGGTGTCGCAGGGCGCGATCTATCTCAATGACTTCTTAGAATTTTTTAAGATCAAACCGGGGATAAGCGTCAGCCAAAAGCCTTTGCCATTCCCCAACCCGATCAAACAGGGATTTACTTTTGAAGATGTGGGTTTTCAATACCGTAATTCAGAGAGTTGGGCCAACCGTCATTTAAACTTTACCCTGCATCCCGGCGAGAAACTGGCATTGGTGGGCGAAAATGGGGCGGGGAAGACTACGCTTGTTAAGTTACTGGCCCGGTTATATGACCCCACCGAAGGGCGTATTTTATTAGACGGCATTGATTTAAAAGAGTATGCTATTGAAGAACTGCGGTTAAACCTCGGTATTATCTTCCAGGACTACCTGCGTTATCAAATGACCTTTTCTCAAAATATTGCGGTAGGGAATATCAGCGAAATTGACAATAAAGCATTGATACAAAAGGCGGCTGTTGAAAGCCTGGCAGACAGCCTTGCCGCCAAATTACCCAATAAATATGACCAATGGCTGGGGCGCAGATTTAATGACGGCGTAGAACTCTCAGGCGGCGAATGGCAAAAGGTAGCTTTGGCCCGCGCCTATATGAAGGACGCGCAGGTGCTGATCCTGGATGAGCCGACAGCAGCTTTGGATGCCAGGGCAGAATATGAAGTGTTCCAGCGTTTTGCCAAATTAACTAAAGGAAAATCAGCAGTGCTCATTTCCCATCGGTTTTCAACGGCACGCTTAGCCGACCGGATCTTGGTTTTGGATAAAGGTACAGTGCTTGAGTCCGGAACACATAAAGAATTGCTGGACAAAAAGGGCCGCTATGCAGAATTGTTTAATTTGCAGGCAATAGGTTATCAGTAAGCATTAATTTTTCAGGGTTTTTTTCGTTCCGGTAAGGCTTTCACATACGGCCATGCGCTGCACATTCTCGCGCCGGAATGGCGAATCAGCAGCCCAACTTGTTACAATTATTTTGTTACACCCCGCGAAAATTACCAATTTTTCAATTATTTGATTATCATTAGGTTAAACAAAAATTACCCATAAAAACACCGACGAATACGTCGTTACATCTTGTTTCATTCTGTTTCACTTGTTTTTTACAAATAGCTGAAATATAGTTACTTAAGTCAAAATCTTGTTTCACCTGTTTCATCTGTTACACATTCACGTGAAACAAAACATGCAATGCTGCGCTTTCGTCCCCTGCAGGGCTTGTCACAAACGGCTGGCGCTGTAAATGATGAAAATCACCTATTTTCATGGTGAAGCGCATTAAATGTATGTAAAGATCAAGCTACCTTTAACAAAGCAGTTAACTAAATTATTACAATAGAAGAAATGTCTGAAAGCCTGGTAAAATTCATAAATTTACATTTGCTTAACTTGCACAGGCCTAAGACTTACTTAATATATAAATATTTATGATTATTGGCATATTAAAAGAACCCTCGTTTGAGTCAAGGGTTTCATTGCTGGCTGCAGAAGTTGCTGCTTTAACCAACAACGGCATCATTGTTTGGGTAGAACCGGGAGCCGGGCTGAAAGCTTTTTGTACAGATGAGGAATATACCGCTAACGGTGCGATGATAAAACCGAGGGATGACATTTTTAAAGGGGCTGATGTTTTATTGTGCATAAATTATGAAGATGTTCCGGTTTCCCTGACTGATAAGGTATTCATTGGTGTTTATCGTCCCATATACAATCTTGCACAGGTGGAAGACTGGGTTAAACAAGCCCACACTGTATTCAGTTTGGATATGCTGCCACGCACTACAAGGGCGCAAAGCATGGATGTGCTGAGTTCGCAGGCGAATATTGCCGGTTATAAAGCTGTTGTGCTGGCAGCATCACTATACCCTCATTATTTCCCGATGATGATGACGGCCGCAGGCAGTTGTGCGCCTGCAAAAGTGCTGGTAATTGGGGCAGGAGTAGCGGGCCTGCAGGCAATTGCCACTTCGCGGCGTTTAGGGGCCGTGGTTGAGGTGTTCGATACCCGGCCGGCGTCAAAACAGGAAGTTATGAGCCTGGGGGCAAAGTTTATTGAAGTTGAAGGCGCTGCCGATGCCTCAAAAGCAGGCGGTTATGCCGTAGACCAGACCATAGATTTTCAGGAAAGACAAAAGCAAAAGATCGCCGAAAGCATCAAAAAAGCAGATATCGTTATCACTACAGCGCAGATATTCGGTAAAAAGGCGCCGGTGCTGATAACTAAAGAAATGGTTGCTACCATGAAGGCCGGCTCGGTAATTATCGACCTGGCTGCATCCACCGGGGGCAATACGGAAGTAACAAAGGACAATAAAACTATTGTTTTCAATAAAGTTACCGTAATAGGCGATTCAAACCTGGCCGCTTCCGCACCTGCCGACGCCAGTAAACTGTATGGAAAAAACGTATCAAACTTTCTTAAACTGCTCATCAGTAAAGAAGGCGCCTTAGCGCTGAATTTTGAAGACGATATTATAAGCAACGCCTGTATCACACATCAGGGAGAAGTTATTTCCCCAATTATTATAAAAAACTATAACTATGCAAACATTACTTGATTTCATTCAGAACAACCTACAACAATTTTATATTGTAATACTTTCTGTTTTTTTAGGGATAGAAGTTATTTCAAGAGTTCCCTCGGTTTTACATACACCTTTAATGAGCGGCGCAAATGCTATTCACGGGGTGATCATCATTGGGGCAATAATCGTAATGGGCGAAGCGCCCTCCGATAATTACCTGGTATTAACATTAGGTTTCCTGGCTGTAATAGTTGGTACCATAAATGTAGTTGGCGGCTTTGTAGTGACAGATAGAATGCTGGAAATGTTTAAAACCGGGAAACAAGCGTCATCTAAACAGGTAAAAGAAAATTAACATGCAGACCAATATCTTATCACTTTGTTACCTAATCGGATCCGTTTCGTTTATCATAGGGCTAAAAATGTTATCACATCCTGCAACTGCGCGCAAGGGCAACCTGGTAGCGGCGGCGGGTATGGCTATTGCCATTGCCGGTACGCTTTTCCTATACCGGCCGGCGGGTATAGAATTTCATAATTATACGTGGATCGGGGCCGCGCTGATCATTGGGACGGTTATCGGTTCAGCAGCGGCACGAAAGGTAAAAATGACGGCCATGCCCGAAATGGTAAGCCTGTTTAACGGCATGGGCGGTTTATGCGCCGCGCTCATTTCTATTGTTGAATTCGGCCATATAGCGCAGGACCATACCGCCATGCATGTACTATCCATCATAGCGGGGATGATTATCGGCAGCGTTTCTTTTTCAGGCAGTATGATCGCTTACGGAAAGCTAAGCGGCAAAATAACAGATCATACCTTTCGCGGCCAGCATGTTTTTAACCTGGTGACTTTGTTTGTTATATTGGTAATGG
>Ga0206891_10125_pt2 | contig 12131 bp, 14 predicted proteins | sample Alteio_BWOrgHeat_55_FD_153246 | JGI IMG/M metagenome (GOLD analysis project Ga0206891, IMG submission 153246) | Enriched cells from forest soil in Barre Woods Harvard Forest LTER site, Petersham, Massachusetts, United States - Alteio_BWOrgHeat_Nextera7 ...
ATTGTAAACGTCCGCGGCCAGAAGGTAATTCTCGATGTGGATTTGGCGGAGCTTTATGACGTGCCGACAAAGGCTTTCAACCAAGCAGTCAAACGGAATGCCGAGCGATTTCCGGAAGATTTCTGTTTTTTACTGACCTTGGAGGAAGCGGAAGGGGTGCGGCGTTCAAGGTCACAATTTGTGACCTTAAAGAGGGGACAGAATATCAAATACTTGCCCCACGCCTTCACCGAACACGCCGCCATCCTCAAACGGCTGGCGGAAATCGACAAGACGCTCTTGGAACATGACTCAGCGTTGCGCACCGTCTGGACCAAACTGCAACCGCTGTTATTGCCGCCCGCCGACCCACCCAAGCGCCGCATTGGTTTCAAGTGAACGGAGCGCAGCACAAGCCTTCCTCTCCTCGTCTGAATTCCCGCTACCCAAACTTGAGCGCCTGCCCCGAATCCTTTTCGGGGTTAAGGTGTTTTTCCCCCGCCACCTTCTTCAAGTCTGCGGATTAGGCCCCGCAATGCTGTGGGATGTCCTTCCGCGATTTTGCCTGAGTTGCCCGGCAACCGTCTTGCGACGGCTGCCGGGCCATGACTGTCACCGCGGCGCAAACGAGCGCGCTCGCGGTTTACGACCGTTTGTGCTTGGCGTGGTCGACGGCTTCCTTGCCGGAATGGATGACGGCCTGAAGGTCGGCTTTGCGGTCGTTGATGAATTCCTGCGCGTTCTCAACCGTGTCCTGGGCCTTGTCGCGCAGTTGCCTGGCTTTCTTGGAAAGCAACTTTCGCGTGTCTTTGCCGGCCTGTGGCGCATAGAGCAGGGCGATACCGGCGCCGATGACCGCGCCGACGATAAAGATGGTGAACCCGCTGCGTTGTGTCTCTTTTTCTTCAGACATGATGTTGCTCCTGTGGTTGTGATGGTTAATTGCTTTGGCGTTTCGCTATTTACGCAGCCTTACGGTGCTGGCTGTTCCTGGGCTTTTCCCCGCCATTGGCGGTGGATGCGCTCGCGTCTTCCTCGCCGAGGGCCTCTTCATTGTTGCGCGTCAAGGCCAGTTCATTGAGGGACTGGTTGGCGGCCTTTTCCTGGTCGAGAATCTCCTGCAACAGGCTGGCCGCGGTATTGTTCCCCAGTAACTTCGCCCACTCCTGCAAGCAGCCGTAGGACGCCGTCTCGTAATGCTCGACTTTTTGCCCGGCGGAGATGAGCGCCGCATTGATCGCGGGGGAATCTTTGAACTCGGCGGCGATTTCGTCGCCCTCTTTCAGAAGTCCCACGGTGGCTTCGCACTTTTTGCCTTTGGCTTTCTCACCGAAGGACTGGAAGACCTGCTCGAGCTTCGTCACCTGGCCTTCGGTTTCTTTCAGATGAGACAGGAACGCATCCCGCAGATGAGTGCACGTGGCCGCTTTGGCCATCTTGGGGAGCGCCTTGAGGATCCGTTGCTCGGCGTCATACATGTCGGCGAGTTCGCCCAGGAACAGGTCTTTGAGTGTTTTCATGTTGGTTTGCTTCATTTTCTTCCTTAAGCTTCCTGTTTGTAGTGAACCTTGGTTTGGTTTCGAGTTGCCCGTATCCGAATTCACAACTCTGACTCTCGTGCTTTGCAGGCTGAAGAACAATCAGCACACGGATGGACTTTGTGTAGGATGGTGACCTATTGTACGCACAACGGCGGAGACTTCCGAAAACACGCGGGTGACCATGCAAACGCTTTTCGCTGCTACTTGGTGGTTTGGACGGATCGCTGTCAATCAGGCGGGGCGTCATTGGGCAAGCCAGCAACGTCGACCGGAAGGCAGTAAGGGGAATCGTCCGCTCCTTTCCTCGGAGCGACTCCTGATGGATTCTGTCGAGCAGGGAGTTATTGCGGTGGAGATGAATCGGCGGGTTCATTCGGTTGGCCGCGGCGGGTTGCCAAACACTTCCGGCGAGGTTGAATTGGATGCGGCCTGGATGGAGGGTGGGCAACTCCGGGCCGGAGGCGTTGCGGCCCTGCGAGAGTTTCTGCCGGCCGTTTCCGTAGCCCGAAAGGTGATGGAGAAAACCCCGCACGTGCTTCTGGTGGGCGAAGGCGCCGCAGGCTTTGCCCGCGAGCAGGGGTTCCGACCGCAAGGACTGTTGACGAAGGAATCAATACGCCTTTGGCGTGAATGGAAACGGAATCAGGTCGCGGGCCGTGGGCACGATACGGTTGGCGTGATCGGTTGGCACGAGGGGCATGTTGTTGTCGCCTGTTCAACGAGCGGGTTGCCATGGAAGTTGCCGGGACGGGTGGGGGATTCACCCATCATCGGAGCGGGTCTCTATGCGGACGATCAAGCGGGCGCGGCGGTGGCGACAGGCATCGGCGAAGAAATCCTGCGCTTTAGCGTGACCAGTCGCGTGGTGGAAGCCATGCGACGGGGAGCCAGTGCGCGGGAGGCGTGTGAAGGAGTTATCCGTTTCATGATCCGCCGCAAACCGGAAACCACGAAGACGATGGTCGCCGTTGTGGCGGTTCGCAAGGACGGGCAATGTGGTGTAGCTGCGACTCAAAAAGGTTTTTCCGCATACATTCGGAAGGACAAGCGCGTCACGGAGCTGAGGAGTTGAAGGTCAGGGTGTTTTTCCGGACCCCGGCGCGACGACCGTCATTGGGTCTTGTGCCAGCAGCAACGCAAACGCCTGTTGCAGGGTCAGATCCTCCGGCAGGCGGCGGAAATCGCTGGCTTTGGTGACAGAATCGACGCGGCTGGTGATCAACATCAATCGCCGGTTCGTGTAGTGTAACGCCAACGCGGTGATCGCCCGCTGGTCCTGCCACACGACCTGTTGTTCCAGCGCGAGACTGCCTCCACGAGAGATGTGGTCAAAGATGCCCCAGCCGAAATCAGCATCCGCAAACAGTCTGACTTCCACCCGCACAAAGCGCTTCACCGTAGGGTCGATCACCATCGTCCCTTCCACTCTTTGCAACACCCGCAATTCTATGGAATGCGGATGAAAGGCCGGGTTGGGGCGGAATGTCACCAAGGCGAGTTGGTGACCGGCGCTGTTTGTTTCTGCGCCCGCATTCTGGTAGAGGAATGCCTTCGGCAGCGCCTGGATCACCCTCTTCACGCGGGCGTCGTCGTCGCGTTTGTCGGCTTGGAGTTTCAATAAGCGGGGGCGATTCGTCAGGAGGTCGCGCAAGCTTTCCTCCTCTCGCTGCCTCCGCGTTGGGGGAAGTGGCCGGTCGTTCTTGAGAATCAGGCGGCTAATTGCCCAGTCGCGGGTCTCGACCGTGACCCTTGTTTCTGTACCTTGTGGCGTCTCTTCGCGGACCTGGTACATATACGCGCCGCTCGTGCCGGTCGCCGCCAGTTCATTTGACACCGTCTGGCGCACCAGCTCGGTTGCCGGAACTTTCGGCGGCGGAATTTGAGCCGCCGCTGGAAATGCCGCCAGCAGCAACGAAGCAAATATCACCCTCCTAGATGAGATGTTCAACCGCTGAAATGTTATACCAGCCGCGACGCCCTGCCAAAGAATTCCTTGCGGTATAATGGCGGCAGCGCCAAGGAGCGTGGTGACATGTCAAAAAGGGTGAAACCGGAATACACCGCCGGGTCGTTGATGTCCGCCTCTCCTTCGATCCAGCCGGGCTCTTTAGCCAAACCCATAGCTCCGCCGCCTCCCAAGAAGTCCGAGTAAAACAGCCTCTCGGGCGGTTTGAGTCATCGCGGTCAACTCTCCACAGAGCACACTTGCAAGCGCGGCATCCCAGCGTCGGCAGCTTCAAGAACAACTTAACCGACTTATACGCTGATTTGTCACGGGTGGTAAGTTGAACCCGACGATTGCGAGGTTTCTTCTTGCCGGTAGATTTCTACCTTGAAAACATCAGAGCCATACGCCGACGAGTCCCTGATAGTGTTGTTCGTTACCCCAATCCAATAAGAGTGACGCGCAAAATCAATCCAGTGGTGCTCGCTTAGCCGTACGTACTCGTCTAGGACATGACCTGTAACAAAGCCGCCTCCCTCGGGGCGCCACTGTCCCGCCTCGATACCGAGTTTCTCGCATGCGCTGTCAACCGTGGTTGGGTAGGTGAGCGTCGGCAACCTGGACCGGAACGCTTCGGCCTCTTTGTCAGTGTACAAGCAGATCGCAGTACCCCAGACATTGGTTTTTGCCGTTGCTTCCGGAGTGTTGGTGCCACCTCGGAGAAGACAGGGCACGAGGAGCAGCACGAGCGAGAGGCCGAGGAGGATTTTGGGTTTCATGCTCGTCGGCTTACTTTTCGTTGAATAACCCGTCTAAATCGCTTTTCAGAATTTCCAACTGGGTTGTAACGGCGTCATCGTGCCAACTGCTATTGAAGAACACCCGGTAGACGTTTCGATTCGCATCAAAATCAATTTTGTCCGGCGGTATGCTAAAACCGCTCGTCCCATCCATGCTGGTGCGAAGTGGCAAGGGTGCGTAGTCTTTGCCTCTGTAAATCTTGGAAAAATCCATGTAGATTTGAGCCACTCTGGGTTGATGCCCCAGCCGGGCATTTTCGAGTGACACTTTCGCAATGCGTTTCCATCCTCGCTTCTTTTGACTAAAGACAAGAACGGTCGCCTGTGTATCATGGGTAGCCCAAACGAATTGATAATCGGAGTCTGCGTATATTTGTTTGAGCTTGTCCGGAGATGGGGGCGATGGACATGTGTCCAAATAGACGCTGGGCCCGGTTGAATGGCAACCAGTGACTGTAAACAAAATGCCGCACAAAACGAGCGCGGGGCTGAGGAGGATTCGAGGGGACATGGTTCTCTTCCCTACAGCCTCAGGGGCCGTTCACCGTTATCTTTACCTTGGGCAATTTCAAAACACCCTTCCACACCGACAGCGGACTTCGAAAAGGATCGTCGCTCTTGGGCGGGGTGACTTTGAATGTTCCCGTGAGGTAATACGTCGCCTGCGACTTCGTTGGGATGATCCAGTTCCCTGACATCAAACCAATGCTCATGCCGGCCTTGGGCGGCATGCCGTAGCCGTAAACCGAAACTCGAAGTCTCAAGGATGAATCCACCGGCAGCATGATCCAATAGGGAAATGGCGACATGATATCCGCCGGCACGCCAGACTGCGAAACAGGCAACCCCATGCTGTTAATCAGTGAACCCGTGAGCGAATTACCAGTGTCGTAATAAATCTCCATCGGGGTACCGTTACTGGAAACATTCTGGAGTTCCAAATAGACCACGGCTACCCGTGTGCCGTTGTACGGGGGATCTTCCGCGAAAAGGAGGCGTCCGCGCAGGCCATTCACCGGCACCGACCAATCACCCGTCGTCATCGGTTCAAGGGCCGTGGCGCCAAGACCGCAGAGGCTGGACAACCCCAGAAGGAACAGACCAAGTATTTTCGCACTTCGGTGTTTCACGGCTGATGCATCCCCGGCCCGGAACTCAAGCGCACCTGCGCTCACAGTATCACCGCCGACCATGTTGACAAGCCGATTCCAGGAACGTTCTGGCTAACTTTTTTAGGAATCAAGGCAAAGCTGGCACGGCTCACAGAGCCGTGGCTACACGAGTTTAGGAATCAAGGCAAGGCATGGAAAGCGGGCGGGACGCCCGCTCTATGGTCGGTGCCCGCGGCTACAGTGGGAATCGTTCCGCGATTTTTTTCGCTAAAATGACAACCTCCGTTATTTCACCGGCTGGAAATCCTTGTGGCCGGTCTGCCACAGGAGGAAGGCGTACTGGCCGGCGAAATTTTTGTAGGTGACGATCTTTTCCTCGGTGAAGTGGCCGTTGTCGTAGTTCACTTTCATCAGGATGGGATTGCCCGAGGCGGTGTCCGCTTGCAGCGCGGCGATGAACTTGCCGGGTTGCCACGCGGTGACGCGCGGGTCATTCCAGCCGCCCACGCCCATGACGGCCGGGTACTTCACACCTTGCTGGACATGCTGGACGCCGTCCATCTCGAAGAGCGCCTGGCATTCCACGGGGTCTTTCACGGTGCCGAATTCCGGTGTATTGACCGGACCATTGGGCGAGAATTCCAGGCGCATCGCGTTCGCGCAGCCGACGTTGCAAACCGCGGCGGCGAATAAATCCGGGCGTTCCGTGATGGCGCGGCTGATGAGGATCCCGCCGGCGCTGGTGCCGGTCCCGCCGAGTTTTTGGGGACTGGTGTATCCCTTCTTCACAAGGTATTCCGCGCAGGAAATGAAATCCTTCCACGTGTTGGGTTTGGTTGTCTTGAAACCCGCGCGGTACCATTCCTCGCCTTTTTCGCCACCGCCCCGCGGATGCGCAATGGCGAGGACTACGCCGCGGAGCGCTATCGAATTGCGAATATTAAAGCTGGGCGTGAGACTGTTTCCATAAGCGCCGTAGCCGATGAGGATGCAACTGTTCGAGCCGTCCAGCGGAATGCCTTTCTTGTGAATGATGGAGAGCGGGATCATCGTGCCGTCGTGCCCGGGCGCTTCGACTTCTTCGGAGACCAGCTCCTCGAAGCCGGGATACGACACGTCCGTATTGAAAATGCTCTTCGCGAACGTGTCCTTCTGCGCATCCAAATCATAGATCGTCACGGGAAAGGTCCAGGAGGTGATGTACACCAGGCAACGATCCGTCTTCCAATCCGGACAATTGACGCCCACGGTCCCGGAAGCCGGGAGCTTGACCTCGGCGGTCTTACCGTTGCTCAGATCGTATTTCACGAGGCGGCCGACAATCCCGTTTGAGTACACGATCAAGAGGTAGTGTTTGCTCTTCGTGATGTACTTGATCGAGTCAGCCTGCTCGGGAATCACCGTCTCGGCGTGCTCCCAGTCCGGATGCTTCACATTCGTCCGAACAAGCTTGTACTTCGGCGCGCCCGCATGGGTGACGGCGTAAACATAATCACCATGGAGCGCAAACCCCCGGACAATGTCGTCGGAACGTTTGCACAGGACGTTCCACTTGATTTTTGCGTGCTTCAGCTCGGAGACGGGAGCGTAAAACAATCGCAGCTCGCTTTGCACGGTCCCCGCAGACCCGACGATGTAGTCCGGGGATGATTCATCAACCGACGCGCTCGGAATCTCCTTGGCCGTGAGGCCCAGTTCCGGGTTGCTCTCGTCGCTGAAGATATCGGGGTCGGTGGAGACGTCGGCGCCGAGCTTGTGCACTTTGGTTTTGCGGTTCAATTCGATTTCGAGACTCTTGATGTCAGCTGTCTTGCCCGCATCATAGAAGAACGATTTATTGTCCTTCATCCAACCGTGCGGTCCGTAAGAAGGATAAATGCTGTCCGGCAGCAGGGTCCCACGTTCCACGTCCAATACACGGATCTCCGACCATTCCGCGCCACCCGAAGAAAGCCCTATCGCGACATACTTCCCGTCCCACGACGGGACAATGGCCTGGATGGTCGTGATCACCCCGGCTTTGTACGTGGCGGGGTCGAAGAGTAGTTTTTCCGTGCCGTTCCAACCCCGGCGAGAATAGAGTTTGCCCACGTTTTCGCCGCCGAGGGTCTTCTTGTAAAAGACGCGCCCGTTTTCATACTCGATCGACGAATAATCCGCCGGTTTGAGCTTGTCCAATGCGAGCCATTCCTGCGTCAGGGCGTCGCGTCCCGGAATCCTCGCGAGCAGTCCGTCCGTCAACTCCGCCTGGGCCTTGAACCACGCGGCGACATCCGCATCCTTCAGGTTCTCCAGCCAGCGGTACGGGTCCTTGTAGGTCGTCCCGAAGTATGTATCCGATGCATCCACGGTCTTTGTCATGGGATAGAGCCACTGGCCGCGGCAGGGCATCGCCACGAGGAACGGCAGGACGAGGAATAGAAATCTCTTCATGAAAACTCCAATAAATTATTGATCGGCCATTAACGCAAGCTTCAGTCCAGCCTAGCACGCGATTCCGGGCCAATAAAAGAACTAAAGCCGTTATGCCGTACGGCCTCCAAACTCGTTTTCACCGCTTTTCCGGTGTTTTCCACCTCTAAAACACCCAATGTTTACGGGCCTTTGGAAGAAAAGCTTCCAAACCTTCCAAAGCTTCCAAAGTGCGCTCACGGCTTTTTTCGACTTCCGATACTCTGCCCCGCGTTGATGAGAACGCCGTCAAAAACGCCGCGAAAACCCGGAGGTCGAAAATGAATTGGTTGTCGAAGATCGCGCTTCTGTTCGGACGTAAAAAATTCGAGGACTTTGCCCAGGCCAACCCCGCGCTCCCTGACGACGCGCTCACCGTGGCCAACACGCTCGACACGTATCCCGTCCGCGGCGCGGTCGCGCTCGTCGCCGGCTCACTGGCCCATGCACTCGACAATCTGCTGCGCGGCTCGGAGACCGTCGACGCCGCGGCGACGCATGCGTTGTTGATCCTCGCCGCCCTCTGCATCATCTGGGTCCGCCACGCCATCAGCAAACACGACGTGCGCGTCAACGCCGTCGTCCAAAAAGCCCGTGACCTCTCTGGTATTGCCGCCAAGACGCTCCTGCTGCTCTTCGCGCCCTTCGTGTTCTTCGTGGTGAAATCCCCGGCCGCCTCCGCCCAAACCAACGCCGCCATCGACAACACCTTTTCCCAACTCGTCACCGACATTGGCAAATCCACGAAATTCAGTAGCGGCATTGGCATCAATCTCCACGCGAAGATCGCGCCGTTGCTCTCGCAGGAACTGCCGCTCTTCGGTCGCACGGGCACCAACTCGTCATGGTCCACGGGACCGTCGCACGCCACGTTTTTCCTCCCAACCGAGAACCAGGAACAGCTTGGGTGGTCGCTGAGCGGCAGTTGGCAATCACCGCCGCGCCTCTTGAAGTTGGCCCTCTTCAACGCCAGCGACATCGACTGGACGATCAACTGGGGCATGCCCGTCGAGGATTACTACCAGTTCTTCCATCGCGTTGATTGGAAAGAAAACCGCCTCGGCTTCTCCGTCACGCGCAAATTCTGAACCGGGAAACCATCAGGAATGAATGATCCACACGAAATCAATTGGGGTGCGGTGCTGGCCTTCGTCGCGATCCTCGAATTTCTCCGCAGCGTCGTCATCTACATGTTCATCAGTCCGCTGCGCGGCGCGGGCAAAAAGATCGACCACCTCGAGAACCAGCTCAATGGCCTCAATTTCACCAATCTGCAAAAGGGCGTTGAAGATCACGAGAAACGGATGCGCACGCTCGAAAGCGAAGCGATGCCCATCGACGATTTCCAGCGTTACACCGACGTCGCCGAACGCGACCGCCGCCTGATGAACAAGAAACTCGACATTCTGTTGCAACGCACCGCGCACCTGCGCCAACCCGAAGATGAAAGGGAACTCTCCGATGAAACCTGAAGAACTTCGCGACCTGCGCATTGCGCTCCTGCGCGAATTGTACCGTGTCAACCCCCTTGGCCGCCGCGCCGTCGTGCTGCACAAGCTCGTCGGGCCGGACGTTGAATGCACTGTCGCCGATGTGAACGCGCAGCTCGCGTTCCTGCGCGGCAAACATTTCCTCTGCGAAGTGAAGGCCGACGACATCTCCCCCGGTCTCGATCCGTTTTGGTTCATCACCACCGAAGGCATGGTCCACTGCGAGGCGAAGAAGCTGGTATGACGAAGTTCCCGCGCAAATCCCGCTGCAAGTTCGCGCTGCTGCCGGTAACCGTTCGCACCGAGGTCAATCGAAAGCTTCGTGACGGTTGGTATTACTCAACGATCGTGAGCTGGCTTTTCGAGCAAAAGGTTGAGCAGGAAATACCTGATTTGAAGCTCCAACCCGGTGACGCTTACTCGCAGGCGTGGACGCGCACCGCCAAGTCAAAAGAGATGGCCCACATTCTGTGCAAGACCTCCCTGTCGACGTGGTTCCGCACGGGCTACACCGATTGGCTTAAAAACGAAGTTCGTGAAGACAAAACCATTCGCGTGCTGAAGGAAATGGAAGGACTTAGCAGCGTTGCCAATGAGAATGCCGAACCGGAATCCAAAGAGGGTGGCAATCTGCTTATCCGTTCGCTCCTTCTCGATACGATCAAATTGATACACGAGGAGAAGTCGGATCCGGATGAACTTGCCCAATTGGCCAACGCCTGGGCCCGCCTGAATGACGCATCAACTGAAGGCGAGAAGCTCAAGCTGCGCATGCAAGAGGCTATCGACGCCGGGCTGAAGGCGATCAGCGAAGAAATCGAAGGTAATCCCGAAGCCCGCGAGATATTTACGAAACTTCGTGACGTGGTGAAAGGAGCTGGGAAGCCCACGGCATGAACTCCCCGATCACTACCGTAGATGAATTGTCCCAGAAATCGGGCCCCGAAATTGCCACACCGGTGGTGGGTTCCTTCCGCGAGTTTTTGGGAAAACACGCGCGTGTTAAGACGCCGGACGGCAGTTATCACGCGTATACCTTTGATGGGCGCGAGGCGCTGGAGTTCGTCGTCGGCATCATCGATAGGATACTCGGCTCGCCGGGAGGCTCGCCCTCCCCCGGGGAGCCGATTTCTGACGCCCGGCTCACTGCCACGGGCTCGGCACAGTGGGGAAAGACGCTCCTCGAACTCAATCTCCTCGCTTACGCGGCCGGCATCCAATTTCGTTCCGTCGGGCTGTTTCTGCCGGATGAAGATCTCGTCGAGGGCATCGTGGACAGCAAACTTCGTCCCGACGTTCTCGACCAGCAGCCGTGGCTCAATTCGTTGATCACACTTGGCAAAGCGGAGAACGCTTCGGGCAAGACCGTGAATCGCAAGGGCCTCTTCACCTGCACCGATGGACGGAAAAAATCGCACGGGATGATCCACGGCATGCAGAAAATCCCGACGACGTTCAGCTTCGACATCGTGATCGAGGATGAGAAAGACGACATCCCGCCGACCATGTCGCGCTACCTCACCGCCCGCATGACCGCCAGCGATCTGCGTTTTCGGCTGAGCATCGGTACCCAGCGCTACGCGGGTGCCGGCCAAAATAAAGAATTCGAAGACGGCACGATGCACATTGGGCATTTCACGTGTGTCGCGTGTGGACATAAACAGAACCCCGAAGAGAATTGGCCGCAAATTTGCCGGGTGGCGATCGATCGAGAGCCGAGATGCGATGATCCGCAACTGACGTTGGAGGGGAATTTCAAGCGGCCGCAAGCAGTACGACCGCAAGCAGTACGACCGCAAGCAGGGACGCTTGCGCCACCAACGGGGGAACAGAGCTTTGATTTTGAGCCGGATGGACATTTCTATCTTGGGTGCGTCCATTGCGGCGCGGAACTCAATCGCCACGCTCCGGAGTTTATCCCGCAACATCCCGAGCGCGAAAAACTTCAACACTGGTCCGTCCGCATTTCCCAACTTCTCGTCGCCGCCATCGCCTTGAAACAGATCGTCGCCGATTGGTGTCACAACGCCGTCAAAGATCCCGACGCGATGAAGACGTTTTATGTGGATCGCCTCGGCCTCCCGCGTTCCAGCAGCCAGCAACTGGACCAGAAAATTGTCGACCGCGCCCGCAACCTCGAACACTTCGACCTCTCGTTGTCGCCGCGACGACCGCAGGCAGGGACGCCTGCGCCACTATACTTTGCCGGACTCGATACGGGAGACCGTTGCTGGCTCACCGTCCGCGAAGTGGAAAGGACCGCAGGCAGTACGACCGCAAGCAGTACGACCGCAAGCAGGGACGCTTGCGCCACCGGACCGGTAGGGCAAGCCTCCGTGCTTGCCGACGCTTGCGCCACCATTAAGCGGATTATCTGGATGGAGCAACTCAGCGCGGAACGCGTTCGCGCCCGTGTGCCGCAGGTTTTCGAATTGCTGGGAGTCAGCGCGTTGTTCGTCGATGCCGGCCCGTTGCGCGACCTCGCCCGTGATCTTTGTTTTCTATTGAACGGCCTCACGAGTTTTCGTCCGTCACCACTGCCCGATCCCGAACGTGCCGTTATTCATTTTCCCGGTGGCCTCACGTGGGACGGCGCAAACCAGCGCTGGCGCGGCCTGCGTTGCGCCGCTGTCGAGTTCACGCTCAAGGAAGGGAAGGGCGTCGTCCACAAACTCGGCATCACGCAGGACGGCCTCTTTTATCCCGTCATCGCCTGCAATCGCGACGAGACCATCGAGCGCGTCGTCAACGAACTGCTCACCGCCGCCGAAAACGTCATCGAAGTCATCGACGGCAAACTGCGCACCGCGCCG
>Ga0206891_10293_pt2 | contig 12055 bp, 13 predicted proteins | sample Alteio_BWOrgHeat_55_FD_153246 | JGI IMG/M metagenome (GOLD analysis project Ga0206891, IMG submission 153246) | Enriched cells from forest soil in Barre Woods Harvard Forest LTER site, Petersham, Massachusetts, United States - Alteio_BWOrgHeat_Nextera7 ...
GGTCGGCAACCATCGCCGTGTGTTGGTCAGCGAATTGAGCGGGCGCAGCAACATCTTGATGAAAGCGCATGAACTGGGCATGGACCTCAGCAAGGACACACCGGAGGTGCGCGACATTCTGCAACAGCTCAAGCAACTCGAGCACGTGGGGTACGAATACGAAGCAGCTGACGCCAGCTTTCATATTCTCGTACAGAAGCTGCTCAAGAGTCACACACCTTTTTTTAAACTGATTGGCTATCGCGTTATCATGGACAAGCATGGCGCTGACGGCGATAACGTCGTCGAGGCCAGCGTCAAACTCGAAGTCGGCGGTGAGGCCGTACACACTGTGGCCACCGGCGACGGCCCGGTCAACGCGCTGGACAAGGCCCTGCGCGCGGCGCTCCTGAATTTCTATCCCGCGATCGCCGAGGTGAAGCTGATCGACTACAAAGTCCGCATTCTCGACAGCCACAGCGGCACCGCCGCCAAGACGCGCGTCATCATCGAGAGCACCGACGGCACAGACACCTGGGGCACCGTCGGCGTGCATGACAACATCATCGAGGCCAGTTGGGAAGCTCTCGTGGATTCCGTCGAATACAAACTGTTTCAGGACGAGAAGAAGAAATGACGGCGAGCGTTTTAGACGCAAGGGCTTTGCTGGACGCAGCGCGCGGCAGTCCGAAGGATCGCGGCATCGTGAAGCATATCGTGTTGCGGCTGCCGAATGAGCAGCGCGCTATTCCGCCGCAAGCCAGGCTTACCTGCACGGGCGGAGTGATCGGGGACAACTGGGGCACAAAAGCGGGACGGAGCACGGATCGCCAGATTTCCGTGATCAATTCGCGGTTTCTCCAGGCCATCGCGGAGGGAGCGGAGCGCATGGCGTTGTCGGGTGACAACCTCGTCGTGGATTTGGATCTGCATCAGGACAACCTTCCCGCTGGGGCGCGTCTGCGCATTGGCGAGGTCGTCTTGGAAGTCACCAACCATCCACACACGGGCTGCGCGAAATTTGAACGACGGTACGGAAAAGCCGCGCTGGATCTCACCAATACACCCGAGGGTTTGGCGGCGCGACTACGCGGCTTGCTCGCGCGGGTGATTCAGGGAGGAGAGGTGCAGATTGGCGACACGATCCACAAAGAAACGCCCCACGCTTGAAACCGAACGGCTGATTCTCCGACCATTCGAACCTGACGACGCCCCGCGCGTGGCGCTTCTGGCCGGCGATCGCGATGTCGCCAAGACGACGATGGCCCTCGGTCACCCCTACGAACTTAGTTCGGCCGAGAACTGGATCGCGTCACATCCGGAAGCCTTTGAGAAAGGCCAACATGTGGTCTTTGCGATCACTCTTAAAAGCAACCACGAACTCATCGGCGCAATGGGTTTGGTTCTCAACTTCGATCAGGAGAAAGCGGAGTTGGGCTATTGGATCGGGAAACCCTATTGGAGTAGCGGGTACTGCACGGAAGCGGCGCGCGCGGTATTACACTTCGCGTTCACCGAACTCGGCCTAAACCGTGTGCATGCCCATCATTTCAGCCATAATCCGGCCTCGGGACGCGTCATGGAGAAAGTCGGCATGCGCCATGAAGGTCATCTTCGCCGGCATGTGAAGAAGTGGGGAGAGTTCTACGACGTGGAAGCCTACGGGATCTTGCGGTCGGAGTTTCAGTAGCGAACACCGATTCGGCTACATGCCACCGGTTTGCTGTAGCATGCGGCGCAGTTCCGTACTGAATTCCTGCATATCCTTCTCCGTCGGCTTGCTGGCACCCAACTCGGGCTCGAGTCCCAGCCGTCCCATCTCATCGAGGAACCAATGCGCCTTCGCCCCGGAGGAGAACCGCGCGTACCCGCTGAGCATCGAACCCGGCGCGGGAATTTGATCGACACTGATCGAGAGCTTCCCACCGGCCCCCGATTCCGGCGGCCCCGCATCGCTTGGCGCAAGCTTCCCGCCCGCGCCGGCCACGGGAGCAGCGGGCGGCATTACCGTCTTTAGAAGTTCCTTCTCCGGCAGCGTGGCATCCGGCATCTCTGATAATAACAACCGCAATTCCATGTACTTGATCGGGTCGTTCTTCTCTTTGTGAAGGTAATCCTGAATTTGGGAAAGCGTGAGCCCTTTGGCCAGCAGTTCCTTGACGATTGGCTTGCGTTCCTCGTTGGTCATGCCATCAGACTACACACAAGCGCGCGGGCGCGCAAGTATGCCCGGGCATCCGAAGTTTTCGGGGCTTGCCAATCCGCCCAACTGTTCGCATAGTTTCTCGCCGCATGAGCGCAGCACCGACAGAAATTCCGAGAGCCTACGAGCCGAAGCTCGTGGAGGACAAGTGGTATGCCGACTGGCTGGCGAAGGGATGTTTCACCGCAAACCCGGCATCCACGAAGCCGGCCTATTCAATCGTCATCCCGCCACCCAATGTGACCGGGGTATTGACGATGGGCCACGTGCTCAATAATACCTTGCAGGACATCCTCGCCCGTCGCAAACGCATGCAGGGCTTCGAAGTGCTCTGGCTGCCCGGCACCGACCATGCCGGCATCGCGACGCAGACGGTTGTTGAGAAGACACTGAAGAAGCAGGGCGTCATGAAGCACCGCGACGACCTTGGCCGCGAAAAGTTTGTCGAAAAGGTCTGGGAGTGGAAAGAGAAACACGGCGGTATCATCATCCAGCAACTCAAGAAACTGGGCTGCTCGTGCGACTGGACTCGTGAACGCTTTACGATGGATGAAGCGTATTCGCGTTGCGTCCTGCAGGTCTTCGTCGATCTCTACAAGAAGGGCTTCATCTATCGCGGCAAACGCATGGTCAACTGGGACCCGTCCGCCCGCACTGCGCTTTCCGACGAAGAAGTCATCATGACCGAGACGCGGGGGCATCTTTGGCACATCAAGTATCCAATTGTCGGCTCGGATGAATTCATGGTTGTCGCCACCACACGTCCGGAGACGATGCTCGGCGATGAAGCAGTCGCGGTCAACCCGACCGACGTACGCTACCAAAAGCTCATCGGCAAAAAATTGCTACTGCCATTGAAGAACAAGCAGATTCCCGTCATCGCCGATGAAGCGGTCGACCCGAAGTTCGGCACGGGGTGCGTCAAAGTCACACCCGCGCACGACGTCGCCGATTACGAGATGGCTCTGCGCCATAGTTTGCCGTTCACCGTCGTCATCGGGCCCGACGGCAAGATGACTGCCGAAGCCGGTGATGACTACGAAGACCTGGACCGTCTGGAAGCCCGCGAAGCGGTCGTGGAATCATTGAAGCGCGTGGGTTTACTGCTCAAAGTCGAGGACTACACGCACAACGTTGGTTACAGCGAACGCAGTAATGTGCCCATCGAGCCGTACTTGAGCGAGCAATGGTTCCTGAAATATCCGCAAGTTCCTCGGTCTATCGACGCGCTTGAAAAGCACGAAATCCAATTCTGTCCGGAGCGTTGGACGAAGACCTATATGCATTGGATGCGCAACATCAGAGACTGGTGCCTGAGCCGTCAGCTCTGGTGGGGCCATCGCATTCCCGTCTGGTACCGCGGCGACGAGGTCTACTGCGGCACCGAAGCGCCGCCAGATGATGGCTGGACGCAGGACCCCGACGTGCTGGATACATGGTTTAGTTCCTGGCTCTGGCCGTTCGCCACCATGGGATGGCCTGACAAGACCGAAATGTTGGAGAAGTTCTACCCCACGACCGATCTTGTCACCGGCCCGGATATCATCTTTCTCTGGGTCGCGCGCATGATCATGGCGGGCTACGAGTACATGGACGAAAAGCCGTTCTCGAACGTGTATTTCACCGGTATCATCCGCGATACGCAGGGACGCAAGATGTCGAAGTCACTCGGCAATTCGCCCGACCCGCTTGATCTCATCGCCAAGTACGGTGCCGATGGCCTGCGTTTCGGCCTGATGCTGATCGCGCCGCAGGGTCAGGATATCCTGTTTGACGAGAAACGCTGCGAAGTTGGCCGCAACTTCATGAACAAGCTCTGGAACGCCGCGCGTTTTATCCAGATGCAACGGGCCGCCAACCCGCCAGCGCGTCCCCACAACGCACATGATCTGAAAATCCTCTTCGAGATGAACCAAGCGATCGAAACGGTTGGCAACGCTTTGGACGAATACAGGTTTAATGAGGCTGCCAAAGAGCTTTATGATTTCGTCTGGGCTGATTACTGCGATTGGTACATTGAAGCGAGCAAGGTTTCGCCAAACATCACTGTTCTCGATGAAGTGTTCGGCAACATTCTTCGATTGCTTCATCCGTTCGCGCCGTTCATCACCGAGGAGTTGTGGAGTGGCATGGGCGGCGCGGGTACGATCCAGTTCGTCTCTTGGCCAACTCCCAGTCCGGTTGCAGGCGCAAATGCCGCACTCGCCGAACAGATGGACGCGCTGTATGAGTTGGTCAGCTCAGGTCGTCAATTACGCAATGACTACGGCATTGAGCCGAAGAAGAAAGTCACCTTTACCATCAAACCAAGTAAAGATGAAGCGTTCTTCCGTACACAGATTGCATCACTGACTGCATTTTTGAACGCAGACACAATAACCGTGGATGCCAATTACTCCCCCAGCGGGATAACGCCAAGTCTAGTGACGAAGGCTGGCACAATATTCATGGTCGGCGCGGTAGATCCCGCTCAAGAACGCCAACGTCTTACGAAGCAACTCGCCGACATCGACAAGCAGCTGGCTGGCACGGAAGCAAAGCTGGCCAACGAGAATTTCACCAGCCGTGCCGCGCCCATTGCCGTACAGCGCGAACGCGAGCGCCAGCAGCAGTTGCATGAGCAACGGGGAAAAGTCCAGGCCCTCTTGCGCGCCCTTCAGTAATCGAATTTGTCGAGGTAATCGCTGATGGGACTGCGCCGTTCTCCTTCCAACTTCTGCACCTGGTCGAATGTCTGGAAGTAGCCGTTGAATACCTGGGAAAGTTCCTCCGGCGCGTAAGCGTCTTCGGCTTGATCCATATAAGCGGCGATTGCGTGCGTCTGCTTGTCCACCGTAAGTTGCATATCCTTGGCCTCCCTTGCGGCGCGGCGAAAGTGGACGGCACTGCCCCACATGAGCCACTTCACCGCTTCAAGATATTCGTCCACCACGGGTCGATAGAGGGGATGCGCCAGGCCGCGCAACGTGCCAAGGTCGTCACTCTTGAGTTTCAACACGTCCATCAGCCAGGGCTCTTCGGAATACTTCCAAAGGTTCTCGAGGCTCGTCACCGTTTCGTCAGGTCGTCCTTTGCCTGCGTTGCTCGGCCCGAGTTTCGTGACCAGGATCGCGTTCAACCGGCGCCCCGTCTCCGTAGCGGAGAGGTCTTGCGCCAGGGTCACGGATGTCCGCCGGGCCTGCTCCCGACTCCACCATTTCTCAAGTGCTGCGTTTTGCGGAAAATCCTGATGATAGACACTCCAGAACGCGTTGGCGGCCATTTTTCGTGCGCCGAGTTCCGACAGGAAATTTCGTAATTTCCGCGGACCATCCGGCAATGCCAGAAGACTCTCCGTTAACAACCACGCGTTGGCTTGGAATAGTTGTCGATCCGCCGCATCGGCGGGAACAACACTGATATCCAGCACATCTGCCGCCCGCTGCGGCCGGCCCGCCGCCACCGATCGTCGCGCGACCGCCAACAGGAACTCGAAGCGACCCTGAATCGACGCCGCCAGACCCTCGACAAGCCATAACGGCATAACGGGCGCCGTGTATAATTGTCCGCGAACAACCGGTTGCTCGCGGTTGGCCCACTCTGAGGATAAGGCCTCGACCACCTTCGCCAGCAATCCCTCTTCGTCGAGCGGTGGCTGCAACAGGCAGCGAATCTGATACTTGAGATGTATGTCCGTCTGGAACATTGCCATCGAGATAGCCGGGGCATTGGCCTGCGCCGGCTCGCGGGCGTGCACCACCAGTAGAATCGGGTCCCGCCAACTATCAGCCACGTCCATCCGTCGCAGCCACTCGTGTTTGACCCGCTCCGCGTAGACGCAGAGGGCGGACGGCAGAAGATAATTATCGCCGTAGGCGGTGAACTGCCGTGACGTGCTGGTGGTGGTCGCAGGGTTGTTCGTGGCAGTGGAAGCCGCGCGAGCGCCCCGGGATTGCGTCACCACGATTGTCACGGTAACGAGAAACCGTCTCAAATATCGTCGCGCATTCATGTCCGCCGCAAACGGGCCTAATGCGGCCGGTACGTCAGGAGGATCTCCTTCTGCGTTACCGAGACCGAAGCGAGAGTATCGAGCATCTGCTTCTCCTGGTCCAGATTGACGAAGAGTTTGGCATAACAGCGATCAAAAATGTGCGTCTTTTCCAAAATCAAAGGATGAACCGGCAGGGAACCAATCGCGCCGCCGATGGGCTTGAAGACGAAATGACCGCCTTCGATGGCGAGCGCTCCCGAGTAGGTGAGGCACACTGGCTTGTCAAACGAGCCCCCCAAATGGATCTTGCTAATATAAACCGCGGTCACAAAACCATCCCCAAGTTCGATCTGCAATTTACTGGGGATGATCGCGGGAGCTTTCGCTTCGCTCTTTTGCAGGCCCAGGGTGTCGATAAAAGCGTTTACCTCGGTCTCGCTGATGGTAATCGTGCGGGGATTTTTCTGCAGGTTGAGCCCGTCCAACTCAAATCGTTTCTTGTCAATGGAAGTCAAATCCTCGCTGGACGTGCTGATCGGGCGCAACGCCGGGACCTGCAGGGCCAGAAAGATCACCGCCACAATCGCCGCCAGGATTAGAATGCCGATCATCCGCTTGAGCATGAGTCCCATGCCCTTGCGCTTTTTCTTGGTCAGATCCTTGCCGCCCTGGCTGGGGGATTTGATCTCGCTGAGATTGAGTTTGGCGCCGCAGGAATGACAAAAGATCCGGCCCAACTCATTGTCGTACCCGCATTTTGAACAAATGACCATCGGTTAATCCTTTTTTGTCTTACCCTTTGAATCACCCGATTTGGCCGGTGTACCGGCCGGCTTGGCAGCAGGCGTTTTGGAAGTAGCCGCCGGGCTGGCCCCCGTGGTGGGCGAAGCCGCACTGCTTTCCTTCTTCGCCCCCTCGGTATAGCTCGGCTTGCGGTAATCCGTTATGTAAAACCCGGAACCTTTGAAGAGCAGGCCGGCCCCCGTGCCCAGCAACCGTTTCACGCGACCGTGACACTTCGGGCAGGTCCGCTTCGGCCCATCCTTGATCGACTGGTACAACTCATAGTGATGCCCGCATTTCTGGCACTCGTATTCGTAAGTCGGCATGTGTAAATGAAAAGGCGCTTTTCTTATCGAACAACTCGCTCGCTCAAGTCAACCTCCTATTTCGTAATATACCATTCACGTGGTGAACTTTCCAGTTCCAGCGCAATACAGAGATCTGCACTTCCACTGATCTTCCGCTCCTCTCACCCCATCGAGAATTATAATTTCGAAACTGAGAGAGCGACATTAAAACCATCATTTTTGCGATCAACGGGCTCAAACTTCTCCCGATAAACAGGCAAAACATAGCTCCGGGGTACCATAACCACCCAAAACACCCCTCGAAAATGGGTTTGTTTTCCGAAAACGAACCCATTTGCAAAGCCCGCTGCAAAGGTCACAAGTTGCTGTAAATAATTGCGATACATAGAAAAATGCGCAAAAATAAATTGGGTTCGTTTCGCAGAAACGTATATAGGCCCCGAGCTGCGCACAGCAGCGAGTCGCGCCATAGCGCAAAGCGCGACGGCGGACAGCGGCGCAGGAGTCCCGCCTGTACTCTTTCAACACCCTTCTGCCTTCTTCCTTTCATGCTGGCCCCGACTATACACATCCCACCACACTGCGTCCAGCAGAATTATCGCTTACCGATATCACCCGCCGGCCAACCTCTGTTACGCCTTCGCGATTGACATCGTCCTTCCGTCGTGGCTCAGTTCTTCTTACTCGGTGTCTTCTTGCATTCCGTATGTACCAGAACCGAGAGCCCTGATGCGGAACATCGAAATTGAATTGCCGCCAGGTGCGAACCTCTCCAAAGTAGAGAAAGCAATTGAAGCCACCCTGGCGGCAGTCGGTTTGCAGGTCTGTCTGCGCGGGACACTCAAGAAGTTCCCGGGTTGCACACACTGCCACGCGAGAAAGGCCGGTCAGCCCGGCACGTTGGAACTCACTCTCTGGCCCCAACAACATCGTGCCTGGATCAGCATCCAAAGCGGTCGGACCGCTGACTGGATTCTCGAGAAAGTGCCCGAACTTCAGAAGGCACTTTCCAAACATCTGGCTGCGTAACAACAACCATGAAAACCGGATACACGTACTGACTAGTCACCGGGGCCAACGCCGGTTGCACCTTCCGTCCCCCTTGCGCGGTTGACATCACCGGCCCATCGTGGCTTAGTTCTCGGCGTTAGGCTTACATGGCTACCACGTATTTCCAGTCCTTCATGGACACGTTTGGCGCGCTCGACGAACGCTCACGCACCTTCGACGGCAACGACATTCTTTGTCCGCCTTCCGAGGACTTTGGCTACCAGAACACTCCCAAGAACGCTCTGACGTTCGCCTCAATGGGCGTGGACGGAGTTCATTTCGCCGTTCTCAAGCTTGGCGGTGTGGTGCGCGAAGATTCACCTGTGGTGCAGGTCAGTCCGATGGACTCCAACGATGTCATCGTCTTAGCCGGGTCGTTCTTGCATTACTTGGCTGACGGTTGCGAAGTGTCAGCACAGAAGATGCAGTCGGTTTTCGACGCAGAGCGCGCTGGCGAGCGTCGGCTTTTGCCGTTCCTATCGGAGCATTTTGATGGCTCTAGGCTTCTCGCGGATAAGAGGACACATGAACTCACAGCGACATATGGATATCTGGTTGAGCGCAAAGTCGAGTGCACTTAACAACATCAGTCCGGCAACCCCCCCGCTACGCTTCTCCGCCCAGCGCAGGGGTGCAATTCGGATGCGCCTTTCACGCTGAACCTTGTTGGCGGGCGGCTGTCGCTAAGTTTGGACGTTATGCTGAAAGGAACAATCCGTGGGAGCGGCACTCTACATTGCCTTAGAGAAAGAGATTCCCGGCGTTGACACCATAATCGACGGTAAGATGCTAAGCAGAGCGGAAAAGCACCTTGGCGGTTCACTTCCGCTTTCGCGGTTGACATCACCGGCTCGGCGTGGCTCAGTTCTGGTTGACAGGTGGAAGTATGATTGACCGAGTGAAACGTGACCGGCTTGCACAGGCACTGCGGCAGTTGCTTTCCGGTCGCATCGACAATCTTGCCTTTGATGATCTCGATTGCCCCGGCAACGTCACGGACTCAGATGATCGGGCTCTGTTCGAGGTTTTCTACTCGGTGTGGCCGAACTACGATGATTTCAGGTCGCACCCCATGCGGTTGACGGACGGGCAGAAGCTGGACTTCGAGCGCTGCGTTATCTTTTTGCATTCAGACCAAGAGTTCGAGTGGCCGCGCAAGACGCTGGGTGTCGTTTACTATTTTCGTCGCTTGACGGACGAGATCACATTCCGTCGCTTTCACCTTTGGCCGGTGCAGGTGACAGGAGATGTTTTGGTATGGCCCTTTTACCGGAGAGAGGATTACGAACGCGCATTGCAGTCGCCACGCTTATTGAGAGGGAGGCCCGAATCAATCAGTTTAGCGAACGCGGGCTAATGCCCGGATTGCTGGTTTCGACCATTGGACAGAATGGAGGTGCCAATGACGTGGGATGAGATACATCAGCTTGAGCTGCGGGAAGATTATCCTCCGGCCATCGACGCACTTGAGGAGCGACTCCGCATAGATCCTTCTGAGCGAGAAGCAGTGATCCGGCTAGGTTTCAACTTATGGTACGCGGTCGTTGAAGCCGACCGGATGCAGAAGCAGTTGCCAACAGAGAAGTACGCCGTACGATTCATGGATTTGTTCCGTCGGTACCGCGCGCAGTTGGAGGGCGATGCTGATTTTTGTTGGGCCTTCGGTCTTGGTATCAGTTTGTTTTGGTTCGATTTCGCTGGCGCAGATGAGAAACTGGGCAAGGCATTACTTACGCAGGCCAAAGAGATTGACCCATTTTACGAACGCATGTTTCACAAGAGCGGGCAAGCCGAGATGGCCGAGCGGTTTCGTGGCAGAGGTATTTTTGGAAAATACTATGCGATTGCCCAATCAATCCCCTAAGCGTTGTCATCACTCTCTCCACCTAGTTGTGAAATGATGGTACCCAAAACTTTCTCTTGAAAAAACCTCCCCGCCCCGTACGATACGGCACCAATCGAGGAGCCGTGTTGAAATCCCCTGCTATCTTTAACTTAAATCAGTATCTTGACCGCGTGTGCACGCGGGTGGACGCGGCGCTCGACAAACTGCTGCCGCCCGAAACTGCCGCGCCGCCCACGATTCACAAGGCGATGCGCTACTCGATCTTTGCGGGCGGGAAACGCATCCGGCCCGTCCTCTGCCTCGCCGCGTGCGAAGCGGTTGGCGGCAAGTCTGCGACCGCCATGCCTCTGGCCTGCGCCGTCGAGTGCATCCACACTTACTCGCTCATCCACGACGATTTGCCGAGCATGGACGATGACGATCTGCGTCGCGGCAAGCCAACGAACCATAAAGTCTTCGGCGAAGGCATCGCCGTGCTGGCGGGTGACGCCCTGCTAACCGAGGCGTTCGCCATGGTCGCAAAAAGTAATCCGCCCAAACGTTACCCCGTGCGGGAACTGGTAAGCGATCTTGCCATGGCCGCCGGCAGCCTGCGACTGATCGCCGGGCAAGTGCAGGACCTCGAGAACGAAGAGCGCCAGGCCAGCCTTGAGGAAGTGAAAACCACTCACCGCAACAAAACCGCCGCCCTCATCACCACCTCGATTCGCCTGGGCGCGATGGCGGGCAACGCCACGCCGTCCGAACTCAAACGCCTGACCCGTTACGGCCAGGACCTCGGCGTCGCGTTTCAGGTCATCGACGACATTCTCGACGCGACGAGTACGAAAGAGATCATGGGCAAGAGTGTCCGCGCCGACGAGAAAAATAAGAAGTCCACTTTCCCCACCGTCCTCGGCCTCGACAAGTCGCGCCAATACGCCGCCGACCTCATCGCCGACGCCCACAAGCAGCTTTCCGTCTTCGGCAAGAAAGCCGACCCCCTCCGCGCCATTGCCGATTTCTTTCTAACGCGAAAGAATTAGCTTCGCTGCCCGCTCACTGGCACCCGTTCCCCCGAGGCTTTCAACCACTGACGCCAATTCGCGCTGCATCGCTTCTCGTATCGCGTCTTTCTCCAGGAGCTTGCGCGCTACAGGCGCGATGCGTTCCGGTTGTGCGTCGTGCTGGATGAACTCCGGCACAATTTCACGGCCGGCGATGACATTGGGCATGGCCAGCCAGTTGACCTTCACGACCATGCGCCCGATGAGATAGGTCAGCCAGTTCACTTTGTAGACCACGATCATCGGGCAGCCATAGAACGCGCATTCCATCGTCGCCGTCCCGCTGGCGGTGATTGCCAGCGTGGCGTGCTGCATCAATTCATGCGCTTTGCCCAGCTCGACCGTGATGCGCGGGTGGCTCATCATCATCGCCGCCGTTGATTCGTTCACCGCCGCCGCGATGTACTCCAGGTCATTCGGCATTCGCTCCACGATGCCCGCCATAATCGGAAAGATCTTCGCCACCTCGCGCTCACGGCTGCCGGGCAATAGCAGGACGAGTTTCTTTTCCCGTTCGATTCCTCCCACCTCCGCCTTCACCTTTTCCGCAAATGGATGCCCAACGAACTCCACACGCAACTTGGGCGCATGCTCGGCATACCAGTCTTTTTCAAACGGGAAAATACAGAGCATCAAATCCACGTCGCGCTCGATCTGCTTCGCGCGACTCGCATGCCACGCCCACAACTGCGGCGAAATATAATAGATGACCTTGATCCCGCGCTTCTTCATCTGCGCGGCAAACCGCAGGTTGAATCCCGGGAAGTCCACCAGCACCACTGCGTCCGGCTTCCGTTTCTCCGCCTCGCGCACCAGGTTCCAGAAGATCCGCCGAAACGTTCCGTAGTTCTTCAACACCTCTATCAG
>Ga0206891_10300_pt1 | contig 12018 bp, 18 predicted proteins | sample Alteio_BWOrgHeat_55_FD_153246 | JGI IMG/M metagenome (GOLD analysis project Ga0206891, IMG submission 153246) | Enriched cells from forest soil in Barre Woods Harvard Forest LTER site, Petersham, Massachusetts, United States - Alteio_BWOrgHeat_Nextera7 ...
AAATCCACTTTCGCCGCGATCTCCGCGTGCGTGTACCCGCGCTCCCGAAGGGCGCCGATCGCGCGCACCAGTTCAAGCGGCATGTGTTGGCGCCGAGCGAGGTTTTCGACCAGGCTCATCACGAAGCAATCCTCCTCGGCCACGTCGACGACGGCGGCGGGGATTTCGTGTTGACCAAGCGCAATGAAAGCCTCCAGCCGGCCTTGGCCGCAGACCAGGTCATAGCGGGATTTCCCGGCACGGCGGCTGACCGTGATCGGCTTCTTCAGCCCAAGATGCGCGATGCTTGTCACCAGCTCCTGAAAAATCCGCTTATTGCGGACGCGGGGATTCAGGATGTTAACGCTGTCGACCGGTATCATCCGGATTTCAGGGGGTTCTTTGGTCATGCCACCTCCCGGACTGAAATGCGCCGCGTCAGGTCGACAAAGGCGTCGAGGTTTTCAAAGCGATAGGCATCAAGCAAAATGCCGTTGTCGGGAGCGAGCCTGAGGCTCGGCGTTGCCCCCACATCGAGCCAGGGTAGGAAATAGTAATCCTGGACGCCGGTATTGCTGGCGTCCATCCGTGCGGCGATCGTAATATCGGGGCGTAAGCCGCTATCGAGCCGGATTTTCCAACGCAGGCCGCCGGCGGATGTCTCCTGCGCCCGGGCGATCACGAGAGCCGCCGAGAATTCCTGGTTGACCCGCAAGAGGTCGTTGACGGGGTTTTGTGCAACCTCGGCGCCCACAGATCTGATGCCAGCAATAACGTCCGCCACCACATTGGGATGGAGAGCTCTAAGTGCGCGATTGGTTTCGATATAGCGGTAGTCACGCGCAGGGGTGTATCCAACTAGCTGATAAGCTCGCATCAGGCTTCCGAACCGCTGCCGGAAGGTCGAGCTGGACGGCATGTCCTCGACCTCGTCAATCACGAGGCCCGATAGCCAGCCTTTCTCGGCCAGCAACGCCGAAAGACGATCGAGAAGCTCCTGATCGGTAAATCTGCGGCTGCGTTCCTGAATGATACGCTGTGCCGCCTCGAAGAAATCGGCTTCAACCACCGGCGTGAACGCCCCGTTCTCACGCACCCACATATCTGGGGCATTCCGAACCCTTTTGGTTTTGAGCTTCGACGAAACCCGGTTGAAAATATTATTGCCGATGTATTTCTCGTTCGTGAGGATTTGATGGACCGTTCCGCGGGTCCAAGGCCGGCCAAGATCTGTAAGCAGTCCTTCAGCGTTCAATACCGCCGCGATCTCCTTCTCGGAACGCCGTTGCACCACGAACATCCGGTAAAGACGGCAAACGGTCTCGACCTCCCGGGGCGGACCGGGGACGAGAACCACCCGGTCAGTCTGGATGCTCTTATGTTCTCCGCGCCGTAATTCGGCTTTTGGCTGCCGGTACTCGTCGACCAGGAGGCGCCGGAGACCGTAACCGGCCGGGCCGCCCTGCCGGAACCCCAGGTGGATCAGCCTCTCTTGACCGGCTGAAACCTTAACCGACAATTCACGGCTGTATTCGCCGGACATCACGCGCTTCATGCTCTTGATAACGGTCGTCGTCAGGCTGCCGTCATTCTCGAATTGCTCGGCGCAATAATGGACCGGGATGCCGGCCTCCCGGCAGATGAACTCGTAGTAGGCGCTTTCGTCCGCGTCCTGGAAACGCCCCCACCGGCTGATGTCGTAGACGAGGATAACGGAGAAGTCAGCGATGCCCCCGCGCACATCGGCAATCAGGTGCTGGAGGGATGGGCGCCCCCCGATATTGAGCCCGCTTTTACCGGCATCCTCATAGGTCCGGACAATCTCAAAGCCCTTCCGCGCCGCATATTGAGCAATAACATCCGCCTGGTTCTGTGTCGAATACTGCTGATGCTCCGTCGACATACGGACATATTGCGCGGCCCGAACAGCCCCGCCTTTCGAAACTTCATTCACTTGCGAAGCAACTGAAGCCATCGCGAACCGTTACATCAATTCCAAGTAACCCAAGAGAGACACTGGCGTCTGCGCCAGCCTAGCAAGGAGGGAGTGGGAATGTCGTTTACGGAGAACGACCGAAAGTTTCAGTCATCTTTTGGAAATAGTTTTCCCGGCGATGCGCGGCCGACCTTTAGCCAGGCTATCGCCTGGGCCCTTGCGACCGAATTCGGGGACGTGCCGTCCGCCAAGAAAATCGTGGCACGGCTCAGCCATTCCAGCGAGCGAGCTGTGCGTAATTGGTTTGAGGGGAAGAATGGACCGAACGGCGATAGCCTTATTAGCCTGATCGCTTGTTCAGATGTCGTGTTAAGCACCATTTTGATTCTGGCCGGTCGCAAGCACTTGAGCATCAGCGTGAACTTGGCTGAACTCCGTCACCATCTGGCCAAAACGATTGAGGCAATTGATACGCTGGAGGTAACCGCGGATCATCAGGAGCTGTCTAAAGAAAATTAAGGGCGCGAACGCGCCAAAGATCATCTGGTTTTAGCCTGATTAGGGCGCCGGTACGGTGGAAGAAAGCAACGGCCTCCGATGCTCCCGCCGTCGGCGATGGGTATTGATCTAGCCGTCAGCGTTGCCGATGGTGTCACAACGCTTTCCGATCCGTGGGACCTGCGAGGTAGGATTGGAAGAGGCGGGGGGATGACCCGCCTCTAGCGAGCCGTGCGTGCGAATTTTAGGGCTCGTTGACGATTCGGCGATTTAGGCCGCGATAGTCTTCTTACCGTCTGCCGCTGCGAGGGAAATGGTCACCCTCGGGGGGTTAAAGTTTTGCCCGTTGCATGCCCTTGATCTGGACCTTTCTTTAACGAACAGGGAGAGGGGAGGATCGCGGGCTCCCTCCGGGCAGAGGTGCGCGCATGCCAACCCCGCCCCGAGGAGGGGACAGGTACTCTAACTACACAACTACGGGCACTACGGTTACTACCACTACCGTAGTTTCGTAGTCTTGTAGTGGGTACCTACCGAACAAGGTGAGGTTGGGTCACTTCCACAACGTGACCGCTTTTCCACTCCATGTTGGTCATTGAAGCTACTTTCTGCCATCCCTAACAGACAGTCGTTGGCGGCCAGGAGTGGGCGCCCGGCGGCTCCTTCCGCCGTGCTTTGGATGGCAGTCGAGGGCGTGCTGGAGTAGGCTCTAGGCATGAAATTCATCTGCGACGCACCGAATGGAAGGGAATATTACACTTGGCGAACCCAAGCACGATGGCTAGGAGGCGCTGGCTCTTTTGGCCCCCTGAGCTCTCTCGTGCTTGTGAACTATTTCTGAATAATGATTCGAGATTGGAGAAGGATACCGCCAGCGATCATGCCGGTTAGATTGGCTTGGCAGTCTAAGATCCAAATCAATATCTTCTCGATGCCGGCCCACCGAAGTTTCGGGGGCGGAAGGCTAAGCCAGTGCCAAATCATCAGGTTGTCAACGTGCAGCCATTCTCCGTATCGCAACCAGAAGAAACACTGGTAGCCCAGTAGGCCGACACCCCCAATAAAAAGAGTTATACCAACGAGACCGTTGGCCCATTGCCAGAACCGAGCTTCAGACATTCCCGGGAGGGGACCTTCATCGGCGGAACCTTGGCCTTCGCGATCTTCCCCAGCGCGGCTCGCCTGCTCATCGCACCTTGACCATGGTGAAAACGAAGCCGCCGCCCGAATACTTTCCTACGCCAGACGCACTTCGCTTATCTATCGATAGCGTGGCCTCGTTGATGGTGTCGGTTATGCCCGTCAAGGTCTGGTGAATCGTTCCAGTATAGGTGCAGTTCGCTGCATTGCTGAGAGAAACTTGACCGGTGACCGGGGTGCTTCCGCCTTGGCTGTTCTGGCATGACGCGGCAGAGAGCTTGCCGTTCACGGCGATGGTGGCAGAACACTTGTTCCAGTCGGTTTCACCGCTAACGTTGGACACGGCAGCGTATAGTTTCCAAACACCAGCTACGCTTCCTTGGGCGCAGCTCGCGTTTGCAGGAGCTACGGAAAAGGCAAATAAAGAAACTGCCAACAGAAGAGTTCCCCGAATCATCTTTCCCTCATCAAGTTCGATTTTTGGTCCGAAGGGCTATGATATCCAAGGAATGAGTGCGTCAGCCAGATAATTCCGAAAGCATAGAGGAAACTGTGCCGCTGTGCGAAGTTAGGTCACCGGCCAAGAGGGGGCCGTACAAGAAGGGGATGTAATTGTGCGAGGTGTAGCTGCGGTTCTCGCGTTGGCAATGATGATTCCCGCCGAAGCGCGTGCGGAAAATAACCGCATCGTGGTCGGTGCGGGTGCGGAATCCTGCGGACACTGGACCATCGTGAGGGATCAGGCCAAACCAAACCTAGTGTGGCCACCGGAGTTCTGGGCATACACGTCTTGGGTGCTAGGGTTTGTTTCGGCGGCGAATTCATATGCTTGGCCCAAGCACAATCTTATGGAAGGAGCCGACGGCTTCGGGGTATGGGGCCTCATGGACAACTACTGTAAGTCCCATCCCACCGATACAATCTCGGATGCGGCATCAGCGGTGGTACTGGTCTTGATGCATAAGTCAGAACAGCGCTGAATGTGTTGCGATCTCCCTCGCTCCGGTTCCACAGTTCGGATATGGTTGGCACATCGGGAAACAGCGGCTTGGTGGGCGCGGGAAGTAACGAAATGAAAAAGCTTTTATCTCTTGGTGCTGCACTGGTCGCTCTTGCGGCCGCTCACGCGAATGCCACGTGCACTCAGGCAAACATTGCCGGGGTGTGGACGCTCTATTCGGGTGGGATCGTCACCGCCGGAAAGCTCAATTGGACAACCTGCAACCTCACCATCAATGCGGCGGGTGCATTCACCAGCAAGGCTTCTGCTTGCCGCAATTCACTTGGCCAACAGTTCGATGCCAGCGGTTCGATAAAAATCTCTGACGCATCGAAGTGCGCTTACGATGGCTCAGTGTATATACCTTCCTTCAATACAACGACCTATATGCGAGCTTTCACGCTTTCCATTGATCATCAGGTTGGCAACGGCGTTGGCGGCGGAGGCGCGTACGGAAATCCGTTTGTCTTCAATATGGTCAAAGTAAAATAGTACTTAATCCGGCTTCACGTTTAGGAATTAGCCCAACAGGGGGACGGAATGATAAAGATCAGTGCGCTATTTGGTGCACTATCGTTGGGCGTCCTCCTGGTCGGCTGCGCAAGCACCGCAGATATCGACACCAGCAAGGCCGATCCCGCTTGCGCTCAAACTTGCACGGCCAACTACTCGCAGTGCCTAGGGCAATTCACGCTGTTCCCGATCCAGGCACAAAACCAGTGCACCGACGCGCTGCGGCTGTGCGTTCGGACGTGCCCAGCTAAGGCCTCTCAATAGGATGGGTCCGTCAAGTATAATGTGCCGAAAAATGGGAGATCGGGATGCGAGTGGGACTTCTGATCGTGGTATTGGTGCTGGCTAGCTGCGCCCCGTCTATGCAGGGCGCGAACGAACGGGGCGGCATTATCCGGCACGCGACCAGCGACTTTAACCGCGAGCAGGCATTCCAGCTTGCCGACCAGCACTGTCACAAGTTTGGGCGGTCTGTGCGGATCAGCTCGACCGACATCCTGGGCGACACCATGACGTTCGACTGCGTGCAGTAGGTCGCCCCACTTTCGCAGTTCCGATCAGCCGGTGTGCTTACGCTGGGGCAGTCGCTCAGGATGGATGATCTCGATAGCGCCCCGCTCAAGGTCGATGGCGATATCCTCATAGTCGCGCGCGAGACGGTCCAGCGTCGCGACCATATCGGGCGTAACTATGGAATTTCTCAACCGTCGCGCGCGGGCCGCGTGCTCTCGATAGTATGCTGCGCTTTGCATCGCCCCTCCTTTCCCCTGTGGAATTCGGCAACCCAAGGGGTTGCGGCGAGTTCCTCGCGTGGCACTCGCATCTGAAGCACCTTTTGGGCAGGCCCAATTGGCCCATTTCTGGACCTCTTGAACTGCCGGAAGCATTGCCTACTTCCATTGGCGCTGAACGCCCCCTTGGGGGTTCGGCGGTGGGCGCCGGGATGCGTCCGGCGCACCGCACATACCATGTTGCTCAAGGAGGATATGGATCATGACGATGCAAAACCTAAAGCTCGAACTTCTCCGTCTCTTCAAGGGCCGGCGAGGCAAACCCGCCACTCAGATGGTCGCGGATCACGGCTATAGAGGCTTCCTGATTCGCTTCACCAGCATCCGCTTCAAACGGCCGAAATCACTCGCAGTATTCTCAGCGCTTATCGTTGCAACCGCCGTCCTGGCAGCTGCGCCTAGCGAAGCCCATGTCGGAATCGTCGTTGGTATCGCACCGCCGGCGCCGATCGTTGAGCCTGTCCCGGCGCCTCCAGTCGTCGGATATGCTTGGCGGCCGGGCCATTGGCGTTGGAACGGCGTGCGGTACGTTTGGCTACCGGGCCGGTATATGGCTCCGCCCCGTGTAGGTGCAGTCTGGATGGCGGGCCATTGGTCTGCTCGCGCTGCGGGCTGGGTGTGGGTCCCCGGCCACTGGAGTTGATGACGTAGGGTCGAGCCTGGTGATGCTTGTCGGCCTTTGCCGTCGCAATGCGGAGTACGGCAAGCTGGCAAGCATCCGCCGACCAGCCAGCCGCCATCTCAGGTCGACGCCGGAACCCACTTCTGATTGGGGTGAACGTCCGCCTCAACTGCCTGGCTAAGGCCACTCAATAGGTTGAGGGAATGTGACATCCACCCCTGCCTTGGGGCGGAAAGCTAACGCAGATTGGACAGATGAGTCTCGGGCATTTGATCTATCCCGCTCCCTCAGCTCCCACGGTCGCGCTAAGATGAGAGGATGCCGCCGACCTTCCTCCTTGTCCTATGGCTGATGTTCGGGCTGCCGTCATTCATTGCCGGGATATTGGTCGCGGTCATTGGGCCGCGCCTTTGGCGTCTATGGCAGGAGCGCTAAGGCGCTCCCCCGCTTCCACGGTGCCGATATCGACCGCTCCATCGCGAGTTGCCGCTCCAGCTGAGCGATCATCGCGCGCAGGTCGGCAACATCGGTTTTCAGTGAGTCCGCGTCCTCCATCCTGCGCCTGATGTGCAGCACGCCGACGTCCGATGGGGTGATCCTGACGGTATCCATGGCGGGAAACCATGCGCGTGATCATATGACTATGATAGGCGGTATCGTGGGGCATTTGGGGGTGCTACATCAGACATGGGTCCGGGAAGTATAATATGCCGTCCCGGAAGGTGTCGGGCGCGGCGCCGCCCGCATCCGGGTTGACCGTCAACGCCATCACCGTCGTGCCGAGACGTCCGCGAAACAGATAGAAGTCGCATACGTTGATGCGCGGGTCTTCCTTCGCAGTCGGCGTATCAAAATGATGGGACATGGAGCACCTCTGAGGATCGTCATCATTAGTGTAGGTGGGCCGGTCGTTCCGGAAGTCCGTAAGACGCGCCCGATCGTTCATTTTTCCCTTTCCCGCATTTCATTGGCGGCCCTACACACTTCGGGGATCGGCTAGGCGGATGTCACGGCGAAAGCACATCGAGATGAGTGTCCGGAAGGCCAAGCCGGAAGGTGCTTTGCGGATCGGCATTGCACATGGGTCGATCCCTGGGTTTGCCTTCAAATTCCTCGATGTCGAAAAAAGGTGATAATCCGCTTCGCGATCTCTTCTGCGCGGGTCTCCAACGTAAAGTGTCCTGCGTCGACGAAGTGCACCTCCGCATCGGGTTGGTCTCGCTTGAACGCTTCAGCCCCAGGTGGCAGGAAGAACGGATCGTTTCGGCCCCACACGACAAGGAGCGGAGGCAGGTGACGCCGCAAATATTCCTGCCAGTCCGGATATGACGCAACGTTCGTGCGATAGTCGTAAATCAGGTCAAGCTGAATCTCGTCGTTGCCTGCACGGGCAAGGTAGGCAATATCCAACTCATAACCGTCGGGCGCCGTTTCTTCTGCGATCGATCCGATAAGGTATTGATCTCGCGTCACCTCCGGCGCCAGTGTTGCCCTGCATGCCTCTCGATTTTCAGGTGAGGGGTCTTCCCAGTACCTGCGGAAAAGGGCCCACATGGGACCCAAACCCTCTTCGTAGGCGTTTCCATTTTGGCTGATAAGGGCGGCAACCCGCTCAGGGTGAGCGAGCGCCAACCTGAACCCCGTCGGCGAACCATAGTCGAAGAGATAGATGGCGTAGCGCTCGATGCCGAGTGCCTGCATCAGGCCGTTCACCACGCGCGCCAGATTGTCGAAAGTGTATTCGAAGCGGTCGCGAGGGGGCGCTTTCGTCTGCCCAAAGCCGGGAAGGTCCGGGGCGATCAAATGGAAATGGTCGGCCAGGTGCGGAATAAGATCGCGAAACATGTGGCTTGCCGTCGGGTATCCGTGAAGCAGCAAAATGACGGGTGCCCCAACGCGACCCGCCTCCCGGTAGAATATATCCACATCCCCGACAAGCTCTCTGTGGTATTTGATCGTCATGGTTACCCGCTGGATAATCTAGGATTTCCATTGAGGTTAACCTCTCGGAGAGAATGCGGCCAATATCGATGTGGCATCAGATCAATTACTGGTGGCTATCTCATCAGCCCTTCTTTTTTAGGGCGTTCGCCCTGCCACCCTCCGATCGGTGACGGAGGTTCGCGAGGCATGGCAAAATGGATGAAGGGCTCGAGGTCTCGTCGTAGTTGAACGCAACTTCGGCAAACACGATTTGGTTGTCCGGCGCGATCACGTACCGAGCCTGCATCGGCAGGATCCACGGTCCGGTGCCGTGCGGCGTGATGATGTCCCAGCCAAGTTCTTTTTCGATTAACTCCGATTCCTCGGGCGCCCAGCGGATCCCGAACTGTTCGGCAACTCTCCCTTCGGTATCGTCCAGAAGTGTCAGCCGTACATCATATGTTTCGATAAAGCGTTCGCGCGCTCCGCTTTGCAGGAAATGCGTAATGGCGAGTACGGACGTGTGCGTGCGATGGACATCATCCATGATCTCGTCGAATCCGGCGAGATCCTTTTGGCAGTATGGACACCACAATCCCCGGTAGAAATTGATGACCAGTGGACCTGCCCGCAGAAGCGTCGGGGAGGAAACGGGCCCGCGGTCCACGTCCTCCAGAGTGAATATCGGCGCTTCATCGCCAACGCCGCGAATGCGCTTCTCTTGCTCTTCGGAAACCACCTTCGCGATCGCCGCATAGCGCGCACCCGATTCGAGCTCTTCGAAAAGGGCGTGCGACTTCGTAAGAGCATCTCGCAGGGCCATGACTTTACTCCGCCTCGTCACAGTCGATGTCGTCGCCGCCGGACGCGGATCTTGATGTCGATCCGCGCCCGGGCTCGTGCTCAGTGTTTGAAAAGGGGATAGCCCTGAATATATATCCAGTCAGTGTCCTTGGCCGGCACGTGACAGGTCAAACAGTCGGTATGATAATCCGTCGACGTCGTTTTCTGCGGCTTGTCGGCATCGAACCAGGACCAAGCCCAGCCGTCCCCCCAGAGTTTGTTGTCCGGATGAGGATTCTTGGTGGCTTTGATCAGCACGAACCACCCTTTCAGAGTCTGGACGTGACTGACCGTGCCCGTTGTCATCGGTGCCGTTTCGGCGCCATAAACCTCCTTTACCAGGACCGCGCCTTCCGGGAATTTTCCGCTTTTGCGATAGGCCTCGGCTGTGCCGGGCGAAGCATAGACGATGTGCATTTCCTTGGCGCCGGCGCCTTGATCCTGCGCGACCGACCAGGATCCGAGAAACTGATAATTCGTCCGGTAGTTGCTGGGTACATGCAAATTACCCGCGGCGTCCGCGACGGGCTCGGTTCTGGCCTCGGCAGCGATGAGATCAGGATATAGCAAGAATGCGCCGAGGGCGACGCAGAGCACGATGGCGGTGGAATGAGTTTTCATAATCAAAATGCTCCAGCCATGGGGATTTTCCGAGATCAGCCTGCTAATTATCGAGCAGGGGATAAAACTGCGTCCAAACATCGTCCTTTTTGGCGCTCGCGATGTGGCAGTATGCGCATTCTTCTTTAGCCCTGACCTTGGCCGTCGGTGCTTTGGGCTCATGATGGTTGAAGTTGAAATAGCCCCAGCCGTTGCTGGCCGCGAAACGTTTGCTGTCTTTCACGGTGACGTCGGCGCCGTTAAACGCGCCAGGGAAATAACCACGGCCGGACGGTTCATCGCGCGACCCGTCTGGATATTTCTTTGGCAGAGTGAGCTGTAATTCCTTGAGAAAGATGGTCCCTTCCGGAAAGACATGGGTCTTCTGGTAGATCGCGTAGGACCCCGGCTCGATATAGACATTGTGAAATTCCGGGAAGTTGGCCTCGCCCCCGTTCAATGCATTGGGCGTCAGCGGGGAGCCGACAAATATCCATTCATGGAAATTCTTCGGAAGAAGCAGATCGCCTGCCGCATTATATTCCGGCAAGTACCTTGCTTTTTCATCCGCCGCGCGTGCGTGCCCGGGTGCCGTAGATACTGCCGCACATATCAGTGCAGCCACTGCCGGCGCTGTTGCCTTGGTGATCCGTTCGACAGTCGACTTCATTGCAACGACCTTTCCCTGGTTTGGTGTCATGCGGCCTGCGCGGAAACGCAGCGCTGACAACTGCCTCGGCCTGACGGCCCGGTGCGGCGGCTGGATGTCGGGGCACGGTGATATCTAATGAAAACCGGTGATCTACAGGAAGTAGCTGCTGGTTATGTATTTGATACGCATCGGTTATAGTGCGGCAAAAGAAGGGGGATGCAGGGTATGATCCGGGGCCGGTCATAGCGGAGCTGCGGCCAATAATTCTGGGGGGAGCGCGGCTACCGCCGCGCTGATTTTCCGACCCTAGGTGCCGGATTTCCGCCGATTGTTGGGATAGGAGGTGCGCCCCACCTCTATTTCGGCTTGATGAATTTGAGCACGAATCTGTCCGTGTGGTACCGCAGGCCGCGTGAAAATACTGAGCGCGTGTGCGGATCATTATTGGCTGTAAGGACGGAACTCCGCTCATCAAAAGAGAAGCCGGCTGCTTCGACTTCCTTACGGACCTGCGCTTCCTCGATACGATGCAGGGTTTCGGTCACATTCCGTGGCGATCCGCTGAGCGCGGCGTGGTCGATGATTATATACCGGCCACCCGGTTTCAACGCGTCTAACACCGACTTGTTAAACGTGGCGATATCGACCGGCCCCATGAATTCATCATGCAGATCATGGTAGTTCTGCGAAATCCAGAATATGTCCACCGGCTTTGGCGGAGAGCCGGCAAGTTCAAGCGGCCCCCGTGATAAGGGTGATGTTCTTGCGGTCCGCCAGCGAAGCGGCAATTTCCATCTTCCCGTTCGCGATGCGCTCGATCGCGGTCAGGCGGTCCGGAATGGCGGCATAAACCTGGCCGTCTTTGCCGACGATCGAAGAGAACAGATGCGTGAAATATCCCCTGAATGGGAGGAAATCCACAATCACGTCGCCGGCACCGATCGCCGCGAAACGCAGCAATTCCAGGGTCCTGTCCCGGCGGTCGCGGCTGATATCCCGCCGGGGGCGAGTGGTATCGGCTAAGGCGAGTTCGAAACGGTCGGTCATCTGGCATGTCGCTTAGGATGAGTCAGCCGGCTTGGCGAACCGCATCCGGGTAATATTGCGGCGCTTCGCGCCGATCGAACATGCCATAGTCCCGGACAACCCGAACATGTCTCAGCCGAAGACCATTTCGGAGCGTTGTTGCCTCCTCGAACTGTTTGGCATCCCTGCGATCCTTCCACGACATCAGAAGGATGATATCGCCCGGCGCAAGGACTGCGTCGAAGACATCCCAGGAGATCAGCCCCGATGCCACGTTCGACAATCCCAACCAATCAGCGACCTGTTGCGGGGAGGCCCTCTTGACCCAGTCGGCATTTTGCCGGCTATCGATCAACGTGACGGTTGTGCCTTCGCCGACCTCGGTTTCGTCCAGCCGCTGCTCTTCGAGGGCACAGCCGTCGGGGATTCGGGTGTCTTGGAAAAGCTGGCCGACGCGAAGATGGTAGTCGCTGAGTATTTCTCCGCGGCCTTTCT
>Ga0206891_10301_pt1 | contig 11979 bp, 9 predicted proteins | sample Alteio_BWOrgHeat_55_FD_153246 | JGI IMG/M metagenome (GOLD analysis project Ga0206891, IMG submission 153246) | Enriched cells from forest soil in Barre Woods Harvard Forest LTER site, Petersham, Massachusetts, United States - Alteio_BWOrgHeat_Nextera7 ...
TGCTGCCCGCGGCGAGTTGGCTGGCCGGGATGGGCGGACGCGCCATGCCGTAATTCAGGTTGCGCCCGAACTGGGCGACGTTGTCGGTGATCTGCCAGAAGCCGTCGATTTTCATAGCGACTTTGCCCGTGATGAAGGGATCGAGGTCGCCGGCTTGGAAGGTTGATTGAAAGGCGTTCACTTTTTCCGCACCGCCCAGGTCATCGTCGATTTTGCGCATCCACGTGAGCGCCTCGACGATTTTCGGATCGTTGAGTGTGCAGGTCTTACCGTCCGCACTCATGAACCGGCCGCCGTTCATCCAGGCGTAGATGTAGAGCCAGGAATTCCCGTAGTTGGGTGCGAAACCCAAACGGGTGATGTGGCCGGCCGCGTCGTGCTCGGTCAGCTTGATGGCCATCTCCTCGAGCTCTTCCCACGTTTTTGGCGGACGCGCATCGCCTTTCGCGTCAACAAAACCGGCCCGCTTGAGCAGGTCCTTATTGTAGAAGAGCGTGCGATTGTCCACTTTCTCAGGAATGCCGTACAAGCCACGCTGGCCTGTGAGCGGGTCGTGGTAGACGACCTCGTCCCAACACGAATCGTAAAAATCCTCGGCGCGAATCGCATCCGGGCGTCCGCTGGCGGTGTCTTTCGCCACAAATTCGTCCAAGGGATAAAAGGCGCCGCGCGCGGCCCATTCCGTTACGGCGTAGCGGTCAAAGACAATCACGTCGGGGGGCATCCCTCCCGCTACACTCACGAGGAAGCGGGTCGGGTCTTCGGTTTGACCGCGCGAGGCGCTTTGCCCGCTGACGAGGCGGTAACGGGGTTTGGACGGGTCTTTCGCGTGGGCCTGGTCGCTTTCCTCCTCGAACACGCGGACGGCATCATCGAGCGCATCGGCGACTGGCCCGCCACCTCGGGCCGCGAAATTGATCTCGGTGATGCCCTGTTCAGGGGCCTTTGCAGAACGGGAGGGAGCCAGCAGCCACAGGGCGGTCAGAATCAGCGCGGATAAAAGAGCGACTTTCCAGATGCTCATTACGGTGTCGGGTTCGCGGACGGATTCTTATCGAAACGCTTTCACAAGTCAAGCGGCGCAGCCAATTCAGGTCTAAAACTGGACACAATGCCTGTTCTCCAGTACTTTACCTAAAGTGAGTACGGCACGACTACTCGTCGGAACTTTGCTGATCGCGGGTCTTGCATCCGCCGCCTTTGCGGGGCAGGACCAGACTGGTCCGACTTTTCCGGCGCCGACAATCACGATTCATGATGCATCGGCTCTGACGAATGCACCGACGCCGGCAATGGTCACGGTGGTGCCGGAGCCAGCTCTTCCGAAAGTGACCGTGCCCAAACCGACCGAGCTTACCATCCCTTCGGCAACGGAGATTCCCTCTGGAACTATGGCGCCTACCGCGCATCCGCAGCCAATAACGCCTCCGACGGCGCAAGGGTTGCTAATCAAATCGACGCAGTCCGGGCCGGCGGGACCGGCGGGCAAACTGGCCTCGATTGCGGCGCCGCCGTCGCCGGCTTCACTGACAAACACGGCAAACAGCGGCGTTCAGGTCGCCTCCCCCATCAATTCATTGACCGGCCAGTCCAACATCTGGCAGAAGAGCACTCCGGCCCTGAACGGTGTCGATTACCATTGGTAATGGAAACTATCCGCGGTCACTGGTCATTAAGAAAATAAGGCGTAAGTTATGCTCATACAGGGCAGGAACATGCAGAATTTGAAAAAGAGTTGCGGGTTGGTAGCGGCGGGCTTGTGCGCCTTGCTGGCGTTGGGTTGCGGGACGGTTGCGAAAACCGTGGTGATGAATAATCCCAAGGTGGAAAAGATTCTCACCGACCCGCCAATGGATCGCACGGTCACCCACACGGGACATCTCGAGTATATCGGCGACGATGACAATCGCATTACAGTTTTGTATGTCACGGGGACGCCTTACGAGATGGGATATGAACACGGTTTGCTGCTCGGGCCGCAAGTGCGCGAGACGATCAAGGATGTGCAGGTGGGCGCGGACAAGTTGCTGCCGAAGATCCTGCGCAATTCGAAGGCGATCTCCACGAAGGATAAAGACCAGATCGTTAACGAATTTCTCGACTGCGCCTGGAAGATGATGGCGCGCTTTGCGCCGAAGGAAGACCTCGAAGAAATGGAGGGCTTGGCGGCGGGGAGCGGCATTCCGCTCGATGTGATCCATCGGATGCATGCGCTGCCGGATGTTGGCGAGACGAGTTGTAGCGGGATGGTGGCGAAAGGCAGCGCCACGCAGGACGGGCACAGTTATCAACTGCGCATCCTCGACTATGGCGCGAATTTCAACCTGCAAAAACGTCCGCTCATCACGATCTATCATCCGACCACCGAGAACGCGAACGATTACGTGACGATTGGATGGATTGGTTTCGTCGGCGCGGTTTCAGGCATGAACGCGAAAGGCGTAGCGCTCAGTGAGATGGGCTTTGGCAATCCGCCAGGCGAAACACTCGCGGGGACGCCCATGCCGTTTATGTTGAAGAATGTGCTCCGCTATGCAGACACGGCTGAAGACGGCGCGGCGATCATTCGCGCGACGCGGCGGACAAATTCGTATGTGTATTTCCTCGGGGACCGGCACGACGGCGCGGTGGGCATGGTGACTTCGGCGCAGCGGTGTCTCATCAATCACGCCAACGAGAGCGAGGAGCTGAAGGTCGATGGCCAGACGATGCCGCAATTCCACGATATCGTGTACGGCGGGCATTACGAGGACCGGCAGGAGAAACTCGTGCGCGACATGCAGGGGAAAATCGACGTCAGTGCCATCCAGGGCCTGGCAAAGCAAATCGCGATGAAGTCGAACCTGCAAACCGTGATTTACGACCTGACCGGCGACAAGATTTGGGTGGCGAACCGCAAAGACAATGTGCGCGCGGCCGATCGTCCGTACGTCGAGTTCTCGCTGGCCGATGCCTGGATCAAATCGTCGGGGTATACAACGACGAATACGGCGCCTGTCACCGTAAGCCAGCGATGAAATCGCTTTCGCTGATTGCATTGGCGGTTGCCACTACTACCCTGTCCTTCGCGTCCGTGGTGTCGGCGCAACAGACTGACCCGCGGGACGTTGTCCCGCCGAATCCGCAAAAGCCGCACGTCTCGGGCACGCTGAGCACTGTTACGCCCTCCGCCGTGCAGCCGCCATCCGAGAACCCGGTGTCCGTCGCGCCAATTGCCACGGCTGCACCTGCACAGAGCAAGCCGGCGGTGCCGCAACCTGCCGCAGTCGGGGCCAGTACCGTCCCCGCATCCAACAGCCAATCTTTGACACTGAGTTCGGTTCAATCTTCGTCGTGGGAGAAGTCGAATGCGATACCCGCTTCCGCGTGGGAAGGAACTACAGCAGTTACGAACCCCCTCGCTCCCGCCATAAAGCCTGCGTCCGATCCATGGAAGTCGTCGCCAGCGCCATCCCAGAATTGGAACTCGACCCTTTCACTCGGGTCATCCGGGACGAAAACCGAGTGGAAATAGTGTCACGAATTGCCCGAAGCGGACGCGAAGTCGGTGACCTCTTGTTTCTGGGGTGAACACCCCATAGCACACACCGGTCGACCCGCCCTATTCTCTCGTCATTGACAACTCGGGCAGCCGAGTGATCCGTACGCCCGGCCTTTTTCCGACAGGGAAGAAGGCACGATTTCGCGTGGTCGATTTGCCCGAGAGTACGGACAGCAAAGTTAATAAATTATTGGGATGCAGGCTTGACAAGGTATCGGAATCCCTCCTATCCTTAATCCAGTCGTTTTGCTAATAGTGAGGAGACGCCAATGCGGCTAGACTGCCCGCTGAGGCCACCGTGCATTCACCAATATCTAATTACTCAAAACCAGAGGGGTCCGGGCAACCGAAGTTTTCCTGGCGTGTGTGTGTACTCGCGGTGTGGGAACACAAAAAGCTCGCCCTCGTCACATTGGCGCTGGTCATAACGGGGTTCGCGACCTGGACGTTCACGCGGACGCCGATGTATCGCGCGACGGCAGTCCTTGAGGTGGACAAGGAGGATGCCAAGGTTGCGAGCATACAAAAAGCGGCCAGCGCGGATGTTTTTGATGATCAGTACTTCAACACCCAGCAGATGATCCTGCAGAGCCGCACGCTTTGTGAACATGTCATCGATTCGCTCTCGCCAGACCAACGCCAGCAGATTTTACCGGGCGCGGGGGCCGACGCAGATTTTGCCGGGGCATTGCAGGACAGTTTGAGTGTCGACACCGTCCGCGATAGCCGACTGATTCAGATCCATGTGGACCATGCGAATCCCCAGGTGGCCGCGCTCCTGGCGAATGCGGTCGCCCATGAGTTCATCAAGAAGCAACTGGAGAAACAGATGGCCGCCTCGACGGAAGCGGTCCGCTGGCTGCGTCAACAGACGGAAGGATACCAGGAGCAGGCGAAGCAGACGGGTACCGGTAACAGCGATGCGCTGGCCCGACTGCCGCAGTCCGGGACACCCGGTGACATCACCGGCTTGAAAGTGAAATTGGATTCCATTACCAACCCCGCCCTGATTCCCGCGATTGCGAACAATCCAGAAGTCGCGGCCTTGCGGCAGCGGTTAAAGGAAAAGCAGATCGAGATGGCGGTAATGCGGCAGCGTTACAAGCCGGGGCACCCGGCCATGGTGGCCTTACAGACCGAACTGGACCAGACCGAACAAAAACTCGTCCTGGCCTGCAACGAAGGACTGGAAGGTATCAAAGCCTCATTCTTGCTGGCGTCGAGGTTGGAAAGCGGCAACATCCAGTTGGTTGACCCCGTGCGGCCGCCTTCCAGGCCCTTCAAGCCAAACAATAAACGCAATGTCATGACCGGCGTGCTTGTCGGTCTTGTCAGCGCAATCGGATTGAGTTTGCTGGCGCATTCGGTGGATGGCCGCATCCGGACCTATGAAGATGTGGACGCGCTGGGGTTGCCGTTGTTGAGCGGCGTGCCGCACATGAAACGCAACAGCCGCCGGCATGCGTTACCGGTAGTTCAGGCCGATCCCCACTCGATCGGCGCGGAGGCATTTCGCAATTTGCGCGCCAGCCTGAAGCTGCAACCGCGCGCGCGGACAGCAACGACGTTATTGGTGACCAGCACGGCGCCCGGCGAGGGTAAATCCCTGGTCGCCGCCAACCTCAGCATCGCGTTTGCCTCGAACAACGAACGAACGTTGTTGATTGACGCCGACATGTACCACCCGGTTCAGCACCAGCTATTCCGTGCGCCGTTCGAGAAGGGACTCTCCCTGTTTTTGACGAACTCAGCCCCGCTGGACGAGATCGTCCAGAAGACCAATATTCCCAACCTGGACGTCATCACGGTCGGCGAACTCCCAGATAATCCCGCCGAGTTGCTTGGCTCTGCGCGTCTGCAGGCGCTTTTGCAGGAAGTGGGCGAACAATACCAGCGCATCGTGATCGACAGTCCACCGGTAACGGGCGTCAGCGATCCCCTGGTGCTGTTGCCGCTCGTGCAAGGAGTCGTTTTCGTCGTCGGGTTCGGCAAGATTCGCCGGGAGATCGTGACACGGACGATGCAACGGCTGCGCGAATGCGAAGCACCGCTGTTGGGCGTCGTCCTCAACAACATCGATTTGCAGAGCCACGCCCACTACTACTATCCGTATCGGTATTCCTATTCCTACCAGCGACGGAAACGCGATCTCGTCGCGAGGTAGTGGGTCCGCGAATTCCACGAAGTAGACGCGAAGGACACGAAGTTTGCCGACGGTTACATATGTGCCGTCACGCGGGACTGATCTCTTTATTGCCTTCGGCTTCCGGCGTATCACGACAACCGCTCTTTTCTTCACGGAAGAAATAAAAACAAATCGCGGCGAGAACAAATCCGCCGACTATATCAACAAAATGATGTTGGTGGGTCAGCAACGTTGAAAAACCAATCAAAACAAACCAGATGTGAGATGCCAAACGGATAACGCCTTTTGTGTGTTTTGCGTAAAGAGCAGCGAGAATGGTGCGGAAGGCAATGTGCAGTGAAGGAAACAAGTTATAGGGCTGGTCAAAGATGTACAGAAATCTAAAAATTGTACCGGTCCAGTCGTTGGGTTGTGGACGTACAGCCGATAACCGCAGAGGTATCAGCAAGAAGCAAGCGCCTGCAACAAGGATTGCAAATGCAATTCGCTGTGTCAAAATTCGTAATTCGTTCTGGCTTTGGCACAAGAACGGCCCGCAGACAAAGAACAAATTAATGGACATATAGGGAATAATCATCAGCGGCACAAATGGGATGAAGCTCTCCCATGAGTAATACCAAGTTCCAACGTCAGAGCGGTGGGCGGTAATCCAACTGCAACCACCATAAACGACCATGAATAGCAGGGACAGTGCAGCTGAATTCGTGGCCGCATACAATTTTGATGGCTTGCTCACGGTAACTTGCGGCGGGACCCTTCACGTTCTAAGTTCCAAGTCGACCATGACGGCGTCGGCAGGTTTCGTTGAGACACCCGATTTCGCCAGGGTTCGTTCGGTAACTGCCTTGAATTTGAAGACCTTTACAACAGCGCCCACGACGAGCCCGACCTCCAGCAGTCCCAGATATCTTCCCGGACAGAAACGCGGTCCATGCCCGAACCCGAAGTGAAGCATGTCCTTAGAGGTGATTCCTTTTTTGGCAAGGAACTCCCATCGGGCTGGCGCGAACGTGTCCGCCGGGTAGCCGGTCACTTCTTTTCCCCAAAACTCCTCGCATCGGTTGGCGTGCCACACGTCGAGACGGAGGTGGGTTCCTTTGGGCATAAACATCTTGCGATGGTCAGCGGTCTCGATCCAGGTGTCCACCGTGGCGCGGCGCGGGAGAAAATAGAGGGCCGGGGTCAGGCGCAACGTTTCCTCCAACACGCGGTTGAGGGTCACGGCGCTGGCCAGATTGTCAGGGTCATACACGTTCATGTCTTTCACTTCCTGATAGATCTGCTCCTGGATCTCGGGAGCGTGCGCCAAATGCGATAGCGCCCAAGCCGCGAACGACGTCGTGGCCTCCATGGCACCGGCGAGGAAGACGCGGATGTTGCTGCGGAGCGCGTCATTCGTGGCGTCGGACTTGAATTGGCTCCATAAGCCAAGACCTTCCGCGCGTCCGGCAAGCGCGATGTCCGTCAGGGCTTCGAAGTCAGCTCTCTTCTGCTTGAGGATCGCGTTGCGACCCGTGAACATGTCGTAGAGCGCCAGAGATGTTGGAGCGACCGTATCGCTGATCATGTGATCAATCAGGAGGACAATGGACGGAACATAACGATCGCGCAATTCCTCATAGGCAACGCTGCCGCCAAAGAAGTTGTTCACCAGCATCTCGAGCATCACGACCTTGATTTCCGGTTCAAGCGCGATTCGGACTGTTCTCTCGCCGGTGGCCTGCTGGCGGGCACGAAGCGCGTCGATTCTTTTCGCCACCGTCTTGCGGAAAGTTTGTTCGAAGCCATGAAATTTTTCCGGCTGAAACAGATTGGAACGGCTGAATGGCTCAGCGGACATCCGCTTTTGCCTCCGCCAGATGGCACCATTCGAATACAGTAACGAATCTTCACCGGTCGCGCGGGCGATTCCCGCAGTCGGGCTTGTATCCCTGTCAAACTGGCCGGGTTTCTCGCCGGTGGCGGAGAGCACCGCCTTGATCACGGCCGGCTCGCGGGTCAACAATACGGGGGGCAATCCGGCTACATAGATATAGCGGTTGTGTTTGCCCGAGCCGGTTTCCTTATCGACATCCCAGTAAAAAGTCTGGAAGATCTTGATCGGATCCTTGTAATTCCACAAATGTGGAAACGGCAACGTGGGCCGCCCGAACCCAAAGAGCGAGACCCGTGACGGCAGGCAGTCGCCGTCAAAAGGGTTTACTCCCCTGACCTGTTGCAGGAAACGCGATGCCCACGTTTGCGAGGACATCTAAATCTCTCCGTTCATTTCCGCGAAGTTAGACCTTGCTCACCTCTATCGGCAATCTAAATGTGGTCATACAACGGCAACGTCCATTATCACACCAAGCGCCGCAGTACGCGCACGCGCTCCCGGCCCTCGCGCCCAGGAAAGGCCACATCCGGCACATAATCATCCACGATTTCGTAGCCCTCCGCAAAGAGCGCCGTCAGGTCGGGCACGCTGAAGGGGTACGGAGGGCCTTCCTCACCCGGATCGAGGTCGGGATTGATGAACCACACACCGATCAGCAAACCCCCGCGGCGCAACGTCAGGTCGATGCCGCGCCGGTACTTGGGGCGCAACGACGGAGCCAGTGCGCTCATGCAGGTGTGTTCCAGCACCACATCAAATGCGCCGCGCATCTCCGGCGGCGGATCGAACAAACTCCCCGTCACGAAGCGGTCGGCCAGTTGCGGATACCGCGCGCGTGCCTCCGCGATCGCGGTCGGCGCGATGTCCAGCCCCGCCGCATCCAACCCGTGCTCGACGGCCAGCGCCACTTCATGCCCGCGCCCACAGCCCGGCACCAGCGCCCGTCCACGCACCGGATGACGGTCCAGGTACTGCTTCATCGGAGGCGACGGCACGCCCTTGTCCCAGAACACCTCGCCTTTTTGATACATTTCATCCCAGTTCGTCATGTCAAAGGAGTAATCTTACCACAATGCCAGATCACGCCGACAGAGCGGCGTGGCTACAACGGCCTGCGGAGGAAGTATCCACCCCTGCCCCTCCAGGGAGGGGAACATGCTGGTGAGAGGCCGCGCGGCAGCGCGGCCCTACCACTCCTTCTGGCTGTGTATCGTTAATTGATAGTTTTTGCTGGACAGGGTGTGGCGGGAGGGGTATAGTTAGCGTCCACATGAAGGGAAGAAGGCATTCCGCCGTCGCTAAAGCTATGGCGAGACTCACTGCTGTGCGCAGCTCGGAAGAGCGAAGGTCGTCGACCGATCTCTTAATGAGCCGCGCGGACGGCTGGGCCAGCCGTCCCTACCAACAACTGACTACGGCGCGCAACGCGAAAGAAATGTGCCATTCTACCAAACGAACCCACCGATTTCGGAGGGGAAATACTTTGGAAGAGCCATTAGATAAGGGACTTGTGGCGTTTGTAGATGGGTTTTCGCGGTGGGTTCGTTTTCGAAAACGAACCCACCGGGAGGGGTTGTTTGAGGGGTATTAAGTGAAAATAGGGTGCGTTTTGGCCGGAAATGAGGGCACCGGGAAGATCGCGACGGTGACGTCAACAATCCCAAACGGCCACGACGGAGCGTGGCCCTCCAAAATTATGACACTGACCATGGAGGGCGGACTTTGCTAAGGTCATTGCGAATGGTTCCGCAATCGTATTATCGGTGCTGGGTGGAGGTTGACCTGGATGCGCTGCGTCACAACGTCGCGGCGATCCGCCGTCGGATCGGGCCGCAGGTGAAACTGATGGCGGTGGTGAAGGCCGATGCGTATGGTCACGGTCTCGGACAGGTCGGCAGCACGCTCATGCAATGCGGCGTCGATGCGTTTGGCGTCGCCAATCTTTCCGAGGCGTTGTTGTTGCGTCAAATCGGCGGGAGCGGTTGGCCGATTTTATTCTTCGGCTCAGCGCTGCCGTTTGAAGTCGCGACGATGGTGGAACATAACATCACGCCGACGATTTCGACGCTGGAGGAAACCCGGTTATTTGATGAAGAGGCGCAGCGGCGCGGCAAGAAGGTGGGCGTGCATGTCGAAATCGATACGGGGATGGGACGTGTCGGCTTCTGGCATGAGAACGCGGTGGAGCAGGTTTTGCAAATGGCGGCGTTGCGCCACCTGCATCTCGAGGCGCTTTATACCCATTTCCCGTCGGCGGACGAGAACCTTGACGAGACGCGTCGCGAGCTCGCGCTCTTTTTGGAGATCGTCGAAACATTGAAAAAACGGGGGCTGGAGATTCCACTGGTCCATGCGGCCAATTCCGCGGCGACGCTGGAGTTTCCCGAGGCGCGGCTCGGGATGGTGCGGCCGGGGCTGCTGATGTATGGGATTTGCGCGAAGCAACAGCACGCGGATGAGTTTCGTCCCCTGCTCTCATTCAAGGCGCGGGTGGCGTATGTGAAGGATGTGGCGGCGGGGCGGACGATCAGCTACGGGCAGACCTTCACGGCCGAGAAACCGATGCGCATCGCGACGGTGACGGCCGGGTATGCGGACGGATTCAGCCGGCATTTGTCGAACAAGGCGGAAGTGCTCGTAGGCGGGAAGGGGTGTCCCGTGATTGGCCGTGTCACGATGGACCAGATCATGGTGGACGTGACGCGAGCTGCGAAAGTGCAGTGCGGCGATGAAGTGGTTTTTGTCGGCGAACAGAACGGCGCCGTCATTACGGCCAGCGAAGTAGCCGGCTGGGAAGACACGATTCCCTGGGAAGTGCTCTGCGGCATCACCAAGACGGCGCGCGTGCCGCGGATTTACCGGGGAGCGGCTGCGGCGTGAGCACGTTGGCGCTTTGTGAGGGCTGGGCGCCGCTTGCGTTTGGCGGACTCCCAAAGCGCATTAAGTTCCTTGAGTGTGCAGTCTTCCAACCGACGGCCGCTGACGTGAACAGCTTTTTCAATTACCTGGAATCGCTTCACGAATTTTGCGGTGCTGCGGTTCAGCAATTCCTCGGCTTGGAGGTTTTCAAAGCGCGCAAGGTTGACGACTGCAAAAAGCAGATCGCCAATTTCTTCTTCAAAATGTTTGCGGCTCTTCGACGCCAACGCGCCTTTCACCTCGCGCACTTCCTCCTCAATCTTGACGACAACGTCCTTGGTTCGTTTCCAATCAAAACCCACACGCGCGACTTTGCGTTGCACCTTGTCCGCTTTCAGCAGCGCAGGGAGATGTTTCGGAAGATCTTCGACATGCACGATGCTCGTGGCGCTTTTCTCAGATTTCTTGATCGCCTCCCATTGCTGGAGGACTTCCGCGCTGTTGCGGGCTCTCGTAGTGCCGAAGACGTGCGGATGGCGGCGCACGAGCTTGTCATTGATGGACTTCGCCACGGCGTCGAAATCGAACTTGCCGTCTTCGCTGGCCATCTGCGCGTGGAAGACGACCTGCAGGAGGAGGTCGCCGAGTTCATCCTTGAAGGCGTCTGTATCCCCCGCGTCCAGGGCATCGAGCGCTTCGTAGCATTCTTCAATGAGGTTGTGGCGGATGGACTTGTGCGTCTGCTCGCGGTCCCATGGACAGCCTCCGGGACCGCGCAGGCGGGCCATAATCTTCAGAAGTCGCGCGATATTCTTGGTTTGCGTCGGCATGTTCGGTGGTCAGAATGCGACGAGCCGGGCGATTACTCACCCGGCTCGCTCGAATTTAGCGAAAACGTTTGCAGCGCCTTTACCCGCGCGAACGACTGCCACTCGGGAACGCCAGCACCTTCTCTTCTTCTTCTGTCAGAGCGGTTTCGCGAAGCGGCGCGGCCTGTTCCTTGCGTCGCAGATCCCAGAGGCGCTCCAATTCCGCCTCCAAGGCCGAGATGCGATGCGTGCCAACCGTCGGGAAATCGTCCCCCGCATTGGCCAGGCGGCTACGCAGAATCTGCAGTTCATCAGTCACTTGCGCGATTTTCTCCAGCAAAGTGGGTTCCTTGGGCGGACGTGCGACCCGCACCAAACGGCGCAATGGGGACGACCGACGAGTTTTTTTCATGGTCTTTTGACGAGTTTTCATTTGATTTAATGCATCTGACACCGTGTTTATAGCAGTTGTTCAAATGAAAACAAGCTATTTTCAAGTATTTACCGCTTATATCATCTGCAACACATTGCTGCGAAGATGTTTACCATATTCATACTTATCTGGTAACCCCGTGCCGTAAGCGGTTACCACATCACAATGCTACCTACAAATTAAGTCGATGATTGAGTAATTTGTCCCCATCAAACACAAAGTACCCTCGAAACTTCTTCCACCTCAACAACAACGGCAACCAAATCGCATCATCCTCCCACATCTCCTCATACGGAATCTTCGCAATATCCGTCC
>Ga0206891_10302_pt1 | contig 11971 bp, 9 predicted proteins | sample Alteio_BWOrgHeat_55_FD_153246 | JGI IMG/M metagenome (GOLD analysis project Ga0206891, IMG submission 153246) | Enriched cells from forest soil in Barre Woods Harvard Forest LTER site, Petersham, Massachusetts, United States - Alteio_BWOrgHeat_Nextera7 ...
ATAATAAATCCCGCGTTCCCTGAACGTTTGTCCGAATCATATCGCTGGGTTCCCGAGTCCAAAGACGATAGTCAGCCGCAACATGAAAAAGAGAATCACATCCTTGTAAAGCACTTTTGAGAGAAGCCTTTTCTGTTAAATCACCCTCTACAATTTCAACAGAAAGACCATGAAGATTGGCGGGATTAGAACCGTGGCGAACAAGACAACGCACCGGCATTTGTTCTTGAAGCAAACGCCGAACCACATGGCGACCGACAAAACCTGTCCCTCCGGTGACTAAAGCCTTAGAACTCATGCCGAAGCACTAAACGGATTGAAGCAGAGGTGCTTTTCGATTGTGTTTTACGACTTGGCGTTGAAGACGACGATACATCCCCATCGCCATCAATGGGAAATAATGACGGTAATAGGTATATTCCAAATAAAATACTTTGGGGAAACCAGTCCCTGTAAATTCATTTTCATCCCATGTCCCATCGACACGTTGAGTTTCGATGAGATAGCGCAATCCTTTTTCAACCGAAGGATCTTCAATCACTCCACACGTTAAAAAAGCCATTAAAGCCCACGCCGTTTGACTAGGAGTACTGGGTCCCATGCCTTTACGATTCGGATCTTCATAGGTATCACAGCGTTCGCCCCATCCACCATCAGGTTGCTGAACACTTCGTAACCAGCTCAAAGCATTTTGGATATAAGGTTCCGACGGATTTTCACCGACGCACATCAGACCGCGTACGGCTTGCCACGTACCATAAATATAATTGACACCCCATCGTCCATACCAAGATCCATCGAGTTCTTGATCGCGCTTAATAAACGTAATGGCTTTTTGAACACAGGGATAGTTTTTGTCATAACCGACCAAACCTAATAGTTCTAACACACGCGCCGTAATATCCGAAGTTGGGGGGTCGATCATCGCGTTATGATCAGCAAACGGGATTTGAGTCAAAATCCATTTAGTATTGTCGACATCAAAAGCAGCCCAGCCTCCATCAGTGCTTTGCATCGATAAAATCCAATTTAAACCTCGTAAAAACGCTTTCTCTCGTTGTTTCGATAATGTTTCATCAAGTTTTGCACGTCGTAAGGCCAAGAGAACCATCGCTGTATCGTCGATATCTGCATAAAAATCATTCCGATATTCAAACGCCCATCCACTAATTGGCCCTGTCGTATTTTTAACTTTCCAGTCCCCTGCTATTTTGATTTCGCGATTTAAAAGCCATTCAGTGGCTTTTGATAGTGCTTTATGATCGGAAGCAAGACCGGATTCTGATAATCCAATCATGGCAATGGCAGTATCCCAGACGGGAGATACACAAGGCTGAATCTCCAACCCTTCTGAGCCACGGTCGATATAAAATTTCTCGAGTTCACGCAGATTCAGCTGAAGGGTCGGGTGATCATCCGGATGTCCGAGTACTTTCAGAGCCAAAATCGTATTTAACATCGCTGGCAAAATCGCTGCCAATCCTTCGCTGTTTTCATTATGTTGGAGCATCCAGCGTTCAGCTTTTTTAAGAGCCCATCCACGTAAAAAATAAGGCCCGCGTCCTTCAAAATCTTTCATGAATGCATCTACTTCTAAAAAGAAATTGTGCCAAGAAAAAAAGCCGTCGGTTTTAACAGGATCTGCAGTGCGTGCATCTCCTAAAGGGACCCAACGTGGTGTTCCTGCTGGGAAAAGTTCATCGATGTACGCATTGGGGGATAAAGGCATTTTAGGGCGTTTAGCCCAGACAATGGACAACGGAATGACAATCCCACGCGTCCAAGACGACATTTCATAAATACTGAAATAAAACCAATTCGGAAAAAACATAATTTCAGGTGGAATTGCAGGAACTCCTGCCCAATCATAAAGACCGAAGAGAGCAAGATAAAACTTACAGTAGGTATTGACTTTATGAATACCACCCAATTGAAAAAGACATTCACGGGCTTTTGTTAAACGTGTGTCATGCGCCTGATACCCTGCCATCTTAAGTGCCCAATAGGATTTAAACGTGGAAGAAATATCACTGGGACCATTCCGATAGATAGGCCAACCGCCATCTGCATTTTGCTGCTTCAGAATATAAACCGCTAGTCGTTCAATGATGTCTTTTTTCTCAGGACGATTTTCCCATCCCAAAAAGACATACAACATGATCATGTCGCATTCGATCGTTGTGTCTGCGCGAAGATCTGCCAACCAATGTCCATCATCTTGTTGACGATGAAGAAGCCAGGTCTGTGCCTTATGAATGCTCTCTTTTAAATTCCAAGCGATGACATCTTCATTCGAAAGAGGTTGATTTTCAATGGCAGGAAAAATTTTTCCCCAATGCCGTGGTTTTTTAAAAAGTTTACGACGTGATAATCCTGGAACGAATTTAGCAACATTTCGCTCTAAAAGATCGTTATTGACGTAGGAAACCAGTTCCGATACGACTTTACGAACCATAATGGATTAAGGAACGATTAGTTCGCTGACGCTCGCAGCGTATCCTTGAGGGATTTCCACATATTCTTTGCATTGGCTGTTGCATCTAATACCGCGGTCGGCTCATAGCCACAATGCACCATGCAATCGGCACAACGAGGATCTTTGCCGGTACCATATTGTTCCCAGTCGGTTGAATCCATCAATTCTTTGAAACTTTTGGCATATCCATCAGACATTAAGTAACAAGGTTTTTGCCAACCGAAGACATTGCGAGTAGGATTTCCCCACGGGGTACATTGATAATCTTTTTCACCAGCTAAAAAGTCGATAAAGAAAGACGACTGATTAAACTGCCATCGTTTTTGGCGATTAAGATCAACTTTATCAGCAGAAGGTTTTAAAACATCTCGGAAAAATTTCTTGGCATTTTCTCGACGTAAAAAATGTTCCTGATCGGGTGCCTTTTGATAGGCATATCCAGGGGAAACCATCATGCCATCCGTTTTAAGTTCGTTGGCGAGAAAGTCAAAAAGATCGTGCAATTCTTCGGGTTTTTCCCCTTCGAACACAGTCGTATTCGTAGTCACACGAAACCCTTTGGCTTTCGCTGCTTTAATCGCACTTACCGCTGTCTTAAATACACCTTCTCGACAAACCAGCGTATCATGTCGTTTTTCAAGACCATCTAAATGAATACTAAAAGTGAGATAAGGAGAAGGAGTAAACTCATGCAATCGTTTTTCCAACAAGATTGCGTTTGTACATAAATAGACAAACTTTTTGCGATCCACATACCCTTTAGCAATTTCAGGCATTTCGGGATGCATCAAGGGTTCGCCACCCGCAATAGAAACAACGGGAGCGCCACATTCTTCAATGGCCTGCATACAATCTTCTACGGAAAGTCGTTTTTTAAGGATTTCTTCTGGATATTGGATTTTTCCACAACCTGCACATTCCAAGTTGCAGCGGAACAAAGGTTCTAACATGAGAACTAAAGGAAATTTGGCGGCGCCTTTAATACGTTGCTTCATTACATATGCGCCTACTTTAACGGTCTGAAGAATTGAAATACCCATAAAACCTCCTATACCTGACTAAAATGATCCTATTTTAACTCTTTCATTTTATCACTGGGGGAAGGGAGGCGTCAATGAAACAAAACAGGCTTATTTCAAGATCAGATTTAACGCTAAGCGTTCTTCACAACGATGTCAGACAAAATGTTGGCAGCTTCATCACCACGATCAGCAGCGTTACTCAAATGGCGATAGATTTCCCGAAGTTTGAGAACTGTTACCACATCGGGATGCTTAAAAAGATCTACCAAAGCTTCTCGGTACAAATGTTCCATCTGATTTTCGAGTTTCTTGGCTCGAATAATATGTTCTTGGATAGGAGTTTTTATCTTTCGAAGGTTTGATACCGCCGCAGTAATGTGTTGAGAAGCGTCATAAAGAGTACGAGCCATCGTCGTCAAATGCGTATTACTTTTGACTTCAAAAAGCATCATTTCTTCGACGGTAGACTTGGCATAGTCCACCATATCATCAATCGCGCGAGAAAGTGAAAAAACATCTTCTCGGTCAAAAGGCGTAATAAATGTAAGGTTTAATGCATTAATTAGATTGCGGCGAAGGTCATCCGCCTCATTTTCAATTACTTCAACAGAGTTCCCGAGCTCTGGACTAGGATGTTCCATAAAACGACATAAAGCAAACAAACCCTCTTCACTTTTTTTCGCCTGCGCTAATAAAAGTGCATAAAAATCGGATCGTTTACGAAACCACATGCAAGAATCCTTTTCCTATAGAACCTAATACAAACGCTAAAATACCTGCGCAAGGAATCGTAACAACCCAGGCCAATGCCATATCCGCCATAATATCCCATCGAACTCCTCGAGGATGGACAGCCGCACCAACTCCAAGTACTGATGTTGAAATTACATGGGTCGTCGAAATAGGATAACCTTGCCAAGAACTCAGACCTACGACCGCCACCGTAGCTGTTTCGGAACAAAAACTTTGGAGCGATTGAACACGATAAAGTTTTTTGCCAACCGTTTTCATCATCCGCAAAGATCCCCCCAAAACTCCGAAAGCCAATGTCGCTCCACACCACAAAGTTAAATGACTTTGCGAGAGGGAGTTTGTTCCGTGTCCTATCACCGTCGTCCCTACCCACAATAATCCAAGACTTTTTTGACCATCGTTACTCCCATGCACCATAGCCACGCCGGCCAGGGCTAGGAGTTGCAAACCCTCAAAGAAATGTTTACTCGCAGGCGTTAGATAAGCGCCTACAAGATAGAAAAACTTCGTCAATAAAAATCCCAAAGCACTGGCAACTATAGGGGCGATGGCCATCAACAAAAAAATGGAAGCAAAAATGCGCCAAGGAACACCCTGCCATCCCAAATGCGCGGCCAACGAACCTGCAAGTGCTCCCATCAACGCATGACTGGAAGAGCTAGGTAAAGAAAGTTTCCACATAGTGATATTCCAAAATAATGTCGCTACTAAAGCCGCGATCAAAATCCCAAGTGAGTCAGTCGCAGGAAGTGTGGCTGGCAAAGGAAGCATTTTAAAGCGAACGGTTTCAGCCACATGATGGCCCAAAAATAAAAGTCCAACGATTTCAAAAAAAGCAACTAACAATCTGGCCGAAATAGGACTCAATACACGGCTTGAAACAACCGTAGACACTAAACTCCCACCATCCAAATAACCATTCAAAAAACTATAAGTGAGAACGAGAACGAATACCGTCTGTAGAAGGAATTCGTTTGTCATCACGTTCGCGCAATGCTAGACGCTTCAATGACGCGGTTGCGTCCTGCATGTTTAGCAGCATAAAGTGCGCGGTCTGAGGCTTCCAAAATAGCTTGAGCTGTTTGGCCATCTTGAGGGAAGTGGGCAATTCCTAAACTGATCGTCACTTGAATAGCCTCCAAGCCAATGACGAAGGCTTGATCCGCAACCCGTTGGCGAATTTGCTCTGCTTTCTGACGAAGTCCCGCCGGTTGAGATCGCGGCAAAATACAGACAAATTCTTCTCCTCCGTAACGAGCAATAAAATCAGTTTCATACAGACATTCCTGAATGCGTTGGGTCACCGTTTTTAAAACATCATCTCCAACTTGATGTCCATAGGTATCGTTCATATTTTTAAAGTGGTCGATATCGATCATTAAAATAGAGAACGTGCTTTTAAAGGATTGGGCCCGTGCCACTTCTTCTTTTAAACGCTCATCGAATGGTCCTCGTCGAGCCAATCCCGTTAGACCATCTGTTCGAGAACGAAGATCTAGTTCTCTAAAAAGTTTGGCTTTGGCCATTGCAAAAATAAGTTGGGTGGACAGCTGTTCTGCTTCTGAAACGATTTCTTGATCAGGCGTTGAATCCATTTGTGGCAATCGAACCATTAAAAAACCAATTCGTTCATGGGCTCGCCAAAGTGGCATATTTAATACTTTTGTTTTTTCAAACGGTTGAAGATACGCTTCTTTTCGCGTCAGATCTTCGACGCTTAAACCCGGAGTATTTCCTCGATGCTGCATCCCATGAAGTTCTCCTTTTTCATTGGTGAGATAAAGAGCCCAGCCTTCGGCTTTGAAAAAGTATTTGAGTGCTTTCTCCAGACTCGGCGCCATCTCTGGCCAAGAAACAGCTTCTGCCAATTTTTTGACAAGTTCATATTGCTTTTGACCGTGATCCATTTCGGCGATACGCTCATTCATTTTCTCTTTCAAATGTTGAACAGCCGCTTGTAAACGAGATTGTTTTACTTGAGATTCGTCTTCATCTTTTTTAGCTCGGCTAGACCATGCTTCATGGCGCATCACCCATCGCAAGGAAACCCCCAATGTAAAAAGAAGAGCCACGCCTTCCATGGCAAATAAAGAAGGATCTGCCCAACCGAGAACAACAGACAAAATCCAACCGATAACGGAAACGGCTGTCCCTGCAATCCAACCTCGCATTCCCAGCATGTAGGAAAAAAACAAGACGATGACCATCAGGGTTGCGAAGAGTAAGGAGCAAAGACCTGGACTCACAGTAGCTCCATTGCGGATTTCGGATTTCGGATTTCGGAATTTAAGACGTTTTCATGAAGACCAACCTCAAATCCGTAATCCGCAATCCGCAATCCGCAATCTTGTTTAACCAATAACACGGTTTCTCCCCGATTCTTTTGCTTGATAAAGACGACTATCTGCCACGCGAATCAATTGACTTGCAATCGTTGCTTCATTCGGGAATCCAGCCAACCCAATACTAATGGTCACATGTTCTTGCATGGAGGCTTCTGTTCCAAAGTGAAAAGATTCTTGCTGCAATGTTTGACGAATACGTTCAGCCAATTCTCTTGCAGTTCCTAAAGGGGCTTGTGGCATTAAAACAACAAACTCTTCTCCTCCATAACGACAGACTAAATCAACAGGACGAACCAATTGCTGAATAAGTTGTGAAACCCGAATAAGAACTTGATCCCCTGCTGCGTGACCATAAGTATCGTTGTAGCGTTTGAAGTGATCGATATCCATGAGTAGTAATGAAAATTCTTGAGAGTACCTTCCTGCACGGAGTATTTCATCGGCTAACCGCTCCTGAAGAAATCGATGGGTATAGAGCCCCGTCAAACTATCTCGAACAGCGCCTTCTTGAAGTTTGGATAACAATTGAAGATTTTCCAACGCTAAAGAAGCCAAAAGAGATAAGGCTTCTAAAATCCGTAAATCGCCAATACTAAAGACGTTTGCCTCGAATGCATTCAGTCGAATAACACCTACGACTTGTTTCTCAACGAGAATAGGAGCTGCAAGGACAGAACGGACTTCATTGGCTGTCTTTGCATTCTTGAAGCGACTATCTTGCAGGACATCGGTCACAAGAAGGGAAAGCTTTCGTTCCATCACCCACTGATCCATCAAATCCCGTGGTGCCGTTCCTGCAAAAAATTGAATATTTCCTTTTCCAATCGCGGTTCGAACAAATTCCATCAATCGCTGACGAACCAGCATCGGATCAAGCAGACTCGCTAATTCATGGACCGCTTGTGAAAGATTTTTACGGACGGTAAGTTGTTTATCCAAATCAGCAATCCGATGATCGAGACCTTGTTTTTCTTTTTGCAACGTTGCCATTCCTTTTTGATAGTTCTGTAAAAAATGGCTGCATCCTTTTTCATCTTTATTTTCACGTGTCACAAATTGATGCATGGTATAGATTCCACACCATAATGGGATTCCATATAATGCGGGCCATAATTTATCCAAACCTTGTCCTAAACCACTACATCCCCATTGCATAAATGTGACAAATGTAGCGAACACCGCAGCCATTTCTAACGTTGTGACATGTAATGTCGCCAACACATAAGCAAAGAAGAGAAGAAGGATTAACGGATACTGTGTGGGATTACGAAATAAAAAAACAGCAGAGCCAAAAAATAAGAGTGAGCTTGGTAATAAATAAGCCAATCCATTTTTCGATCCGCGCATATGCGTCCTCTATCATGAACGCTATGAAAATTCAACGGGAATCGTTAAGGGCCTGACCAACAATAACCTAGCCTATTTGGAGGCCCTAAACAGCTAAAGGTTGAAGGGATTTAATGTAAGCGGGTAAATCATCGGCGGGTAAGGCGCGACTGAATAAGAAGCCTTGGGCACGATCGCAGCCGTGTTGTTTTAAAAAGCGAAGTTGAGCATCAGTCTCTACACCTTCAGCCAAAACGATCAATTTCAAGCTGTGTGCCAGAGCAATAATGGCATCGGCAATCGCAGCGTCATTTGGATCGGCCTGCAAATCACGGACAAATGATTGGTCAATTTTTAAAGAGGTAATTGGAAAGCGACGCAAATAACTCAGACTTGAATATCCTGTTCCAAAATCATCAACGGCAATAGTCACTCCTCTGGCTTTAAGCTCCTTTAAAATAACAACGGAATAATCCGCATTTTCCATGGCAATACTTTCGGTAATTTCCAAATCCAGATATTGAGGGTCTAACTCCGTTTCTCGCAAGACACGTGCAATACTTTCGACGAGATCTTGTTGACGGAACTGGCGCGCGGATAAATTCACAGCCACGGCCATCGGTGGAAGCCCGTCTGATTGCCACGCCTTGGCTTGCTGTGCAGCGGCACGCAAAACCCATTCCCCTAAAGGCACGATAAGCCCTGTCTCTTCAGCCAAATGAATAAATTCAGAAGGATAAACAATCCCTAGATCTGGATGTTGCCAACGAACCAAGGCTTCGACGGAAATGATTTTCCCGCTTTTCAAATCCACTTGGGGCTGATAATGAAGAAGAAACTCATTGCGTTCGATCGCTTTACGTAAACTATTTTCCATGGCCAATCGTTCAAATGAGCGTGCATTCATGGCTGGTGTATAAAGTTGATAGGTGTTACGACCTTGCTCTTTGGCGCGATACAAAGCGGTGTCGGCATTTTTAAGTAACGTATCCGCATCTTCTCCGTCGTACGGATAAAGACTGACACCAATACTGGCTGTGATATGAAGTTCGTGACCATTAAGATGAAAGGGCGCTTTGAGCGCTTCCACAATTTTTTGCACCATCTTCACTGCCTGATCGGCTCGTTCAATTTGAGGCAATAACACCACAAATTCATCGCCTCCTAAACGAGCCAATGGGAATTCAGTGGATAAGCTACTTCGCAAACGATCAGAAACACTGCGCAAAACTTGATCACCCACCATATGTCCTAACGTGTCGATAATTGTTTTAAAACGATCTAAGTCCACAAAGAGCACCGCTGCCATATGACGATGGCGCTGGGCATAAGCTAAGGCTAATACAAGACAGTCTTTAAAAAGTTGACGATTGGGAAGATCCGTAAGTAAGTCATATTGGCTTTGGTGAGAAACGGTTTCTTGTGCTCTTAAATGTTGTCGACGCAATTCAACGATTTTAAGTTCTCGTTCGATCGCCGGACCCAGTCTTTGCCAATGATTTTTGACAATATAATCCTGCGCGCCTTGTTCCATGGCTTGAACACCAAAAGATTCATGAGAAGCCGAGCATATCGCAAAGAATGGGATTTCAGGTCCTAGTCGATGACGCGAAATCAAAGCGGTGGGAATATCAAAATCACTCAGTTCTGTATTGGCAACAATGATGTCCCAGGATTTCTGCTGAAGTGCAGATTCAAATGCAGCAATGGTATGAATACATTCTAAAAAGACGTCATACCCTAACTGTTGGAGAACTTCAAGCAGCGGCTGTGCCGCATGGTTTGTGGCTTCGACCAGAAGAAGTCGTAGCGGGTGTTTCATGTTCATAGTTTACAACGCTTTATGGGATTGAAGATACGATTCAAATATCTTTGCATCGACGGGTTTGCTAAAGAAAAAACCTTGCATTCGATTGCAACCAAATTCCCTGAGTTTATCTAACTGCTCTTGTGTTTCAACACCTTCTGCCACAACCTCCAGTTTGAGCGCATGGGCCAATCCTACCATGGCTTTTACAATAGCAACGTCATTCGGGTCTGTCATTAAGTCCTTAACGAAAGATCTGTCGATTTTAAGTGTATTCAATGGAAAACGAGTTAAATAACTAAGACTGGAATAACCCGTGCCAAAATCATCAATGGCAAGGCGAACTCCCATCGCTTTAAGATTTTGCAAAATAGAAACAGTCAGTTGAGCCGAACCCATCGCATGACTTTCTGTAATTTCTAATTCCAAACAATCTGCGGGCAACTGGGTTTCTTGTAAAGTGTCCCTTAATGTTTTTAATAAAGCTGCTTGTTGAAATTGCTTAGCAGAAAGATTAACGGAAAGACATAATTCGGTATAGCCTTTTTTTCTCCATTCTTGTGCTTGAGTACAAGCCGTTCTTAAGACGGTATTTCCCAATGGCACAATAAGGCCTGTCTCTTCAGCCATGGGAATAAATTCGGCGGGTGAAATCAAACCGGTAGGTGAAACCCAACGAACCAACGCTTCCATCCCATCGATTCGACCCGTAAACAAATTAATGATAGGCTGGTAATGAACAACAAATTCATTTTTAGAAAGTCCTTCATTCACTTTTTTGGCAAATTCATCTTGTCCTAGCATGGACAATGTAAGATTTGGCTTTAAAGACGGCATAAAAGAGTGTACAGGCATTTGGAGTCAATGCAAGTTTTTTGTTTAGATAAGCCCATGAACTATTGGTTAAGGCGTTTAAGCATTGGAATTGTCCTTATTCTCCTCCCATTACTTACGATTTTGAGGATTCGGCAAAGTCCCATGGGAGCTGCCTTTAAACTATCTCCTGCCCGCATTAAAGGGGATCCCAAGGCTCGGTTAACCATCTATGAATATTCCGATTTTCAATGTCCTAGCTGTGCCGCAGTACGTCCAGCGGTAGACCGTTTACTTGAACTCTATCAAGGCAAGATTCGGTTGGCTTATAAATACAATCCTTTAACGCATATCCACCACAATGCGTTGAGTGCAGCGCATGCAGCGCAATGTGCAGCAGAACAAAATCAATTCTGGACCTATGAAAATAAGCTCTTTACGACACAAACGCAGTGGGCGCCCCTTACCGATGCAACGACCAGCTTCTTTACTATGGCGCAAGAGATTTCTTTAAATCAAGAGCAATTCAAAATCTGCTATCAAGATGTAAACCAGCGACTGCTGATTACCGAGGATATGAAGGAAGCCGAAAATCTCGATATCCACTCTACTCCAACATTTATTATTGGGGATGATCGTCTCATTGGCGGGTTGATTGAAAGTGATGGCGCGCGTGTGATTGAAAAAGCATTGAGGAATCAATGATAAGAACTCCTTTCGAAACCTATCGTGCATAAGAAAAGCCCAGATTTGAGATGGATTCAAGGAACGACGACGATGGACTATCTTAAGATAATTCGAGGAGGAGTGACGCCGAAGCCGGCCAAAGATGGGCTTTCCCTTTGGGCCAAGGCTCTTTTGGTCCGCTTTGGTGTTGCTCGTCGCTTGCGGGCCAGTGGCACGCCACACTCCTCACGCCTTAAAGCAAAACAAAATAGCCATGGTCTTATATACGATAGGTTTCGAAATGAGTTCTAGTTTAAAAGCAAAAGGAATCTTTCTGGCGCGTTGCCTTTGTGGAGGCGTTTTGCTTTATGCAGGAGTCTCGAAAGCATTGAGTTCAATTCCAGAATTTGCAGCAATTATTCAAGCCTATCGCATCCTCCCTGCTGCTTGGGCTTTACCGCTTGCACATATCATCCCATGGGTTGAACTTTACAGTGGTCTCTTTCTTATTGTGGGGTACTATACGCGTTATGCTGCAGTGATGACTGTACTTCTTTTTACGACATTCGTTTGTTTTTTAGGCTCAGCAATCTTTCGTCATATTGATCTGGCGAGTTGTGGTTGCTTTGGACCTCAAGCTCATTTTTCTCCCAAGTATATGATTGGTGGAGATCTTCTTCTTTTAACTTTAGCACTGTGCATTCTTTTCTCTACAGAGTTAGGGTGGAAAATAGATTCATGGATTGAGTTTGCGCTTGTACGT
>Ga0206891_10303_pt1 | contig 11924 bp, 7 predicted proteins | sample Alteio_BWOrgHeat_55_FD_153246 | JGI IMG/M metagenome (GOLD analysis project Ga0206891, IMG submission 153246) | Enriched cells from forest soil in Barre Woods Harvard Forest LTER site, Petersham, Massachusetts, United States - Alteio_BWOrgHeat_Nextera7 ...
CAGCCCATCGAGGTAGGAGGGCAAGTCCTGGCCCATGACGTCGTACTTCTGCTGGAGTTTTTCCAGGAGGTCGTTGAGGGGAGAAGGTTTATCCATAGTTGTTGCACCAGCAGGCCGCCAGCGGTCAAGATTGTTCGCCTGCACATTACCAATACTTCCGTAAATTTGCGTATTGCCCGAAGAATAACCAAAACCCCTATGGCGCTGTCCACCCCCCAAAGTCCGAAGACAAAAAAAGCGATCAAGCAAGACCGCTACGAGCATCCCGATTTCTATGCGATCGATCAACTCCTGACGGAGGAGCACAAACTCATCCGGAGTGCTATCCGGTCGTTTGTCAAGCAGGAGATTTCGCCCTACATCGAAGAATGGGCGCAGAAGGCGTCCTTCCCGCTGGAGATGGTTCGTAAATTCGGAAATATTGGCGCTTTTGGACCTACCCTTCCGACAGAATACGGTGGCGGCGGCCTCGACTACATTTCGTACGGCATCATCATGCAGGAAATTGAACGAGGCGATTCAGGGATGCGATCGACGGCGTCGGTACAGGGATCGCTGGTAATGTATCCGATTTATAAATTCGGATCCGAGGAACAGCGAAAAAGATACCTCCCCAAGCTCGCCTCGGGCGAGTCGTTGGGATGTTTCGGATTGACGGAACCGAATCACGGTTCCGATCCCGGGAGCATGGTGACTCATTTCAAGGACGAAGGCGATCATTACTTATTAAACGGCGCAAAGATGTGGATCTCCAACTCTCCTCATGCGGATGTTGCGGTAGTATGGGCGAAGAACGAAGGGGAGTACAAAGAGAATAAACGTTCCGGATTTTGGAAGACCTATTTCGAGGATGGCACACTGCGGGGAGAGATCGATTATGCCAACGACCACGGGCGATTTATTGAATATTACCGGTCGGGGAAAGTACTTGGCGAAGGGCCGAAGGCAGGAGCGCGAAATGTAGGCCACTGGCGGTATTTTGGGGAAGATGGAACAATCAACGAAGAAGGCGACTATGCCAACGGAAAAAAAACGGGTGAATGGAAACAATTTTATCCCTCGGGCAAGGTATCGTCATCCGGGGTATACGAAAACGATCTTCCCGTCGGAAAATGGAACTACTATTTCGAAGACGGGACCATCAGTTCGACCGGCGAATTCGCGGGGGGCAAAAAGAATGGCTATTGGGTTTCACGGAATAAGGACGGAACCACGAAAAGTGAAATCACCTATACGAAGGGATCGGGGGAATACCGTGAGTATTATCCGGGTGGAAAACTGAAAATAAAAGGAAGCGTTGTCGACGGAAAAAACCAGGGCAAATGGGAATACTATTTCGAAGACGGAAAACTGGAGGGGGAGTGCGAATTCGAAAAAGGGAAAGGAATTTACTTCGGTTATTACCCAACCGGAACCGTCCAGACGAAAGGATTGATGGAAGACGGCCTTCGCGTTGGCACGTGGGAACTATTTGAACCGGACGGAAAGCTTTCCGGGTACTACAAACCGTTTTACGAAAACAACACACTGGCCAACGAAATCGGCGTGCTGGCGAGCAAAAGCCCAAAGACTCCCGCGCCGAAGGCGCCGCTCAAGCGGAGCTTTAAATATTTCCGGCCGAGAAACCCCGAATACCATGGCGTGATCGTGGGCGGGAACCCCATGATGTCCTTCATCGGAAGTATTCCGGTAGGGGTCGAATTTTACAACCAGGAACGCCTGGGACACGAGTTTGTGTTTGAAGGAATCCGTAATCCATTTTTCACTTCCGATTCACGGATACCGCAAAACAAAACGTACGACAGGGGGTATGCTATCTCTGTCAAACAGAAATTCTACAACCCGCTGAAAACAGGAATGTGGTATTTCGCGCACGAGCTCCGGTTCACCAACGTTAGCTATTTCTCCAACCGGTCCCAGATTACCGTAAGCGCAACGGAACAGAAAGCCGAGTACGGCATTCTGCTGGGGTCGCGTCTGATGAAACGAAATGATGGCGATGGGTTCACGATCGACGCTTTTGTCGGGTACGCCGTCGGGTACCGGCTGTTTGATGTTGAACCGGTTTATGCGGATGTGTTTAGTCACCTTATGCAGGATAAATTTTCGCAAACGTTCCGGTTCGGGTTGAATTTTGGATATTCGGTTTCGTTTGACGGTCGGCGGTAATGGGAATAAAAGGGGTTAACCTCCGTCCTGAGGATGCGTTTCAACCCGGACGGTTCCTTGCTGCGTTGTTTGAGCACCTGGGGCTGACCGATGATGGCCGTGTCGTTCTGCGTATCCTTCGCCGATCGATCGATGCCCGTGCCAGAAATGTCGTTGTCAAGTTCAAAGTCGATGTGATCCCGGCGGATCAGGCACCGTGGCATGCGCCGGACCGGCAGTATCGGAATGTCCGCACCGCTCGCCGCGCCATTATTGTCGGCGCAGGTCCCGCCGGCTTGTTTGCTGCCCTTCGGTTGATCGAACTCGGCATTAAACCCATCCTTGTCGAACGAGGGAAGGATGTTCGTGCGCGCCGAAAAGATCTCGCTGCCATCAACAAAGAGCAAGTTGTCAATCCCGAGTCGAATTATTGCTTCGGTGAAGGAGGAGCAGGGACGTATTCCGATGGCAAACTTTATACGCGATCAAAAAAGCGTGGCGACGTGCAGCGCATCCTGGAAATATTGACGGCGCACGGGGCTCCTGAGGAGATTCTGTTTGATGCACACCCGCACATTGGTACCAATAAACTTCCCAACGTTGTCGCACAATTGCGGGAAACCATTCTGACCGCCGGAGGCGAAATACATTTTGAAACCAAAATGGCGGATGTCTCCCTGAATGGCGATGCCATGCAGGGGATCGTGACGCGGAATGGCGATCGCCTGGAAGCGGCTGCGGTTCTTTTGTCGGCGGGTCACTCCGCCCGGGATGTCTTTCAACTTCTCGATCGCCGGCAAATACAAATTGAGGCCAAGCCATTTGCCCTCGGGGTTCGGATTGAACATCCCCAGGCGCTGATCGACCGCATTCAATACCACTGCGGCGACAGTCGTGGCGAATTTCTGCCGGCTTCTTCATACGCGGTGGTACAACAGGCGATCGTAAAAGGAACGAGTCGTGGCGTATTTTCGTTTTGTATGTGCCCTGGCGGATTCATGGTGCCCGCCGCCACGGCTCCCGGAGAAGTAGTGATCAACGGGATGAGCCCGTCGCGGCGGAACTCGAAGTATGCTAATTCGGGAATTGTGGTCGCAGTAGAAGAGAAGGATTTCATGGAGTTTGCGGAGTTTGGGCCCTTAGCGGGAATGGAGTTTCAGGCGGCGATCGAACGAAAAGCCTGCAAAGCCGCCGGCGGCCGCCAGCAGGCACCGGCACAACGCCTTATCGATTTTATGGAAAACAGAATCTCCACGACGCTTCCCGACTCCTCTTACCAGCCCGGATTGGCCGCCGCCGACTTTCGCGATGTATTACCGGAATTCATTATCGAAAGCCTCCGGCAAGGATTCCGCGCCTTCGGTGAAAAGATGAAAGGCTACCTTACCAATGAGGCAGTCATGGTGGGTGTGGAAAGCAGAACGTCATCGCCCGTCCGTATTCCACGCGATGCCAGTACCTTACAGCATCCTCAAATCAAGGGACTGTATCCGTGCGGTGAAGGAGCCGGGTACGCAGGAGGTATTGTTTCAGCAGCCATGGACGGCGAACGTTGTGCGGAAGCAATCGCGCGCCAGTTCGGCGTTGCCGTCGACAAGCCCGCTAATCAATGATGTAATCCATGAAAAAGACCGTTATCATCGGCGCTTCGACCAACCCCTCGCGCTACGCTTTTCTAGCCGCCGACAGGCTTACGCGGCATGGTCATGAAATCGTTCCCCTCGGCATCCGGCCTGGCGAAGTATTCGGTCAACCGATCCTGGACATTCGGAAAAAACCCGCCCTGTCCGGTGTTGATACCGTTACCTTGTACATTGGTCCGCATCGTCAACCGGAATGGTACGATTACATTCTTGGGTTAAAACCCGCCCGGATCATTTTCAACCCGGGCACTGAAAATTACGAATTCGAGAAATTAGCGGAGGCCGCGGGCGTTGAAGCGGTTGAGGGATGTACGCTGGTGATGCTCCAGAGCGGGCAGTTCTAGTGCCGGTCATAGCCTTTTTCGGGGTATTTGGCGACCGCTCCGACGTAAATAATCTTCCACCGGTTTGATTTTTTTTCGAGCACCCGTACTTGCGAAGTCTGGTCGCGGTCGATATTATCTTTCAGTGTCTGATAGAAGCGAACGTACGCGCCATTTCCATAAACACGAAATTCGATCCATTCGTTAGTGATCTTAGCGGAGGAGGGACGCTGCGTTTTGAAATATTGGTCGAAGGTCTTGTTGAGATTTTCCCAGCCTTCGACAAAGCTTTCCCCGGTGGAGTCCGCGTAAGACCAGTATACGTAAGGCGCCTGTAGCCAGGTACTCGCCCACGCTTTCCGGTCAACACCCAGGAAGGAAGAAGTTTCCTGCATGATAACCGCCTTGATCGCCTCGATATCCCTGGTTCCCTGAGCGGAAAGAGACAACGTTATGGCAGTGAGGGCAACGGCAAGAAGGGAAGGGCCTTTCATGATTCCGGTATACCTTTGAAACGGGAGTAAGTTAGTAGCTTTGTGGGAACATCACTACACGTTTTATGCTGACCGACAAGGATCTCATTCGAACGAAAGATTTCATCGCCAAGCCGGGCAAAGCGGTAGACCTTCGCGACTGGGCGACGGACTATAGGGGACGGGAATTGAACAAGCCCGAAGCGGAACAATTGCTGGCTGCCAGCCGGTTGAAATTGGCCGAAATTCAGGATAAGTTATATGCCGATAACCGCTATGGGGTGCTGATCATTCTTCAAGCCATGGACGCCGCCGGAAAGGATGGCGCGATCAAGCACATTATGTCGGGATTTAATCCACTGGGGGTAAAAGTATATAGTTTCAAAACCCCTAATGCCACCGAACTTGACCACGACTACTTCTGGCGTCATGAACTGGCACTTCCCGCCCGGGGAGAAATTGCGATCCATAACCGTTCGCACTACGAAAACGTATTGGTCACGCGCGTTCATCCGGAATACATCCTGAACGAGCATATTCCGGGCATTGATTCGTTAAAAAAAGTAGACCGGGCTTTCTGGAAGGACCGGTTCAGGCAAATCCGGCGATTTGAGAAAAATCTTTTAGCCAATGGCACCATCGTCCTGAAGTTCTTTCTTCACCTATCCCCGAAAGAGCAGAAGCGACGTTTTTTAGAGCGCATCGATGACCCGGTTAAGAACTGGAAATTCTCCTTGGCGGACTTGCGTGAACGGGCTCGTTGGGACGACTATCAGACCGCTTACAACGAGGCCATCGGGGCGACGTCGACCGAGGGTGCGCCCTGGTATATCGTTCCCGCCGATGAAAAATGGTTTGCCCGCCTGGCGATTGCCACGATTATCCACGACCGCTTTGACGCCCTCCGGCTGAGATTCCCCGTCGTAAGTGCCGAACAGAAATCCGAACTGGCTAAAGCCAAACGGGTATTGGTCTCGGAAAAGGGTGGGAAAAAAAGAAAGAAATAGCCGCCGACAGCTCTCGAATTTTGTCTTGCCGTGGGCCCTTTACCGGTCCTCCGATTTTGCGAAAACGAACTCCGGTCAAGTAAACTAGCCCCTCAGGTAGAGAGGTCCTTTTTTTGGGCAAAAACGGCGTTTTTGCCCGTGATTTCCTTCTTTTTTTTAGCCGTTGACCACGGAGAAACGGGTATAAAATGGTATTTTTACAAGGGTTTAAAAATTCACTAATGAGTCAGGAAAAAGCGAAACAAAATGCTAATTATTCAGCCAGCAATATTCAGGTTTTGGAAGGGTTGGAAGCCGTGCGGAAAAGACCGGCCATGTACATTGGCGATACCGGGGTAAAAGGTCTTCACCATTTGGTTTGGGAGGTTGTCGATAACTCCATTGACGAAGCGCTCGCCGGGTACTGCGATACTATCGTGGTGACGGTGAACACGGACAATTCGATTACCGTGGAAGACAACGGTCGTGGTATTCCTACCGATATCATGGAAAAAGAAAAAAAATCGGCGCTTGAAGTAGTTATGACGGTCCTTCACGCCGGTGGGAAATTCGACAAGAACACCTATAAAGTTTCCGGCGGACTTCATGGCGTGGGGGTTTCTTGTGTTAATGCGCTCTCCGATGTCCTGAGAGCCACGGTTTACCGGGAGGGAGAAATTTTTGAGCAGGAGTACCATCGAGGAATTCCTCAATTCCCCGTTCGCGTGATCGGGAACTCGGACCGCCGCGGAACGACGATTCACTTCAAGCCCGACGGTGAAATATTCCAGACGCTGGAGTACAACTACGAGACGATCGCTGTACGATTGCGTGAACTGTCTTTTTTGAATCCGGGAATTACGATCAACCTGAATGACTTACGCGAACTCGATGAAAAAGGAAACGCCAGGTCCGACAAATTTCTTTCGGTAGGCGGGTTACGCGAGTTTGTCGAATACCTGGACTCCACCCGCGAAAAGCTTATCCCGGAACCTATCTACATCGAAAACAACAAAAGCGAAATCCCTACCCAGGTAGCGCTCAATTACAATACTTCATTTTCAGAGAATTTGGTCTCCTACGTCAATAACATCAACACCCACGAAGGCGGTACCCATGTGGCAGGCTTTCGCCGCGCGCTGACCCGCACCCTGAAAAGTTATGCCGACAAGTCGGGACTGCTTGAAAAAGCAAAAGTCGAAATTAGCGGGGATGATTTTCGTGAGGGACTGACGGCCGTTATTTCGGTGAAAGTAGCGGAACCGCAGTTTGAGGGGCAGACCAAAACGAAGCTCGGGAATTCGGACGTCATGGGAGCGGTTGAAACGGCCGTAAGTGAGGTTCTCCATCATTACCTGGAAGAACACCCCAAAGAGGCGAAACAGATTGTGAGCAAAGTCATTCTGGCGGCACAAGCCCGTATTGCGGCCCGCAAGGCCCGCGAAATGGTCCAGCGGAAAAACGTGCTGACGGGTACAGGCTTGCCCGGCAAGTTGGCGGATTGCGCAAGTTCAGACGCTTCAATTTGTGAACTCTACCTCGTGGAAGGAGATTCCGCGGGAGGGTCGGCGAAGCAGGGCCGCGACCGGAATTTTCAGGCGATTCTTCCCCTGCGCGGCAAGATTCTCAACGTTGAAAAAGCGCAGGAGCATAAGATTTATGAGAACGAGGAGATCAAGAACATGATCACGGCTCTTGGGGTGAGTTTTGGAACTGAAGAAGGCGAAAAATCGCTGAACCTTTCCAAGCTTCGCTATCATAAGACGATCATTATGACCGACGCCGATGTTGACGGGAGCCACATCCGCACGCTGATCCTGACATTCTTTTTCCGCTACATGAGGGAATTGATCGAACAAGGATACGTGTACATCGCCTTGCCGCCCCTTTACCTGCTTAAAAAAGGAAAGGACGAACGGTACTGCTGGACGGAAGAGGAACGCGAAATGCTCGTCCGGCAAATGGCCGGCGATGGGAAAGAAGAAAGTGTCGGGATACAGCGATACAAGGGACTTGGCGAAATGAACCCCCTCCAGCTCTGGACAACAACCATGGATCCTGAAAAGCGTACCCTGAAGCAAGTGGGCATTGAATCAGCCGCTGAAGCGGACCATTTGTTCTCGATGCTGATGGGGGACGAGGTGGCGCCGCGGCGTGAATTCATTGAGAAAAATTCGAAATATGCCCGAATCGACATTTGAAAACTTCACAGTAAAATAACAATCGTTATTTAATTTCTGACGTATTTTGACCCGACCAAGCCGTTGTTATCCGGCGACCTCGTTCGATGGAAGATGTAGCCACTGATCATTATGTAGACGACCCTATAACACGGCAAATCCGCGAAAGCAAGTACATTAGCCGCGACCTGAGCTGGCTTCAATTCAACTACCGCGTACTCGACCAGTCGCGTAAATCGGACCGCAGCATCTTCGACCGCCTTAAATTTTTGTCCATTACATCGTCTAACCTCGATGAGTTCTGTACGATCCGGCTGGGAAGTCTGTACAATTACCTCGACTACGGCAAAGAGCGTTTCGATTACAGTGGGCTGCGGGAAGTTCCGTTCCGTAATTATTTGCTTTCGGAGGTCCGCCGGTTCGTGCACGAAGAACACGATCACTACATCCACCACCTCAAGCCTGAATTTTCAAAAAACGGATTCTGCATTTGCGGCTATGCTTCTCTTTCGCCTGCAGATACGGCGCGGGTAGATGACTATTTCCGAAAGGTTATTTTTCCGATGCTTACGCCGATGGTGTTCGACAATTACCATACGTTCCCGGCACTCAAATACAACCGGCTTCTTTTTGGTGTTGTAACAATCGCTCCGCACGAGAATCAGATGCACCAACGGGTATCCTTTATCCAGGTCCCGAGCAATATTCCCCGTTTTTTCGAGATCAAGGGCCCTGATGGTATTATTAATTTTGTGCCGCTGGAAGACATTATTCGAAGCAATATCCATCAGCTCTTCCGCAACGTGGAGATCGTGAGTACGAATTTGTTCAGGATCAACCGCAACGGTGATTTTACGCTGGAAGAAAGTGAGGATATTGAGTCCAATTTTCTGGAAGAACTGAAGCGAAAACTTCAGACGCGGCGCACGGGTCGGGTTGTCCGGCTCGAGGTGCAGGGCGATCCGGATCCCTGGATGATGCGGCTGCTGAAGATCCAATGGGACCTAGATGATTCGAACATCATAGAAATTCCGCGGGAAAGCCTGATCGATCTAACGGGCCTTATGCAGATCATCGGGCATAGCGAATTCCGTGTCAAGCGAAGTTCGCCGCGTCCCCCCGTCAAGCCGATGAATTTTCCGGAACAAGGCACGCGCGACATTTTCGACGTCCTGAAAGAAAGGGATATTCTGCTTCAGCACCCCTACAATTCCATGGATCTGGTGCTGGAGTTGCTGGAAAAATCCGCCGAAGACCCCTATGTGCTCTCCATCAAGATCACGATTTACCGGCTGGCAAAGGAGTCGCGTGTGACCGCCGCGCTCCTGAAAGCGGCGGAGGCCGGAAAGCACGTTTCGGTCTTGTTTGAAGTGAAAGCGCGTTTCGACGAAGAGAACAACCTCCGTGAAGCGCAACGACTGCAGAAAGCAGGTTGCTTTGTGATTTACGGTGTTAGCAGCCTGAAAACGCATACGAAACTTCTGCTGGTGGTGCGGAACGAGCCCGGTCGGGTGTATCGGTTTGTTCACCTCTCCAGTGGAAATTACAACGAAACCACCTCCCGCCTTTATACCGATATCGGGCTGCTCAGCAGCAACGAAGCATACGGCAACGACGTTTCAGAATTTTTCAATGTTATCACGGGTCACTCTCAACCGTCGGCGTATCAGAACCTGATCACTTCGCCGCGCGACATGCGCATCCAACTTTGCAACCTGGTACGCCGGGAAGCCGAGAACTCGAGAAACGGGATTCCGGCGGGCATCATTATCAAGTTGAACTCTATTCAGGACAAGGAGCTTATTGAAGAACTTTACCGCGCTTCTCAGGCCGGTGTAAAAATAAAACTCATCGTGCGCGGAATGTGCTGCCTGCGACCGGGACGCGAAGGATTGAGTGATAATATTGAAGTCACCTCCATCGTCGGCGAATACCTTGAGCATTCACGCATCTACTATTTCCACAATGCCAACGACCCAAAGGTTTACATCGGGAGTGCCGACGCGATGGTAAGAAGCTTCGATCGCCGGATTGAGTCGCTGTTTTTGATTCAGGAAAATATTCTGAAAAAGCAAGCCATGAACGTCCTGCTTTACAACCTCCGCGACAACGTTAATGCGTATACCATGCGGGAAGATGGATCCTACGTCGTCCGCGAACCGAATGGCGAACCCCTGTTTAATGTCCAGCAGGAGCTTTATACGATCACGCGCGAAAAGGTGATGAACGTGGAGCTGTTTTGAAGATGTGTTAATTTAACGATGTGCTGATTTGACGATGTGCTAATGGAACCCCTCCATTTGAAACATGCACATCTTCAAATCAGCACATTTCCAAATCAGCACATCGTCAAATCGCCACATTTTCAAATCAGCACATCAGCACACCTTCAAATTCTTTCTACGCAGGAAGTATCTTCTTTCCCTGCGACTGATCTTCTTTGTTGATAAACTCGATGGTCCTTTGTTTCGAATTCTTTTCGAAGAGGTGCAGCATGATCCCGTCTTTTAATCCCACTTCCGGCACAATGATCGCTTTGGCCTTGGACCACTCCATCACCTTGATGTAAATGTCGCTGGCGGGAATGATGACATCGGCCCGGTCAGGATTCATTTGAAGACGGTAAATCCGATCCTCAATGGAGTAGTCCTCCACCAGTTGTTTGATTTCTTTTATTTTTTTCAGCGACATCGGTTTGCCGGAAGCAACCTTGGAAAGCTCAAACAGCTTGCTGATGTTTCCGCCTGTTCCCACGGCCGTTACTGTGCCGAATGACCGCTTGATGTGCTCCCGGATCCATCGCTCCATTTCCTTCCAGATCGCTGGTGAATCGTGGTGTTCCAGCACGCGTACCGCGCCGATCCGGAACGAATGCGTTTTGATCTTTTTCCCGCCCGTGTAGAGGTTGAGTTCCGTGCTGCCGCCCCCCACATCGATGTGAAGATAAGTTTTGTCGGTCAGGTAAGACTGAATGGCTTTGTTGATGAGCTCGGCTTCTTGTGTACCGTCAATAATATGGATCGTGATCCCCAGTTCCGCCTGAATATCGTTGACGAGCTTCTGCCCATTTTTCGATTCCCGCATCGCGGATGTGGCGCAAAACATGAAATCGTCTACTTCATAAAGTTCCAGCAGGAGTTTGTAGACCTTCATGAGTTTTTTGAAGCGCGCTATGCTTTTTTTTCCGATCCGGTTGAAGGCAAACACGTCGTGCCCCAGGCGCAGCGGAAACCGGACATATTCGAGTTTTTTGAAAAGGACTTGTGATCCGTGATCAAGCACCGACGACACTTGAAAACGGATGGCATTGGAGCCAATATCGATCGCTGCTAGTTTCACAGAACAGGAGTAAAGGTTTGTCGGAAGGAAGTTTTCGTCAACGGTTCCTTCGTTGAGACAAAATAAGGGTTTTGATTTTTCTTTTTTATGAAGTTATTGTTTTTCTTTGTAGCGCTTATCCAGAAAGACCGAGGGACTGGGCCCGAAGACGTCTTAGCAACCTTCCGCGGATCTCCGTAAAAACGGGTCCGAAAACAGGTGCTAATTCCCATCCGCCGACTGGCGGAGAAGATAAGCGGCCATTCACGCAAGGCTCTTTCTGGATAAGCAACCCTCTTAATGCCGGAAAGATGAAGATAGAAGACATTTTGCGAGAACGAATTATGGTGTTGGACGGCGCCATGGGCACCATGATTCAACGCCATAAACTGGAGGAGAACGACTTCAGAGGTGACCTTCTGAAAAATCACCCCTATTCCCTAAAAGGAAATAACGACCTCTTGTCGCTTACAAAGCCGGACATCATCCGCGATATCCACCGGCAGTACCTGGAAGCAGGGGCGGACATCATCGAAACGAACACGTTTGGGAGTACGAGTGTTGCTCAGGCCGACTACCACCTGGAGCACCTGGTTTACGATATTAACGTCGCTGGCGCCCGCATTGCGCGCGAAGTAGCCGATGAATTCATCCAAAAGGAGCCCCAAAAGCCCCGCTTTGTTGCCGGCTCGATGGGCCCAACCACTAAACTGGCTTCGATGTCGCCCGAGGTTAATAACCCCGGGTATCGGGCGATCACCTTTGATCAGCTCGTGGTTGCCTTCAAGGAACAGGCCAAGGGATTGATCGATGGCGGTTCCGATTTATTGCTATTGGAAACGATTACCGACAC
>Ga0206891_10304_pt1 | contig 11917 bp, 10 predicted proteins | sample Alteio_BWOrgHeat_55_FD_153246 | JGI IMG/M metagenome (GOLD analysis project Ga0206891, IMG submission 153246) | Enriched cells from forest soil in Barre Woods Harvard Forest LTER site, Petersham, Massachusetts, United States - Alteio_BWOrgHeat_Nextera7 ...
TATAGCCGGCATATCAAGCCAATAACCAAAGTACTGTTTCTGACCAATCGGCTGGCCACCCCAGGCTTGAATCTTGTCGCGAGGAATCGATACAATTTGAGGATCTTTAAAGCCGCCTGCCCGGGCGAGTTCCTTCAAAAATTCGCTCTGCGTAATGGCCTTGGCATTAGAAGTGTTGAAGGCGTGCCCAATGGCGTTGCGCTGCTCCAATACTCGAACGGCAAGCTCAGCCAAATCGTGCGCAAAGACGAATTGCATCAAGCGGTGCCCGTCGCTTGGCAAGATGATTGACCGATTAGCCCGCATCCGATCCCAAAAGAAAGCCTCGCGATAGAACGGATTTTCGGGCCCGTAAATGTACGGGGGGCGCAAAGTGACTACCGGGAAACCACTTCGCTGGTGCATTCGAAACAGCGATCGCTCACTCATCGCCTTATTGCGAACATAGCTGGACGTATGGTCGTCGGGCGCGAGCGGATCGCCTTCATGGTGATTTAGACCGTCACCATACGCAGCCACGCTTGACATAAAAATATAGCGGGCTACGTGACCTTCAAAAATCTTCGCCGTTGCCTCAACCTGGAGCGAACTGGTGCCCCGGTCCCAGTCATACACGTTGTCGTATATCGCGTCAAACTTCAGGCCACCTATCGCTTTTTTGATTTCCGCCGCGTCGTTTCGGTCTGCGACAAGATTTCCTACCCGTTTACTAAAGCCATGCTTGACGCGCCGATGCATCAGCGTCACTTCGTGGCCGTGGCGCAAGAGTTCTTTGACCAATAATCGGCCGATGAACCCAGTCCCTCCGATCACTAACACGCGCTGCGACGGAGGGTCCGCTGTTCGATCGGGACCCTTAGTCGTAATACTCGAGGCCGAGGTGTGTAATGAGGTCTTCACCCTGCATCCAGCGAAGCGTATTCTTGAGCTTCATCAATTGGATGAAAATATCGTGCTCTGGATACAATCCTGGAGCCGTCATTGGCGCTTTAAAATAGAAAGATAGCCATTCCTGGATACCTTTCATACCAGAGCGCTGTGCCAGATCTAGAAAAAGTACGAGGTCGAGGACCAGCGGAGCCGCCAAAATCGAGTCGCGGCAGAGAAAATCAATCTTGATCTGCATCGGGTAGCCGAGCCAACCGAAGATGTCGATGTTGTCCCAACCCTCTTTTGAGTCGCCTCGCGGGGGATAGTAATTGATCCGCACCGCATGATAGAGGTCCTTGTAAAGTTCCGGGTAAAGGTTCGGCTGCAGGATCTGCTCAAGCACCGAAAGCTTTGTTTCTTCCTTGCTCTTGAAAGAACCCGGATCTTCCAGAACCTCGCCGTCGCGATTACCGAGAATGTTGGTGGAGAACCAGCCGCTCATACCCAGCATCCGAGCCTTAAAGCCGGGAGCCAGCAGAGTCTTCATGAACGTCTGGCCGGTTTTGAAGTCCTTCCCGCAAACCGGGACGCCGTTTTGACGCGCTAGCTCTAGAAGGGCTGGCGTGTCCGTTGTCAGATTAGGTGCGCCGTTCGCATAAGGTACACCCAGCTTCAGTGCTGCGTAGGCATAGATCTGGCTCGGTGCAATATCCGTGTCATTCGTGCGGAGGCCTTCCTCGAATGTTTCTAGCGTTTGATGAACAGCGCCCGATCTGTGAAAAACCTCTGTCGAGCCGCACCAGATCATAACCAGGCGATCACAGCTATTAGTGCGTTTGAATTCGCGGATATCGCTCATCAGGGCTTCCGCGAGTTCCATCTTGGATGGCGCGGACTTGACGTTGGGCCCGTCGATGCGTTTGATGTAAGTCTTATCGAAGACGGCCTTCATCGGTCTGATAGCCGAGAGTGGCTCCTTCAATTGTTCGAGAAGGGAAGGCTCAAGGACTTTTGCGTGGACAGCCGCTTCGTAGCCATTATCTTCAAAAATGTCCCATGTCCCGAAGGTCAGGCATTCGAGCGGGGTCAGCGGAACAAAGTCTTTGATCTTGGGCGTATTGTTGTCGGTGCGCTTGCCTAGACGGATAGTCCCGAGCTGAGTGAGAGAACCCACCGGGACGCCCAGACCGCGCTTCACCGCCTCAACGCCAGCGATGAAAGTGGTGGCCACCGCGCCCATGCCTGGAATCAAAATTCCCAACTTCCCCGTGGCGGGTGCGATGACAGTATTTGGTTGCTTTGACACGAACTACTACTCCTTTTCGAGTTGCTGGCCCGGGAAGCGCCGCCGCATCCCTTTCTAATGGCTAGAGTTATGATTTGGCGGCGGGGCGCGGAATGAGTCCCAGGGCCTGGTTTGATCTTGCGGTTGCTGTCCCTGTCCCCTCCGCGGGGCTAACGTCTTGAAACTGAATGCGTTTTCAGCAATCCTAGGCGATATACTAACATCCTGATGGCACAACGAGGCTCAATGACGATCTCGACCCTGGTCGTCGACGACGAGCAGCTGGCCCGCGATGAGCTTGTTTACCTGCTGAAGGACTTCCCGGAAATTGACGTACTTGAGGTTGGCACCAACGGGCTCGAAGCAGTACAGCTCATTGAAAGCCTGGAGCCGGATCTGGTCTTTCTAGATGTGCAAATGCCGGGTTTAGATGGACTGGGCGTGATCCGCGAGTTGCAGGCTAAGGGCGTCACCCTTCCGTATTTCGTCATTTCCACCGCCTACGATCAATACGCAGTGGAAGCCTTTCGGCTGGAGGCTATGGACTACCTTCTCAAACCGGTTGAGAAAGACCGTCTGGTGGTCACGCTACAACGGGCGCAGCGGGAGATCGAAGCGCGGCAGGCTGCGGATGCGCGGGTCCAGGAGACAGCGCCGCCTCAGAAACCGACGCTTCAAAGAACAAAACTTCTGGTGCGCAGTAACAGCCGGAACCTGATCCTGGATGCCCAGGAGGTTATCTACGCCACGATCGACGATGGACTGATTACAATTGTCGGGACCCATGTCGAAGGCCATTCGAATTACCGCACCATCGAAGAGTTGCAATCGAACCTCGATCCGAATATCTTCTGGCGGGTACATCGATCCTATCTGGTAAACATCAACCGGATTCGCGAGGTGATCCCCTGGTTCAAATCGAGTTTCCAGTTGCGGATGGATGACAAAAAACAAACTGAGATTCCAGTGAGTCGCATCCAGACCAAGCGGCTGCGCTCGATGCTGAAGCTATAAAAGAGTGACGGCTACTTGAAGAAGCGACTCGAAGCCCAGAACCGCTTCACCATCCGGAGAAAGATGGGCGCAAAGGTCGACGCGGCGATCACACTGCTCACGCATCCATCTGAAAGTCATACGTTCCGTAATACGGGTTCTCTTCTCAACAGCTTTGTAAAAAGCCGCTCTCAGCGACTGCGGTTCGGCAAATCGGACGGTTTCGTGTTGTCACCAGCGCTGTCCTGCAAGTAATCCTGTCCAATTCCTTCACAGCGAGAGATTTTTTCCCTCTCCGCCGTCCCGCTTACAGAGCTAACTTACTCTGAACAAAATTAACTAAGGAAAACAACAGGGTTTGGCGCTGAGCATGCATACTCTGCTACGACGGGAATGATCGCAACACAGCGGCAAGTTGAAATGGCTTATCGCAAGCGCGACATTTAATAAACAGACTCGCAGCTCCGGGAAGTTCCCAAGTGGATACTGGCGTGCGCGAGCTTGTAACGGAAGGAAAGAGGAGACAATTTAATGAAAATAGCGTACCTGGGTATAGGCGTTGTTGCGACTTGTTGCTTATTTGCCAATACTCGGAGTGATTCACTTCGAAGGATCGACGCGGCAGAGGAAGTCCTCCACGAGGTTATGCAGGCGCCTGACAAGGGAATTCCGCACGACCTTTTAGAAAAGGCGCATTGCGTTGGCATCGTGCCAAACTTGAAGCGCGCTGGATTCATTGTCGGAGCCAAATACGGCAAGGGCGTCGTGACATGCAGAGTGGGCCAAGGCCGCGGCTGGAGCGCACCCTCAACCATCATCATTGAGGGAGGAAATATCGGGTTCCAGATCGGGGCCGGCGAGACGGATCTCATCTTTACGGTAATGAATGCAAGCGGTGAAAATCGGCTGATGAAAGATAAGTTCACAATTGGCGGTGACGCCGCCGCTATGATCGGCCCGGTCGGCCGGGATACACAAGCCCAAACCGACGCGATGATGAACGCTGAAATACTCAGCTGGTCTCGATCACGCGGCGTCTTCGCGGGGGTAAGTTTAGACGGAGCCAGTCTGCGCGCCGATAACGACGACAATGAAGCAGTCTACGGAACGCGGCTAACGCAGCAAGAGATCTTGCACGGGCACGCCAAGCCGCCTGCTGAAGCAGAGCGCCTCTACAGCGAGCTCGGTAGGTACGCTCCCGCAATGCACAATTAGTGACTGTGAGAGTAAAGGGCCGGATTCTGCTGCCCTTTACTCTTCTCTGGTTGGAGGACACCTCCGGTCAGATTACCTCACTGGGCTCGTAACTCTTTCCACCCGGCTTTGCGGACCCCGCCGCATTACGCGGGGTCCTTTGTTGGATCATGCCATCCGCCAATTGATGCAATCAGTGAGTCCGACTCTTTCGGTCCCCAGGTAAAACGCTTATAGGGGCGCACGCGGTGGTGTTTTTTAATGACTGGGTCAACAACTACCCAAGCTGCCTCAACCGAGTCCTCGCGTGAGAAGAGCGCTCCGTCCCCTGCCATCGCATCACCCAACAGGCGCTCATACGGTTGTTGCTCTCCAGGCTGTTCCTCTGACAAAAAGAGTTCCCGTTGCTCACCTATAAACTCTTTCCCTGGCACCTTGACCCGCGTGGCAAGAGCAATAGCTGAATTCGGAGAAAGCCGGAACCGCAGATAATTCGCCGGGCCGCTCTTTGGTTCCGAATCGTCAAAAAGCCTCTGTGGCGGCGGCTTTAGCTCCACCAGAATTTCAGTTGTCGTTGCGGGAAGGTACTTCCCGGAGCGCAGACACCACGGGACGCCCGCCCACCGCCATGAGTCGATGAAAAGCCGGAGCGCGCAGAAAGTTTCAACGTCGGAATTCTTGGCTACGCCTGGCTCCTTCCGGTATCCGGCATATTGGCCGCGCACCAGATCGTCAGCCACCAAGGGGCGCATCGCTTCAAAGACCTTGGCCTTCTCGGTATGAACGGCTCCGTAGTCTCGGGTCGCTGGCGCCTCCATGGCAAGCAGTGCCACAACCTGGAACAAATGGTTCTGAACCACATCGCGCAGGCAGCCGGCAGTCTCGTAAAATGCGCCGCGGTCTTCTACGCCAAAATCCTCCGAAAGGGTTATCTGAACACTGGCAATATAGTTGCGGTTCCAGATCGGTTCAAGAAAGGAATTGGCGAAGCGGAAATAGAGGATGTTCATAATCGCCTCCTTCCCCAGGTAGTGATCGATGCGGAAAATCGAGTTCTCCGGAAACACCGACCGCGCGGCTCTGTTCAGTTCACGAGCTGAGGCCAAATCGCGCCCGAACGGCTTTTCGACAATGACCCGCGCATTCTCCGCGAGCTTGGCATCGCCGAGTCCTTTGATCACTGTCTCGAAAAGCGAGGGAGGAATGGCAAGATAGAAGGCCGGGCGCTTGGCGTTGCCCAATGCCTGCTTAATCGCGACAAACGTGGCCGGATTTTTATAGTCTCCGCTGACGTACGAGAGCAGCGATAGAAGGTGTTTCAACGCACGCTTGTTGTCGATCCCGCCGGCAGCTTTTATGCTGGCAGTCGCTTTCTGATGCAGGAGGGCCTGGCTCCATTTTGGAAAGGCGACCCCGATCACAGGAGCTGTGAGGTTGTCGTGCTTAGCCATCGCGTAGAGTGCTGGAAAAATCATTTTGTGCGCCAGGTCGCCCGTGGCGCCGAAAAGTACTAATGCGTCCGAGGAGGTTGCGGCCATCACTCGCCAGCCTTTCCGAAAGCGATCACGCCTTCTGAGCTGGGCCATTTCACTACTGCGATGTCAGGCTTTCTGATTTTTGGTTTCATATCGAATAATCGAGCTAACTCCATACTATTGAACCAGCCTGAATTCGCCGGTTATTTTGACTGATCGCCTCCGATACTGACGTAAACAGTCTGACTGAAATGATCGGCCAAAGTTTTAGTAAGTTTATCGGAGGCCTAATAGGAACGCCTTGTATACCGCCACCCTGCGGGACATCAAGGCTCGAGCGCGTAAACTGGTCCGATGACGGTGGCAGTTGATAAGCGCAGTGGATGAATCCGGTTACGGCTCTGAGCCAGCAAGTCTCGCACTGATCCTGGCTCGCACCAATGCCATTGGATTTACCATGGCTTCCGAACCGAGTACGGGCGCTTTGCTGCGCACGCTTGCCGCCGCAAAACCGAATGGCCGCTTCCTGGAGCTCGGCACTGGAACAGGTAGCGCGACGGCCTGGATTCTGGACGGCATGGACACTCGGTCCGGCTTGACCAGCGTCGATGCGGACCCCGCTGTTCAGTCCATTGCCGCCGAGGTCCTTGGAGATGACCAGCGGTTGAACTTGGTGGCCCAAGACGCCCTCGTTTTTCTGCGGAACGAGAAATCGGAAAGCTATGACTTTGTCTTTGCTGACGCTATGCCGGGCAAGTACGAAGGCCTAGATGAGGCGTTGCGCGTCGTTCGCGCCGGCAGCTTTTATGTGATAGACGACATGCTTCCGCAACCGAGCTGGCCACCAGGACACGCGGAGAAAGCTGATCGATTGCTCGCGGAACTGGCGATAAGCAAGGAATTCAGAGTCGTGCCGATGGCGTGGTCGACCGGTGTGGTGATTGCCGTGAAGCGATAACGTCTCAACTAACCGCGGGCCCACGCGGGCCGCGTCCAATCGGTTTCGGCGTCGCATCCGGATCAACCGCGACCGTGATGTTCGCGACAAAGCCGTCCGTATTCGACCCCGGCGTCAGACGTTCCATGCGCAGCAGTCCGCCTGACCCTTGCTGTTGTGTGAAGATGGCGTCCTCCCGCTGCGAGGTCAGATGCACATTCGAGTGCTTCACGTAGGGCTGCAATTTCGCGATCTCAGCTGTGATTTCTTCCGGAAAGAAAAATTGGCCCGTGTGGCTGACGTGCCCTTCCTGGTATCGATCACCCGCCATCTCGCCGCCCAGATGAACTTTAACGTGAATGTGAATTGCGCGGCCTTGATACCAGCCCGGGTAAAGCGTCGTAAACTCCGCTATTCCTTTTGCGTCCGTCATCTGAACGCCGCGCAGGAAGCGATACTTATTGGCAATAGGTTGATGCGGCGGCCCACCGCCAGGTCCGCCGAAACCCGGGCCGCCCCCATTGGGCGGAGGGCCGGGCGGCGGTCCATCGGGACCGCCGTTGCCGAAGCCGCCGGGGCGACCACCGGGCCCAGGCCCCATAGCATTGAAGCCAGAATAGATGCCGACCGCATCGCAATGCCAAATATCGAACGCCGCGCTGCTAACAGGCGCACAAGTCTTCGCGTTAACCAACGCCACTCGCAGCTTAAGCGGGACGCCAACTTTCCCTTCCGTGATATTCGGTCGAATCAGTTCATCCGAGATATAGAACGGACCCTCTTCTTGCTCGGAAGTCAGAGTACAGCCTGGGTCAGCCGGCAAACGACGCGCGAGCGAGAGGGCCGCGGCTCCCGTAATCAGAAAGCCACGCCGGGACAGAGTCAACAGTGAATCGTTGTGCATCGAGTGTGTGGACGAAAGCGGGCCGCTAAGGTTTAGCTAGCAAGCCGCCGCTAAGTCAAAAGTACTGTTAAGGAGGGTAAACCGGGCCGTTAATTTCTTCGCCCACTTACTAATCCGCAAAGAACAGATACTTCCGCCACTGATCGTCGCTCCGCCCCAGCAGCCGCATCAAATGCCGGCTGGTATGCAGGCTGAACGGGCGGGGCGGACGCAGTAGCTTCAGTCCTGCTTCATCCGGGGTACGATTTCCCTTGCGGTTGTTGCAGGGATGGCAACAGGCCACCAGATTCTCCCAGGTCGTTTCGCCGGAGCGCGATCGAGGAATCACATGGTCCAACGTCATCTCTCCCGATGGCAGCGTCTTGTGGCAGTATTGGCAGGTGTACCGATCGCGCATTAGAATGTTCTTGCGCGATAGCGCCCTCGTTTGATGCGGAATACGTCGATATTCCAGCAATCGAATCACAGAAGGCACCGGCAGTGTCCGCCTCGCAGAATGAATCGCTAACGGCGCCAGTTCTTCAGCAGATGCCACGCCCTTCAAGATCAAAACTAGCGCACGGCGAGCCGCACAGATATTAATCGGTTCGTAGCTGGCATTCAAGACGAGAACTGGCTTATGTAGTCGGTCCAGACTTGGCATTGGCTTTGCTCCGCGACTGAGATTCGAAAAACTGAGATTCAGACACTGCACTGACCGGCGGCGCCAAACTTGCGGCGACCTCCGTATATCCAGACGCGTCTGCCAACCCCGTTGTGCTTGAGTGTCCCGAGACCGAGGTCTCAACGGCATCTGCAAAACCATTCGTCGCCGCCGCGCCCCGCGCTTTCCCGGCACGCGATGACTGTGACTTCGGCTTGATTCGTCGGTCAACCCGCGCCAGCGTTATTGCACAAATGCGCGTCGCCCCCGCATCGCGGAGTAATCCGGCTGCCGCCCGTAGCGTGGCGCCCGTCGTGAATACGTCATCGACCAACAAAATGCGCTTGTCCGCCAACTCCTGTGGCTCTGACAGGCTAAATACGTTTTTCAGATTCTCAACCCGCTCCATGTGGCCTAAGCCGGCCTGCACACGGCCACGCTTTTTACGCCGCAGATTACGCTTCAAAGGAACGCCTAAGTGGCGCGCCAACGGTTTCGCCAGTAACTCAGCTTGATTGAATCCGCGCTCCCATCGCTTCCACCAATGCATGGGCACTGCCATCACCAGATCGAAACGCTCATCCGGTGGCAGAGTGCGAATTAACAAACGGCTGAGCGGTGCGCTGAGGCTCTCGATACGGGCGTATTTGAAAAGGTGGATTAAGTCGCGGAGGGGACCGTCGTAACTGCCGTAAGAGTAGGCTGCATCGAAATTCACCTGACTCTCGCGGCAGACCGTACAAAGGTCATGCTCATCCAGTGGATAAGCATCATCCCCAAAGGGGGTTCTGCACGACCGGCAGTAGTACTCGGCTTGGCTGGGGCGAACGCTGAGGAAGCAGGCGGGACACACCGGAATGCGCGAAACATTCCGCAACGGGGTTTGGCACACCCGGCATTCGTCAGGCAATAGCAGGTTGAACAAACCAGCCGTCACCGTTTGCAGGCCCGTTAGGACGCCCTTCGACGAAACTGTGCGGGTTGCGATGCTAGGGAAGATCCACCCCCGTTTAAGACTTCAGTATACAACACGGGAAAACTAAGGCAGTTTTGCTCGAATTTATTGAATACTAACGCCATATTGTAAAAAGTGTGGTTATACATGCTCTTTTACATTGCGCTCCCGGCATGTTATCCGCACAATCAGGATTTGGGGCACATCGTTATAAAGGCGCGGGGTTCCGGGTCTTTCGATTTGCAAGGTTGCGGGTTGGATGTTGCGGTTTGGATAAAGAACGTGTCCTTTTTATCGGCGAGGGATCGCGATCGCGAGAAATGGTCGCCCTCCTCGAGGGGCGCCGTTACGACGTCTTTCACGCGCTAGATCTCAATCAAGCAAACGATGCGCTTGAGGTCCAGCGCTTCGGATTAATCGTCTGCGATCCATCTATCTCGTTGGATCGCTTGCGCCGGCAACAGGGAAGCGCGGCGTCCGGATGGCTCGTGGAACTGCACGATTCTGACGCCGAACCCTCCTTGCAGCGCCGTTCGACTGGTGACAGCACCGAAGCGGTCATTGCCGGTCTCGGTAATCTCGACCGAGTCACCGACCTGCTGGACCGCCTGTTAGTGGAGGCCGGTGATTTTGTCGCTAATCCCCAATCGGCCGACGGCTTGTCTTTTCTCAGCCTTCCACTTTTTGACGGTGACAAATTCCGTCGCCAGATGCACGATGACCCCTCTATGATGTCGGAGATTATCCGCCTCTATCTCAAAGAGACGAAACATCAGGTGCGAGAGCTCGACACACTGGTACGCCACCGCGACGCGAGTAGCGCCCGTCGCGTAGCCCATACCCTAAAAGGTTCATTCGGCGCAGTTTTTGCCTCCCGGGCCGGCGCCGTCGCCTTGGCAGTGGAAACAGCCATGGTAGCCGGTGATTTCGGGCTTGCAACTGACCTTCTCGCTCCGCTAACAGAGTCCGCCGAGGGTGCCGAAATCGCTCTCGATCAGTTCCTCGACGCCAGATAACGACACATCCTGCGGCACTCCGGGCGAGTTACGTCTCGCCTGATAGGGGGAAACACCCTTTTGCTACACTGAGGGGGCTTTCCAACTTGTTGTCCCTATGAGTTCTTCCCCTTCTGAAATCGTTTGCGCCCATAGCCCCGATTCTGACGACGCTTACATGTTCTATGCGCTCGCCACGAAAAAAATTCGTTCGCGGCTGGTGACCTTCCGCCATGTTCTCGAAGACATTGAAACCCTCAACCGGAAAGCCACTCAAGGGATTTACGAACTCACCGCTATCTCCTACCACGCCTACCCGTATGTTGCTGATAAGTACGTGCTTATGTCCAGCGGCTCCAGCGTCGGCGATGGCTATGGCCCGATGGTCGTCGCACCACGGCCCATGGCTCCCGAAGAGATCAAAGGGAAGCGCATTGCCATCCCGGGCAAAATGACCACGGCGTACCTGACACTGAAGCTCTATCAACCCGATTTTGAACCAGTCATTATCCCGTTCGATCGCATCCTCGAGGCCGTTCACGCCCGCGAGGTGGATGGCGGTCTTATCATTCATGAAGGCCAGCTCACCTACGGTACCGGTGGCTTGCATAACATCATTGATCTCGGCAAATGGTTTAAGCAGACTTACGGTCTGCCTCTGCCGCTGGGTGGAAATGCCATGCGTCGCGATCTCAGCCCGCAAGTTCAAGCCGAGTGCAGTCGCACGATGCGCGAAAGCATTCAGTACGCGCTCGACAATCAAGCTGAGGCGCTCAACTACGCCATGCAGTTCGCCAGGGACCTCGAGCCGCATCTAGCCGAACAGTTTGTGGGCATGTACGTGAATCACCACACATTGGACGGTGGCGAAATCGTGCCCCGTGCTGCCCAGAAACTGCTCGACCTAGGCTTCGATGCGGGTCTCATCCCTCACAGGACCACCGTCGAAGTCTTCCGATAAAGTAGCTTCGTTCCTTCGTGCAACGAGCAAACGTTAGTAACGTCTACTCTTTCTGGAGAGTGCTCTTCCAACCGTTCTTATGAGATTGCCATCATCGGTCACCGTCCGCAGCGTCGCCTTGACTTTGACAGCCCTGCTGTTGGCGTTCACCGCCTCGGCACAAGAAACCCTGAATGACAAGGAGAAGATGAGGCAGATCCGCGATCTCGCAAAGCGCGATTCGCAGTCTATTCCAGCCATCGATCCTTATTTGAACGATCCCTCTGTGGAGGTTCGTCTTGAAGCCGTCAAAGCCATCGTGACCATCGGCACACAGCGCAGCCTTACGCCCTTGCAGCACGCCTTGGCCGATTCGGACCCCGAGGTCCAAATTCGCGCCACTGATGGAATTGTCAATTTCTACGTTCCTGGTTACGTGGCCAAGGGCTTTGGAAGCACTTTTACTCGTACGTCCCGTTTCGTAAAGGGCTTCTTCACCAAACGGAACGACCTGGAGGTCGACCCGGGCATAACCGTCCGCGAAGAATTGGGTAAAGCCATTGGGGGGGTCGTCGCAAAAGGCGCTTCCGCCGATGCCCGCACCAATGCTGCGCTCGCTGCTGGTATCCTCCGCGCTCGTCCTGCCGTCCCCGATCTCGAAAACGCATTGCGCTCCCGCCAGACTGATCTGATCTACCAGAGCCTTATCGCTCTCGAGAAGATCGG
>Ga0206891_10307_pt1 | contig 11789 bp, 5 predicted proteins | sample Alteio_BWOrgHeat_55_FD_153246 | JGI IMG/M metagenome (GOLD analysis project Ga0206891, IMG submission 153246) | Enriched cells from forest soil in Barre Woods Harvard Forest LTER site, Petersham, Massachusetts, United States - Alteio_BWOrgHeat_Nextera7 ...
TTCCGCCGATTCCAATAATACCAGGTAGGGTAACGGACGTTCCTTTTTACGGTGTAACTTATCTTTGCCCCTGAGACTTTGGCACCACTAAAGCTTGCAGCGCTTCCACGTACCTGAATGGAATCATTGAGTTTAAACGTCTCCTTGATAGGTTTGAAAGAAACCTCGAATGTTGGCCTTTTATATTCCTCAACGGATATGGTTAGTTCGCTTTCGAAGAAGTCATCCAGTTTATCATAGAACTTGCTATCATCTTCGTCTGCTGTGATGGTGTATTGGCCAGTCAGTCCGGCTGAGGGCAGTTTAAATTCACCACTAAATGATCCGAACGAATTTGTTTTTAATCGGAGAGACCCGACGTCCTGGGAGTTAACATCCTGAAGTGAGACCTCTATGTATTGGCCCGTTACAATGGAGGACTTATTGTTCTGTGTCTTAATTAGAATCCCCTTAAAAAAAACTGTCTGACCGGGCCTGTAGATACTTCGATCCGAGAAGAGAAAAGCTTTGGCCGTCAATTTTGGGTTTTCATTCCTGTCGTGATCATAATATTGGTAGATGTAATAATTCCCAAATTCTGCTTTGTCATTTTTGTATTCTACCTCTGCGTAGATATCGTAGATGGCATTCTTCTTTCTCTTGAATTCAACGAAACCATTCTTATCCGTTGTGAAAATGGCGTTGATGGAATCGTACCTGGAATTGTCTGGTTCATTTTTGAAAGTAACCTTAGCCCCTTCAATGGGAACCCCCGTGTTCCTCTCAACAATCTGGTAGCGGTCCATTTCATCAAATGAACTTTCAATCGTCACTAGATTTGTAACCTGGATTGTTGCATAGGCAAATATTTGTGCGCCGCTCCTGACACGGGCAACCAGGAGATACCGTCCGCCACTCAACTTTGGCATGACCACTTCTGTACTATGCCGTTGGTAATCTTGCAAATCTGTCAATGTTGTACTCCACTTCAGATCCGGATTCAATGCGCTTAAGATGGCTATGCGAGCCGAATCACTCATGGAGCGGTAAAATTGACGTTCAAAGTCATGAGATATAGGGTAAGCAGAAAATGTCAGGCTATCAATGCTTGAAAAGGTTACTAAGAGTCTTGAAGGCTTATCGATTGGTACAAATTGCTCGACAGTTATTTCCAGGTGTCGTTTAAGAATTTCGTCACGTAGAATTTTGCATTGCTCCGCTCCGTCTGTTTTTGGGAAATTCGCAATAGCCTTTTCGCAGATGTTTAGAGCATCCTTCTTTTTGAATTGATTTGTCGGATTCGTTTTGGGATTATATTCATCACCTTGCTTGCTTATTAGTGCAGCAAGTTGGAAGTCGATGAGGGTAGAAGCAGGGAATTGCTGATAGAGCGCCTTGAGTTTGTTCAGAGCTTTTTGGTGCAATTCACCTCCGTTTTCAAAATTTCCCTTGTCGACAATAAATTGCAATCGCTCAAGTTCGTTATTCAGAAGCGCGGCAGGGTCCTTGTCGTTCTTGTGAAAAGTAAGGAGGGATTTGTAAATGGTAAGGGCCTGAAACTCGGGTGATAAACTGTCTTTCGTGGCTAGGACAATTACTTCAAAGCTTTCAAAGTAGCGTGGATCATTAATTTCGAAATTGAGCTCTGGCTTTGAAATGCCACTCTCACTGGTTTCATAGAAATCCAGCGCATTGTGAGCTAGGAAATCGAATAAGGTCGGTCTGTATGATTTTGAGTTTTCGGCTTGGGTTAGGACGTCGTTTATTGTTACGAGGCTTATTCCCTTAAGCAAGGCTACATCGCGAATAGAGGCCTGGTAATGATTGTGTATCTCAGTGAACATTGACTCCGAATCCCAGAGGCGAAAGTCGTCACTTCTGTCTTTTTTGAGGGTGCGTGTTCTGTTATAGTACTTCCAGCGATTTTTCCGGAAATATTCCCAATAGACATTGGCAATAATTGATTCAAGTATATTCCTCAGAGGAGCCTTGGTGTCGTTAATTTCCTTTTGAATTCTATTTGTGATGAGCAGTTCAGCGTCTTCATTGAGAATTAGCGCAAATTTTGATTGATAGATGAGTGCCTTGGTAAACTGAGGAATGTTCTTTTCCTTTTTGGCTTTCAAATAGATCGTATCAACTACTGAGAGGGCGGATTTTGGTAAGGACTTTAGTTCATATCTGTATACACTGCTCCAGTGTTTGGAATAAAAATCATTTTGCCCTAAAACCAAAGTTGACTGAACCGTAAAAAAGAGGATGAGCGCTAGAGTTGACTTCATAGGCAGGAATTCAGGTGAATTTAATCGATAGATGCGAATATTGGGCCAATTCCACAAAATTTGCCAGTGGATTTCATAACCAATTAGCCGATCTCCTCTAGTAATACAGAATCCCCTCATTAATCACGGTACAAATTTAGGCTCAGGCAGGAATGTGCTGGCAAGGAACTACGGCATAAACCCACAAAGCCTCCCCACCTTCCATTTATTCCGTTCCTCCTTGCGCAAATTCCAGCCAGAGCCAGTTTGAGCACCATCTGTTTCCGCAGGGTCACCGTCTCGGGACCCTGCGGTTGAGGTAGGTGGTCATGCGAGCGATCGAGCGATTTCGTCCTGGGCGATTTGTGTCTGGAAAACCGACTTGTATTTTCTATCTCGTAAAAGGTATTCAACGTTATTTGGAACATGAGCGTTCGCCGGCGAATCCCTGAATATGACGGGGTTTATTTCATTACGATCACATGTGCCCGGTGGCTTCACTTATTCGAATACGCCGACGGCTATGATCCCGTCTACCGTTGGTTCGACTATTTGAAAGCGAAGTCGCCAGTTATGGAGATCTCCAATACGTCGACCTTACCATGCAAAGGGGATCTAAATAAATTATTTATCAGCCGCAGGGTCCTGAAGCAGTGACCCTGCGGAGACTAGGTTTGAATTGTCTTTAACAAATTGGACCAACCATCAGCACATTAGCACATCAACCCCAGGTGGGCCGAATAGCATAGATTACTACTCTTTAGTACTATATTTAGGAAGGTAACTATGCCTTCATGACCCCTGCACCCGCAACCCACCGCCTGGAACTGTCGACCCGTATGGTGTATTCCATCAGACACCTTTCGGGACCCCTTCACGTACATTGGAACGAGTTGCTTCATTTCCTTTTTCATGATGAACTTAGCACAGCCCAGGTAAACGATCTTGAAGTCGCCGCTGCGCTAAAACGGTTTCCTACCGAAAACGAATCGATCAACCATTTCACCGCCGCACCAATAAACGAACAACGTTGGATTCTGGGGACATTAAAATGTTTGCTAGCCTACGCTTCGGAACTCGGCGACATAGAAGGAAAAAAAGGCCTGAGGGATATCGTCCGGAAGTGTGCTGCATCCCATCCCAACCTGACGGACCCCGAAACAGATCGGGTTTTCGAAGACATGCGCCGCGGTTTTCTCGAATTCACGAAAAGAAAGTACTTTCTTGTTCCGGGCAGCATTTGGCTTTTCACGCTGGACTTTGTCTTGCGCTGGGTGGCGCTGATCGTAAGCAATGAATGGAACGCCCCTCATTTCAGGATCGGCGTCAACTTTTTTATCCCGGGCCTTGTGTTAGTGTTGGCCCTGATCCAGCAACGAAAAGACTACCAACACAACCTCGCCCTTATTCATTCCCGGAATGACAAATTGTTTTTTGGCTTCCGGCACTACTACAGTACCGCACAGTACACCACCCTGGCGCTGTACCTGGCATCCGGAACGATTATCGCTTCGTTGGTCTTCGACAGTTTGTGGGGAGGGTTGTCGTCGCTGATCGGCCTCGCCCTCTACTATTTCATCCTCATGCAGGTTTTTCCGGTGGGTAAGCTCCGGGAAGTTTACCTCGAAAATCAAATTTCAGGGAAAAGCAGCGAGGATTATAAAGACGCCGATGAAAACGACGAGCGAATGGTATTGCTGGAAACTCAGTTGACATCCAGCACCGGAAGGCTGGAAGCCTATGTACTGGAAAGCGCTCTGTTTGGCGCGCTGGCCTTCAGTGCCTTCCTTCAGATTTTTGCAACCAACCTTATCTCTTTTGCGGATGTGGAAAAATTTGCTTTTACCGTTCAGCACGTTGCGCACGGATTCATCCTGGGCGACGCGACGGAATTTACGAACTACCTGCCAGGCCTGAATACCAAAGAAACCTTGTTCAGCCTCATCTCGATTGAGACACTCGTGTGTTCCGGACTTTTTGTTGCTGTGATCGCTTCGCGGTTGCGATTTAGTCATGTCGCCGACCGGATGCGTACGGTACTTAACCTGGCGAAAGCCTACAATGAAAAAGAAGAGCGGCTACTGGAATCGGACAACCCGAGCGTGCTGACGAGTGAACGCTTTTCGAAAGTCAACCGGCGCGTCCACGATCAACTCGAGTTGGCTGCCGTGCGGCTGCAAGACATCGACCCCATCGTTAAGTATATCGTATACTTCCGGAACATGGGCGTATTTGTTTTCGCCACCGTATTGATCACAAGTTGTCTTTTTATTTCAGGCGCCCTGGCCTGGGCGTTCCTCCTGGTCGTGGCGATCACGTGGATTTATTTTAACTACGGTAGTATCAAACTCTGGGTCTCTGGGTTGGGGATCAGAGCCAGGCTGCTCTTTGCCAAATACGGTTATGCGCTTCTGCCCGTTACGCTTTTACCGGCTGGATTGGGATTTCTCCTCCGCGTTGGTTTTGGCATGGACCACACGGGGGGATTGATTTCGCTGACGCTCGTCCTTCTTGCGGTCTACCTGGGGGGCAGTGCTTTTCTGACCTTCTACGATCCTCGGTTTGGTGAGATCAAGGCAAAGAATTGGCCGACGATGCAATTTTTCTTCGGACTGACCGTCCTCGTGATCGGGTTAGGCCTGACGATGAGGAGTATTCACCTGGAAGGGGCGAACGAAATCCTTCTTGTTGGCATTGCCGCTATGATGCTTCTGAATGTCGTACTTTCCGTTGATCTGACCACGCCGAAATGGCTGTCGTTCATATGGGCGTTCATGTTGATCATGGCTACAGGAAGTTTTTTGTTTTGGACACTTCATTGGGCAGGGTGGCCCGAAATGGTCGGGTTGTCAACGTGGATGATCCCTTTGTGCTGGTTGGTTTATTTTATTCGGAGAAAACTGTTTCACAAACTATTTATCAAAATATTGATCGTTAACACGGTGGTGGTGCTGCTGATCGCGAGGCAGGTGGCGTTTTATGCTGTTGATTCCTCTCTTTTGGAATCGTTTAAACTGATGTACCAGCATCAAACGGTTGGCATCCGACCCCTGTTGGCGTACATCAACGGAATTGAGATCGATTTCAGCGCAGATATGAGAAATGTGTCTGAAGGGGAGATTAGAAGGAGCATTAGCGTTTGCGATGACTATTTGAAAACGTACGGAACAAGCCGTGGCGCCACCGACGTCTACCGCATGGCGATTAACATGTACGAAACGATTGCCGGCGAGCTGGCTGTGGACGTACACCAAAAGGCGGATTCCGTTTCCCTGACCAAAGCTTTGCTGGCGATCGAAGAAGCCGATAAGATCGCCGTCCTGTTTAATTATGAGATCCGTCCGGATGTGGGGATCAAAGCGTCGATCCTGGAGCAGATGGGCCGGGGGGAGGAAGAGATCAGGTACTACGAAAAAATTGTGTCCCTTACAAACGACGACGACCTGAAAGAGAACGTACAAAAAGCATTAGCTCATCTGCGCAACGGAAATTAATGTGCTAATGTGCTGATGAGTTGATTACCGGTTTTTAATAGGCAGCTGCAGTATGAATTGCCTTTCACAAAGTTTGAATTGTCTTTAACAAATTGGACCAACCATCAGCACATCGGCACATCAACCCATCAGCACATCTCAAGTTAATTTTGTTGGATCTAAAATGCGAACAGAAATTTTGGAATCGCTGACTTTAAGACAACGGGTTCAAATTTTAACAGCTCTTTACTCTCCGCAGGGTCACCGTCATTGACTTGCGGTGCCCTACACTCTCTGTCTCCGCAGGGTCACCGTCTCGGGACCCTGCGGTTGAGGTAGGTGGTCATGCGAGCGATCGGGCGATTTCGTCCTGGGCGATTTGTGTCTGGAAAACCGACTTGTATTTTCTATCTCGTAAAAGGTATTCAACGTTATTTGGAACATGAGCGTCCGCCGGCGAATCGCTGAATATGATGGGGTTTATTTCATTACGATCACATGTGCCCGGTGGCTTCACTTATTCGAATACGCCGACGGCTATGATGCCGTCTACCGTTGGTTCGACTATTTGAAAGCGAAGTCGCCAGTTATGGGGATCGCCAAGACGTCGACCTTGCAATGCAAAAGGGATCTACCTAAATTATTTATCAACCGCAGGGTCCTGAAGCAGTGACCCTGCGGAGACTAGTTCCCGGAATAAGATGAATTGACTTGCGGTGCCCTACACACTATAGATAAAATAACCTTCGGCCAAAAAGTAAAAATGTACTTTTGGCATGTATTTTTTAATTGATTTTCGTCACTCGAATTTTCCGGTTATCCTGAAAAATAACCGGTCACTTCAGGATAATGAATAAATGTTCTTTTGGCTTTGATTATTTAATCCTGAGCCAACTTTGGTTTTAGAAGTTTTTATTTACTTGGGCGAAAGTCCTACGGAAGAACACAGGTCGGTGTAAGGGAGATGGCGGGAGGTTGTGCCTCGGGCTAGTTGTAATAGTTCAACGAACCTCAATCCCGATCGATGACGACTTTATCCCCGACACGCTGCGTCCAGACTGCGTGCGTAGCGACGGCAACAAAATTACTTAACCAAGCGACATCATTGTCCCTGGTGCGGGTCGCGTTATGTTTTTTCCTTTGCGTTAGCGGCAGCGCTTTGCGGGCACAAGGTGTTTCGGTCGATCCGGCTTCGGGAAGCGCTACGGTTTCCATTCCGATTTATACGCTGCGCTATGGTAATATTTCCGTGCCGGTTGGTCTTTTTCATTCGGAATCTTCCCTGCGGGTGGACGAATCAGATGGTGATGCCGGAATAGGTTGGAGTTTGCCGTGCAGCAGCTACGCCGTATCACGGCAGGTACGAGGACTTCCCGATGAAGTAACGCCCGGCGGATGGCTCCAGGGAGTTCCCGCAACCCGCGTCAATAATTTCTCGCCCTCTTCCGACGACAGCGAAAGTACCCACGACGAGGGCGTCGACTACGATACCCTGGCGGCATGGGGCAATACCCTGGATACCGAACCGGACCTTTATTTCATTTCCGCTCCTGGACTCAGCCTTCAATTTGTGTTCGATGCATCGGGCACAGCGCGACCGCTTTCTTACCAGGATGTTTCGATCGTGCAAATGACAAACGCGGCGGGTTTTAAAGTTACCGACAACAGCAACGGAAGGATATATTGGTTTACCGTTCAGGAATCTGTTTCGCGGCAGGCAGTTGTTTTTAAAGGAGCAACCGTAGACATGTTTCTCACCGACTATCGCCACTATACGTCGCCCGTGCAGTTCACACAAAGCTGGTACCTGAGCAGTATTGTCGACGAAAACGGGAATACGGTTACTTTTAATTATTCTGCTCTTGCGCCGGCGACCTCACCGCTTTACCGGACCCGGATAGAAAGCTCTAACACGCCGGACACCTTGTATTATACGACCGATACTTTCGCACCGCAAACGCTCTCCTCCATTACGGCGGCCAACTATACGGTCTCCTTCAGCTGGTCTTCCACCAAGAGACTTGCCAGCATTTCCGGCAGTGATTCCGGTCTGGGCGACTCGTTCGAATATCATTTCGGATACGCGACTGCCCACTCTTTCGCTAACACCAGTCCCCCGATCATTTCGCACTCTTTCCTGACTTCCATTCAGCCGTTCAATTCCTGCATTCCGCAAATCCCCTATCGTTTCAGCTACCAGGACCTCACGTCAGCGGACACCCTGGGCGTCCCCTGGAAAACCCTCTACCGTCAGGATATGTGGGGTGGGTACAACGGTGTCAGCTCCAATCTCGACGTACCGAAGATCTATTTTTACTCGGGCGAAAGCGATAATCGCCGGCTGAGTTTTCAGACCCTCTCGGGGCAGACGCTGACCTCGACCTTGTCGGGCAACAATCGAAATGTAGCTTCCGCGAAAGTGGGCTCCGGGTCCCTGGTTCAGGTGACCTATCCTTCGGGCGGCTACACGAAGATCATTTGGGAACGCAATAAATATAAGGACAGCGTGACGGGTCAGGTGTTGTTCGGGCCAGGAATGCGTGTGGCCAGCCTGATCTCCGACGGGGGTGGAGCGGAATATGCGCGACCGTCGAAGTCATCGGATACCTATCATCAGATCAGAACGGATTATACCTACATACTGGCCGGCGACACCACCACGAGCGGTGTGGCTTTGTATCCGCCGGAGTTTGCCTTTGCTACCGGCGCACAACTGGTTCGCACGACCAACGACCTGAGCCCTGGAAGCTATGTCCAGTATACGCGCGTAAAAGAAAAGACCAGCGGCCATGGCTTCCGCATTTATGAATATACGGCACCGGCCATGTATCCCCAAACAAGTTATTCGACGGACTGGACGGCAACGAAAAGCAAATTCGCCCGCAACCCCGCCAGTTACCTGACGATGACCAATGTTCAGAATGGCTATTACACCTTCCCGTTTGCTCCCAACCCTAACTATGATTTTGCCCGCGGGCAATTGACACACCGATCGGAATATTCAGAGACCGGTTCATTTGTTCGCGATGTCACCTACACGTACAGTCGCCTTACGACACCTACATCGGTATACGGAGTGAAGCTTGAGAACCTTTCCGATTGCGACTGTTACCATTTTTCAAAATATCAGGTCATTACCGGCGCGTACAGCGCGCTCACGCAACAAGTGGCCAAAGAAGTAAGCGAAAGCGATTCGACGTCCGTCAGCCAGGTTACTACCGTCTATCACTACAACAACGATGCAACGCATAATAATTTTATGATGGACTCCGTCCGCGTTGTCTACGGCGATGGTTCGGTAAGCCGCACCAAAATCAAGTACGTCAAAGATTACACGGGTATCTCTTCGCCGGCCAGCGGCGACATCATGGCCAATGGGCTTGCTGTTTTGATCGCTTCCAATCGCCTCGGAGAAGTCATCGAACAGTACTCCAGTTTTCAGCCTGCCGGCGGTACGGCGGCGATCACGGCAGCCAACTTGCGGATATTCAAGAACAACCCTACGGTCGGCTACGCGCGTCTTTATCAAACGTATGCGCTGCCCACCGGGGCGTCGTTTACGCCGGCGGCGGTAGTGCCGGGCGCCACGCAGACTTTTTCGTACAGTTCAACGTATATGCTGACCTCGTCGGTCGACGACTACGATGCGGTTGGCAACCCGGTCAGCGTTTCCGACAACCGGAAAAACAAGATCGCCTATCATGTTCCGCAGAGTTATGCGCCCACGCCCGTCGCCACCTTTGCCAACGCGACGGCGAAGCAAACGGTCTACGAAGGATTCGAGGTCAGTACCGGTCGAAACCTTGCCTCGACGGCCTCGCCGAGTTACAATACTACACTGGGAGGATGGACCGGCAAGAATTCTGCCATCCTGAGCTCTAACACCCTGTACAATTCGTCAGTTGACAATGCAGGCATTCCTTACCGGATCTCCTGTTACGTCAATGCGGCCCAGAATTCCATCATTACCTTCAAGTTTGTGAGCGGGAGCACGACCGAAGCCACGACTTCCCTGCACTACACCACGCCCAACCAATGGGTTTACCTGGAGGGAACACTTAACGCTACAACTTCAATGCCCTCTACGCTTACACTACAGGTGACTTCCGACTACGCTGTCACTATCGACGACATTCTTCTGTTGCCGGCAAATGCTACCGTATCGACGCAAACTTTTCTGCCTTTCAAAGGAGTCACTTCTCAAACCGACGACAGCGGGCATTCCACGGTTGTTGTTTACGATGCGCTCGGAAGGAAGATCAATACGCTGGATGCTCAGCGCAACCTGGTCGAACTGGATGACTATAAGATGATAGGAACGGCAACGGAGGTCGTAAGTGTGGGGATCGGTATCACCAACGCCATCGTTGCCGGACAATCCTTTACCGCGACCGCGATCCTGTCCGGTTGTATCAGCAGCGCTACCTATGAGTGGCAAGTCGATGGTACCATAGCCAGTACCTCGTCAACGCTGGCGACCACGATCAGCTCCCCGGGAATGCACAACATTCAGGTAAAAGTAACCGATAACGCAACAGGTGTTTTCGCCACCGAAGTCGGCGCGTGGTGCGTAGAAGTGCCTTCGACGGGTCCGAGCTTTACCTTTTCGAACAATACGGCTTCCAATTCCGTCTGCAACGGCTCCGGGGTCACCTTTACGGCATCCTCGTTCACCTACAACTGCGGCACCTACAATACGACCACTTCGATCAAATGGGAATATTCGGTGGATAACGGCACCACCTATATCCCGCTCACCGGCATTACCACAAGCCTGACGTTTACCCTTCCGACCTTTTATGTGACCACCCAGCACCTCACCGGGTACCTCATGCGGGTGACGGTAACACAAACCTGCTTCAGCGACGACAAGATGTGCCCCGGAACGGCGACAAAAAGTTATGCGCAGTCTGTACGAATCGATATTAACTGTTAGGATCATGATCAAACCTATTCTCCTCACGGTTGCCCTGGCCGCCGCCACTGCCGCCAACAGCATGACGCTTTGTCCCGACGATCCGCCGTCGCTCACCGGCAGCTGGTCGCTCGATTTCGCACAAAGCCTGTCGCGTTCCCCTTCGCAGCGCCAAACGGATTTCAATGGTTTCTCCGCCGACCGCCAACAGAAGATCCGTAGCGCCTTCGATGGCCGGACGTTCGTATTCTCAACCGACAGCACGCTGGCGATCACCTGGTCGGGTGGCTCCAGCAGCGCTACCTGGACACTCGCCAACGGCGTGCTCTCCGTTTCCGTTGACTCGACCGACCAAAGCTGGACGATCGTGGAGCTCGCCAGCGACCATCTCATCCTGGACCTGGGCGACAGCGGGGGACTTTTTTCGCAACTCTACCTGAACAGGAACTAATGCCGATGCGACTATCATTTACCAATCGGCGCGGTGGATTGAGCCGACTACCCGGCTGGATTTTCACGATGCATTTCGGAACCGGGAGCAGGATCGGCACAAGCTGCAGGAAGCCAGCTCTACCCCGAGTGCTTCTTACGATCGCATCGGCTTGCGCCTGGAGTTTAGCGTCGGCCCAAACGTCGGTGACCATCACGGGACCGACCAGCTGCAATACGGGGGTTAACGAAACGTACACCGCCACGTATAAAAATTCCCTGGGCCAGACCGTCACCGCGCCCTCGGGCACCTACGACTGGACGACCAGCGGAGAAGGTACCGTCACCACGCCCACGACCAGCGGACATACGAACGTGAACTGGAGTTCGCCGGGGACGGCCGTCTCCGTGTACTACGAGATGACCACCTCGACAAATTATTATTATAACTACACGACCACGTCGGTTTGCTATGCCACGCCACCGACGCCGACGGCCTCTTTTTCGGTGAGCACCAACACGTGCGGCCCCAAGACCATCAGCTACACGACCTCGGTGCCGCCCAATACGCTCTGGTACTGGCAGACCTCTTCGACGGGCACCGCGACGACGAACTCGACCACCTCGTTCTCCGCCACCTCGTCGGGTACGTATTACCTCCGGGCCAAAACGACGTGCGGCACCTGGAGCACGGCGTCGGAAGCGACGTCGGCCATTACGATCATCGCCCCG
>Ga0206891_10308_pt1 | contig 11742 bp, 8 predicted proteins | sample Alteio_BWOrgHeat_55_FD_153246 | JGI IMG/M metagenome (GOLD analysis project Ga0206891, IMG submission 153246) | Enriched cells from forest soil in Barre Woods Harvard Forest LTER site, Petersham, Massachusetts, United States - Alteio_BWOrgHeat_Nextera7 ...
GTCTTAAATGCTGAGAGATCGACAATCGAGGGCAAGTATCGCGCCCTCGACGGCTCCCGAAACAAAGGCGCCGCTTCCCGCGCTATTGCGCGAGAGACTCCTACCAGCACTTCTGTCCTGTCTTTTTGAATGGCATGCACTTCCTGAGGAATGCCAGCGTGTTCGATCAGCTTGCATTCACCCGCTTCCAGCCGCTGCATAACCGCCCAGGCGAGCCTGGTGTCCTGACACGCCACCAGAACCCGAACCTGCTGGGTCCGGACGAAATTAGCGAGGTAGTCCGCCTTGGCCGGAATTCCTGCCAGCGCATGACAGCCAGTGTTTATCGGGACGCCCAACTTTTCCAGTGCGCCGGTCACCGGGGAAGGTTCATTCACCGCCCAGCCTGTCGCCACGCCAATCGGAAAGCGCGTTCGGTCAAGATACCGCGCAAGAATGGCCAATTCCGTTTCCTCGCCGCCGGTTCGGAGGTGGCTCATCAGGAATAGGACCGGATAGGCTGTCTGACGTTTGGAGACTGGCGGCGGCGCGGGTCCACCAAGCCGGCGAAACTCGTTCACTTCGGCGGCGGTTGCTCGCTCCCAAGCCGTTGCTAGAACCTCAAAGTCCAGCTTCTCGCGAACGCAGTGCCGTGCCGTTGTGCCAAGCGTCTTCCGTAATTCGGGGCTTTCGATCAGGCGCAGCAACGCGCTCTTAATCCCATGGATGTCGTGTGGGGCCACGAGGATTCCGCTGCGCCCATCTTCCAAAATCTCCGAAATGCCGCCAACGCTGCTGGCCACCACGGGGAGTCCCATCGCCATGGCCTCAACGACAGAATTGGGCATCCCATCGTTCAAGGACGGATGACAGAAAATATCGCTGGCGGCGAGCAGCGATGGAATGTCATCCACCTGCCCGGCAAACTGCACGTGACGCTGCAAACCGAGATGATCCCGAAGTTGCTCAAGCCTGTGCAGATCCTGCCCCTCTCCAGCAATAATGAAGCGCACATGCGGCATCTTGCCCACGATTTCGCCGGCAGCGAGCAGAAGGTTATCCTGCCCCTTTTGTGGTGCCAGCCGCGAAACACAGGTAATGGTCAACGATTGATCGGAACTGCCCCAAGACGTGCGCGCCGCGGCCCGATCAATTGCCTCCGCCTGGAACCGTGACAGGTCAACGCCCTCTCGCATCACTTGCACGAATGTCTCAACACCTCGTGCGCCGTTCTGCCAGTCCAGAAACTGATTCCGTTCCTCGGCGGATACGACGTGCAGCTTGCGCACTAGTGGGGGTCCACCAAAGCCGTAATATTCCGGACTCATATGCCTCGCGGGAGGCAGGCCCGTTTTGAGAAGCAAAATTGCTGGGTTCCCGTTGCGGTCACTATTCAACTGCTCCAGGATGGCTGCCAGCGACACCGCCTCGCAATGTTGCGCGACAATGGTGCAACACACTAAATCGACCTCGCGGCTTTTGAGGAAGTGATAAAGGGGCTCGCAGACTGGCGCCCCGCCTACACTACTAAATCCGAAAACGTCGTGTCCATCCTCCAGGCATCTGCGAAAAAGCTGCGAACGCCAGGGGCAGATCACTGAAACAACGTGGCCCCTCTGCCCTAGAGCGCGCGTCATTTTCAGAACCCAAAGTTCGCCGCCACCGATGCCCGGAATGTCATTAAAGAAGGCGATCTTCATCGGGTCACCGCACATGTTGCCGTCAAAGTCTGTACTGCTTCGAACACGTCATCTACTGAGGTCTCATAGGGATCACCATAGAGGATGCGAAAACGGCTGAGTTCCGCTGGCCGCGCCCATTCGGGCGGCATCATATTGGAGTAAATCACGACGGTCCGGGCGTCAACGGCGTAGGCCAAGTGGCCGATGCCGCTCTCCAGAGTCACCACGCAGGCCGCCCGCTCCAACAGGGCTGCGACGACTCGGATCGGAAGTCCGTAAAGCATTCTGACCCCGGAAATCGGTAGTCGGGGGTCACGCTCCGCTCCAATTACTGCAATGTCGAATTCACCTTCCGCCAGAATCCTATTGGCGAGTTCGGCCCAACGATCGAGAGGCCAATCCTTTTTTCGTCCTCGCTTATCTTCCCTCTCCGGATTTGACACCGAGTTTGTGCTGAAGACAATGAACGGACGAGAAACTAGTGTGGACGCGGCTCGACGATGCAACGCGTCAAGATAAACAAACGGGCGCGGCGATTCGATTTCTACACCAACCAACTCAGCGAATCGATAACTGATGTGCCGGTGGAATGCGTCAATCGTTGAACATGCGAACCTCATGTCGAGCCGGTAAAGGGTCGCCCCACCGGCCAGGTCAATGGGCAACGAGCGGATCCAGTCAGCAGTCTCTTCGGGAATGCCCTTAAAGTACAACTGCTCGCTGTAAATGAGGACGTCAATGTCCGGGTTGTCGTCGAGGACGTGGCAAAACGGAGCAGACTGCACCACGCAAACCATCGTGTCGCCCGGATGCTGTCGGCGGAACGCATGGAGCGCGGGGGTTGCGCACAGTGTGTCGCCCAGGGCGTTTAGCCCTAGAAAAATGGCCTCTCCCAACGAGCCTCCTGGCGCCTCTCGCGTGCGGAGCGCGATCGTCAATTTTCTATAGTTTTTTTAGCGGACCCGGGTCGATCGGCTCGATCGGTATTCGCGGCAAAATCGACTCTATGCTTTCGATTGACTCGATAGTGAGCACCGGCGTGATGCTCTCGATTGAGGCGACTGGCGTGACGGTACTGATGCTTGAAACCGTGGAGACAGGAGTGATACTGGCAATCGTTCCAATCGGAGAGATCGTTGTGATTGGATCGATCACCGAAATAGGCTCTATTATCGAGATCGGTTCTATTGGAGAAATCGGACTCGGGGGGTTTCCCATTGTTGCTCCTAAAGTGTGCAACTGCCCAGGTAGTATGCAATTGTCATTCCCACACTGTCAATAGAATTTCCTCGAGAATTCTAGGACTGACTAGCTAGTTTAGGTGAAACGACGCAACGAGGGGTGCCGGAGATGAGCGTCGAGGAACGCGAGCCACCGCTTTGTTTGAAAGGGTTAGCCGAGCATATCCACGCCGCTCGGTTATAGTTTCCAAAAAAGAGAAGCGTTTACTTATCCTTTCCAATGCTGATACCCACTCACGCTAAATTTAATCGAATCTGTGTATTAGCTCGCATACACAGATCGGACAGAATAGGCGAGCAATAAAGCGGCCAGACTGCTGGACCATGGGCCGCTTACCTTGGGATGTTGGTTCAAGCGGAATTTGGCCGGAATGAAAATGCTGGAAATATCTTCCCATTCTTAAATGGAATTTAGGTCATGCAGGGGTTTCAATTTTGGCTGGTGCCTGTTTATACGGATTTTCTTAATTTCGCTGAGTAAAACAGAATGCACTGGCACTTGTGGCAACGGTGCCGTGCTCGGACCTCACGGGTGACCAGCCCTCTGCAAACTGATCCGGAATGAGCTAGGATTTCGAGACAGTGCGCGTCGGCCGTTGAGCCAGGCTGTCATGATGAAGCGTCGAGGATCGCGGCACGCAAACCTCATCCGCCGGCCAAAATGATAGACGTTCTATTTGATGCACGGTAAGGCAGTTTTTTTCAGTGCGCGTACCAAAGGGATTTGGCACTTATGACCAGCACGGTTTTGGCGGCCTGCGACCGCCCGGAATTTCGCATGGGCGTCAGTTGGGGGCCGACTTACGGCTTTCCTCCCGCCATGGCGCAGCCATTCCTGCCGCAGGCGCGGCAACTGGGCGCGACGGCATCACGGATTACGCTGTACTGGAGCCAACTGGAACCGCAGGAGGGAATGGAACGGTGGGACGACTTAGATGCCTACGTGGAACAGATCGAAACCCCGGACGAAGGGATGATCACGCTGGCCGCGGCCTCGCCATGGGCCACGCGTGCCAATACTTGGGTTTTCCCCTCTTCGCCCGCGAAGAATGTAGAGGCGTATTGCGCGTTCATTCGAAGAGTGGTGGAGCATGTGCGCGGCAGAGTTCGATTTTTTCAGGATGAGACGGAGCCGAGCAATCCATTTTTCTGGTCCGGAACCGCAGACGAGTATGCCACGCAGCAGAAGCTGTTTTATCAGACCGTGCGCGAAGCGGATGCGAACGCCGTGGTGGTGCTGGCGGGGTTTAACGGGCTGTTCGATCCGACAGGGGCCGACCCGCTGCCGGACGAAGAGGCGAATTTGGCGTTCCTGAAGAGGATCCTTGAGGGCGTGAGCGGGGCATTCGACGTGTTCGATATCCATCTCTACGCCGACCCGTATACGATTCCGGCGCGTATCGAGGCGGCGCGGCAAATGATGCGCGCGGCGGGGGCGGAAAGGCCGGTGATGGCCGGAGAATATGCCGGGCCGTCATTTTTTGAGTTCGAAGCGAATCGGCAGTGGCATGAAGAACTGGAGGGAGCGGGCGCGAGCGCGGAGAACGTGCGCCGGCTACGTAGCAACGCTGCTCGGCTGCCGGCGGAGACAAGAATGTTTTTGCCGGGCGCGGCTGCGGAGATGGCTGCGCGGCTGCTGCGCTTGCAGTCGGAGGATCTGGTAGTGCGCAATCTTCTGGCATTAGCGAGCGGCGTGACACGCACGGCATTTTTCGACCTGTGGCACGATGCGGCGGATGGCGACGCGCCGAATACCGTACTGTGGGGGGCATTCCGCCTGTTGGAACATGACGGCGCGGGAGCGCTGCGGCGCGAGTTGCCGCTCTCGCGGCCTTTTCAGCGCCTGGCGACGGCGCTTGCAGGGGCGACGCTGGCGCGGCGGATTTCGGTTGAGGCGGATGCGGAGATTTACTCGTTCCGGGTGGAACGGGAGGAGCGTGGTCCGCTATTGGTAGCGTGGCGTCGAGCCGCAAACCTGGGTGGGAGTTGCGACGCATTGCCGGTGGAGATTCCGTGGCAGGAAGCGGCCACGCGCGGCATTGCCATTGACGGAACGGAGGTGGTTTTCAAAACGAACGCGGGGAGTCTAGCGATTTCGGTTTCGGATCTGCCGGTATTAATCGATTGATTCTAAGACTTATCTGGCCAGGGAGGCTGCGCACGAACGAGGGATGGAACGCACACTTGCTGCCGGAACATACCATTCTCGCGTGTCATAAGAAGTTTTTTGAGACAGCACTCTTGCTCGGTATTTGATTCGCGGGGGGTATAAGAGCTGCGTAACCTCTCCCGCCGTCGGCTCGGCGCGATACGAAAATCCGGAAATGGAGGCCCGGAACGAGCCCGCACTTAGGCTGGCAATTCGGTTTGAACTGGACTTGGCAACTCCAAGGTATGTGATACGGTCGTTCGATCTTTTAGGCAGGTACTAATCGCCCGCGGCACGCAAAATCGCGGCTACGCTGCGGTCGACGTCCTCGTCCCGCGTGGCCCACGAGGATACGCTGATGCGCATCGCCGCGTGGCCGTGCCACTCTGTCGGCCCGCACCAACATGTGCCGTCGCGCTGTACTCGTTCGATGACTCGGCGTGTTCGCGCCGCGTCGCCGAAGGAGACCAGCACCTAATTGAGTATCACTTCGTTCAGGATCTCGTAGCCACCTCGCTGCAGTTCAGACGCGAAACGACAGGCCAGGCGACAGTTGCGCTCAATCAGGTCGCTCAGTCCTGCTCGTCCTAACGAGCGCAGCGCGGCCCAGATCTCGACGCCGCGTGCCCGCCTGGAAAGCTCTAGTGTGTATTGTGATGGCTCGCGATGCTCGCTCTGCGGCAGATACGCCGCAGTCACCGACATAGCGCGCTTCAGCGCTACCGGATCACGGACGAAGGCCAAGCCACTGTCGTAGGGGACATTGAGCCATTTGTGCGCGTCAGTGGACCAGGAGTCGGCACCCTCCATGCCGCGAACTAAGTGTGCGCGGGACGTACTAGCCGCCGCCCATAATCCGAACGCACCGTCGACATGAGCCCACGCTCCTGCCTCCTGCGCTCGCGCACAGATTTCCGTCGCCGGATCGAAGGCGCCCGTATTCACGTTGCCCGCCTGCATGCACACAATAGTCAAGCGGTCGAGGCCCGGCATCTCGATCACGCGCATTCGCCCTTGATCGTCAGTGGGAACCCGGACCACGCGAGAGCGTCCGAGACCAAGCATACCCAGGCCCTTAATTAACGATGGATGGACTTCATCGCCTACCACTACATTTATCGGCGGCGCGCCGAACAGCCCGTCAGCCTCCACGTCCCATCCGGCGCGTTCTAAGACGGCGTGCCGAGCGGCAGCTAGCGCCGTGAAATTAGCAACCGTCGCACCCGTCACGAACGCTCCGCCCGATCCCGCCGGCAACCTCAGAACGTCCAGGAGCCAGCCGAGCGAGACCTCCTCCAGCACAGTCCCAATCGGCGAAGCGGAAAGAGACCCGGGCATTGGTCCAGGCACCGGCTAGCCAGTTCGCGGCGAGCGCCGCTGGAAGCGAGCCTCCAATCACGAAACCAAAATATCTCCGCCCCGCCATCCCCATCGTTGCCGGCGAACCGATCCGATCGAGCATCTCGAGGACGGCTACGGGCGCCTCCGGTTGGTCCGGGAGGGGTTGGCTCAATTCCGTCAGCCCAGCCAAGGCGTCCGCTGTCGGCGCTACGCCACGCTCGTCTAGCGTCTCTAAGTAGCGCGACGCGATTTCCGCCGTTCGGTGCAATAGATCTCGCATCCCCACGATGCTAGCAACGGGAAGCGCCGAACTCCTCGTAACGGGCTCACTTGTTCTCGTCCAGGGCGAAACTCACCGCGCGCGAGCACGATCGCACGATTAAAATTACCGTAGTCAAGAAGCCGATCACGCGATTCAGACGCTCGTTGTCGAACTGACGCCGAGTTACGGCGTCCTCGAAGGCGGCAGTAACTCTCAAAGGGATGCGGCCAAGTCCTCGAGAATGAAAGGGAGTTCCTCCAAGGGCGCAATACCCTTCATACACCTTGGGGTGAGTGGCTGCGACCCAAAACCCGCCGCCTTGCGGGAGTATCGTCGACGAACCCTTCATAATTTCCAGGCGGCGTCATGCAAAAGCAATCCGGGAGAATTTAATCGGACGCGCGCGTGAAGCTTGATATAAAGTGACACCTTATGAAGATCTCTGCTGTGCTGATGGCGCCGGTGCCACTACCTAAGGCTTACTTTTTCCGCGATTCCGATTACTTTCAATACGACATTGGGCTCGATCGGGCCGACCCTGGGTACCCACAAGGGACTGCCGGCGACTGGCCGGGGATATGGAAGGAAGGATTCGACACCGGCGCAAGCGCGGGCATGAAGGCATATTTTTTCAAGGGCGATCAATACACACGTTTAGATCTGTTGACACGGCGGCCCGATGACGGTTATCCGAAGCCGATCGATGGAAGTTGGCCGGGCGTGTGGAAAAACGGTATCGACGCAGTGGTTTTCTGGAACGCGGACGTCGCGTACTTCTTCAAGGGGAATGAATACATCCGTTACGATCTGAAGGCGAATAAGTCCGTGGATGGGTATCCGAAGTCGATTGAGAGTACATGGCCGGGTTTATGGAAAGAGGGGATCGACTCGGCCGTGGTGTGGAACAACGGGAAGGCTTACTTCTTCAAAGGGGACCAATATATCCGCTACGATATTGCAGCCGACCGAGCGGACGCAGGCTATTCACTTGCGATTGCGAGTAATTGGCCGGGCCTAGAGCCGCTTTCAGCAAAAACCAGTTTCGATCCGGTGAAGCACGGATTTAAGTTCGTCAACAGCTTCGACATTGATCCGCGGCTCTTCGGTTCAAAGGGGAAGAAGTGGGCGTTTGGGTTATGCGGCGGCATGTGCTCGGGGGCGATTGCGCGGTGGGTGAACAAGGAAGCAATTCCGGACCTAACGCATGTTCCTCAACAGAAGTGTCCGGAACTCGATTTGTTCTGGGAGTTATTTGGGCGGCAGGCGTTCACGCTGTTTCCTGACGTGTGGCTACAGGTGGTCGAATGGCAGGCGTCACCCGATGTGGACGCCTCGATTCCTCCGGTAGCGGTTGGCGGAATTTCAACACAGCCCGTCAACTTCACTGGATTGGGAAAACGCACGGCGGTGCAGTGGTCGAAGCTAAAGGAACTGCTGGAAAAAGGGACGGCGGCGGTGTTGGTGCTTATCCGAGCAAGTGGCGACGAGGATCCGAGCGAGAATCACCAAGTGGTGGCAATCGGTTATGAGATGCCCACGCTGTATGATATCCGCGTGCAAATCTACGATCCGAATCACCCTGGCACAACACAGGAACTACGGTTCGACTTATCCGACCCGGAGAAAAGGAAGATCAACGGAACGGAGACGGACGGAAAAGCGTTCCGTGGTTTCTTCATCGATCTTGAAGAGGGCCGGCCTTACATTCCCGCCGATCCGACGATTGCCGGGAGCAAATAAGGCCGGCGATTTTCAGCGCGTTGGTCTATCTTCTCGGGCGGATGCCGGCAAGCCGTGTCGCCAATCACGCTTATGTGAACCCCCTGGTGGCGATCATGCTTGGCTACTTCGTCGCCGCCGAACCGATCACACTCCGCACAATGCTCGGTACGAGCCTCGTGATTGGTAGCGTGATTTTTACAATGCGCGACACTTCGTAGTCAAGCCGCTCTTCCCACGGTTCATTATTCAAGCTTCGTTACGTTGCCTCTCTTCGACAGAACGATGTGATTCATTAGCGCCCGTGACAAGCCGTAGGACTTGGCCCCCGAACTAATCGAGGCCTGATTCCTCGTTCGTTCTTCGCTGGTGAACCGCTGATGGTCGACGGTCAAGAGTGGAAGCCCGCCAAGTTCACCGGCAAAAAAGGATCAGAAAACGGGATCTGGTCAACTAGATTCCTGAGCAGAAAAGGGTCTTGACCCTCGTCTATTGCGCCCTCTTATGGCTTGAAGTTTGCTCAGCCATGAGGATGCGGTATTTCTCTGCATCCCAATTCATGAGCCGAGCGACTTGTGCGGGGGGTAAATAAGTCGCCTGGGCGCTCGCGGGGATTCGTTCGATAACGCGCTTCAGAGCCAACAACAACTCGCGAGCGGAAGCCTTTACGTCACTCCTGGTCACGACACCGACACCAGGGACGAGAAGATAGACAGGGTCGAAATTAAACCGCGCCTGATACCGGTGGCAAGCGTCCTGCAGCGTGTCATTTGGCTGCACAACGGCAGCAGCGGGCCCCAAATAGACGCATTGATCCGGAAAAAGAGTGCCTCCTTCAGCGACAAGACATGACCTTCCATTGGTGGCCAAAGCATGCGCTTCGTTGTCTTGAGAGATTTGCCAACTCCCGTCCCGCAAGAGTTGCTCGAGGCTAGCGATGTTTGGCGGATCAGCAGGTCTTGCTGGTGTGTCGACGCGCCTCTCCACCTCATGAAGAAGCGCTTCGGCTTCGGCGCACGTTTCCGCCGCGACGACGAGGCCATGATTTTCCAAAATGAGCACGTCGAGCGGCTTCGAAGCTATCCTTCGAATCGCGATGGCCAGCGGGATGCCAGGATGCGTGTAGGGAATCCAATTCCAGTTCAAGCCTGCCAATAATGACGCCACACCTTCGCGGCCGTTCGTTTGCGCAGCCCAGGCGATGGTTCGAACAGAGTGAACATGAATCACCACTCTGCGTTGAATGACGGCATGTACGGCTGTTTCGACCGATGGACGCAAAAGCGCGCCGCTGCTTGTTTGATACTCGGGAAATCTTTCATCTTCGGTTGCAAGGTGGCGCTCAACATCGGTGAGCGGGACGGGGAGGAACATATCGTCTTCCGCGGCGTGGCTTAGCCACTTGCCTGACGCCTTCACCCAGAGGATACCCTCATCCTTTAAAGAAGTGTTCCCACCGCCCGCCTGTACTAGATCCAAATTCTTTCCAATGCGGGCCGACAGTTCGACCAGTTGCGCTAATTTCTCATCAACCATTTGTCTGCTTAATGATACGAAAGGCTTCTAACTGGGTAGATTGAGCAACGCTGATCGTGAGAGGTGATCTGGGTGGGCAGCCCTCACATACCGGGCAGAAGAAACCTGCGAGTGGGCCGCAACTCTTCCTTGATCTAGTCGTAGTGGCAGGAGTTTTTTTGCCGAATCCCTGAGTGAAGCGGATCGCGAGAGCCCGCCAATCGCATTTCAGCAAACGTCGTTAATTGATTCACTGACGGCGGCCTTATCGTTAAATCAGTTGTTTGGTGACCTCGAGGTACCGTTCAATTTCGTCAGCGTTATTGAATAGCGCTGGCGCGATACGTACTTGTCCGTCCCTCAGGGTCACCTCAATATGGGCAGCCTGGAACGTCGCGCGGGCGTCGGCGATCGGTCTGGAGCAATGGAACGTCACGATAGAGGACCGGTTTCCCAGTGGAGTAGACACTTTATGGCCCTGCTTCATCAGTCCGTGATAAAGCTGTTGTGCCAGCCCTACGGTGTGTGTCTCGATACGCGCAATGCCGACCCTTTCAAGATAGGAGAGGCTTGCCTGTAGTTGTGCGACGGCACCAAAAGCTCGGCTTGTGCCCTCGAACTTCCTTGCGGTCCTTAAAAGCTGATAGTGATGATCGGGTTCCGCGCTTGCGATTGAAAATTCTCCAATGCAGTGGGATTGAACCCGGTCGATGAGATCCCTGCTGATGAAAAACGGCGCGACGCCGAACTCCGCCATCAGCCATTTGTACGAACCGCTGCACAGGGCATCTACGCCGGCGGCGCGGACATCGAGCTCAATCGTGCCGGCAGCTTGCACCGCGTCGGCATAGAATAACGCCCCATGCGCGTGCGCCAGATCTGCAATGGGCCGCATGTCGTGCCTAAATCCGTTCAGGTGCGATACCCAGGCAACCGATACAATGCGGGTACGCCTATCGATGTGCGGCTCAAAATCGCTGGCGGTCACCGCGCCGTCTCGATTTTTCACGATTCGCAGCTCGATGCCGCGCGTGGCCTCCAGGGCGCGGTATAGGACGAACTCCGTAGTGTAATGTAAGTCGTCAACAACCACGTTATCCCCGGCAGTCAGGCCGATGCCATTGGCGATGACATTTTCACCCTCTCCGGTCGAATTGAGAAGGCCGATTTCGTCGGGTGTGGCGTTCACGATCCGCGCGAACTGTGCTCGAACCGCTTCATTGGTAGCCATCAGAGCGCTAACTTGCATTGGCCGGGCGCTCTTCCCTTCGATAAATGCGCGGCTCGCGGCGACTACGGCAAGCGGCACCGGAGCGATATAGGCCGAGTTGAGATAGACGTGCTCGGAAACGATAGGGAAGTCGTCACGCACGCCGAGCGGGTCGCGTCGCAGGTCCGACAACGATGCCGCGCCGAGGATAGCGGCTGGACGGATTGCGGCGCCGGTTGCGGCACCTAACACGAAATGACGACGGTCGATCGACATCCCTGAACCTCCCGAAGTGGCATCTTGAAATCAGACTATAGTACGTCGACACTTGAATCGGAGGGGTGTCCAGTGGTCTGGAGAACAGGCGCGTATGTTGAAGACAAACCCACCTCTCGCATCTGCTCCTAAGGCCATTCAGGGATTGCATTAGCTTCGCGAGATTAACGGCTAATGTCGCTAACTACTATCGATAACTCGCGGCGCGGCCTTGGTTGCGGAGGAGTTGCCGATCTTGATTTGCCAACGAACGAGACGTTGGTTTCTCGCGCACCAACCCGTAGGTCGCCAGCAGAGCCTTGGACGCAATAGGGGCGGCTATTGCGGATCGCCTCTATGCCATCACGTGAAGATCTCTTGATCGGTCA
>Ga0206891_10309_pt1 | contig 11735 bp, 10 predicted proteins | sample Alteio_BWOrgHeat_55_FD_153246 | JGI IMG/M metagenome (GOLD analysis project Ga0206891, IMG submission 153246) | Enriched cells from forest soil in Barre Woods Harvard Forest LTER site, Petersham, Massachusetts, United States - Alteio_BWOrgHeat_Nextera7 ...
AGCCAATGTGGCTACACCATATACATGTGCATTCCGAATAATCCAAAGAGCGGGTAAAACAAAAAGTATTACGCTATATAAAATGAAAACTCGAAGTCGCTTGTAAAAAGGAAGCGCGGTATACGATACGATAAACACTGAAACAACAACGATGGCAATATGCAAATAAGCAGCTCGCGTGAGAATCAGTACTGTTCCGAAGAAGGCGCTAATGATCAATGGATAAATCGATTGAGGGCTCGAGCTTGACAACCAGCGACATAAATAAAATACCCATCCCGTGAAAAGAAACATCGCATAACTTTCTGAATAGAGGGTTTTGGCCGTGGCCATTAATGCTGGTGACAACCCGACCATTAAGAAAACCAGTGTCGGAAAAAAACGTGAGATGAGAATTGCTGATAATTCAGCCATCATAAAAGCGGAGACGAGTAACATTCCATAGTGGAGAATCATGGATGTTTTTAAGAATAAATCTCCGTGAAAAAAGCGAGACAATAAAAAAAGTAAAAATGGATAAGCTGGTTCTCGTGAAGGAAAACTTTTTAAAAGAGCTATTTTAAGGCCTTCTTCAAACATAATAGAGTTAACCCAAAAAGCGTGCGCATCCTGTTCCAATTTGGGTAATGAATAATAAATTTGACAGGCATAAACCAATAAAACGACGACGATTGCTTTAAGAGAGACCTGTTTCACTGGTATACACCACGATACCCTGCAATATCCAAATAGACCTTTCGAGGGACTACCGTTAAAAGTACCAATGTGAATGTTTTCACTGCAAGTGATCCTCCGGCTGCCATAACATGCGAAAAATGATGCCACATCGAGCCACGTTGCCCAGCCAGCAAAGCGGCAAATCCCAATTTATAGTGATAGATCTGTTCGATCTGTTTGGGATTACGCACGGATTGTTCAACTTCCATTGTAATCTTCTTTTCTGTGTTACCGGTTTCAAGAATCAAATTTTTTTCCTTAGTTTGTTGATCCTGATGTAAAACAGAAAGAGATCCGCGACAGACACGATACTTAAGTAAAAGTTCAGGGACATGAACACTCTGTCCTTTAGCCAATAATTTAATCCACAAATCATAATCTTGAGCATTCTGGATCATCTCATTATAGAGCCCAACTTTTTGTGCGGTTGGTGCATGAAAGACGACCGTAGGATGGCAAAAAGGATTATTACGAGTTTTAAGATAGCGATACAGCGAAGGATTGGGTAATGCAATTCTTATAGGCGCGACAGGATGCAATTCTTCATCACAAATACAGTAGTCTGATGTGACCAGAACTGGAGGAGTTTGAAGTGTTTCTAATATTTGTTTTTGCAGAGTCATCCGTCGCGGGTCACTCCAATCATCGCCATCCATACGAACAATCCAGTTTGCTTTTGCTTCTCGAATTCCTTGATTAAGAGCGGGTGTTTGCCCTTTTTTGATGGCATCTATTACTTTGATGCGAGGATCTCGAAGATTGTTTAAATAAGCTCTGCTAGAGTCTGTGCTATGGTCATCGACAATGAGGAACTCAAAATCGCCAAATGTTTGTTGAAGAATACTTTCTACAGCCAAAGGAAGATGAGGCATGGCATTGTGAACCGCCATGACCACGGAAAAGTAAGGAAGTCCCATTTAGGGAGACGAGCTCAGACAACAGCCAGAACAGGCTGTTGCTTCATGGCGGGCTCGTGCTTTTTTATATTGCGCTCAATCAGAGGAAGATTTTCGATCGTCCACTCTACAGTCTTCTGTAATCCTTCTCGGAAAGGAGTCGATGCTTTGAATTTAAGAATTTTTTGGGATTTCACGGGACTACCATATCGTTTTCCAGAGTGGTCCCATCCTCGACGGGGTCTAAATTGAATGGGGGCCTTGCTACCCGTTAATGCATTGATTGTTTTGGCTAAAGATAAGATAGAGGTTTGATTGCCGCTTGCTAGGTTAAAGACATCTCCTTCTGTTTTCGGGGTGAGAGCGCATCGTTCAAGACCTTGAGCAATATCTTTGACATAAATAAAATCACGGGTCGCTTCCCCTTTTCCATCGACGGTCAGTGGCATTCCTTTAATAGAACGATAGATGAGCGATGGCGTAACATTGCGCCATACAGTGGCATCAGTCCCCCGCCATTCACCTGCTCCTAAAATTTCTCCTGGACCATAGACATTCTGAAATCGAGCACGAACAATGGGAAGTCCTTTTTGTTTGTAATAGTAAATGGAATAGAATTCGCCGAATACCTTCGACATCTGATAAGGCGTGTCCAAATCTAGTGGTACTGGGCCTGCTTCAGTAGTTGCTTTGGCTTTCCCAAACGTTTTTTCAGCAATCGTACAGCCTGCCGAGGAATAAACAATTTTCTTTAACTGGCTTTGTGAACGTGCCCATTCATAAAGCCGCAGGGTTGTAAAAGTGTTATTCGCATGATCGGCTAAAGGATTTGCCATTGAGTTTTGATTGCCATGGAAGGTGGCGAGATGAAAAATATAATCGAAATTGCTAGGTAATCGTTTAAGAAGCCCTTCATCGGTAATGGAGTTATGATGAAATACTACTCTTGAATCCCCAGGTATATTTTCTTCTTCGGCTGAGAGTAAATTATCGACGATAATAATTTGTTTTGGATTTTGATTTAAAAGACTGCGGACAAGATTACTACCGACAAATCCTGCTCCACCCACCACTAAAATCCGGGCATTATCAAACGATGGCATTAGTGAACGCCTTCTTTTACGACTCCCGTTAAATGAGTAAACGTTTGTTCAACACCATGTTTGTCATAGTATTGAATTGCGGCATCAACACCCTTTTTCCAATCGGCGTCCGTCGCCCATTGAAAGTCCTTATTGGTTTTAGTAGGGTCGAGAAGAATACTTTCTACGTCATCTGGGGTACGGGGTCGGATTTCGACAGGGTCAAGATTAGAAAGTTTCATCGATTTTACAACCGATTGATAAAGATCATAGATAGTGACATCTTTTCCGCTGGAAATGTGGTAATACCCTTTTGATCCTTGCCCAGCAATGGCTTTGCTGACGACAGCGACCAAGTCTTTTACATAAAGAAAATCTCGACGTGCCTCTACCACAAAACATTTCTTTCCTTCTTTGAGGCGTTTATAAAAGGTCGGCAATGGTCCGCTTAGATTTCGGGGTCCATAGACATTCGCCAAACGAAACGAAATAAAGTCCAATCCACTAAGCGCAATATATTGTTCAGCTGCAGTCTTTGAAATTGCATAACTGCTTTCGGGATTGATTCTATGTTCAAGCGTAATAGGTTGTGTTTGAGGTTTGCCATAACAAAGTGCTGTTTGAAAATAAATTAACCGTTTTATACGAGCTTTGATCGATTCTTTAGCGATATGCGTCGTCCCCAGTACATTGGTTAAAGTGTCTTCGATCCAATTTTCAGGATCTTTATAGGATGCTGCGGCATGCACCACAATTTCGGGTTTAAAAGACGAAAAAGCATCGGCGACCAATGCATGATCTGCAATAGTCCCCTCAATAATTTTTAATTTCGGATGAGACATCAGGTTATCCCGACAGCTCGTTGCGTAATTGTCTATAACTAAAATGTCATGGGACTGGGTCAATAAATGGTCAGTGAGGTTGGACCCTATAAAGCCCGCGCCCCCGGTGATTAATATTTTCATTCGATGTCTCCTCTTCGCTGGATGAGTCTATAAAATTCTCGAACCACAGTTCTAGGCACAAAGCGCCCCACAAGTCACGCCCAAACGGTTGTTCGTTTCCTAGTTGTTTAATAATTGTTTTATTTTTAAAAATCCCACGAGATGTCGATCGCTGAGAAAGAAAAATATCATGCAAATAACCCTTAATGGGCCCACGTGTCCATTGGACAAGAGGGACAGGGAATCCCATTTTATCTTTGCGATTATAAATGGATTCGGGAACAATATTTTTTGCAACGTTTTTAAAAAGATGTTTCATTTCTCCGTTGCGAAATTTAATTTCTGCAGGGATACGACCTAAAAGATCCATAACACGATGGTCTAATAAAGGAACACGGGACTCTAATGAAACGGCCATACTAACACGATCCTCAACTTGTAGGAGCGCTGGCAATAATGTTTTTAAATCAAAATAAGCTGCTTTTTCAAAGAGAGAAGGGGTATTGGGTTGATTGAAGAGGTGAGAAAATTCTTCTTCGATCGATGCCATGTGTTGAGGGTCAAGCAAATCATCTTCAAAGAATTCAGATGCTTTTTCAGCTCGATTAACTAACCGAAAATAGCGCTGAGACCAAGGGCTTCCAAAACGTCCCCCTTTATATAAGCGCTTAAGCGATGGAAAATACGCTTGAAGAAGTTCTCTCTTTTGCCAAAGAGTGCGAAACGTTTTAACGCATGTCGAGGGGTGAATAACTACGTTTTGAAGTGCTTGCTGCATATAGAGTAAAAAGTATCTAGCGTAGCCACCAAAGAGTTCATCTCCTCCTTGTCCTCCGAGAACGACTTTCACGTTTTGTGCCGCCAATTGTGAAACCATGAATTGTGGGAACAGGCCGGGGCCTGCACAAGGTTCATCCATGTGATAAATCAGCTTGCGAATGTGAGTTATGAAATCGTTGCTATTAGGAAATATTTCAAAGTAGTCGATATTGGATTTGCTAGCGGCAACCGCTTTAGCAAAAGGTGTTTCGTCGAATTTTCCTTTCTCATGAAAACTTCCAGTGAACGTTTTAAGCCTTCCTGGAATCATTTCTGCTGCAAGGCAAGCTACCGTTGAGGAATCTAATCCACCGCTGAGATAAGCTCCGAGTGGGACATCACTGCGCAGTTGCATGCGAATGGAGTCATGCAAAAGCGTTGAAAACTGTGCAGTGGCATCTGCTTCAGTTAACTGTAGGTCTTTTTCATAAGAAGGACGCCAATACTCCCAAATCCTTATTTCCCCCGTCGTAAGATTGAGATGTAAGTTATGCGCAGGTTCTAATTTATGAATACCTTCAAATAAAGTTTTTTCCCCCATACAAAACTGCAAAACAACATATTCAGTCAGTGCACGTCGATTAACTCGCTTTTGAATCTCTGGATAAGCCAAGATGGCTTTGATCTCAGAAGCAAAAATGAACTGATCTTTATGCGATGTGTAGTAAAAAGGTTTAATTCCGAAACGATCTCTGGAGGCAAATAAACAATTTTTTTTCACATCATAAATAACAAAAGCGAACATTCCATTGAGATAGTCAACGCATTTTTCGCCATATTCATCATAGAGATGAAGAATAGTTTCAGTATCTGAAGAAGTCGCAAACTGATGACCACGAGCTGCCAATTCTCGATTTAACTCAACATAATTGTAAATCTCGCCATTGAAAATGATCCATAAGGATTGATCATGATTGGACATTGGTTGATGGCCTGACTTTAAATCGATAATGGAGAGGCGTTGATGACCGAAACAAACGCGCTTATCTACAAAAACGCCATTGTCATCGGGTCCACGATGCACAATTTTCTGCATCATGAGCCGAATAATCGGTTGTGCGTTCGATGGAGGATGAGAAAAACCAGCTATTCCACACATTAAGCTTTACCACCTAAGACTCTAATCAAATGGTCAACACGATGACGATAGAGGTGATTTTTCATGACATGCGCGTGTGCGCGTTCTGTTAATTTCGCACAATAATCATCATCCCTTAATTTTTCAAAAACCTCATCGCTATTGCTGAAGTCTTTTTCTAATGAAATGTAATGTTGATTTGGTTGAATTAAATCATTGTACCGACCTGGAAAAAGAATCTGAACTGTTTTTGTGGCTAGGGCCTCTAAGTGTCGAGGGGCTGCAATGTGTCCCGAAATACAATGTTTAGAAATGCCACTTTCTTCAAATCTTTCTACAAAAGTTTTGAAAGCATCTGCTGGAACTTGTTGATGCAAATAATCAAAAAAATTACGGGTAATATCCTGAGTATCAATAAGACTTCCCCCTGCTTCATGTCCAATAATTGCGCGACAAGAATTTAGAAAGGCATTCCATTCAATTTCATTGAGACGACAATCACGCGAAACGACAATATCGGTTTTGAGTCCAACAAGGGGGGCTTCTTTCTGAAAATAGGAGGTGATTCGTTCTCGATCATTATGACCTAAATAAATAGGGTAGGGATCGCCACGAAAACCAATATCGATAGTTCGTTCTTTCCACGTCTTTTGTGGATTAAAAAGTCTGTTATCAACAGCGTTGGGCATCGACAAGATATGACCTTTGAACAGAGATTTTTTATAAAGATGTTCGGCAACGTCCTGAGGAAACTGACTTGCAATATGAGTGGCTTTTATTTGATTAGCTGATGCTAATTGTTTCCAAAGAAAGCGGTATTCGTTAACAAAAAAGATGACTTTTAAACAGTGCTTCCTAGCGATAAGAGGCGCTAGAAGTCGCCAGAGTTTGGTTTCTATATGCCACATCGCAGACTGATGAATAATGAGTAAATCATAAGAAGACGCTAATAATGAAAAGAGTGTTTTGTAAATGTTGCTGCCGTGACTCAACGCATCAAGATCCAATACAGTGGCTGCAAGTTCAGGATGTGTTTGGAATTCATGAAGCCAACATTGGTAATAACTAACCTTTCGAAAGCGATCAGAATTGTCTGCGATGATTAGGCATGAGATATTAGCCATGTTGTTCTCGTTTGAAATAGAAGACAAAGATGATGACAAAAAAAACTGCAGCAAATGTATTACGTAAGGCCTGAGCCGCCACCATGCCCCAGAGTCCATAATGAACTAGAACGATATATAACAAAGCACTCATTAAGGCATTGGAAATTTCAAAACCATAGACAAACTTTACTTTGCGTTGAGCTCGTAATAGATTCCCTAAATATGTGGCAGGGGCTGTAACGCTCATAACGAGCCATAACCACTTTCCATAAGGTGCAGCCACAGCATATTTTTCAGAGAAGATCAGCGGAATAAAATATGGAAGAATAATAAAGCCTAGAATTCCTAATAGAATAAAAAGGGCCCATACAAGGATTAGTTTTGGTTTCAAAAATGCCCAAGCCTCATGGACACTATTCGCAGAAGCTAAAAAAGGGTCAAAACTCTGGCCGAAAACCACATAGACCATTTTGACTTGTTCTGGGAAAATTAAAGCAACAGAATAAATAGCTACAGCTGCTGCTGAAAGATGCTCATTGATAATGAACTTATCTGTAATCACCAGCCAGGCTAATAATGATGCAGCTGTAATATGTAAACCATAGCGCAAAGTATCAGGATGATGGGCGTTGTTGTGCTTCATTTTTGAAAATAAAAAAAATAGGGAAGCAAGCGTTACTAATGCGGCTGATCCTTGTAATAAACAAACCAACTGTTTTAATGAAGTCCATCGCATGTAAATACATGTGGCGAGTGTTAAGAGAAAAACAGCTGGGTATAAAATTTGAAATGTTACAACCCAAGAAAATTTATATTTCCCTTGCATCCAATAGAGCCACACTTTGGCAAGTTCAAGAAATGGAAAAAAGAAAGAAAGTAGAAAAATGCTTTCCGCAAGAAGAGGATTTTTTGATCGATAATACAGTCCTACACTTGCCAATGCTATTCCACCAATCAATGAAATTCCAAGTTTGAGAGATATGATTTTGGGCAGATCCCCGTCACAATTTTTGGCTGAAGAGATAGTTAGACTTTGGCTAAGACCGTTTAAACATAGCGTGCCAATCATTGTCGCAAAAGAGAGAATAAGTTGGTACTGTCCAAATATTTCTTTCGAGACCCCACGCGCCCATAATGAATTGGTCCCTATTCCCAGGAGCATACTGGCCAATTGCGCAAATCCCAACATACTTATCCATCGGATGGATTTACTCCGAGACCGAAAAGTATTTAGTATAAATTGCACAAACTACTAGGAAACAAGTGTGTTTGATTCAGTATTTTGCAGTACAAGGAGGCGTTCTTTGTCCTGCTGAGATTCTTGATAGGTTAACTTACAGACTGGACAACGCCAATTCTTTTTCAATTGTTCAAGCTTCTCTCCACATCGACACATCCATCCATTCTGACGTGCGGGATTTCCATAAACAAGTGCATAATCAGGGACATTTTTAGTAACTACAGCGCCAGCACCAATAAAGGCATAAGCTCCAATCGTATGGCCACATACAACCGTCGCATTCGCACCAATCGTGGCTCCCTGCTTTACTAACGTTTTACGGTATTCATGTTTTCGAGATACTTCCGAGCGAGGATTCATTACATTCGTAAAGACCATTGAAGGTCCAAGGAAGGCGTGGTCTTCAATCTCAACTCTCTCATAAATAGAGACATTATTCTGAACCTTCACATTATTACCGAGTTTTACATCTTTCCCTACAAAGACGTTCTGTCCTAAAGAACAGCCTTGTCCGATGGTAGCACCGGAAGAGACATGGCAGAAATGCCAAATCTTTGTATCTTTTCCGATATGGGCGCCAGTGTCTACAATAGCTGTGGGATGCACAAAACGCTCCCCATGAACAGCCTTATCAGCGACTTGAGCAGGATTATTTTCGATCGGCTTTCCGGTGGATAAAGAATTTTGACAATCATTCAATAATCGTAAAGTTTTTATCCCTTCCTGACCATCAGTAATGGGGCGTACTTTCCCCGCAATACTATCCAGGAAAGTGCGACATTCATTCTGAAGAGGTTCTGTCCAAAGTAATGGAATAAATTCTGGTTCATTTTTATCCGGGGTCGGTTGTCCATTTTTCCAAAGCACTTTGTGTCGATAAAGAGCCAGCTTGCGTTCAGGAAGTGCTCCATCATCGAAGACAATCATTCCTTGATTCCCTACCACTACGACCTTTTGTTCTTTGGTGGGATGTAACCAAGAGACGAAAATATGTCCGCGAACTCCGGAATTAAAAGTAAAAGTACAAAGGGTAACGTCTGCAATTGAAGAAGAAAGATAACTTCCTCCCATGCAGTGAGTTACAGTAGGATATTGTTTCACCAGAGAGAGCATGAGAGAAATATCGTGTGGGGCAAAACTCCAAAGAATATTTTCTTCGCTACGAAATTTTCCGAGATTTAAACGATTGGAATAAAAATAATCAACTTTGCCGATTTCTCCGGAGTTAATAAGTTCTTTCATCTTAATGACGGCCGGATGATAATGAAGAACATGCCCAACCATTAACTGACATTCTTGCGATCGAGCCAAGCGAACTAAGGTCTCCGCATCTTCGACACGTAAACATAAAGGCTTTTCCATAAAAACGTGTTTTCCCATCTGCAGAACTTGTTGTCCAACGTCAAAGTGAGTCTCAGCGGGGGTGGCCACCGCGACGGCTATAACATGAGGATCCTTGAGAATATCTTGAATATCACCAACCACTGCCACATCTGGATAAAGTGCTTTCATCGCTTTTTGAACCTGAGGATTCGGATCACAAATTGCTTTTAAGGCTCCCAATTGATGAAAATTACGAACTAAGTTTTTCCCCCAATATCCTGCACCTAAAACCGCTATATTTTTCATAGAGACACTTTCTCCTTGATATGGCTACCAGCTTTTGATGTATCTATTGTTTCTGCATAATCGACTACCGCCCAGATTTCACCGAATCGAATATTCCATTCAGTCACGCACCAGCCGGCTTGGGTTATTTCTTGTTTAAATTCGTCCTCAACGTATTCCACATAATGGGTATCGTCCAACCGGTAATCAATTCCCCATTCCCGTTTTAATAATGGGAGCCAATCTCGAGTGATAAGTGGAACACGAATGAGTAAGCGAGAACCCAGCATAGGGAGTTTTTTTAAAAATGCAGTGCGGTCTTCAATATGTTCAAGAACGCTAGAAAGAATAATAATGTCAAAACGCTGCGAAGGAAGATTCACTAGTGCATCCCCTTGGATAAACCGCAGATTAGAACGAGAATAATGGGATTGGGCATAATCGATATTTTTCTTATTAAAATCGATTCCTATCACTTGTATAGCTTTTTGAGCTAAGGTATTGGCAACAGTTCCGCGGCCACAACCAATATCAAGAACACGATCAGACGCATCAATATGATTCAAAAAGAAACTAGAATAAGACATCAGACGATGTTTTGGATGAACGCCTTGATTGGTATACATTAATAATTCATTTGTCCAACGATCTATGTGATTATCCACGTGTAAAAGAAGGCGACAAAAGAAGGTTGCAATAGGAGGATGGGTCACAACAGGTTTTATCAGCTTTTTAATCCATTTCATCATTTTAATCCTTAGCAATCAACATAAAAGAACGTTCTGGTTTAGAAAGTTCGTCGGGCAACGAAGATATCTTCGCAGCGTAAAAATTTTGCCATTCTTCAGTATTGCTGTCTTGCGTTAAAAAAATAAACGTACACTTCATGTTTTTGGCATCTAGCGGTGAAGCCACCCGATAAAATTTAAGCGGAAGACGACGTAAATCCTGATCTTTAATCGTTAAATCAAACACTTCTGATAGATCATTGGTGCCATAAAATCCGATTTTATTATGTCCTTCTTCGTATTTTTCAAGAATCAAATCTTTTACTTTATTACGTAAGAGTAAAAAAGAAGCGATGGTCTTTAACGTGTAACTATATGCTTTCCGTGATTTTTCGATGGCACCTTGAGCAGTTATAAGATACTCTAATTTTTTTCGGTTGAGTTGACGAACACGCAGAGCTCCTTTATTGACCAATCGCTTGATGATGAAGTTTGTCGTTCCTAATGACAAACCCATTTGCAAAGAGATGGCGCGCTGATTCATGGCATGTCCCGAAGCAATGATATTGATCAATTCAAATTCTTCTTCATCCAAATGCATAGAGACGCTCATCAAGAAAATACGTTCATGGTTTCAGCAGCGGTGAGATCTTGAATCGTATCGATATCAATATTATGTGTTGCATCAAGAACAATTGCACCATAGGTAGAACCGTAAAGACAGCGCGTTTGAAGAAAGCGGTCTGTTCGATTAATGAAAAAAGCACCGAGTGGATAGTAGGCTGGACGAAGATTTTGGGAAACATTGTATTTCCCATTCAAAGGATTACCTAAAACAGTTTGAAACGTTTCTTCTTCATTCTCACGCCACATCATCCATTCAGGATGCTCACTGGCTTTGCGTACAGTTACTACGCTATCCCAGTTCGCTTGTTTTTCGAGGAGGGCAATGCCTTCATCGATTTTTTCGACTGATGTAAAAGGAGTTGCCGGAGTCATCGTAACAACAATAGAGGGTTTATAGTTCTCTTTAAACTGTAAATATTCCAGTGCATGAAGAGTAACAAGCTCAGAAGGAACATCTTCTGAAATGTCTGCAGGTCGACAGAAGGGTACTTCTGCTCCCCACTTTTTTGCTTCTTCAGTGATCCCTGCATGATCTGTTGAAACGACCACACGTGTGATAAAACGGGAAGCTTTGGCAGTTAAAATAGGGTAAGCCAATAATGGCTTGCCATGCAAATGAACAAGATTTTTTAATGGAATTCGCTTCGACCCGCCGCGCGCGTGAATGACAGCTAAAATATCCGTTCTTTTCATAGACGTCCTGAGATAAAGCTTCGCGAAGAAGAAGCAGCAAAGTTATATGTTTTTAAGGCATTTTGGTGATATAGGATTTTTTGAAATCCCTTAATAATATCTTCCATATCCCTTGTTGTATTGGGCCAGCCCACCTGAAAAAAGCCTAGATATTCGTGATACTGAAGGCGCATTGCATTTGGGAACCCTTCACGTCC
>Ga0206891_10227_pt2 | contig 11687 bp, 10 predicted proteins | sample Alteio_BWOrgHeat_55_FD_153246 | JGI IMG/M metagenome (GOLD analysis project Ga0206891, IMG submission 153246) | Enriched cells from forest soil in Barre Woods Harvard Forest LTER site, Petersham, Massachusetts, United States - Alteio_BWOrgHeat_Nextera7 ...
TCTGGCCTGCCAGGTTGTCCTCTACCTCGGCAAAGGCTGTCAACACGGTCTGGCGGTAGTTGGCCACGGTCTCGTCGTAGGCCGCCCGCGCCGCCCGAAGATTCGCGACATTTTGCCCACCCTCGAAGAGTGGCAAAGTCAGCGACGGACCCAGCGACCAAAACCGGCTCTGCCAGTTGAACACCGTCCCGGCATTCAAGCTTTCAAAACCGCCCAGTCCGTTGAACATGATCGTCGGGAAAAATGCAGCCTTGGCCACGCCAATGCTGGCGTTCGCAGCGGCCACCCGTCGCTCGGCGGCGGAGATGTCCGGTCGACGCTCCAGTAATACCGAGGGTAGACCCGGCGGAATGATGGGCGGCGTAATCTCCAGCGGTCGTTCTGCCACACCGAATGTAGAAGCCGGCTCGCCGGTCAGTACCGCGAGCGCGTGCTCGAACTGGGCGCGCTGCAACAACGTCCCGGGAAGTTCTGCCTGCGTTGTCTTGAGCACCGTTTCGGCCTGTGCCACGTCCAGGTCGGTAGCGACACCGCCATTGCGGCGGTTCTGCGTCAGTTCAAGCGACTTTTGGAACACCTCAATATCTGTTCGGAGTAACGCCGCTTGGGCATCGAGAGCGCGCAAGGTAAAATAGTCCGTGGCCACTTCGGCCTGTATCCCCAGCTTGATCGTCTCCAAATCATCGAGGCTGGCCTGTTCCTGCGACCTCGATGATTCCACGCTGCGCCGCACGCGCCCCCAGAGGTCCACTTCATATGTGAGATCGATCGGCGCCGTAAATGTATTGAATGAGAAAGTCTGGCTCTTGCCTGCGGCCTTCCCGTTGATGGGCCGGTTCAGCGAGTCCCCCTCACGCGTAGCCGATGGCGAGAAGTCGAAATGGGGAAAGAATCCGGCCCGGCTGACATCGGTCAACGCGCGCGCCTGATCGAAGGCCGCAACTGCCGCCTTGAGCTGTTGATTCGCCGCGGCGGCGTTCGCTTCCAAGCGGTTCAACTCTGCGTCGCCAAACATCTCCCACCAGTTGCCCTTGGGCTGATTGGCCTGCGGTTCGGCGATCTTCCATTCATTTGTCGCGCCGGCGTAAGCGCCGGGCGTTGTCGCAGTGGCGGCCGGTCGTTTATAGTCCGGGCCAACCGCGCAGCTCGCCATGAGCAGGCCCACAACCGCCGGCAATGCTTTATGCCATGGCAGCTTCATTTGCTGGCCATGGCCTTGGACGCTTCCGCGAGGCGTACGGTCGTGCCGCTGACCAGCGAGTCCGAAGGATTGACGATGATCTTGTCACTGGCGGTGACGCCGGAAAGCACCTCGACCTTCTGGCCGAAGTCGCGGCCGATCTGCACGTTGCGCAAGTCAACTTTGCCATCGGACCCCACCACACCAACCTGCAGGCCCTGGGCGCGGAACAACAACGTGTTCGACGGCAATGTCAGCGTGGCACCAGGGGTTGTATCGAGAAAGCGCACCTGTGCATAGCTGCCCGGAAGGATCTCATTTTTGGAGTTGTCCACTTCCAGTTCGGTCAGCAACGTGCGCGAATCCGTCGCCATCGCTCCCGAGGTGGTGACCACCTTTGCCGGAAAGACGCGACCGGGGATTTCGGGAATCAGCACGTCCGCCGGTTGGCCCGGTCCGATACCGTGAGCGGCCGTCTGCGGCACGCGTACGTATACCCGGAGTGTTTCGGTTTGTGCCAATCGGAAGAGTTCCTTGCTGCTGCCCGCCACGATGAGATCGCCGACATCCGTATTGCGCGCGGTGATCGTCCCCGCAAACGGCGCCGTGATCCGCGCAAAAGACACAAGTTGTTCGAGGCGATGAACATTTGCCCGGTCGGCCTCGACCGTCGCGGTCTTGAGTTTGAAGTCCGCCTGCTTTTCCGCGTTTTCCTGCTCGCTGACGCTGGAGGTCTTGAGCAGGTCAGCCCATCGGTCAGCGGTGGTCTTGGCCAGCGCCAGGGCCGCATCGGATTCCCCAAGTTGGGCGCGGGCCTGGTCGAGTTGTTGGTCCAGATCCGGAATATCAATTTCGGCAATCAGCTGGCCGGCATCAACATGTGCGCCAATATCCACCAACCAGCGCTTCAGATAACCGTTGGCGCGCGCGAAGATCGGCGCCTCGACGAGCGGTTTTACTTCCGCCGGCAGTAGAAGACCGCCGGGAGATTCGCTGGGCGTGGGCGACACGACGCGGACCGTGGGCGTGGCCAGATCGAGCGTGTCCGCGCGCACCGCAGAACGTTGGTACCAGCGCGGGATAAAGCCGACGAGGAAAGCAATCAAGATCAACACCACGATTCCGATGCCAACGCGGCGCAATTTCTTCGATGGTTTTCCGGCTTCGTGGCCAAGGGGCGCAACGTGCAATGAAGGCGCCTTGGTTTCCGGGGACTGCGTTGGACTGTTCTCAAGTGTGTTCATAACAACATTTCCTCATGTATGTACGGTAGCGGGCAGAGCGCCATGCGCATCGATTATGGCATTATTTTTTTCCTGATCCGAGGACGTCTCATGTCGGCGCAACAGGCTAAATACAACGGGCACGAAAAAAAGCGTGGCGAAGGTGGCGATCACCAGGCCACCGATGACCGCGCGGCCCAGCGGCGCATTCTGTTCGCCGCCTTCCCCGAGGCCCAGCGCCATCGGAAACATGCCAATGATCATCGCCATGGCCGTCATGATGACCGGGCGCAGACGGCCAACTCCTGCCTCCATGGCCGAGAGCAGCGCGTCATGTCCTTCATGCAAGTGGTTTCGTGCGAAGGTGACCACCAGAACGGAATTCGCCGTGGCGACGCCGAGGCTCATGATGGCACCCATGAGTGCGGGAACGCTGACCGTCGTGACCGTGATGTGCATGGCCCAGACCACGCCCGCGAGTGCGCCCGGCAAGGCGGTGATGATAATGAACGGGTCAAGCCAACTCTGAAAGTTAACGACCAACAACAAATAAATGAGCGCGATGGCCATAACCAGGCCGATACTCAATCCGATGAAACTGGAACGCATTGTTTCCGCCTGCCCGCGCACCATAATGAGGCTGCCACGCGGCAGTTCTTTCTCCGCCTGCTTGATGAGCGGCTGGATATCGTGCAATACCCCGCCCAGGTCGCGACCGCTCACTCCACCGAAAATATCCAGCACAGGCCGCACATCGTAGTGGGAAATAACCGGCGGTCCCGTGACGCGCTTGAAAGTCGCGACATTCGAGAGCAGTTGGCCGTTCCCCGCCCCGGGCTGGCTGGCGCTGACCGGCATCGAATTAAGATCGATCAACGATGACATTCGATACTCGGGCGCACGGATGTTCAATACATATTGGACACCGAGCCCAAAATTAACCCAGTACGACGGAGTCACCTGACTGCTACCACTGAGATTTAACAAAACGGAATTGGCCACGTCGGTTTCCGTGAGTCCCATCTCGGAAGCCTTTGTGCGATCAACATGGAACTCGATCTTGGGCTTGTCGCCTGGTTGCTGAATGCGTACGTCCACCGCTCCTGGAATCTGACGAAGTCTGTCCACCAAACGCGAAGCCACTTCCCGGTTCTTGACCTGATCGCGGCCAACAACCTGAATGTCAAACGGTGCAGGCAAACCAAAATTGATCGTCTGGCTCACAATGTCCGCCGGCAAAAAATAAAAGGTTGTCCCGGGAAAATTATGGTTCAAACGGAGCCGCAGACGCCGGACATACTCGGCCGTCGGCCGATGTCCCTCATTGAGCGAGACCAAAATATCCGCGTCATTCGGCCCTGCGACGCCGCTGTCGCTATAGCTGAGGTTAATACCCGAATTCGGCAGACCAATGTTATCAAGGATGCCGTGAAGTTCTTCCGTGGGGATCTCGCGGCGAATGTCGGCTTCGATCTCATCAATCTCCTTGGCAGTCTCTTCAATGCGCGTACCGCTCCGAACTCGCGCGTGCAAACGGAACGTCCCCGCGTCAACCGCCGGGAAAAAATCCTGGCCGAGAAACGGAATGAGTAGACAGGATCCAAGGCAAAACGCCAGAAATACCACGGAAAAGAGTATTCGATTCTCAAAAACCACACCGAGAAGAGCACGGTAGTTCTCCCGCAGCTTGTCAAAACCCTTTTCAAAGCCGACCTGTATCCGAGCGAATGGCCGCAACCATGGCGCGACTTTGTCGGGGTCAGCCCCATGGCCGTGATATTCCACGTGCCGGTAAAAGAACATCACCATCGTTGGCACCAGGGTTCGCGACAATGCGTAGCTCGCTAGCATCGCGAACACCACGGCTTCCGCAAGTGGCACAAACAAATACCGCGCTACGCCCGCGAGAAAGAACATTGGGACGAATACAATGCAGATGCACAGCGTGGAAACGAATGCCGGCAACGCGATCTCTTGGGCTCCGTCCAAAATAGCCTGAACCGTCGGTTTGCCCAGCGCCATCTGTCGATGGACGTTCTCCAACTCAACGGTCGCGTCATCAACAAGAATACCAACGGCCAACGCCAGCCCGCCCAATGTCATGAGATTAATCGTCTCACCCAACGCGCTCAGGACCGCGAGCGACACCAGAATGGAAAGCGGAATCGAGAGCGCGATGATGACCGTCCCCCGCCATGAACCCAGGAACAAAAGAATCATGATCGCCGTCAGACAGGCCGCAATCACACCTTCGCGTACCACCCCCGAAACGGCGGCGCGCACAAAAATCGATTGATCGATGAACTGCTTCACGATCAGCTTATCGGAAACCGTCTTCATCGTGGCAACCATGGCCTGCTTGACTCCGTTGGCGACACTCAAGGTCGAGGCGGTCCCGGTTTTGAGGATACTGATCAACACGCTGCGGAAGCCATCCTGGCGAACAACGTTTTGTTGCGGCAAATAACCGTCGCGTACCTGGGCCACATCACGAACGCGAATCACTGCCCCGTTGATGGTTTTGATCGGCAGATCATTCAACTCATCCAGTAGTTTCGGGCTGGTATTGAGATCGATGTCGTATTCCGTGGCACCGATCTTCGCTGTGCCGCTGGGTAGCACGAAATTTTGGAGGGTAACGGCGTTAACGACATCGATGGGAGAAAGATTCTGGGCCTGGAGCGCCTTCAAGTCGAGGTCCACGGAGACCAACCGCTGTTTGCCGCCGTAAGGGAACGGAATGGCGGCGCCTTGTACCGTGATCAGGCCGACGCGAATCTGATTCACGCTGGCGTCAAACACCTCCTGCTCAGAAAGCGTCTGGCTGCTGACGCCGTATTGCAAAATGGGAACTGTGGACGCGTTGTATTGAATAATGAGCGGGGGGGTCGTCCCGGGCGGTAGAGCACGCAAAACCGTTTGGGAGATGGCCGTGATCTGGGCCACCCCCGCGTCCGCCGAGGTTCCCTGGCGGAAGAAGACTTTGATGACGCCGATGCCGTTGTAGGAAGAGGACTCGATATGCTCGATATTATTGACCGTGGTGGTCAGCGCGCGCTCTTCGTTGTAAACAATGCGGTTTTCCATATCGACCGCATTCAGACCGGTATAATTCCAAACGATACTGACAACGGGAATGTTGATCGCCGGAAAAATGTCCGTCGGCGTGTGTAACAGGACAAATGGCGTCAGCAACAACAGCAACAGTGCCGCCACCACGAAGGTATAAGGACGGCGGAGCGCTAGCTTGACGATCCACATGGCGTCCTCCGCGATCGGGTCTGAAAGTAGTTCATGCTCTTTGTGCTCATTGCTTGACCAGTTGGTCTAGATTATGAATGAGGGTTTGGCGCGCCCGCGATTTCTTTTTCGGGCAGACCGATCAACCGAAAAATCGTCGGCTTCAAATGGCGGATGATCGCCAGGTTGTTCTCAATTTTCGCCTGCAGGAGCACCCCCAGGACACTGCCATATAGATCGCGTGCTTTGGCGCCACAATCCTGCTCCGGCACCAATCCCTCGCGGACGGCGTCACGGATTGCCGCCGCGAGATACTTGCAGCGCCACTCCATGATCTGGAGCGATTTCTTACGGATTTTCTCATCTTGCGTGCTTAGTTCGGACCCCAGGGAAGTGAATGCGCAGCCGCAAACCCTGCCAAATCTCTGCATTTGCTGTCTTTGCTGCTCATAAACAAAATCACAATACCCCGTCAGTCGTTCCAAGGGCGGCGCCTGTGGCGAAAAAATACGGTCGAGATCCGGCCGCAGCTTTCGCCAATGATCGTCGATCGCCGCCACTGCCAAATCCGACTTTGACGGAAAGAAATGGTAAAAACTTCCCTTCTTCGCGCCAGCCTGCTCACAAATGTGATCCACGCTGACTGCCCCATAGCTCTGTTCCCAAATGAGCCGCATGGCGGTGTCCAACAACTTCTGCTTGGTATCGCACTCAGTCTTCATTTGGTTCGTTACCCTGCAATGTCGCCCGAGTTGACTGATCAGTCAAGCGAGAATTTTGAGGGCAGAAACCGAATCGTCTTTGGGGTGTTTATCTCTGTAGCCGTTGAATTACGCAGGTATCGTTGATACGGTTGAATAAATGGCTGACCAGTTGCATCTAAGGGCTACATGGTTATGTTTTCTTAAAGAGAAATGCGAGGAGTTGAAATATGAAATATCATTCTATTAGCCTGACCGCAGTGGCGATCGGACTCGTTCTGGTGGGATGCGAAACCCCTTCCGGACGCCCGGACAATACTGCCACGGGTGCGTTGGTCGGCGCCGGTGTGGGTGCTGCCTCGGGAGCCGTTATCGGCGGTCGCAATGCTGGAGCCGGTGCACTCATCGGTGGAGCGATCGGAGCGGTTACCGGCGCCATCGTTGGCAATTCTATCGACCAACAGCAGCGAGAGCGCGTGCGCGAGTACTCCCCGCAAACACTGGTACGCGTGGACCAAGGTCAACCGTTGGGCACGGCAGACATCAAGGCCCTGGCGAAAGCCGGCGTCAGCGACGAGGTCATCGTCAGCCAAATTAATAATTCGCGCACGATCTACCACCTGAGCACCGCGGAGATCATTGATCTCAAGGACGCCGGCGTCAGCGAACGGGTCATCGATGTCATGATCAACACCGCCAATGGCGCGGATGCAGGATCGCCGCCACCACCGCCATCGCAAGGGTATCAGGAAGTCGTGGTAGCTCAACCTCCGCCACCGCCGATTGTGGAAGATTACTACTATGCGTCACCAGGTCCGGGTTATGTGTGGGTCGGCGGCTATTGGGGATGGTATGGCGGACGCTGGGTATGGGTGCGAGGCCGCTGGGCGTGGCCGCCGCATCGACGCGCAGTTTGGGTTGGTGGTTATTATGAACGTCGTGGCGGCAGCGGCGTGTGGGTCTCCGGCTACTGGCGGTGACACGCAGAAGTTGATTTGATTCGCGGTTGAGTTTTTCCGGATTGCGGGGCAAGGTGTTGGCGGAACAGGAATGAAACCCGCCTCCAAAGACCTGACGGTTTTGTATTACCAGTTGGGAACCATGCTGCAAGCGGGTGTCTCGATCCGCAACGCGCTCACCTCACTGCAGGAAACCGGACCGCGCCGGTTACGTAAGGCCGTTGCGTTCCTCGGCGAGCGCGTTCAGGAAGGCGAGTCCCTGCATCAGGCTGTGGCCGAGAACCCGCACTGTCGTTTTCCGCGTCTTGATCAACATACCCTCGCCGTCAGCGAACAGAGCGGAGCCCTGGATGTGGGGCTGTTGTCTCTCAGCAACTACTACGAAAATCTCACGCGGGCGCGACACAAAATGATCTCCGCTTCCATGTTCCCCGCCCTGATACTGATGGTGGCGGTGTTTGTCTCCCATCTTCCCGCGCTGGTCGCGGGCGCGCTCGGGCAGGGAAATTATGGTTTACCCCAGTATTTGCGCGACACGGTCGGGTTCCTTGTTCTGCTGGCCGTCGCCGCCTACGTTATTAGCTGGCTGATTCGAACTTCGCTTAAGACTCACGGACTCGATCTGACCATGGACCGATTCATTCGCTTTGTGCCAGTGCTGGGTCGAGTGCGTTTTGACTATGCCCTGAGCCAGTGGATCTCCTCCGTTCGCTTGATGCTCAAAGCCGGCTTTGGCGTTGTGCCCGCGCTCGAGTACTCCAGCAAAACCATTAACAGCCCGACAATCGCACACGCCTACGACGTCGCCCGCCCGCTCATCGACAGCCAATTGGAAGTCAGCCGCGCGCTGCAGGCCACTGGCGTTTTCCCCGAGCACCTGATCCAGTTCTGGGCCACGGGAGAACAAAGCGGCCGTCTGGACGACATGCTGGACCGGCTGGCACAACACTACGAGGAACGCTGGCGTCAGAGTCTTGATCTCCTGAGCAGTTGGCTTCCGCGCATCGCTTACGGGCTTGTTTGCGTTTACATGATTTTCCAGATGGCAAACATGCTCGGTCCGCTTATCGGCGCCTACTCCGAAGCCCTGCAATAATGTTGGTTGCCAGCGTGACTTTTTGGGCGCACGTTTGTCTAATCAGCGATGCCAGCGCCCGTCAAATACGACGATCCCGTGTCTGCGCCTGAGATGACAACCGCGCCGCCGGCGGCACCCGCAACCGGGCCGTGGCAGACCCTCTACGAGCGGCATTCGCGGTATGTCTATTATCTGGCACTGCGCACGGTCGGTGATCCAACCCTCGCCGAGGACATCACCCACGATGTGTTCCTCAAAGCCTACCGTCATCTCAACCAATTTCGCGGCCAGTCCGACGTGCGAACCTGGCTGTATCGCATCACCATCAACCATTGCCAGAATGTGCAGCGCACCTGGCAGAAACGGAACATCATCAGTACCGGCGATCCGCAAGCGTTGGACGCCGTGGCCGCCAATGCCGACAGTCCCCTGCGCGTTCTGGAGATCAAGGAACTGGGACAGAGAATCCAGAAAACACTGGACGCCCTGCCCGACGAATACCGGTTATTACTCCTGCTGGTGGCAGACGAAAACCTGAGCTACCAGGAAATCGCCTCGCTGACGGAACAGAGTTCGGACGCCGTGCGAGGCAAGTTACATCGTGCCCGCCGGGCTTTCACATTGGAATTTCAAAAGAGCAGTTGAAAGGGCCTATGGATTCAGACACACCCAAACAACACCTCCAACATCGTCAGGCGGAAGAACAGACCACCGAACAACAGCAAACCACCGGGCAACAAGCCGGCCTCTCGTTCGATTCCGTGGAGGAATTACTGCGCTATGACAATCTCCAGACAGCTCCTCCCCCGGCGATTGCCGAGCGCCTCAAGGTTTCCCTAGAGCAGGAACCAAAACCCAAGCGCTCCTGGTGGCAACGCTTCTTTGCGGGCCGCGCCTCGGAATAATGCCCACGCTGCAACCAGACAAACCATGAAACGGTTTTTATCTCGACTCTTTGGATTGCTTACTCCCGGGGTGCGCGACCTGCTGGTCGTGTTGACCGTGTCCTACTTGGTCGTCGCTATCGGAAGCGTTTTGCGAGTTTACGATTTGTACCGCTGGTTGGCGCTTGATCCGTCTGCGGTTTGGAAGGGATATGTGTGGCAGCTATTCACTTATCCGCTGTTGCCGGAAGGACTCATAAATTTCATTTTCAATGCGATTGCCATCATTTGGCTCGGTCGGCAACTGGAGCGGGAATGGTCACGGTGGGAATTGTGGTCCTATTGCCTGCTCGCGGCTACCGGGGCCGCTGCGGCAAAGCTCCTCTTGTCATCTTGGAATGCTTACCCGTTGACGGGAACCGCCGGTATCGTCTTTGGCATGTTGGTGGCTTGGCTGCGGCTCTTTGGCCACGAGAGGGTGATGCTTTTGTCCCTCTGGGAGACCACGATCATCCAGGCCGGCCTGCTGATGATTACGGTTGGCCTTTTGCTGATGCTGCTCGCTACCGGTTGGGTCGATACCTTGGTCATGTTCTGCGGGGGCCTGGCCGGTTGGCTGTATCTGTCACTGCGTTGGAAACTGAATCGCGAACAACCGGGTCAAGTAGCGGAATCCGGGCGAATTCGCCGATTGGAACTATGATCCTCGTCGAACCCACTCCGTCAGTGGTGCCCATCGGGAATCGGGCATTGATCGCTCGTGAACGGGCGCAAGCAGCCCGTGCCGTTCTCGCAGATTGCCACCTGTGTGCGCATCACTGCGGCGTCAATCGTCTTGCGGGCGAACAAGGACTTTGCCACGCTGGTGCAGAGGCTAAGGTATTCTCTGCGCAGTTGGAAGTGGGCGACGAAATGGAACTACTACCTACGTTTGCCATCGCTCTCAGCGGCTGCGATCTGCGGTGCTCTTTCTGCATTACGGGGGCCGAAAGTTGGAACCCGCGCGCCGGAGAGCCGTTGTGTTTGGTTACGTTGGCGGCCAGGGCGAACGCCGCCGTGAAAAATGGAGCGCAGACCGTCATGATTCTCGGGGGGGAGCCAACGATCCATCTGCCGTCGGTGCTCGAGATCGTTGCTGCATTACCCCCGTCACTACGTCTTATCTGGAAAACCAACGCCCATGGCACCGCCCTCGCCCGAAACTGGCTGGAGGGACTATTCGATCTCTGGCTCGCCGATTACAAATTCGGAAATAATCACTGTGCGGAGCGATTGGCGAGCGTACCGCGCTACCAAGAAGTGGTCCGCGAGAACCTTGTTTGGGCCAGTCACCATAGCGAACTCATTGTCCGTCATCTGCTAATGCCGGGCCATGTGGATTGCTGCTGGGAACCGATTGCCCGCTGGCTTGCGGCAGAACTACCGGCCGTGAAGGTGAGCTTGCGATCCGGCTTCTGGCCCGGGTGGCGCGCCGCAATTCATCCGGAATTGACGCGTTCTTTTTCGCTGACGGAGCTACGGTCCGCCTGGACCATCGCCCGCAATTATGGCTTGCGTCTCGTCGAATGAAACCCAAGACTCAACCATCCAAGATGGCAACGACTGGAAACACGTCGATGACGGAGTTGCTGATCCAAGCGGACGGGACGGTATTCGCCCACAACCTGACCCCTGCCCTGGCCGAATTGTTGAGCACCCTTAACCCGTCCGACGAAATGATGAAGCAACGCGCTTGCGCGATCAAACCGCAATCATCTGATGAACTTCCAGCAAGAACTTGAGACCCTGATCCGGGCTCGCTACCCGATTCTGTACATCGTGACCTCCGAGGAGACACGTGTTCAAAATCTGATCGTGCCCATCGCCACCAAACGCCAGAAAAAAATCTTCGAATGGTCTTACAGCACGGGGCTGCTTCCCGCCGGCACTTCGTTTCAGTCCCAGAAACACCGCAACGCCGCCACGAAAGATCCGCTGACCGCACTCGATCAGGTGATCGATCAGGTTGAACCGGCCATTTTCGTCTTCAAGGATTTTCACCCGTTCCTGACCAGGAACAATTTCGCCGTGATCCGCAAACTCAAGGACATCGCCCTGCACCTGAAGAATAGCTACAAAACGGTCATCCTCATTTCCCCCACGCTGGAGATTCCCATGGAGCTGGACAAGGAAATCACCCTGCTGAATTTCCCGCTCCCCAACCGCGACGACATTGGCGTCTTGCTGGACGGGATCATCAAGGATGTGAAGGACGTCCAGGAAGTGAAAATTGAACTCGATGATGCGGGTCGCGAACGCTTGTTGCAAGGGGCCCTCGGCCTCACCCTGAGCGAAGCGGAAAATGTGTTTGCCAAGATCATTGTAAAGGGCGGCCGCCTGAGTGGTGACGATGTCCACGAAGTCTTCGCCGAGAAACAGCAAA
>Ga0206891_10312_pt1 | contig 11643 bp, 13 predicted proteins | sample Alteio_BWOrgHeat_55_FD_153246 | JGI IMG/M metagenome (GOLD analysis project Ga0206891, IMG submission 153246) | Enriched cells from forest soil in Barre Woods Harvard Forest LTER site, Petersham, Massachusetts, United States - Alteio_BWOrgHeat_Nextera7 ...
ATGGCATTGGTCCATTCAGCGTTCCTTGTTACAGGGTCACAGCTGGAAAAGGTGATAAAATTAGCCTCTTTTGGTATGGCAGTGATGATGGCGCTGAAAAGGCATGACCACAAACACTGCTTAACCAATTTCCATCGGATAGGGCGCTTATCTTTATGCGTTATCCGCCAGGCAATCCAACGCTTGAGGATACAAAACAATGTGCAATACAAATTATTGCTGCTTATGAAGAAACACATCATGTTAAGGTCATTGACATTGATGAAGTTGGTAATTCCCTTGGCTGCTCACCAGCGCTTGAATTCGCAGTTGGAAACCCAACAGTTCGGAAGATTGCTGCTATTAACCCTCTTGATAATCTACGAGCTCAGCTAGGGCGTGAACAGCCCGAGTTTGTATGGCTTTTAGAGCCCATCAATAATTGGGACAATGTTTCTTTGGCTGGAAAATTATCACCTAACCAAGAACTCGATGTCATTAGCAGCGGGAAGGATGGACGCGTTCCGTTAGCAGCCAAACGAAGAATATCTCTTGGAAATAAAGGTCATTTTTCAATTATCCCTGGTGCAGGACATGATGATCCCCTTGGAATTAAAGTGGGTGCGCTAGCGACCAATTTAAACAGACTTGGTTTTTTCAAACCCTAGTAAGCCTTCATCAACGTATCAATGTCTTTGAGCTGGGTGAGCAATGCTGGCATTTGCGCCAGCGGGATCATGTTGGGGCCGTCAGACGGCGCATTGTCGGGGTCCGGATGCGTTTCAATGAATAGGCCTGCACAACCGACTGCGAGCGCTGCGCGCGCCAAGGCGGGCACAAAGCGCCGATCGCCACCGGAACTTGTGCCCTGCCCCCCTGGTTGCTGGACCGAATGCGTGGCGTCAAAAATGATGGGATAGCCTGTCTCCGCCATAATCGGCAACGCGCGAAAATCCGACACCAGCGTGTTATACCCAAACGATGCGCCGCGCTCGCAGAGCAAAATATTTTCATTCCCGGTGGAGGTGATCTTTTTGGCGACCTGCGCCATATCCCAGGGGGCCAAGAACTGCCCTTTTTTCACGTTCACCGTTTTTCCCGTTTCACCTGCGGCGACCAGCAAATCTGTCTGCCGACATAAAAACGCGGGAATTTGCAGCACATCCACATATTTCGCCGCTTCGGCGCAGTGCCAGGGCTCGTGCACATCTGTCAGCACCGGCACCTTAAACTCATCTTTGATTTCTTTGAGGAACTGCAGCCCCTGGTCCATACCCAGGCCGCGTTGGCCCGAGACCGAGGTGCGGTTGGCTTTATCAAAAGAACTTTTGAAAATCAAAGGAATTTGATGCCGCTGTGTGATTGCCACTAGCTCAGCGGCGACACCGCGCAAATGATCTCGACTTTCGATCACGCATGGTCCAGCGATTAGCACAAATGGATGCGCGTTCGAGACCGGCAAACCTTCGATCTGGACAGTTTTGGGAGCAGACATCGGGTGGTTGTAATGCCAGGGCCAGCCAAAGCCAAGGGTATTCGCCAAGGCATATCTCAAATGATCACGCCCGATTTACACCCACACGCGAAGATGGTAATAACTGACTCGGCTGGGGATAGATTCCATTCGCCTGGCCCGGAATGAGCCGTTACCCTAACGCTTTGGAGGATAGTCCCCATGAATTCACCTGCTACAGCAGCCAGTATGCCTGCCAATTCCCAAGAAAACCGCGCAGTCGAGCGCGAAATTCTGATCCGTGTCACAAATGCGATGGAGGCCGCGGCACAGGCGCATAATCAAGACGCGCTGGTCAAAGCCGCATCAGACAACCAATTGTTATGGTCTGTTTTCGTACGCGACCTGCAAAGCGATCAAAACCACCTGCCGATGCAGCTCCGCAAACAACTGACCGAAATCGGCCAGACCGTTATTCGTGAAACATCCGAAAACATTAATAAAGCGCTGGACACCAAATTTTTGGTTTCCATTAACCGCGCGATTATTGAAGGCTTGTCGGACGCGTAAATTCCCGCGGTTCAAAATTTGGTAAATTTTTTAAGGGCCGGCTTTGTCGGCCCTTAAGTTTTTAGGGTACCCGCCAGCAAAGAAAAAACATTTCATACCCTATATTTCCCTACCATTCTTCGCTAAAGACACACCATGGCATTACAACCTCCTGTTGCGCTTATTACCGGCATTACCGGCCAGGACGGCGCATATCTCGCGCGATTTCTGCTCGCCAAAGGCTATATCGTGCATGGCATCAAACGCCGGGCGTCTTCCATTAATTCCGTACGTGTAGATGCGATCTATGAAGATCCGCACCTCAATAATCGTCATTTCATTATGCACTATGGCGACATGACGGATAGCACGGGCTTGATCCGCATTTTGCAGCAAGTGCAGCCGAACGAAATTTATAATTTGGCTGCGCAAAGTCATGTCGCAGTCAGTTTTGAAATGCCTGAATATACGGCCAATGCGGACGCAGTTGGCACGCTGCGCCTGCTTGAGGCCATCCGAATTTTAGGGTTGACCGCACGCACGAAATTTTATCAGGCTTCCACGTCTGAATTATTCGGCAATAGCCCGGCACCGCAAAATGAAACCACGCCATTCGCGCCGCGCAGTCCCTATGCTGCCGCGAAACTTTATGGCTATTGGATTACGGTGAATTACCGCGAAGCTTATGGCATGCATGCCAGCAACGGCATTTTATTCAATCATGAAAGCCCGATGCGCGGGGAAACCTTTGTCACCCGCAAAATCACGCGCGGCATCGCGCAGTGGGTTAATCAGCCAGAGGCGCCACCTTTGTACTTGGGCAATTTGGATGCGCGGCGCGACTGGGGTCACGCCAAAGATTATGTGCGCGGCATGTGGATGATGATGCAGCAACCTCAAGCAGATGATTATGTGCTGGCCACAGGGGCGGCGCGCACGGTACGCGAATTTGTGAATGCGGCTTTTGCGGCAGCGGATATCATGCTCACATGGGAAGGCGCCGGCGTCAAAGAAACCGCGCATGATGCAAAATCTGGACGCCCATGTGTGGCGATAGATTCGCATTATTTCCGTCCAACTGAGGTCAATGAATTGCTAGGCGATGCGTCAAAGGCGCACCGCGTGCTAGGGTGGCAGCCTGAGTACAGCTTTGAACAACTCGTTACCGAAATGGTCGCACACGATATCAAAACTGTCCGACGGTTTGGCAACCAGCGAGACGAATATGGCAATATCTGATTATGGTTTCTCCGAAACCATTTCCCGCCGATGTTCCAAATGAGGAATTTGAATCCCTCGTCAAACGGCATTTTAGCAATAAGATTCCAGCTCCTTCTCGTCCATTTGATTGTTTGATAACCGCAGGGCCACCAGGCACAGGGAAAAGCTTCTTCATCCACACAATCGCACAAGAGCCAGTATACCAAAATCATGTTTTATTTGACGGCAATGAAGAAATCCTGTGTCAATTATCCACCTATCAGCAGGATATAACACAGGGCATGAGCTTACCAGATGCCTGGACTAAATATGTTCCAACCGCTGCATACTTTGAGGCCTTACTTTTAACTGCGGCGACAGGCGTATCTGATGAGCGTATAAAAGAAATCTTTGATCTCAACTCTAAACAATTTAAAATTTTACGCCGTTATGTCGAACGCAAGCCATATGATATGCTCATCTGCTCTACGCTCAGAGACGGTTATGAGTGCGATGAAATCTGGAATAAAATAACGGATCAAGGATATCGGCGGACCTTATGTGTATTCTTGGGTGCCTTTTCCGATTGCCAAAAACGTTCAGCACCTGCAAACCGCGGCGGCTGGATTAGAGATGTCCAAGAAAAATCTAAAATTCGCTTTAATGTTCCAGCCGGAATTACAGAGCGCGCCAGCTATCATCAAGATTGCATCGATGCTGCGCTGCAACATATTAAGCAAACAAATCCGGCAGATACCGTTAAGGTTTTTGCCTTGCCGCGCGGCAAAAAAATCCCTAGATTAATCGCGGAGAAAAATCCGCCGCGTCCTTTCCGGATTTTAAATAAACTCATGTGGAATAGATTTCCTTCTCGCCCCAACCGCAAATCCCGCCTCTTTCAGATTGTCTAAGCTCGCATGTCCCATAAAACCTTCTCTCTTTCAAACAAACGCATCTTCGTTGCCGGGCATAATGGTATGGTCGGACGCGCGGTGGTGGAGCGGTTGAAAAGTGAGAATTGCGAAATTCTGACCGCGCCGCGCGCAGCGTTGGACTTGATGCGTCAATCCGATGTCGAAAATTGGTTTAAGAAACATCGTCCGGATGCGGTTATCATGGCAGCTGCGAAAGTAGGCGGCATCGTAGCCAACGCCTCTTTCCCTGCGGATTTTTTGCTGAACAACCTGCTGATTGAAACCAACACAATCCATGCGGCTTTTCAAACGGGCGTGGAAAAATTTTTGCTGCTGGGCTCCAGTTGTATTTACCCCAAACATGCGCCGCAACCTATCAAAGAAGAATCTCTGCTTTCCGGACCGCTTGAACCCACCAATGAATGGTATGCGATTGCAAAAATTGCTGGTCTGAAATTATGTGAGGCTTTATCGCGTCAGCATAACGTGAATTTTATTGCCGCGATGCCATGCAATCTGTATGGCATTGGCGATAATTTTGACTTGCAAACTAGCCATGTCATTCCGGCCTTGATGCGAAAAATCCATGAAGCCAAAAAAAGTAATGTGTCTTCTGTCACACTGTGGGGCACCGGCACCCCATTGCGTGAATTTTTGTTTGTGGAAGATGTCGCCGACGGTTTGGTATTCGTGCTGAAAAACTACAGCGGTATGCAGGCCATCAATCTTGGCTATGGTGAGGATCTGAGTATTGCGGAGCTGGCGAAAACCATTGCTCGCGTCGTGGGCTATCAAGGTGAATTTGTTTATGACACCAGCAAGCCAGACGGTACGCCGCGCAAACTGCTCGACTCTAGTGTTTTAAATAAACTGGGGTGGCAGCCCAAAACACCTCTGGAAACCGGTTTGCGAATAACCTATGATTGGTTCACAACTTGTGGGGCTGATCATGCGTACGCTAACGACAAAACCAGGTGAAATTAATCTGTCTGTTTATGGCTACGGCATGATGTCGCTATCCGTAGCGATTGTCATGTTACTCATTTACGGCTTCTTCAATAAGTCACATGAAGATGTTCTGTTTGCCTGGGGCCTGGCGGCGTTTGCGGGTGCCAGCGGCGCGCTGGGACTGGCGATGGTGCGATCTTATTTCCCCACCTTGCATAGCCGTACAGCCCTGTTGCTGGCGACCGCATTCAACTTATTTCTATTTGGCAGTTATTTAACATCTTATTTAGGCTGCAGTCAGTTTTACGCGTTGTACGTACTGCATGTACCAGTGTCAGAAGACGGCATGTCTCCTTTTTATCATTTCTGCGTCTCGCTTGGCATTGCCTGGTTCAGCGCCGCCGCATCCGCAGCGGCATGTTCGGTTGTCTATGCGATCATTCAGGCTTGCTGCAAAAACCGGCGGTCGTCCGGCCCCTCCACCACACAGAACTCTACGGCACAATAATTTTTGCGTGGCAGTTTTGGCGCAAGGAGATAACAGCCGTATTTACCCCTTGCTTTTGGCTGCCTGCATGCTGTAGAAACAGCGCCTTCTGTCCCCTTCGTCTAGAGGCCTAGGACACCTCCCTTTCACGGAGGCGACACGGGTTCGAATCCCGTAGGGGACGCCAATTTTTGTTGACAAGTATAGTCCAAAATGAGTATACGGACCCTCCAAAAGGATAAAAAAGCTCATGAAACGTACCTATCAGCCCAGTCGGCTCGTCCGTAAACGCCGCCACGGTTTTCGTGCCCGCATGGCGACCAAAAATGGCGCCAAAGTCATTGCGAACCGCCGCAGCCAAGGCCGCAAACGCCTGTCAGCTTAATTCCTTATCGTCTTCCCTTTAAGGCGAAAGAACAAATCCCGCAGAGATTGGGGTGGGGTGGTGATGACGCAAGCAGCAACGCCCAAATTTGAAACCCTCCGCAAACGCGCGGAGTTCGTTCTCATGCGCGATGCCAAGCGCGGCGTGGCGCATAGCATTACCATTCAAGCCCGGTCTGGCGCGGAAGGCCAAACCGCCGTGCGCCTGGGATTCACAGCGACGAAAAAATACGGCAATGCCGTTGTGCGCAACCGCGCCAAACGCCGCCTGCGGCACGCCATCCGCGCGGTGTTGGCGGAAAAACCTTGCGCGCCCTATGACCTGGTCTTAATCGCGCGCGAAGCATTACCGGACCGCGATTACCCGACGCTGCTGCAGGACATCCGTTATTGCCTGAAAAAAGCTGGCGTTTATGATGTTTAAAGCCATGCTGGTCAGTTTGGTGCGCGCTTACCGGTTTTTCATTTCACCTTTCACGCCGCGCGTATGCAGATATCACCCCAGTTGTTCTGAATATGCGCGGCAAGTCCTGCAAATCCATCCGCTCGGCGCGGCGATGAAACTGATATTCCGGCGGGTTTTCTCTTGCCACCCTTGGGGCGGGTATGGTTATGATCCGCCTCCGCCAAAATAACTTTCCCGAATAGCTCCCCGCCCGATGAACGAACAAAAAAATCTTATCTTAGCCGTTAGCCTGTCACTCGCTGTGCTGCTCGGATATCACTATTTCGTTGACCGTCCACAGCTGGAGAAAATGCGTGCGGAAGCTTTGGCGCACGCGGCCGTCCCTCTCCCGGCGAAGGCCGATGCGGCCATGCAAACACCGACGCCAATATCGCCACCCACCGCCGAAACCGAGACACCCGACCGCCGCATCTCAATCACCACGCCAAGCGTGAAAGGTTCCCTGAATTTGAAAGGTGCGCGGTTCGATGATTTACAGTTGGTAAAATATTTCACCACATTACAGCACGAAGAAAATGTCACCCTGCTCAGCCCGGCAAGTGCCGCAGAGCCGTATTATATCGAGCAAGGCTGGCTGGCCGAGGGCAGTGTGCGCACTCCGAATACTGTCAGCATTTGGACCACCGACGATAAAACATTAACGCCTGCATCACCCGTCACATTACGTTGGAATAACGGCGAAGGCGTCGTGTTTATAAAAACGATTTCTGTTGATGAGAATTATTTATTCACCGTCCAACAGCGCGTGGAAAATAATTCGGGCCATGCCATCACGCTTTATCCCTACGCGCGCATCATGCGCATTCACCCCGATGAGAAACTAGCCCCGCGCAAAGCGGATCGACCAACGCCGATGGTGATGACAGGGCTGCTAGGCGTATTGGGCGGCGAATATCACAGCGCGAAATATGATCAGCTAACGCAAAAGCCCGAACAGTCTGAAGAATCGCAAACCTATCAGGGTACGGGCGGCTGGGTGGGCGTCACGGATAAATATTGGTTCACCGCACTCGTACCGGGCACGCAGCAACAGGTTGATGCGCGATTTGTGCGTACGGGCGCAGCGCCGTTAATTGGCATGTGGCCGTTCCGGCACGTCGAACACGACACGCGGGATTTTCAAACCGATTACCGCGCCGCGCCAGTGACGATCGCAGCAGGTGCCAACGGCGAAGACACATCCCACTTCTTTGCGGGCGCAAAGGAAATGAAATGGCTAGACGCGTATGAGAAAAACCCTGGCATTGCGCGGTTTGATTTGGCGGTTGATTTCGGCTGGTTTTACATCATTACGAAACCATTTTTCTATTTGCTTGCATGGCTCGGCCAACATGTCGGCAATTTCGGTGTCGCGATTATTTTATTCACCTTCCTGGCGCGCGGGGCAATGTTTCCGGTGGCAGCGCAATCTTACCGCTCGATGCAGAAAATGAAAATTGCGAGTCCCAAGATGAAGGAATTGCAGGAGAAATATAAAAACGACCCGACCAAGTTACAGGGTGAAATGATGGCTTTTTACAAGCGCGAAAAACTGAATCCTATGGCGGGATGTTTGCCGATGCTCATTCAAATTCCGGTGTTTTTATCGCTCTATAAAGTTTTGTACGTTACACTGGAAATGCGCCAGGCGCCGTTCTTTGGCTATCTGCGCGACCTGTCCATCGCTGACCCCAGCAACATATTTACGCTATTCGGATTGCTGCCAATCACACTGCCCGCCGCATTGCACCTGGGTCTATTGCCAATCTTAATGGGCATCACCAGCTGGCTGCAAATGCGCATGACACCCACGCCCACCGCCGACGCCGCGCAGAAACAAATGTTCGCGTTGATGCCGTGGATGATGATGGTAATGCTCGCGGGTCTACCCGCGGGATTAATGTTGTACTGGATTTCATCAAACGTTTTGGGGATTTTGCAGCAATGGCTGATCAGGCGCGAACCCCAAAAGAAATAGACGAACTCGCGCAGCTGTTTCATTCAGGCAGCGTGCAATTCGTGCTCAGCGTTGCGCAGTTGGAACAATTGCCCGCAGCGGACCGGGCTGAGTGCGCGTTCATCGGGCGTTCGAACGTGGGAAAATCATCGCTGCTAAATGCATTGTTCGGACATTCGGGTTTGGCACGCGTGTCGAACACGCCGGGCCGGACGCAGCAATTGAATTTTTTCAATTTCCGCGATAACGCATATTTGGTGGATGTGCCTGGATATGGTTACGCCAAGGCGCCCAAGCCCGCCGTGCGCGATTGGCAGGAAATTTTGAAAGATTACCTGCGCGGACGCACGAATTTGCGGCGCGCGTTTTTATTGATCGACAGCCGCCACGGCATTAAACCGAACGATATCGAGATGATGAAAATGCTGGATACCGCGGCGGTCGCCTATCAAATTGTACTCACCAAAATTGATAAGATTTCCGCGGCAGCGCTGGCGCAGGTTGCGGCTGACACAGAAACCAAAATTAAAAAACACGCAGCGGCAGCGCCAACAGTTTTGATAACCAGCTCTGAAAAATCCACCGGCATCGAAAATCTGCGTGCCTCTATGCGCCGAGCATTATATGAATAATTCCATGAATGAATTTGAAACCCTGATCGCCCAGTCGCCTTATTTGCATGCGCACGCAGGCAAAATTATTGTCATCAAATACGGTGGCAACGCGCTCTCCGAAGACGACAGCGGCGCGATGCGGTTTGCCGAGGATATTGCGCTGCTCGTGCGGCACGGTGTCAAACCGGTCATCGTGCATGGCGGCGGCCCACAGATTGACCAGATGCTCGCGCGCCTGAGCATCACGAGTGAATTTGTGCGCGGGCTGCGCGTGACGTCGGCGGCGGCGATTGAAGTGATCGAAATGGTGCTGTGCGGAAAAGTTAATCCGGAAATCGTCAGCGCGCTCGGGCAATCGGGCGTGACCTCGATTGGCCTATCGGGCAAAGACGGGAATTTAATTCCGTGCAAACCGTTGCGCACTGAAGGTACCGATTATGGTTTCGTCGGCGAAATCCAAACCGTGAATGCGGATATTTTGCAAAAACTTTTGGCCGCCGATATCATCCCCGTCATCGCGCCCATCGGCATCGGCGCGCGCGGCGAAAGCTATAACATCAACGCCGACACCGCCGCGGGCGCCATCGCGGGTGCGCTGGCCGCTGACCGGTTCTTGCTACTTACCAATGTCGCGGGCGTTTTAGACGACGCGAAAAAACTCATTCCCGAACTCACGCCCACCACGGCGCACGCGATGATCGCGGGCGGCACCATCGTGGGTGGCATGATCCCTAAAGTTGAAACCTGTTTGCAAGCAGTAAGCGGCGGCGCGAGGGGCGCCGTCATCATGGATGGCCGTGTCGCACACGCGATTTTACTGGAATTATTTACGGACGAAGGTTCGGGAACACTGGTGCGCGCAGCGGCTATTAATTCGTAAAAACAAAAAACATTTCGGGATATCCGCTCCCCCAAAAGCTATTGGGGCCAATATAACAATAATTAACTTCTGCTGCGTTATTATCATAATCAATATTAATTGTACCATCATATGTTATACCACCGACATTCTCTGGCAATCCGCTTGCAGAATAGGTTAACCCAGACGGCAAGGTTGTCATTGCATTAACCGCTTTGCACATTTGCACCAGCGGGTGGTTTGCCATACTGGCCATGGAAAAATCTTGCGCTGTCCCAGGCACAGAACAAGCTGGGCCTGTTGTAATCCACAAATTATATATAATCGCGTTTGTCCCAAAGAACTTTCCATTGGCACGACTAATCAAAACTTCGTATCCATCTAAGTAAACAGGTGTCAAAGCGCCCGGCGCGCCATCACAAGTTGTATTGTTTTTGGTTGAAGTGCTAAGCGGCACACCTAGCGCGCCTTGCGTATCCAGAGACAAAATCGGAACACGACCCACTGTATATTTAGCAATCACCGGGTCATCCGCCCCAAAATCATCAAAAGAGCTGAGATTGTGATCCAGCATATACTGCATATCTGTCACCATTAGCTGTGATGACTGTGACAGCAGCATATTGGCGTATATTTGGGCATGACTTTGCATAAAAGCTTGCCCGCCATAGTAGGCCGCCATGATGGCAGCGATACCCACAAGCGCGATTGAGATAATTGTAATCAGCAGATTAGTCACGTAACGACTGCTCCTGTGAAATAATATACGATGAGAAGCTAGGTTCCCGTATCGGTATGAGCTTCATAGCATATAGACATCATGGTGCAGAAGTATAAAAGATTGATCTATTCTAGAAAGATAGATCAAATTTAGAATAACCTAGGCCGCATTCAACGCACGCGGCAGTTTAAATGTCACATCTTCATCGGTTAAGCGGACCTCTTCAACGGTAACGGTGTAACGCGCGGACAGCGCGGTAATAACTTCCTGCACCAATTCTTCGGGCGCCGACGCGCCGGCTGTCAGGCCAAGCGTTTGGACGCCCGATAAAAATTGCCAGTCCAAATCCAAAATCGTTTGCAACAGCATTGCGCGCGGCGAACCGTAAACCAGCGCAACCTCCACCAACCGGTTGGAGTTAGATGAATTCGGCGCGCCGAGCACGACCATGGCATCGCAACGCCGCGCGATCATTTTCACCGCACCCTGGCGGTTGGTAGTGGCGTAACAAATGTCTTCTTTGTACGGGCCTTCGATGCCGGGGAAACGGCGCTGTAAAACATCCACTACTGCGGCGGTATCATCGACGGATAATGTTGTCTGCGTCGCAAACGCTACCGCGCCCGAAACTTGTAACGCTTCCGCATCCTTCACCGTTTCGATCAGCGTCACCGCGCCGGCGGGCAATTGCCCCATCGTGCCGATAACTTCGGGGTGTCCCGCGTGACCAACCAAAATCACGTGGCGGCCGTTGGCGTGGTGGCGTTCGGCCTCGCGGTGGACTTTGGAGACGAGCGGACAAGTGGCATCGAGGACAAAATAATTCATTTGCGCAGCAGCAGCCGGTACGGACTTCGCAACGCCATGCGCCGAGAAAATCACCGGCTGCGTCGTGCCCGGCGGAATTTCATCGAGTTGTTTCACAAACACTGCGCCCTTGGCCGCAAGACCGTCCACGACGCGGCGGTTATGCACAATTTCGTGGCGCACATAGACGGGTGCGCCATATTTTTCCAAGGCGCGCTCTACCATTTGCACGGCGCGATCCACCCCGGCGCAAAAACCGCGCGGCGCGGCAAGCAAAACTTTTAACGCTGGTAAATTGGCCATTTCTACGCTAGGGATAGCAGAAT